>ERZ779865.88-NODE-88-length-84858-cov-13.215264_pt1 | contig 84858 bp, 67 predicted proteins | sample MGYA00433088_ERZ779865 | MGnify/ENA primary metagenome ERZ779865 (study PRJEB29588, sample SAMEA2151703) | human gut metagenome | biome: human gut; feature: human-associated habitat; material: faeces | place: Denmark | collected 2008/2010 ... | reverse complement strand
GGTGAATTAACAATTGCTGTTCTGGCTGCTGTTAATTACATTCTGGTGCCGGCCAGCGTTGACAGCTATAGCTTAAACGGATTCGGCGCATTAAATGATACTGTGAATTATCTGGTTAACAGTGGAAGAAATCCAGACCTGCGGATTATTGGCATTTTCTTTACCATGATGCAGGCAAATTCTTACTACATTGGACTGTATGCAGACGCCATCGACGCCCTGGGGGACACTTTTATGAAATCCACCATTCGGCAGAATGTCAATGCAAGGAAAGCGAATGAATGCGGATGCCCATTGTGTTGGTTGAAGAGAAACGCCGGCATTACAAAAGACTACATTCATTTAACAGAAGAAGTATTAAGACGTTGCAATTTGTTAAAAGAAGATGAACATCTCCCGAATCTGGCAGATTCAGATGATAACTATACAAACTACTTACTAACGCGATAATAGAAAACAACAGAACAGAAATATAAGGAGAGAAAATCATGAGAGATATGCGCGGAAATAGAAATATGGCTTTAAAAAATTTAGTAAACCAGAAAGCCACAATGGACGACACGAAGATGCTGCAGATTTCCCATTTAAAAGAATATCCAGATAATGAGTATGTATTCGGTATGGAAGGGATTGAACGCTTAGCCAATGGTATTGAATCAAATGGATTTAAGGGCGCCATTGAAGTCTGGGATATGGGCAATGGGGAATATATGATTTATTCCGGCGCCAGACGTACCAGAGCATTCCAGATGCTCGGACACGAAACGATCAAGGCGTTTGTGTATCCGTATCCGGAATCCGAGACCCTGCGCAGACGCCTGTTCCTGGGTGCCAATATTTACGGCCGTGACGCGATTAAAAAGGGAGACGCGATCCATACAGCAAGACAGATCGATTACCTCCGCAAAACGATCGAAATGGAACGTGAGGAAGGCACCTATGACGGACAGAAGACCAGGGAAGAGCTGGCAAAGGAGTTCGGCACCAAGCCAAGTACGATCTATAAATATGAGTCCCTGTTAAAACTTGGCGAGCGCGCGCAGAAAGCCGTAGTGGATGGTATCTTACAGATCGCGCAGGGTTCCTCTATGTCCGTGCTGGACGAGGATAAACAGAGCCTCATTCTGGATGCAATGGAATTAATGAAGGAACGCAATATTGTAAGCAGACGTGATGAGGTGCAGGAGCTGATCGATGTTGTCAAGGATCACGACGGGGAGCCTCTTTCTGCCGAAGAACTGGTGGAAGCCGTCTGCGGACGGATGCAGGCGGAAACAGCAGGCATGGCAAAAGCAGAAGAAGCAGAGACGGCCGAAGCCGCCCTTTACGACATCCACCATGCAGCAGGAGGCGGTCAACAAGCTGTCCTTTGCCTCCAAGAAGACCATGATGGTGGCGCAGACGCTCTATGAGGGCGTGGAGATCGCCGGCCACGGTCATGTGGGGCTCATCACCTACATGCGTACCGACTCCGTCCGCGTTTCCGATGAAATGGTGAAGCCCGCCCTGGAATACATCGCCGAACATTACGGACCGGATTTCGTTCCCGCCAAACCGAATGTATACGCCAAGTCCAAGGAGGCGCAGGACGCCCACGAGGCCATCCGCCCCACGTCGCTCCGGTTCCCGCCGGAAGCGCTGGAGGGCTCCCTCTCCCGGGACCAGATGAAGCTCTACACGCTCATCTGGAACCGCTTCCTCGCCAGCCAGATGGCGCCGCAGGTGACGGAAAATACGGCGGCCGTGCTCCAGTGCGGGGACTGCACGCTCCGTGCCACGGGGATGCATGTCCTCTTTGATGGCTTCACCGTGCTCCAGACCGCCCGGGAAAAGGCGAAGGAAAACGAAAAGGAAAATACCCTGCCGGCCCTGCACAAGGGAGACATCGTGAAAAATGTGTCCGCCGAGGGCGAGCAGCATTTCACCGCGCCGCCGCCGCGCTACACCGAAGCGAGCCTCATCAAGACGCTGGAGGAAAAGGGCATCGGCCGTCCGTCCACCTATGCGCCGATCCTCGACACCATCCAGCGGAGAAAATACGTGGAGAAGGAAAACAAGCAGTTCGTGCCCACCGATCTGGGCTTCACCATCGTGGATTTGCTGAAAAAATACTTCGGCGGCATCATCAATGTGGACTTCACCGCCGACATGGAGACCGAGCTGGATAAGATCGCCGCCGGCAAGACCAGCTATGCCCACGTCATGGACGAATTCTACCGGCTGTTCAGCAGCGAGCTGAAGGAGGCAGATGCACAGGCCGCCGAGGACCGGGAGAAAAATCAGGAAGTGTCCGACGTCATCTGCGAAAAATGCGGCGCCCACATGATCGTCAAGATCGGCCGGTACGGCAAATATCTGGCGTGCCCGAACTATCCGAAGTGCAGCAATATCAAGCCTTACCGGCAGGACCAGCAGCCAGACGAGGAATCGGACGTGGTGTGCGACAAGTGCGGCGCCAAGATGGTCTACCGCACGGGGCCCTTCGGCCGGTATCTGGCGTGCCCGGAATGCAAGGCCACGAAATCCATCGTGGTGGATACAGGCATCGTCTGTCCGAAATGCAAGAAGGGACACCTCATCCGCCGCCGCTCCCGCCGGGGCCGCTATTTCTACGGATGCAGCGAATACCCGAAGTGCGACATGGCGCTGTGGAATGAGCCGGTGGACCAGTTCTGCCCGACCTGCGGCCACATCATGGTGAAGAAGGTCGGCCGGGACAAGACGGAGCACATCGTCTGCTCCAATCCGGAATGCCCGAGCCAGCCGAAGCGGCGCACCCGCACGAAGAAAACGGAAGAGAAGAAGGAATAAACAGGAGAATCTATGGACCCAGTAACGATCATCGGAGCCGGTCTGGCCGGCAGTGAGGCGGCCTGGCAGCTCGCCCGCCGGGGCATCCCCGTGCGTCTTGTGGAAATGCGGCCGGGAGCGACGACGCCCGCCCATCACACCGCCTATTTCGGAGAGCTGGTGTGCAGCAATTCGCTGCGTGCCGCGGCGCTCACCAATGCGGTGGGCCTTTTGAAGGAGGAAATGCGCCGTCTCGATTCGGTCATCATGGCCTGCGCGGACGCCCACAGCGTTCCTGCCGGGGGCGCGCTGGCCGTGGACCGCATGGGCTACGCCGCCGCCGTGACGGAAACGGTGCGGAATCATCCCCTGATCGAGGTGGTGGAGGAACGGATCGACGCCATCCCGGAGGAGGGCATCGTCATCATCGCCACGGGGCCGCTTACCGACGGCGCTCTGGCGGAGGATATCGAGCGATTCTGCGGCGGCGAGGGCTTCCACTTCTATGATGCGGCGGCGCCCATCGTATCGAAGGACTCCCTCGATATGTCCGTGGTGTACCGCGCCTCCCGCTACGGCAAGGGGGAAGCGGCCTACCTGAACTGCCCCATGGACGAAGAGGAATACAAGGCATTCCAGCAGGCGCTGGCCTCGGCGGAGACCGCAGAGGTGCACGGCTTTGAAAATAAAAAGGTCTTTGAGGGCTGCATGCCCATCGAGGTGATGGCCCAGCGCGGGGAGGACACCATGCGCTTCGGCCCCATGAAGCCCGTGGGACTGCCCGACCCGCGCACCGGGAAGGACCCCTATGCGGTGGTCCAGCTCCGGCAGGACAATGCGGAGGGCACCATGTACAATATCGTGGGCTTCCAGACCCATCTCAAATGGGGCGAACAGCGCCGGGTATTCGGCATGATCCCCGGACTGGAAAAGGCGGAATTCATCCGCTACGGCGTGATGCACAGAAATACCTACATCGATTCGCCGGACCTGCTCACCGCGGCCATGGAATCGCGCACCAGGCCGGGCCTTTTCTTCGCCGGACAGATGACCGGCGTGGAGGGCTACGTGGAATCGGCCGCCTCCGGGATCGCCGCCGCGTACGGTGCCGCCGCCCGCGTGAACGGGGAGAAACCGGTGCCGTTCCCGCGGGAGACTGCCATCGGTTCGCTCACCTATTACATTTCCCATTACGAGGGCAAAAATTTCCAGCCCATGAACGTCAACTTCGGCCTCATGCCGCCGCTGGAAAAACGGGTGCCCAAGAAAGAGAAAAACGAGAAGATCGCCCGCCGCGCTCTGGCCGCGCTGGACGCCTTCCTCGGGAAAACAGAAGAATAAAAAAGAAAAGGCAGGCGCAGAGCCTGTCTTTTTGGCAGCGGAGCCGCTCCGGCGGCCCCATGATATAATGAAAGGAAAACGGCCGGGCAGAGTCTCTGTCCGGCCGGTGCGACGACAGGAGGTACCATGTTTACAGCGACAACCATTCTGGCCGTGAAGAAGGACGGCCATACCGCGGTGGCCGGCGACGGGCAGGTCACCATGGGCAATGCGGTCATCATGAAGAATACCGCGAGAAAGGTGCGCCGGCTCTATCACGGCCGCATCATCGCCGGCTTTGCAGGCTCCGTGGCGGACGCCTTCGCCCTCTTTGACAAGGTGGAGGCCCATCTCTCCGACTGCGGGGGCAATCTGCTCCGGGCAGCGGTGGAATTCGCCAAGGAGTGGCGGCGGGACCGGGTGCTCCAGAAGCTGGAGGCTCTGCTCATCATCACCGATGGCGAGCACCTCTTCCTGATCTCCGGCAACGGGGAGGTCATCGAGCCCGATGACGGCATCCTCGCCATCGGAAGCGGCGGCAATTACGCCCTCGCCGCGGCGAGGGCCCTCACGGCCAATACGGACCTGCCCGCCCGGGAGATCGCCGAGCGTTCGCTCCATATCGCGGCGGACATCTGCGTGTACACCAATCATCATGTCATTGTGGAGGAGATCTGATGGACAGAACACTGACGCCGCAGAAGATCGCGGCCTATCTTGACGAATATATCGTGGGCCAGCAGGCGGCCAAGAAAGCCGTGGCCGTGGCCCTGCGCAACCGGTGGCGCGCGGCGCAGCTCCCGCCGGACATGGCGAAGGAGATCATTCCGAAAAACATCCTGCTCATCGGCCCCACCGGCGTGGGCAAGACGGAGATCGCCCGCCGCATCGCCTCCCTGACGGACGCGCCCTTCGTCAAGGTGGAAGCCACGAAATACACGGAAGTGGGCTATGTGGGCCGCGATGTGGAATCCATGGTGCGCGACCTCGTGGAGGAATCGGTGCGTCTGGAGAAGAAGCGGGACGCCGCTGCCCATGGCAAGGACGCCGAGGAAGCGGCCATTCAGAAGATCGGGGAGATCATGTGGCCCACGAAGAAGGCGGAAACGCGGAACCCCATGGAGATCATCTTCGGCGAGCGGAAGGCCGCCGAGCCCGTGGAGGAGGACCCGGAAAAGGCGGAGCGCCGCCGGGCCTTTCTGGACCGCATCCGCAGCGGCGAGCTGGACAGCCGCACCGTGGAAATCGAGGTGCAGGACCGGAGCCGTCTCTCTGGCATGGGAGACAATGAGAATGTGAACCAGATCTCCCAGATGCTTTCCTCCATGATGCCGAAGCAGACGAAAAAGAAAAAGGTCACCGTCCGCATGGCGAAGAAGATCCTCACGGAGGAAGCAGCGGACGAAATGGTGGATATGGAGCTCGTGGCCGACCGGGCGGTGCGCCGCGCGGAGGAGCACGGCATCATCTTCATCGACGAGATCGACAAGGTGGCCGGCGGCCGGGGCAGCTCCGGCGGGCCGGACGTATCCCGCGAGGGCGTCCAGCGGGATATTCTCCCCATCGTGGAGGGCGCCTCCGTCAAGACCAAGTACGGCATGGTCAAGACCGACCACATCCTGTTCATTGCGGCCGGGGCCTTCCATGTGTCGAAGCCCAGCGACCTCATCCCCGAGCTGCAGGGGCGCTTCCCCATCCGGGTAGAGCTCACCAGCCTCGGCCGGGAGGAATTCCGCCGCATCCTCACCGAGCCGAAGCAGGCCCTCATCCGCCAGTACCGGGCGCTCCTCAGCGCGGAGGGCGTGACGCTGGAATTCACCGAAGACGCGCTGGACGCCGTGGCGGACATCGCCTCGCAGGTGAACCGCGAGACCGAGGACATCGGCGCCCGCCGGCTCTATACCATTCTGGAGCGCGTGCTCGAGGACATCTCCTACGAGGCCTCCGAGCTGGAGGAGAAGCACGTGGTCATTGACGGCGCGTATGTGCGGGAGAAGCTCGGCCCCGTCACGGGCAATATGGACGCCTCCAATTACATTCTCTGACAACATCTTTCAGGGCGGGTTCCTCCGGTTTTCCGGCGGCGCCCGCCTTTGTCAATACAGCGCCTCCCGGAAGTTGACGGCCTCCGGGAGGTTGACTATAATAAAAACAAATTAAAGAAAGCCCTGTTTGTTTTTATGGAGGAGACTCCCATGAGAAACGAAATTCTGGAATATTTCCGCAAAGCCAATGGGGAATTCGTATCGGGCGAACAGATCTCCCGGGACCTCGGCGTATCCCGGACTGCCATCTGGAAGCAGATCAACGTGCTGAAATCCCGCGGCTACATTTTTGAATCCAGCACCCGCAAGGGCTACCGCCTCATCTATGCGCCGAACCTGCTGACGCCGCTGGAGATCGGAAGCGTGCTCCATACGGACACCTTCGGGCGGAAGGTGGTCTACTTCGAGACCGTGGCCTCCACCAATGAAGAGGCAAAGAAGATCGCCCGGGAGGGCGCCGAAGAGGGGACCATCGTCGTGGCGGAGGAACAGAGCTCCGGTCACGGCCGTCTGGCCCGGGGCTTCTATTCCCCCTTCGCCAAGGGCATCTGGTTCTCGCTCATCCTCCGGCCGAAATTCTTCCCCATGGAAGCGGCCAAGTGCACGCTCCTCGCCGCCGTGGGTGTGTGCCGGGGCATCCGCCGCATGGGCCTCACCGATTGCGGCATCAAGTGGCCGAACGATATCCTCTGCCACGGCAAAAAGCTGGTGGGCATCCTCACGGAGATGTCCGCCTCCATGGAAAAGATCGACTACATCATCATGGGCATCGGCATCAATACGGGGGCGAAGAAAGAGGAATTCCCGGAAATGTTCCGCGAAAGCGCCACCTCCTTTGCCAATGAGGGCGTGGAGGTCTCCCGGAAAGAGCTCCTCGCCGCCGTGCTGGCCGAGCTGGAAGCGGAATACCGCATCGCCCAGACTGAGGGCTTCGACAAGGTGCTCGAGGACTGGAAGGACCTGTCCATCACCATCGGGCAGGATGTGCGGGTCATCTTCAATGAGGATAGCTTCACCGGCCGCGCCGTGGGCATCGACAAGGACGGCTGCCTCCTGGTGGACACCGGGACGGAGGTGACCCGGGTCATCGCCGGGGACGTCTCCATCCGCCCGGCAGACCGGCCCGTCGATCTGGGACGATAAAAAAGAAAAGCTCTGCCAAAAGCAGGGCTTTTTTTGTGTCTTTCTGCCGCAGTGCATAGAGGCAGGATAGACTATCATAGCATTGAGGAATTGAAATATACGAAATTGATATCAGCAGAACTATTAGACTGATTAATTCGCTTAATAGTCACAAAATACAATAAAAAGAGAATGAATAGTGGTTTAAAATAATTGCCGCATTTGACAGGGTGCATATAATGTAATAGCTAATTGATATTTTTCGATTATCAGGTAAATTATAAGGAGGAGATGATATGAAGAGGGTTTTAAAACAGCAGGTCATGGCTGCGCTGGCAGTGACGGCCATGCTGGGTGCCGCAGGAGGCATGACGGCACAGGCCACGGATACGAAACATATCCTGGCTGACCAGGACACCATCAATGCTGCAGAGAATGGTAATTCCAATGGCAGCTACTGGTACGGCGTCGTGGGCGGCAGCGCCTATGCCGATGCAGGCCTGAAAGGCACCGTAGGGAAGATCAGTGCGGCAGTCACAACGGTCAAGAATAAGGTTGATGGACTCTACGAGACCGGCGGTTTTGGTCAGGCTATGGTTAGCGGTATTAAGCCTACCGTGGACGATATTTCTGATAAAGTAGGCGTTGTTAATGAAGTGCTGAGAAAAACTGAATCGGCAACGGCTGATCAGGTTTCCCTGACCGGGGATACCGGAGTCACGCTTACGGCAACGAATCCCAATCCGTCGGTTCTGCGCTATTACGGCGTCGTGGGCGGCGACCTCTCCGTCAATACGGGACTCAGCGGGAAGATGAATGTAGCATCCACACTGCTTTTCGAGAGCGATACTCCACAAGAGCTTCTCGTGGAATCTCCGGCAGAAACGACCATCGTCCGCCAGGGAGATGTGGAGAATAGCATCGGCGGCGGCTCCGTCATCGGCGGCGTCGGCGGCAGTGCGGCAGCCGCGCTGGGCAACATGAAGGCAGAGCTTTCAAATTATAACTATAAGGGTGTAGCAAGCGCTGATGTCAATGTAGCGCTGAAAGGCACGACCCATACGACCATCGATGGCAATGTGAAGACTGCTATCTCCGGCAACACCAATGTCCTTGGCTGGACGAACGGCGGCCTCGCTGCAGGCATCGGCGGTACCGCATCCTCCACGGTAACGGGAAATACGGAACTGACCATTGACGGCACCGACTGGACTGGCGCAGACATGGACGATGGTGAGATCGTAAGTGATATTTTGAATGCGATGCATGGCACCGGCTTCAGTGCTGCCGGTGTACTTGGCGGCGGCACGGCTGTGACCACCCTCGGCGGCACGGCGGATGCCAAGGTAGGCGGCTCTACCACCATTACGGTAAATAATGCCAATGTTATCGGCATCATCGGCGGCGGCGCGGCAGCTTCCGTGGATGCGACCGGCGTGGCTGAAGCCGTAATTCCCGGCGACACGCCGTATGGCAAAGATGAGGGGTTTGTAGATGTTACTGGCGAACAGCTGGAAGCACTGCTTGGTACAAAGCTGCCTGATAAACTGACGATCACCGCTACGAATGCGATCAACGGCGGTACGGCGACGAGCGAGACCGGGGATACGAATATCTCTCTCAGCGGCAATACCACGGCTGCCGGCGTATTCGGCGGCGGTACTGCAGCGGCTTACCATACCTATCAGTTAAGAGCTGATAAGGAGGGAGTAGGAGTCGCTGGCAACGAATATGGTTCGTCCACGGCTGAAGCAACGACCGGCAAGTCCCATATTATTATCGATTTGACTGCTACTACTGAGGAAGGTGCTAAGACCAAGACCACGGCCATGGGTGTGTTCGGCGGCGGTGCGGCCTTTGCCTATAGCGAAACCGGCAATGGTGTAGCAGAGGGCTCCGGCGCTGCGGCTACGGCCACCACAAACGGCTCGGAGATCACTGTGATCGGAAATGGTGATATGGATGATCATGTAGGCGGCCTCCTCGGCGGCGGTGCAGCCGTTGCTTTCAACTGGGCAAATGCTACGGCAGAAATGAAAGACGCGGTCAATATCACGATCGCAGACGCTGACGTATCCGGCGTGGCCGGCAACGGTCTGGCATACTTCACCGGTACCGCGAATGTACTTGATGGTGCGCCGGGTGAAACGTATGGCCTCAAAGGAATGGCCACGGCTAAAGCTGCCGATACGACCATCAATGTGATGGGCGACAAGAGCACCGTAGCGGGCATCCTCGGCGGCGGCATCGCCATCGATGACAGCGAAGCGGCTACCACCAATGCCGTTGCGGAGACCACCGGCAAAGCCACCATCAATGTGTACGGCGGCACGTTCATCAATTTCGACCCGTCGAATTCAATGACGGAAAATCCGGTCAAGAATTTCGTTGCAAAGAGTTCCACGACTGTAAAAGTAAGTACAACTCCCGCACCGAACGGCACCTACGAAGTCGTTCCGGCAGGAGGACAGGCGAGCGTTCCCGTGGAAGTCAATGACGCAGCCGGTGATGCCGCCATTGCGGCCGGCGGCGTGGCTCTCGGCGTTGGCGCGGCAGCAGATGTGGCTGAAGCAGAAGTAAACATCAACGGCGGCACCGTCGAAGGCAATATCTACGGCGGCGGCATCGCAGCCTATGGCTGGGATCCCAAGAATGCTACTGAGGATAAAATGGCGGATGGCTCTCATGTGGGCACCAGCACCATCAATCTCAATGGCGGCACAGTGACGGGCGACGTTTATGCCGGCGGCGCAGCTTCCTTGACGGCATTGGACGGACATTCGGACTATAAATACGCAACGGCTACGGTGGACAAGGCGGTCATCAATCTGGCCGGTACGAAGGTGGACGGCATCCTCTCCGGCACCGGTAAGGTAACTGGCAATGGAGACACGGCAAGTGCTACGGTTGGAGAAAGCAAGCTGAACCTGATCGGCACCAACACGCTGGCACCTGTATCTGGACAGAGCAAGATCCAGAACTTCACCAATGTGGTGGCGACCGCAGGCAGCGAGACCATCATCGGTGAAGACTTCAAGACCAGCAGTGATCCTCTCATCAGCGGCGGCAAGGTCACCGTGGAAGACGGCGCGCTGCTGAATGTCAACAGCCTCAGCAAGGATAACAATGCCACCTACAAGATCGCAGCCGGTACGTCTGATGAAAGCACCTTCTGGGATGACAGCGACCTCATCTATGACCGCATGAGCGGCGTTTATGCAAAGACGGAAGTCAATAAGGGAACGGGCAATGAAAATGCTTCCGATACATCTTTCACCGTTAAGTATGAAACGATTGAGGGTAATCAGGAACTTGCCAACGAAGCGGCAGACAGCATGGCAGAATCTCTCGGTGCGCAGGGACTCCGCGGCATGTTCCGGGAAGGCATGAATGATAAGTGGCAGGGCCTGAATGAGGGCTCCGAGTCCTACCTGAATGACTGGCAGATGGCGGAAAACAAGATGCCGTACCAGAAGGGCGCCATGATCGGTGAAGATGCAGCCGTTACGGGCAATACCGTTTCCATCGCCCGCGATATGGCGGACAATGTGATGCAGCGTCTGTCCTTCACGGATGATTATGTACAGGATGCAGGCTGGGTCAATGAAAACGGCGGCATCTGGGCGAAGTACATTCACCGCACCTATGACACGGACGCTATGGGCTCTTCCATGGGCGGCATCCATTCCAGCACGGATTATGATGGTGCCATCGTCGGTGTGGACTTCGGCAAGAGCGGCAAGTTCCAGAGCGGCGTGGCCTTCCATTACGGCTCCGGCGACGGCCATGGCCTCGTCAGCCGCAACGACTACGATGCATGGGGCATCACCATGTACGGCAGCATGAAGGACGAAGCAGCCGGCACGAACCTCATGGCAGACATCGGCTGGATGACCAGCGACAATGACATCGACGGCACGGTGGAAGGCAAGTCCATGAGCGCTGACCGCGATGTGGATGCATGGACCATCGGCCTGCGCGGCGAGAAGGAATATGTATTCGGCCGGAATCAGCTGGTTCCCTATGTGGGCCTGCGCTACATGAGCGTCAATCCGGGCAGCTACACCGCTTACTATGACGGCAAGGCCGCATTCAACTATGATGCAGACAACCAGAATCTGTGGATGCTCCCGATCGGCGTTTCCTTCCGGAATGAAACGGTCACCGCCGGCGGCTGGCGGATCACCCCGAAGCTGGATCTGTCCTACATCTGGGCCTTCGGTGATACCGACACGGATATGACGGTCAATGCAGGAGCTTATTCGGACAGCCTCTACTATGATGTGATGGACGACAGCAGCTGGCTCGCATCGCTCGGTGTGGAAGCATCGAAGGATGTATGGAGCTTCGGCCTCGGCTATGGCTATCAGAAGGGCGACGACGAAAAGAACCGGACCTGGTTCGTGAATGCAAGCTATGCATTCTGATCAGTAAGGTCGGAGAAAAGGGATACGCGGAAGCGTATCCTTTTTTCTTTGCGTCCGGCCGGGCGGCCTGCGATTGACAGCGCCGGCGGGGCGCTTCTATAATGAATCAGACTTTTTTAAATCACAGCAGAAAAGGAGTGGTCATTCATGATAGAGATCAAGAAGCTGGCGGAGGCGGAGGCGGCGCACCTTACGGCGCTGCGCCGTCATTTCCACGCCCATCCGGAGCTGTCGCAGCAGGAATTTGCCACGATGGATTTCATCGAGAAGGAGCTGGCTGCGCTGGGCATCCCCACGGTGCGCATTCCTCACGGCGGCGTATTCGGTTTTCTGGACAGCGGCCGGCCGGGCTGGACGGTGCTCATGCGCGCCGATATCGACGCGCTGCCCATTCAGGAGTCGGCGCAGAATCTGGCCGGTGCCAAGGCGTGCGTTTCGGAGACGCCGGGGGTGTCCCACGCGTGCGGCCATGACGGCCACATGGCGATGCTGCTCACGGAGGCGAAGATCCTGAGCGAGCATAAGGAGGACTGGGACGGCCGGATCGTGCTCATGTTCGAGGAAGCGGAGGAAATGGGCGAACGGGGCGTGGGCCCGATGCTGCGCTATCTGGAGCAGGAGAAGATCCATGTAGACGCCTGCTGGGGCTCTCATGTGATGTACTGCGTGCCTGCCGGCCGGGTGGCGCTCATGTACGGCGCGATGCTGGCGGGGGCCTTTTTCTTCCGGGTGAAGCTCCACGGGAAGAGCGGCCACGGCTCCATGCCCCATCTGGCGGTGAGCCCCATCGACTGCTTCACGAATTTTGCAACGGCGCTCCAGTCGTACCGGGTGCGCCGCATCCGTCCCGATACGAGCTTCACCATGTCCTTCGGGATGGTGCAGGCCGGGGATACGCCGAACGTCATCCCCGATACGCTCACCTTTGCGGGAACGGCGCGGTATCTGGACAATGAATGCGGCGGCGCCTTCCGGGAGGATTTCTGGAAGCTGCTCCGCCACGTGTGCGAGGATTTCGGCTGCACCGCGGAGGTCTTGGAGGACCAGTTCTTCCCGGCCACAGTGAATACAAAGGAAATGACGGACATGGGCCGGAAGGCCATCGAGGAGACTCTCGGCGAGGGGACGCTCTTTGAAATGGCGCCGTGGATGGCGGCGGAGACCTTCTCCATCACGGAGCTGACCTATCCGGGCATCTTCGCCTTCACAGGCATCCAGAATGAGGCGCTGGGGAGCGGGGCCAACCACCATACGCCGGAATTTGACATCGACGAGCGGGGACTGGTGAGCGGCGTGGAGGCCGCGCTGGCCTGCGTGCTCACCATGCTCCGGGAGAAGCCGGCGTGCCCGTCGTTCCATAAACAGGATCTGGAGTCCATGCTGAAGCTCACGGAAGTGGGCGAGGCGAGACCGCTCTGATAGGGGCGCTCCATCCGGCGCCGGCCTGTCTCCGCGGAGAGGCCGGGGAAACACTGCTGCGGCACGGTCCGCGGCGGTGTTTTTGCGTGTTGGGAGAAATGCGGCGGTTGATATATAATAGGTAAAGAATTTAACGGGAACTGATTCCCGATACGGGAGGACGGATGGAATGAGATGGTTTAGCAACGAGCGCGGCGAGAGCGTATGGAAGATGTATTTTTCCTTTCACGGGAGGATCGACCGGCTGACGCTGTGGCTGCGCATCATTCTGTTGAATGTATTCACCTATATCGTGCTGGTGACGATGAACAGCCTGTCTACGGAGTATACGGGCATCAATTACGGCTCGTGGCTGAACTGTGTGCTGGTGGTCTACTGGTGGAGCCTGACCACGCTGTGGGTGCGGCGCGTCCATGACCGGGGCCACTCGGGCTGGTGGTACGGCGCCTTCGCCATCATGGTGCCGCTGGTCTTTGCGCTGAACGTGTGGGCCAATTTCCACATGGACCCGGCGGACCCGATGCAGTCCGTGCTCACCACGGCGGGGCTGGGACTGATCGGCGTGACGGCGCTGGCCGGGCTGTATCTGCTGATCCGCTTCGGCTTCACCCTGAGCGAGGCCGGGGACAATGCGTACGGTCCGAATCCGGCGGCGCCGCGGGTGCACCACGGACCGGCCGGCCCGCACAAGGGACCGATGAAGAAGCGCCCGGTGCGCCGGGTGAAACGGGTGAAGCGCCCGGCCGGGGAAGCGCCGCACAGGGAAGCCGCGCACAAGGCGGAGAAGACAGCTGCTCCGGCGGAAGAAAAGAAAGAGGAACCGTGATGGACGGCTGGCTTCGACGCATAGCGGATATGTTTTTCACCTTCCGCGGACGGCTGAACCGGAGGCGGTTCTGGATGCGGATGCTGGCGCTGTATCTGGTGGTGCAGATCCTGGCCGCGGTGGGGACGCAGTTCCTGCCGGCGCTGGGGCTGTCCTCGTCGGTGATGCTGGTGTATTCCGTGGGGATGACGCTCCTTTTCTGGCTGAGCTCGGCCTCGCTGTGGGTGCGGCGGTTCCATGACCGGAATGTATCGGGCTGGTGGTACGGCCTGTACTTTCTCTTCATCCTCGCCGTATTTGGCTGGCTGATCTATGCGGTGACGGTATCCGGCGGCGACGTGAATGCGCCGGATATGCAGACGGCGAAGTATCTCATCGCCGCGGGGCTCATGGCGTGGCTCTTCGTGACCATCCGCTTCGGCCTGCGGAAGGGGACGGCCGGTCCCAACCGGTACGGGCCGGATCTGCTGGGGCAGGAGCCGTCGGTGCCGCTGCCCGAGGAAATACATATTCTGTGACAATCAAAAACACTGTGAAAGGATTTCCTTCACAGTGTTTTTTTATCGGGTATTTTTTATCTGCCTCTCCGGCCGCGCGGAGCGGACGGGTCCTTCTTGCGGCGCTGGCGCATATTGCGGCCGTTGTGGCCGAGGGCCTTGTGTTCCTTTTTCTTCGTGGGCTTGTACATGCCGGGGGTTACCACGCGGCGCTTGGGCTTTGCCTGGCGGACCCGGAGGATCTCGCCCTTTTCATTGTACCGGGTGAGCGTCTCCTCGATGGAGCGTTCCAGCCGGCGCAGGAGAAGGCCGTCCTCCGGCGTGGCGTAGGTGATGGATAGGCCCTTCGTGCCGGCACGGCCCGTGCGGCCGATGCGGTGGACATAGTATTCCAGATTGCGGGGGATGCCGTAGTTGAAGACGTGGGTCACGCCCTCCACATCGAGTCCGCGGGCGGCGATGTCCGAGGCGACCAGCACCTGGATGCGGGCCTTTTCAAAATTGCGGATGACCTGATTCCGCTGGCCCTGGCTCATATCGCCGTGGAGCTCGTCCACCACGAGGTCGGTCGCTTCGGCGAGGCGGTCGGCGATCTGGTGCGCTTCCTCGCGGGTATTGCAGAAAACGAGCGCCATGTAGGGATTCATTTCCTTCAGGTGGCGGAGGAGGAGCTTGAATTTGTGGTCCTCCGTGGTCATGTAGATGCGCTGCTCCACCGTGGAGGCGGTGACCTTCGGGGCCGTGTCGATGACGGCGGGGCTCTTCATGTATTTCCGGGCCAGGCGCACGGCGGCGTCGGGCATGGTGGCGGAGAAGAGGAGCACCTGCCGTTTTTTCGGCGTCTCGTCGATGATGGCCTCGATGTCCTCCCGGAATCCGGCGGCGAGCATCTGGTCCGCTTCGTCGAGGACGACGGTTCTCACGGTGGTGAGGTCCACCGCGCGGCGGCGGATGTGGTCGAGCAGGCGGCCCGGCGTGCCGATGATGAAATGCGGGGAGCGCTTCAGCTTGCGCAGCTGGTTTTCAATGGTGCGTCCGCCGATGACGTCCACCGCGTCCAGTCCGAGCGCTTCCGCAAAGGGGCGGAGCACGTCGAAGACCTGGCGGGCGAGCTCGCGGGTGGGCGTCATGATGAGGGCCTGCACGCCGTCGTCATCGGGCCGGATGCGGTGGATGAGCGGCAGCAGGTAGGCGAGGGTCTTGCCCGTGCCGGTCTGCGAGCGGCCGATCACGTCCGCGCCCTTGAGCGCGGCGGGAATGGCTTTCAGCTGGATCCGGGTGGGCGTGGTGATCCCTTCCCGGGCGAGGCAGTCCGTGATGGCCCGGGACAGGCCCAGAGAGAAGAATGTGTCCATATGTCCTCCATGTCAAATCTGTTCGTCAGTGAAATCAGATGTATTATATCACAGGCGGCAAAGGGAAATCCGCGGCGCGTCGTTTCGTGGTACAATAGCACAAAAGAAAAATAAATTTACGTCATTCAGGGAGGTTCGTATGCAGTCCATTCATGCTTTCTTGCGGCAGGCGTTGTGGCTCTCCGCCTGTATCGTTCCGATTCCGGCAGGAGCCTTCGCCATGCAGACGGCAAATATGCTGCTGGTGAGTCTGCTCCTCTTCACGGCGCTGGGCACGCTGGTGCCGTTCCTGTATTTCGGCGCCCAGCGCACGGGCTACGGCGCCGCCTACGGGAAGCTCCGCTGTGCGGCCCATCTGGAATGCGCGCTCTCCGTCTTTGCGGTGATGTGGTTCTCCGTGTGGGCGGAGGCGGCCAACGGGTCGTCGCTGGAGACGGGGCTGGGAATTGCCGGCTCGGCCGCAGCCGGAGCCGCCGCGATGGTGGTGGTGATGCTGCTCATCTTCGCCATGGATGCGCTGGCCATGCGGGTCTACGGGAGACTGAAGGAGATGCGTGAGGGCGTACGGCAGTGGGTGACGCTGGCTTTCCTCACGGGATGGATTCCCGGCGTGCTTCTCCTGACAGCGGGAATCTTCGCCGCGGCGGGCATCGGCAGCACCTTCCTCTTCGTGCTCTTTCTGGCAGGGGGCATGACCTGGCTGCTCTATCTGAAGGTCCTGCTGGGCATGATGAGCTTTGCGTTCTATCTGTATTTCTCTCTGGAGGGGCCGCGGTTCCTCCGGACGATCCAGGTGATTTTTTCGGCGGCGCTGTGGCTGCTCCTGCTGTATGCGCCGCTGGTGGCGTCGGTGCAGATCCCCGGGTACGGCGCGTGGCGGACCGGGGCGGACCCGGCGTATCTTTCCATCATTCCCTTCCTGTCCGATCTGTGGGCGGTGGGGCTGGCGTACCTCGGCGGGCGGAAGATCACCCGCTGGATCGGCGACGCCGCAGAATGAGTCAGGCCCTTCGGGGCCTGTTTTTTCTTATGAGGGTGTATACAAATTTTCTGGAAGGGTCCCGGCGGTCCCGGCGATTTTTCCGTTGACACATGGAGAAGGGCAGGTATAATAACAAAAGCTGGCACAGGGGCTGTGCAATGCCGGTATCGGTCGAACTGGACCGCATGGCGAGTACTGCCAGCAGAGGAAGAAATTTTCGTACGGCTTATATCTCGCAGGAGAATAAGAACGGAGGCTTTTCACAATGGAAAAAACAATCAACAGCAAAAAGGCACAGCAGCCGCATGCATTTCTGAACGTGCGCCAGCTCACTGTGTCGGGTCTTTTGGCGGGCATCACCATATTCCTCGGTCTGACCGGGTATGGATTCATCCCGCTCCTTTTTATGGATGCGACCATCCTGCATATTCCGACCATCATCGGAAGCATTGCCGCCGGTCCCCGCGTGGGCGCGCTGGTGGGCTTCATGTTCGGTCTGTTTTCGTTCGTGCAGACCCTGCGTGCGCCGAGCCTGCTGCTGCAGTTCGCTGTGCAGTACAACATCGCCTATGATGCGATCGTGTGCATCGTGCCGCGCATTCTCATCGGCATCATCGCCTATCTGATCTTCTCGCATCTTCATACGCGCGTCTTCATCCGGGCGGCCATCGCCGCTGTGGTGACGACGGTGCTCCACACGATCCTCTTCCTGGGGACGCTGTTCGTGCTGGTGGGAGCGCCCTATGCGGAAGCGCAGGGCATCTCTGTCCAGAGCGTGGCCAATATCTTCATCGGCATCACGCTGGCAAACGGCATTCCGGAAGCCATCGTATCGGGCGTCATCGTGGCGCCGATCATCGCAGCGCTTCACCGGAGCGGCTGGAGCATCAGCCGCTGAGAGCCCCTTCTTCTCGGCCGGAGGAAACGGGACGACAAAAAAACAGCACCTTTGTGAAGGCGCTGTTTTTTATTGTCTTTTTTATTCCTTACGGAGCTTTTTCCCGCAGGCGTCGAGGACGTCCTGCAGATCCGCATGGGCTTCCTCGCAGAGCGTGCCCAGCGGGGTCTTCATGTCCTGCGGCATGACGAGGCCTTTTTCCTGCAGCACGGAAAGGAGCTGCGGGTAGAGGGTGAGGATGTCCTCCATGGGGGTCTCGCCGGTGAGGAGCGGCTTGTGGTATTTGTCGGACAGGTATTCGTTCATTTCGCCGAGGATCTCGAACACGTCGAGGCCGTGGGCCTGCGCGGCCTGCCAGATGTTTTCATCATAGGAGACGAAGCAGCCCACGCAGCTCATGCCGTATTCCATGAGGAGCGGCCCCATTTCCGGGTAGACCTCGATGACCTGCATCACATTGTGCTCCGGACGGACGAAGTCGCCTTCCCTGAGCGGCGGCACGTTGGGCGCGCCCCAGCTGCTGCCGTAATAATTAGGGACATCATCGCCGAAGGGAGAGGCCGGTTCATTGCCGAGCACGGCGTTGCGGAAGTTTTCAAAGCCGGTCTCCTTCACGAATTCCTCCAGCGGCTGATAGGTCTCGCGGTCCAGATAGTAGGTGCAGGCCTTCATGAGGATGTTCACGGCGTCGGCAGGGAACTGGGCGAAGGCGAAGAAGGTCTTTTTGCCCACGTAGATGTCCCAGCCGTCGGACATGCCGATGGCGCGGAGCGGAAGGGGCGTGGAAATGGTGACGGTGAGGATGCATGCCGGCCAGGTGCCGAAGGCGGAGAGGCCCAGCGCGGCGAGGAGCTTGTCCACGTCTTCCCGGGCCAGTCCGGCGATGACGGGGCGGTGATCCTTGTCCAGCGTGTAGAAGCCGTGGAATTCCTCCGCGGTCTGTTTCATTTTGGCCTCGAATTCACTGCGGCCGGCGGTCTCGTCGGGAATATAGTCGATCTCAAGAGAGAAGGAAAGATTATCTGCGGTCATGGGAATGACTCCTTTCAAAATTTTCAATATATTTCTTTCATTATATCAAATGGGGAAAGGAATGAGAAGAAACGGGCCGGCCCGCCGGCAGGCGGACAGAAAGAAACCGCCGACGCGGAGTTCGGCGGTCTGTTTCCTTTTTATTTGTCGAGGCCGATATCGGCTTTGTGAGCGGTCATGCCGTCGATGCAGCACTGCATGACCACGGCGGGGTCGAGGCCCATCATGTCGAAGCCGCGCTGGATGACGTCCCGCTTGCAGCCGGCGGCGAAGTGCTTGTCCTTCCATTTTTTCTTGAGGCTCTTCACAGTCATGCCGTCGAGGCCTTCCGGGCGCATGAGCGCATAGGCATGGATGAGGCCGGTGAGCTCGTCCACGGTGAAGAGGCTCTTCATGATGGGGGTCGTGGGCTCCACTTCCTCGGTGCAGACGCCGTATTCGGTGACGACGCCGTAGCCGTGGGAGATGATGATGCGGATATCCTCTTCATCCACGCCTTCCGGTGCGAGGAGCTCCCGCACGTGATGGCAGTGCTCGGAGGGGAATTTTTCGTAGTCCACGTCGTGGAGCCAGCCGATGGCTTCCCAGTAGTCCTTGTCTTCATGATAATAGTCGGCCAGCGCGCCCATGGCGGCGCTCACGCAGGCGGCGTGAGTGAACAGGGAGGGCTCGGTGGTGTGTTTTTTCAGAATTTCTTTGGCCTTGGCCAGAGTCAGACGGCTCATGCAGATCACTCCTTTGGTCCCGCAGGGGAAATTTTTTTTATTATATGCCCCGCCGGAGGGAATGGCAAACCGGGCCGCTCCCGGGAAAGGGCCTGTGTTACAATACAGATAGAGAAAAAGAAAGCGGCGCGCCGCGCCGGAGACATCCGCAGAGGAGGGATCGTATGACACCGGTGGAACGTTTTGCTGAGCTGCTCCGCACGCATGATCGGATCGTGTTTTTCGGCGGCGCAGGGGTATCGACGGAATCTAAAATTCCGGATTTTCGCGGGAAGGACGGACTGTACCGGCAGAAGACCGATCTGCCCTGGTCGCCGGAGGAAATGCTGTCCCATCATTTCTATGAGGAGCACCCGGTGGAATTCTACACGCTCTACAAGGAGCGGGAGGGGATGATGCTGCAGGCGCAGCCGAACCGCGCCCATTACGCGCTGGCGGAGCTGGAGCGCATGGGTAAGCTGTCGGCGGTGGTGACGCAGAATATCGACGGCCTGCACCAGAAGGCGGGCAGCCGGAACGTGCTGGAGCTGCACGGCTCGGTGCTGCGGAATCTCTGTCAGAAGTGCGGCCGGGACTACGGGATGGAGGAATTTCTGGCGCTCTGCACGCCGGTCCCGCACTGCCCGGCCTGCGGGGGCGTGGTGAAGCCCGACGTGGTGCTCTATGAGGAGCCGCTGGACGGCTTCACTATCCAGTGCGCAGTAGAGGAGATCGCCCGGGCGGATATGCTCATCATCGGCGGCACCAGCCTCGTGGTCTATCCGGCGGCGGGATTCATCGACTATTTCCGTGGGGATGCGCTGGTGCTCATCAACCGGGACGAGACGCCGCGGGACCGGTCGTGCACCATGGTCTTCCGGGACAGCGTGGGGGCCGTGCTGGAGGAGGGGCTGCGGCTCCTGAAGGAAAAGCGCTGAGAAGGCCCGTTTCCGGTTGACACGGAAAGAGGCTCCTCCTATAATATGGAGAAGCATCACACAGGTCTGTGGTTGCAAGTCGATGCCAGTCGCAGGCAAAACGATCCACGTAAGGAAATCAAAAGGGTTTCTGAGCACGGTGCGGTTTAGAAGTAAGTCCTGCCGGGAAAACCGAGAGGGTCAGTAGTGAGAGGCAGACAGCCGGGTAGCGAACGCTCCAGCAGGCGGGTGTGGGGGCGAAAACCAGGTCAGCTGTGGGATGCAGAGAATATCATACAATGCGAGGATCGAAAGAAGTATTTCCGTTCTTTTTTCGCAGAGAGGGCAGGCCGCCGGCTGAAAACCTGCCCGGAAAATCCGGAAAGAAATGCATTCGGGAGCAGAAAAGGTGAAATGAAAAGAGTAGCTTTTTCCGTTTGTTTGCGATAAAAACAGCAGGAAGCAGCTTTCAGCTGCTTGCAGAGTGGAATAGCGGACCACCGTCTCTGTGAGGCGGTGGTTTTTCATTTCCCGGAATGCTGCGGCTGCTGTCCTGCCACACAAAAGAAGGAGGATATTATGGAAGACATCAGAGTGTATAACACGATGACCCGCGACAAGTCTCTGTTTCATCCGGTCACGCCGGGCGAGGTGAAGATCTACGTCTGCGGCGTCACGCCGTACAACCATCCCCATATCGGAAATGCCCGTCCGGCCGTGACGTGGGACGTGATCCGCCGGTATCTGCAGTATATCGGCTACAAGGTGACGCTGATCCAGAATTTCACCGATGTGGACGACAAGATCATCAACAAGGCCAATGCAGAGGGCACCACCTGGAAGGTGATCTCCGACCGCTATATCGACGCCTATTTCCAGGTCATCGATGCGCTCCATGTGCGCCGGGCGGACAAGTATCCGCGCGTGTCCGGGCATATGGATGATATCATCGCCATGGTGCAGACGCTCATCGACAAGGGTCATGCCTATGTGCTGGACAATGACGTGTATTACGACATTTCCACCTTTGCGGATTACGGCGAGCTGTCCGGCCGCAATGTGGAGGACATGCTGGCCGGCGCACGGGTGCAGGTCAATGAGGGCAAGCGGAATCCCGGGGACTTCGCCGTATGGAAGGGCGCCAAGCCCGGCGAACCCGCATGGGACAGCCCGTGGGGACCGGGCCGTCCGGGCTGGCATATCGAATGCTCGGCCATGTCCATCCACTATCTGGGCAAGACCTTTGATTTCCACGGCGGCGGCAGCGATCTGATCTTCCCGCACCATGAAAACGAGATCGCCCAGTCCGAGGGCTGCACGGGCTGCACCTTCGTCCATTACTGGATGCACAATGGCTTCATCACCATCAATCAGGAAAAGATGAGCAAGTCGCTCAACAATTTCTTCCTCGTGAAGGATGTGCTGGAAAAGTATTCCGGCGATGCCCTCCGGTTCTTCCTGCTCTCCACCCATTATCGGAGCCCGCTGGATTTCAGCGACGACCGTCTGGAAGAGGCGGAGACGAATATGGCCCGCCTCACCGATGTGATCGGCCGCATCCGTGAGCTGGCGGAAAAGGAGGGCCATGAAGCGTCCGAGGCTTCGGCTGCTCTGTCCGCTGCTGCGGAAAAGGCGATGAAGGATTTCCATGACGCCATGGATGACGACTTCAATACGGGCCTGGCCTCGAGCACGGTCTTCGACCTGGCGAAGGCTATCAATATCTACTACACGTCCGTTCAGAGCGGCACCGCAGGCATCGACAGCGAGGCGGTGGCGCTGGCCATGAAGAATCTGAAGGAGATCATGGACGTGCTGGGCATTCTGGAAGGCGCGTGGAGCCGCCGCCGGGATGCCGCGGACGACGGCGATTTCCTGAAGCTCATGCAGGTCATTCTCGATATCCGGCAGGAAGCCCGTGCGGGGAAACAGTATGCCATCGCTGACAAGATCCGCGACAAGCTGGCCGAAATGGATATCGTCATCGAGGATACGCCTTCGGGCGCACGGTGGAAAAAGCGTGGAGTTTAAGCGCGTTCAGTTCCTGAAAAAGCAGATGGCGCAGAAGGTGGGCCGGGGGACTCCCGCGCTCACGGAGCAGGATGTGTTTTCCATGGATGCGCTCACGCTGGCCTATATGGGCGACGTGTGCTGGTCCTTCTTCATCCGGGAGAAGCTCATCGATACGGGCATTTACAATGTGCAGATCCTGAATGCCCTCGCGGCGGAAATGGTCTCTGCGAAGTGGCAGAGCCGCATTCTCTTCGAGCTGCGGGAGCTTCTTGACGACCGGGAGCTGAAGGTGTGCCGCCGCGGGCGCAATACGCACTCCTCGGTACCGAAGAGCGCCACGGTGGAGGAATACCGCGAGGCCACGGCCTTCGAGAGCCTGCTGGGCTATCTGTATCTGGCCGGACGGAAAGACCGGATGCAGTTCCTCATGGGGCGGGCGCTGAAATACCTGGCCGACGAATTTCATGAATGATCAGAATCCCCTGCGGAGGCGTGCCGCAGGGGATTCTGCGTGGCGTGCTTTTCGGAAATGTTTTCCCGTATGGTATACTAATGATAGATTTTTTATCGTCAGCGGCGGCGCTGCCGCACGCAGAAAGGAAAGTGAAATCAGTGAAAATCTCTACAGAGGAAGTTCAGAAAGTGGCGCTGCTTTCCCGTCTGGCCTTCGATCCGGAAGAGCTGGAAGAAATGAAAGCGTCCATGAACAGCATCCTGACGTACATGGATGAGCTGAATCAGTACGACACGGCCGACGTGCAGCCTATGGTCCATGCGGTGGAGCAATATAATGTCATGCGGGAGGATGTGCCGCATACATCGTTTACCAATGAGGAAGCGCTCATGAATGCGCCGGAAAAGGAAAACGGCTATTTCAAAGTGCCGAAAATCATTTAAGGAGGCAGGCCTGTGAGTCAGATTACCATTCATGATCTTCACGATAAACTGACGGCGAAGGAGATCTCCGCCGTCGAATTGACGAAACAGATGATCGCGCACCGCGACGCGGCAGAGGGCGAAATCCATGCGTATCTGTCCGTGAGCGACGAGGCGGCGCTGGCCAGAGCGGCTGCAGTGGACGCCAGGATCGCGGCTGGGGAAGCGATCTCCGATATGGCAGGGATCCCCGGTGCGGTCAAGGACAATATCTGCATTAAGGGCGAGACCTGCACCGCAGCCTCCCGGATGCTGGAGCACTGGGTGGCTCCGTACAACGCCACGGTCATTGAAAAGCTCGAAGCAGAGGACTATATTTCTCTGGGCAAGACCAACCTCGATGAATTTGCCATGGGGAGCTCCACGGAAAATTCTTACTTCGGACCGAGCTGCAATCCCTGGGATACGGAATGCGTCCCCGGCGGTTCCTCCGGCGGCAGCGCCGCTGCGGTAGCCGCCAATGAAGCGGTCTGGGCTCTCGGCTCCGATACGGGCGGATCGATCCGCCAGCCGGCCTCCTTCTGCGGCCTCGTGGGACTGAAGCCCACGTACGGCCTCGTTTCCCGGTACGGGCTGCTGGCCTTCGCGTCCTCTCTGGACCAGATCGGACCGATCGTCAAGGACGTGACCGATGCGGCCATCGTGCTCAATGCCATTGCAGGACACGACCCGAGAGATTCCACGTCCATCCCGATGGAAAAGAAGGATTATAAGAAAGCGCTCAAAACCGATGTGAAGGGACTCCGCATCGGCGTGCCGGATGAATTCTTCGGCCCCGGTATCAAGGAAGAGACCAAGGCGGCCATCCAGAGCGCCCTGAAATTCTATGAAGGGGAAGGGGCGGAGATCGTTCCCGTATCCATCCCGCACATCAAGAGCGGCGTCTCCGTGTACTACATCATTGCTCCGGCAGAAGCCAGCTCCAACCTGGCCCGGTATGACGGCGTAGGCTTCGGCTTCCGCATGCCCGGCGAGGATATCGTCGATATGTATATCAAGACCAGAAGCGCCGGCTTTGGCAAGGAAGTGAAGCGCCGCATCATGCTGGGGAACTACGTGCTGTCCGCCGGCTATTACGATGCGTATTACCTGAAGGCGCTCAAGGTGCGCAAGCTGCTGAAGGAGGACTTCGATCAGGCCTTTGCGAAGTGCGATGTCATCGCGGCTCCGTCCGCGTCGGGCGCGGCCTTCAAGTTCGGTGCCTTCTCCGATCCGCTGTCTCTGTACATGGAAGATATCTGCACCGTGCCGGTCAACCTCGTCGGTGCGCCGTCCATCAGCATTCCTGTGGGATTCCACGACGGCATGCCGCTCGGCATGCAGCTCATCGGACCCACGCTGGGAGAAGAACGCATCCTCAATGCGGCCTATGCCTTTGAACAGGCCCATCCCGAATATACGAAAACGGCACCGAAAGGAGACATGTAAGTATGAAATATGAAGCCGTCATCGGACTGGAAGTCCATACGGAACTTCGCACGGCCACGAAGATTTTCTGCAGCTGCAAGACCTCTTTCGGCGCAGAGCCGAATACCAATGTATGCCCGGTATGCCTCGGCCTTCCGGGGGTCCTGCCGGTGCTGAATAAAAAGGTCCTTGAATTTGCGGTGCGCACGGGACTGGCGCTGAACTGCGAGATCTCCCGGTACAGCAAATTTGACCGGAAAAACTATTATTATCCGGATCTGCCCAAGAATTTCCAGACATCCCAGTATGATCTGCCGATCTGCGAACACGGCCATCTGGATATCGAGGTAGACGGAAAGAAATCGACGGTGCGCATCACCCGGGCGCACATGGAGGAAGATGCGGGCAAGCTCGTCCATCACGGCACGTCCATCACCGATTCCGACTATTCGCTGGTGGATTACAACCGTACGGGCACGCCGCTGCTGGAGATCGTATCCGAGCCGGATATCCGTTCCGCCAAGGAAGCGGTGGCCTACATGGAAAAGCTGCGCGCCATCCTTCAGTACTGCGGTGTATCGGACTGCAAGATGGAAGAAGGCAGCCTGCGCTGCGATGCCAATGTGTCCGTCCGTCCCGTAGGACAGAAGGAGCTGGGCACCAAGACGGAGATCAAAAATATCAACTCCTTCCGCGGCGTGGAAAGAGCCATTGAATACGAAGCCATGCGGCAGGCACAGCTGCTGGAGGACGGCGGCACGGTGGTGCAGGAGACGCGCACCTGGGATGAAAAGGAAGGCGTCACCAAGAGCATGCGCAAGAAGGAAGAAGCCAACGATTACCGCTACTTCCCGGAACCGGATCTCGTGCCGTTCACGGTGAGCGATGAATATATCGAGGAGATCCGGAAGACGCTGCCGGAGCTGCCGGATGCGCGGAAGGCGCGCTACATGGAAAGCTATGGCCTCGCGGCGTATGATGCGGATTATCTCACCAATGACAAGGACCGGGCGGATTATTTTGAAGCCATGGTGGCCGCCGGCGCAGAACCGAAGGAAGCGGCGAACTGGCTCATGGGAGATTTCGCGAAGCTCCTGTCCCGGGACAATCTGGAAATGAAGGCGGCGCCGGTACAGGCAGCGGCTATGGCCGATCTGCTGAAGCTGATCGCCAAGGGCACCATTTCCGGCAAGATCGCCAAGCAGGTCTTTGCAGAAATGTGGACCAGCGGCAAGGACCCGGAAACCATCGTCAAGGAAAAAGGTCTCGTACAGATCAGCGATACGGGCGCACTGGAAGAGCTGGCAGCAAAGGTCATCGCAGCCAACCCGCAGTCCGTGGCGGATTTCAAGGCCGGCAAGAAGAAAGCCGTGGGCTTCCTCATGGGACAGATCATGAAGGAGACCAAGGGCAAGGCCAATCCGCAGGTGGTCAACGGCATCCTGACGAAAATGCTCTCCGAGCAGTAATCTATGATGAACGAAGAATACAGAAACGAAACAGGCAAGGAAGAGCCGCGGGTCATGTCCCGCGAGGACGTCCACGAGTACCGGGGCCTCACGCTGAATGAATCCGGCGAGGAGGAACGGAAGGAAGCGCTGCACACGGAGATGGGCGGCTTCCATGTGCATGTCTTTTCCCCGTCCGCCATGCCATGGTGGAAGAAAGCGCTCTTCTGGGGCGCCGCAGCGGCTGTGGTGGCGCTGTTTCTTGTGGTGGCGTGGTTCTTCCTGCTGGGAGGCTTCGTTATCGCCGGCATTGCGGCGGTCCTGTATATTCTCAAACGCTATCTGGGACGGCGCTGACAGGCCGGTCCGGAAAGGGAGAGATCCTGCATCCATCGGGTGCAGGATCTTTTATATTTCCATAAATAGAAAATTTTCGATAAAATAGACGGAACCGGTGCAGAACAGCTGTTTTCTCGTGTTATAATACGGGAAGAACGCAGAGAATGAAGGAGAAGGAGGCGCGACATGCAGAATTCCCGCATCACAAGACAATATCCGGAACACATGACGCCTTTCACCCTGAAGGCGCCTTTTCAGCCGATGGGCGATCAGCCGAAGGCGGTGGCCTCGCTGGTGCAGGGGCTCCGCGAAGGGCAGTGGGCGCAGGTCCTGCTCGGCGCAACGGGAACGGGCAAGACCTTTACCATGGCCAAGGTCATCGAGCAGGTACAGCGGCCGACGCTCATCATTTCTCCGAATAAGACGCTGGCCGCGCAGACCGCCAGCGAATTCAAGGATTTTTTCCCGGACAACGCGGTGTACTATTTCGTGAGCTACTACGATTATTACCAGCCGGAATCGTACATCCCCTCCACCGATACCTATATTGAAAAGGATTCGTCCATGAACGAGGAGATCGACCGGCTCCGCCATTCGGCGACCATGGCGCTCTTTGAACGGCGGGACGTGATCATCGTGGCTTCCGTGTCCTGTATCTACGGCCTGGGGGACCCGGAGGATTACAGCACCATGGGACTGTCCCTCCGGCCGGGTGAGGAGATCACGCAGGAGGCCATCTTGAGCCGGCTGGTGAGCATGCAGTATCTGCGGAACGATCTGAATTTTACCCGCGATACCTTCCGCGTGCACGGCGATACCATCGATGTATTTCCGGCGGCGTCAAACAATACGGCGGTGCGCATCGAGATGTTCGGCGATGAGATCGACCGCCTTTCGGAATTTGATGTGCTCACCGGGGAGACCGTGGCGGAACGGAATCACATCGCCATTTTCCCGGCATCCCATTATGTGACGACGTCGGAGAAAATGCTCCGGGCAGAGGTGTCCATCGAGGCGGAGCTGGAGGAGCGCCTGAAGGAGCTCCGGGCGAAGGACCGCCTTCTGGAGGCGCAGCGGCTGGAACAGCGCACGCGGTACGATCTGGAAATGATGCAGGAGGTGGGGTACTGCTCGGGCATCGAGAACTATTCCCGCCACCTGTCGAACCGGAAGCCCGGCGATCCGCCGTTTACGCTGCTGGATTATTTCCCCGATGATTATCTCATCATGATCGATGAATCTCACGTGACGGTGCCGCAGCTCCGGGCCATGTACAACGGCGACCGCTCCCGCAAGGAGACGCTGGTGGATTACGGCTTCCGCCTGCCCAGCGCACTGGACAACCGGCCGCTCACCTTTGACGAATTCACGGAGCGCATCAATCAGATCATCTATGTATCAGCCACGCCGGGACCGTATGAGATGGGGGCCCAGACCAATCTGGCGGAGCAGATCATTCGTCCGACAGGGCTGCTCGACCCGAGCATCGAGGTGCGGCCCATCGAGGGACAGATGGACGATCTGCTGGGCGAGATCCACAAGCGGGAGGAGCGCCATGAGCGCGTGCTCGTGACGACACTGACGAAGAAGATGGCCGAGGACCTGACGGATTTCCTGTCCGAGGTGGGCGTGAAGGTGCGGTATCTGCATTCCGATGTGGCCACCATTGAACGGGCGGAGATCATCCGCGATCTCCGGGCCGGCGTATTTGACGTGCTTGTGGGCATCAACCTGCTCCGGGAGGGGCTGGATATGCCGGAGGTGTCGCTGGTGGCGATCCTCGATGCGGATAAGGAAGGATTCCTCCGTTCAGAGACCTCCATGATCCAGGTGATCGGCCGGGCGGCCCGCAATGAAAACGGCCATGTCATCATGTACGCGGACCGCATCACCGATTCCATGAAGCGCGCCATCGACGAGACAGAGCGCCGGCGCGCCATTCAGGAGGCCTACAATAAAGAACACGGGATCACGCCCCATACCATACAGAAAAAGGTCAAGGACCTGATCGACCTCACGAAGATCGAAGAAAAGCCCGCTGCTTACGGAAAGAAGGCGCAGAAGGCAGAGGAGATCTCCGATGAAGAGCTGTATCAGCAGATGATCGAGACGGAAAAGGATATGAAGCGCGCCGCGAAGGCGCTGGAATTTGAAGAAGCCGCCATGTGGCGGGACCAGCTGGCGAAGCTCCGGCAGCAGTGGAGCGACCGTTACGGCTCGCAGGCCCAGGCCGCGCTGAAACGGCAGGCCAGCGCGAAAAAGCGCATTTCCCGTCCCACGAAAAAGCGTGTGTAAAACAGATATAAGGAAATCAGGAATGGAAAAAGGCATTGTCATACAGGGAGCCAGGCAGAACAATCTGAAAAACATCAGCCTCACGCTTCCCAGAAATAAGCTCATTGTATTCAGCGGTCTGTCCGGGTCGGGGAAATCTTCCCTCGCCTTCGATACGATCTATGCGGAAGGGCAGCGGAAATATGTGGAGTCGCTGTCCGCCTATGCGCGGCAGTTCCTCGGACAGATGAACAAGCCGGAGGTGGACAAGATCGAAGGGCTCTCTCCGGCCATTTCCATCGACCAGAAGTCCACGAGCCACAATCCCCGCTCCACGGTGGGCACCGTGACGGAGATCCACGATTATCTGCGTATGCTCTATGCCCATGCCAGCCGGGCGTACTGCCCGAAGTGCGGCCGTCCGATCCAGCGCCAGTCCGTGGACCAGATCGTGGATGAACTGATGAAGCTGCCCGAGCGGACAAAGCTTCTCATCCTCGGTCCGGTGGCGGTGGCCAAGAAGGGGACGCACAAGAAGCTGCTGGAGGAGCTGCGGAAGCAGGGCTACGTGCGCGTCCGGGCTGACGGCACGGTCTATTCCCTGTCGGACGCCATCGAGCTGGAGAAAAACAAGAAGCACACCATCGAAGTGGTGGTGGACCGCCTCGTGGTGCGGGAAGGCATCGTAAAGCGCCTCACCGATTCGGTGGAAACGGCGCTGAAGCTGGGGGACGGCCTGCTCACGGCGTCCATCGTGGACGGAAAGGACATTCCCTTCAGCACTCATTTCGCCTGTCCGGAATGCGGCATATCCCTGCCGAAGGCAGAGCCCCGCATTTTTTCCTTCAACAATCCCTTCGGCGCCTGCCCGGCCTGCATGGGCCTCGGCTCGTCGCTGGAGGTGGATTTCCATCGGGTGCTCCCGGATGAGCACCTGTCCTTCCGGCTGGGAGCGATCAAGCCTTTCCCGGTGAACGGAGACAGCTGGCTGTACCGGCAGCTCGGCGGCTTTCTGGCGCAGTGCGGCCTGTCCATGGACAGCTGCTATGCCGATTTTACGGAAAAACAGAAGGAAATCTTCCGGAACGGCGGCGGGGAGCCGGTCACCTTCACCTATGAAAACATGAGAGGCGAGGTGCATACCTACAACCGGGTCTTCGAGGGCATCATGCCCATGGTGAAGCGGCGCTACGAGGAGGCCTTCACCGATAAAATGAAAGAGGAACTGGCGGAATATCTGGTGGAGACGCCCTGTCCGGTCTGCCACGGGGCGCGGCTCCGGCCGGAAAGCCTGGCTTTCCGCGTGGGCGGCAGGAACATCGCAGAGGTGTCGGATATGCCGGTGACGAAGCTCCTCGACTTTTTCAATCATGTGGAGCTCACGGAAAAGGAAGCGAAGATCGCCGACCAGATCCTCCGGGAGGTGAAGAACCGCCTCCAGTTTCTGGCAGATGTGGGGCTGGACTATCTGACCCTGTCCCGGAACGCTTCCTCTCTGTCCGGCGGGGAGGCCCAGCGCATCCGGCTGGCCACACAGATCGGCTCCGGTCTGGTGGGCGTGCTGTACATTCTGGATGAGCCGTCCATCGGCCTCCATCAGCGGGACAATGACAAGCTGCTGGCCACGCTCAAGAACATGCGGGATTTGGGGAATACGCTCATCGTGGTGGAACACGACGAGGATACCATCCGGTCCGCGGACTGGATCGTGGACATCGGCCCCGGGGCCGGCGAGCAGGGGGGCCGCGTGGTCGCCCAGGGCACGGTAGCCGATGTGGAAGCCGTGGAGGAATCCTATACCGGCCAGTATCTGAAGGGCTCCATGTATATCCCGCTCCCGGAGGAGCGCCGCAAAGGGAACGGCTTCTATCTCACAGTGAAGGGCGCCTCGGAACACAATCTGAAGCATATCGATGTGAAGATCCCCCTCGGCGCCTTTACGGTGGTCACCGGGGAATCGGGGTCGGGAAAATCCACGCTCATCAATGACATCCTGTTCCGCGGGCTGTCGAATATGAAAAACCACACCTATTACTGGACTGGAAAATACGACAGCATAGAAGGGGCGGAATACATCGATAAGATCATCAATATCGACCAGCAGCCCATCGGGCGCACGCCCCGTTCCAATCCGGCTACCTATACGGGCGTATTCAATGATATCCGCGAGCTGTTCAGCCAGACCTCAGAGGCGAAGATGCGGGGCTATAAGCCGGGACGCTTCAGCTTTAATGTGAAGGGCGGCCGGTGCGAGACCTGCCACGGGGACGGTATCATCAAGATTGAGATGCAGTTTCTGTCCGACGTGTATGTGCCGTGCGAGGTCTGCCACGGCGCGCGATATAACCGGGAAACGTTGGAGGTCACCTATAAAGGGAAAAATATTTCCGATGTGCTCAATATGACCGTGGAGGAAGCCATTCCCTTCTTTGAAAATCACCCGCGGATCCTGCGCAAGCTGGAAACGCTGCAGAAGGTCGGGCTGGGCTATATCCATCTGGGGCAGCCGGCGACGACCATGTCCGGCGGGGAAGCCCAGCGGGTGAAGCTCGCCACGGAGCTCATGCGGCGCAGCACCGGCGGCACGCTGTATATTCTGGATGAACCGACCACCGGCTTGCACAGCGAGGATATCCGGAAGCTTCTCATCATTCTGGAAAAGCTGGTCGATCAGGGCAATACGGTCGTGGTGATCGAGCACAATCTGGATGTGGCCAAGGTGGCGGACTACATCATCGATCTTGGTCCGGAAGGCGGCGACAAGGGCGGCGAGGTCATCGCCGAGGGGACGCCGGAAGAGATTTGCCGGACGGCCCGGTCCTACACCGGACAGTATCTGGCGCCGGTCATCGAGCGGACCCGTCATCTCATGGAGCACCATCATGATCGCCGTGAATGATAAGATCCGCGCCAAGGTGGATGCCCTGCCGGACTGCCCGGGGGTATACCGCTGGAAGGACAAGGACGGGAAGATCATCTATGTGGGGAAAGCGGTTAATCTGAAAAATCGTGTCCGCTCCTATGTGCGGGAGGATAAGAACCGCTCGCCGAAGGTGGCGGCCATGATCCGCCATGCAGAGGATCTGGACATCACCATGACCGCCACGGAGATGGAGGCGCTCATTCTCGAATGCAACCTGATCAAGGAGCTGCATCCAAAATACAACATTTCCCTCCGGGATGACAAATCCTATCCCTATGTCAAGATCACCAGCGAGGAATGGCCCCGCCTTTTTATCACGCGGAACATGCGGCGCAATGACGGCGCCCATTATTTCGGACCTTTTACGGATGTGGGCAGCCTGCACACGACGCTGCGGCTCCTGCGGAAGCAGTATCCCATCCGCACCTGCCGGAGCATGCGGGTGGACCGGCCGTGTCTGCAGTATCACCTGCATTTCTGCTGCGGCCCCTGCAAGGGATGCTGCTCGCGGGAGGACTATGATGCCATCGTAAAGGGGCTCTGCGATGTATTTGAAGGGAAAAGCACGGCGCTCGTGAAGTCCCTTCAGAAGGAGATGGCCGCGGCCTCCGAGGCCATGGAATTTGAGAAGGCGGCGGAGCTCCGCGATAAGATCCGTGCCATCCAGAGCGTGCAGCAGCGCCAGAATATCGTCTCCAAAGAGGGCGACTACGATGTGGTGGGCATGGCCCGCGACGGGGAGCACACCGGGCTGGAGGTATTCTATATTCGTTACGGCCGCATGGTGGGGAAAGAAAATTTCAATATCTCCGACAGTGCCGGCGAGACTGATGCGGCTATCCTGTCCGGTTTTATCAAGGACTATTACGGCGCTGACGGTGCAGGAGCACCGAAGGAGATCCTTGTGCCGGAGCTGCCTGATGACGCGCCGCTGCTCACGGAATGGCTCAGCCGGAAACGGGGCAGCGAGGTGCGCCTCTATGTGCCGGAGCGGGGCTTCCGCCGTCGGCTGAAGGACATGGCGAAGGCCAATGCGGAAAAATATCTGTCCGACAAGAAGTTGCAGTGGGAATACCGGGATGCGCGGGAACAGGGGGCTCTCCACACGCTGCAGGAGGCGCTCCATCTGCCGCGGCTGCCGGAGCGCATGGAATGCTTCGATATTTCCCACAATCAGGGGGCGGAAACGACCGGTTCCATGGTGGTCTTTCAGAGCGGCCGGCCGGCGAAGAGCGAATATCGAAAATTCAAGCTCCGTACGACACAGGGGACGCCGGATGATTTCAAGTCCATGGCGGAGGTGATGAGCCGCCGCTACGGCCACGAAAAAGACTGGCCCCAGCCGGATCTCATCGTGCTCGACGGCGGGCTCGGCCAGCTCCATGCGGCGCTTCCGGTGATCCGGGCTGCGGGATGCAACGCCCCGGTGATCGGACTGGCCAAGCGCATGGAGGAAATTTACACGGAATTCAGCGAGGAGCCGGTGGTGCTGGACCGCCATGAGCCGGCGCTGCAGCTGCTGCAGTATATCCGCGATGAAGCGCACCGCTTCGTCATCACCTATCATCGCCAGTGGACGGCCCGGCGCAACGCTGAATCGGTGCTGGACCACATCCCCGGCATCGGACCGGCCCGGAGGAATGCGCTGTGGCGGGCGTTCCGGTCCTTTGATGAAATGAAAAAAGCCTCTGTGGAGGAGCTGGCCCAGGTGAAGGGTATGAACCGCCGTGCCGCGCAGAGCGTGTATGATTTCTTCCGCATGGGGAAGGATGAACGGCAGATGGTGGTGCAGGGGCTGGGCAGCGCACTGGAAAAGAAATAGCCGCCGCGCCGTTTCATGGGGGAAAAGAGGAAGACAGGTATGAAAAAATGGATGCTCCTCATTCTGCTGCTCTTTGCGGTGCTGGCCGGCGGTGCCGTCTGGACAGAACGGACGCTGTCGCCGCTCCGGGCGCAGACGGAGACGGCGTGGGAGGCAGCGGATGCCGCCATTTTGCGCCGGGCGGAACTTGTTCCGGCGCTGACTGCGCAGACGGGACGATATACTTCTGAGGGACAGGATGCGGCGCACGCCGCGGAGGAGGCACGGCAGCGGATTCTGGATGCGTCATCGCGGGAAGCGCGCATGGCGGCTCACGATGATCTGTCCTCTGCGCTGGGCCGGCTTCTGCTTGCCGCAGATGCCTATGGCGGGCCGGGACAGGATGCCCGGTACCGGGAAAGCCGGATGGATCTGGCGGCAGCAGACAATGCACTTGCCGTGGCGCGGCAGGCTTACAATGAATCGGCCCGGCAGTATAATAAAGCGCTTCAGACGTTTCCCGGAAGCAGTCTGGGTCAGATCCTCGGATTTCGTCCTGTCCCGTATTTCCGCGTCTTCCGGCCGGAAGAAACAGAATAAAACGAACGCAAAAAAAGAACAGCAGGCTTTGTGCTGCTGTTCTTTTTTACTGGATATAACGAAACAGGGAATGATACAGAAGCAGCCCAGCGATCAGCACGGGCTGATGGACAAGATAAAAGAGAAGGGAATACCGGCCGGGCAGCGTGAGAAAAGAGGGCGCCGGGATGCGCAGCAGGGAGAGCCATCCCCGGTCTTCGGCAAGGCCGTGGAAAAAATAGCCGGCGAGGTAGAGGAACAGCCAGGGGAGGAGAGAAAAATAATCCAGTGATAAAAAATCTTCCGGCGGAAATCCAAGGTAGGCGGTGAACAGATTCTGATACAGACTGTCCGGAAGCGGAGCAATGGCGAAAAAGGGCGGAAATCCGAGAGCTTTGTCATTGACGCCGCGGAGTAGGAAGAAGAGCAGCAGGCTTCCTGCCAGACCGGCCGGAGCCGGCAGGCGTCGGAGGAGCGGATGCAGTCCCCGAAGCAGGATCATCGCTGACCCGAGAAAGGTGAGAATGCCGAAGCAGATCGGATTCATCGGCATGGCGGCACAGGAAGCGGCGGTGATGACGGCGCCGCAGAAAAAGATCACGGCGCCGCGGCGGACCGGCCGGCGGCTGAGAGGCCAGGAAAAACCGGACAGGAAAATAAAGGACCAGCAGATGCTCTGCTGCCAGAGATAGAGAGCGGTCTCATACTCCAAAAGCCATGACCGGCCGCAGAGAAAGATGAGATCCCATACCAGGTGAAAGCCGGCCATGCTGAGGAGAGAGAACCCGCGGAGCCCGTCCAGCAGGGGGAGGCGCTGTCTGTTTGTTGTCATAAAAAGTCTCCTTTTCTCTGTGCATTGTATCGTATGAGGGGATTCCGGTGTCAAGTAAAAATCGGGGCTTGCAAATCTGTGGATCTGTGTTATAATAACTTACGTCGTCAGATGCGAATCACTTCGAAAGAAAAACGAAGAAAAAACATTTGACAAAACAAAAAACGGATGATATAATTCCATTCGTTGAAACGGATCATTAGCTCAGTTGGTAGAGCACCTGACTCTTAATCAGGGTGTCCGGGGTTCGAGACCCTGATGATCCACCAGAAATTTTCCCGTCACGGCTGTGGCGGGTTTTTCTTTTGCCTGCATGCAGGCAGTGCATAGAAGACGGGAAGAGTGATTTTTCTTTTTCCTGTCATATGCTACAATAAGGGAAAATTCCCATCGGAGGTGTACGATGAAATACAGAAGCACTCGAAGCGGCGAGACAGTCACGGCAGCGGAAGCTCTTCTCCGGGGCCTAGCGAAAGACGGCGGCCTGTATGTGCCGGAAGCACTGCCTGCTCCTTTTCTGAATTATGAAGAGATGCGGGATTTTTCCTATCAGGAGACGGCCGTGTATGTGCTGAAGCGGTTCTTTACGGAGATCCCGGAGGAGACGCTGGCAGACTTTGCACGGAAGGCCTATGGCCCGTCCTTTGAGACGCGGGATATTGTGCCCGTGCGCACGATCAATGAATCGTTCTCCATGGCGGAAATGTTTCACGGGCGGACCTGTGCCTTTAAGGATCTGGCACTGTCTCTTTTCCCGTATCTGCTGTCCTGGGCCAAAAAGAAAGCAGGAGAAACGCGGCGGGTGCTGATCCTCACGGCAACGTCCGGTGATACCGGGAAAGCGGCATTGGAAGGCTTCCGCGACGTGGAAGGCATGAATATCTGCGTATTTTATCCGTCCCACGGCGTGAGCCCGCTCCAGAAGGACCAGATGCAGAAGCAGGAAGGCGGAAATGTGCGGGTATGCGGCATTGAAGGCAATTTTGATGATGCCCAGAGTGCCGTGAAGGAAATTTTCTCCACGGCGCTGTCTCCGGAGGAAGGCGGCGATGCGGTGATCTTCTCCAGCGCCAATTCCATCAATATCGGCCGTCTGTTCCCGCAGGTGGCCTATTATGTGTGGATCTGGCTGTCGCTGGTGCGGAGCGGCTCCATCGGACAGAAGGAAGCGTTCAATGTGGTGGTGCCCACCGGCAATTTCGGCAATATTCTGGCAGCCTGGATCGCAAGAGAGATTGGTACGCCCATCGGACAGCTGGTGTGCGCGTCCAATGAGAATCACGTGCTGAGCGACTTCTTTGCTACCGGCACCTATGACCGCAGAAGAGAATTCCATCTGACGAAGTCTCCGTCCATGGATATTCTGATTTCCTCGAACTTTGAGCGGTTCCTGTATTACATGGCAGGGCCCGAGGCCACGGCAGAGGCTATGCGTGAATTGAAGGAGGAAGGCGTCTATACGGTATCCTCTGAGGTGATGGACCGGATCGGGAAGGAAATGATGGGCGGCTGGGCCGATGAGGCAGCAATGGCATCCGCCGCTTCCAGCGTATATGAGAAGTACGATTATCTCATGGACCCCCATACGGCCGTAGCCTATGCCGTCTATAACGATCTGCGCCGCCGCGGCAGAATCACCCGCGGCACGCATACGGTGATCATCAGCACGGCCCATCCCTATAAATTCCCTGATGCATCGGCCGAGGCCATCGGTGTTCCCGTTGCGGGGAACGCCTATGACAAGCTGCGCACGCTGGCGGAGCAGACGGGAATCTCCGTGCCGCCGCAGCTGGCCCGCCTGGAGCATGCAGAGGTGCGCTTCCCCGGCACCATTGCCCGGGAAGGCATGGCAGATTTCGTCAGGGCGTATGTGCGTGAGATCGGAAAAGAGTGCGGTAAGCAATGAAGCGCCGTAACTGGGACGAAAAAGGAGAGCGGCGGTTCCGGCTGATCCTTCTGGCCGTGCTGGTGCTGTCGCTCGGAGCCATTCATCTCATTGCGCCGGATTTTTATCCCACCATTCTCCGGATGATCCGGGAGCAGGATCTGGAAGGACTCATTGCCTATCTGCAGAGCTTCGGCGTATGGGCGGTCTTTGTCAGCTTTTTCATCGATGTGGTCATCAATATCGTGGGATTTCTGCCGTCCATTTTTATTTCCACCGCCAACGGCCTCATTTTCGGTCTGTTCTGGGGGACGATCATCTCCTGGCTGGCGGAAACGACAGGTGTGGTGATTTCCTTCTGGGCCATGCGGGTGCTGTTCCGCACGATGGCCATGCACCTCATTGAAAAGAGCAAGACACTGTCCCGGCTGGATCAGTATGAATCCTGGCAGGCGGTCGCAGTGGCCCGGGCCATTCCCTATATGCCGAACGGCCTTGTGACGGCTGTGTCCGCCCTGTCGAGCATGCCCTTTGAGCGGCACCTGCTGGGCAGCCTCATCGGCAAGCTTCCCTCTGTGGCACTGGAGGTCTGCGTGGGCCATGATATCGTCCGCATGGGAGAGCATGCGGAGCGCCTTACCATCATCATTGTGGTGGTGGCACTGATTTACGGCATTATATGGTGGTACGGCCGCAAACGGAAGAAACAGGCCGGTCCGCCCAAAGAATAAAAGAAAAGTACAGGAAAGTCTGTCCGGAAAGGGCAGACTTTTTTGCTGGATTTCGTTAAAGAGGAATACAAATGAAGGAAAATTGGCTGCCGACGGAACAGAAAAAGAGCCCGCAGGACGGGAAAATTTTTTCTGGTATAGTTTTTGGGAATATAACAGATAAATTATGCGTATGTTGATATAACTTCCGGCTATAGGTACAATTGTGAATGTGTTCGGCCCGCGCCCGGAAGGGGCAGAGGGCCAGGCTGCAGAAACGGCACGGCAGCGGAGACCATCCTCACGGATTCTTCGGATATGCAGGTAGGCGCCGTTGGTCAGCGGACCGGAAAGGCGGAACCCCGCCTTACGGATAGTTGGGGGGAATTTGTATGGACGACAAGGAATTGCATGAGGATCTGGAACGCGGTCTGAAGGCACGCCACATTCAGCTCATCGGGCTGGGCGGCGCGATCGGCGTGGGTCTTTTTCTCGGGTCAGCGACAGCCATTGAGCTGGCGGGCCCTTCGGTACTGCTGACGTATATCATCGGCGGCATTGCCATTTATTTCATGATGCGGGCGCTGGGAGAGCTGTCCATTGCGTATCCGGTATCCGGCGCATTCAGTGCACACGCAGCCCGGTTCCTCGGACCGAAATGGGGCTACCTCACGGGATGGACCTACTGGTATATGTGGATGGTCACCTGCATGGCGGAGCTGACGGCTGTGGGCATCTATATGAATTTCTGGTTCCCGGAGCTACCCCAGTGGATGTCGGCGCTGGCGGCGCTGCTTCTGATGACGGCCATCAATTTCATCGCGGTCTCCGCTTACGGGGAATGTGAATTCTGGTTCGCCCTCATTAAGATCGTGACCATCATATTCATGATCATTTCCGGGGCCGGCATGATTTTCTTCGGCATCGGAAACGGCGGCATCGCCACCGGCATCAGCAATCTCTGGGCAAACGGCGGCTTTTTCCCGAACGGGATCGAAGGCACGCTGATGGCTCTCGTCATGGTCATGTATTCCTATCTGGGCATCGAAATCATCGGCGTTACCGCCGGCGAAGCCAAAGATCCGCAGAACAGCATCCGCAAGTCTATCGATGAAGTGTTCTGGCGTATCCTCATTTTCTATGTGCTGTCTCTGGCGGTCATCATGTCCATCTATCCCTGGAATGAAATCGGCCACATGGGCAGCCCGTTCGTCATTACCTTTGAAAAACTCGGCATCAGCGGCGCGGCGGACATCATCAATCTGGTGGTCATCTCGGCGGTGCTGTCTTCCTGCAACAGCGGGATCTTCAGCTCCGGCCGTATGCTGTACAACCTGTCTCTGCAGGGCAATGCCCCGCAGTGCTTCCAGACCCTGAACCGGCACCGCCTGCCGTGGGTGGGAATCCTGTTCTCCGCCTTCGTCCTTCTCATTGCCGTAGTGCTGAATTATGTGATGCCCTCGGAAATCTTCGTCTACATCACCAGCGTGGGTTCCTTCGGCGCCATGTGGACCTGGTTCGTGATCCTCCGCACGCAGCAGAAGTTCCGTGCGTCTCTTACGGAGGAAGAAAAGGCCAAAATCAAATTTAAGATGCCCGGCGCTCCGTATACGGGCTGGCTGACGATGGCATTCCTTCTCTGCGTGGTGATCGCCTCGGCCTTCCGTGAAGATACGCGGGTAGCGCTCTTTGTAACGCCGATCTGGTTTGCCGTACTGCTTGTAGGGTATCGTTTCGTGGAAAAGAAGAAGAAAAGAGACGGCCGGAAAGTGGTCGATGTGGTAACAGCGACGGAAAACCGCGCAGCAGCGGAAGAAGGAAACTGATACAAATGAAAAGCCCGGTAAACATACCGGGCTTTTTTGATGCCTGTTCCATTATTCGCCGGTGCTGTCCGCCGGGGAGAGACCGTACGAAAATCCGGTGGCAGCCTGCCAGCCGGCAAGAAACAGGTGGACCGCGCTGAGGGATTCAGCATCAGCGGCTCTCAGATCGAGAGGCGACCAGTCGCCGGCATCGCCCTGGCGCATGAAAACGGTATAGGGATCTTCCGACTGGGGCTTCCGGAACCACCAGCGGTGAAATTCAAAGGCGCTGGGGTCCTGCTCTGCATCCACGCGCAGCACGTCCACGGAAAAAATAAGGGACTCCGCATCGTTGGCAGCGATTCTGGCGGAGCCGCGGTTCAGATACCATGCGTACCCGCCGTCATCGGTGGCGATGATTGGAAAATCCGCGTTGTTATTCCAGTATTCCGCCGGGGCGGCCTCTGCGGCGGCCGCGGGCAGAAGCAGCAGGGCGGCGAGGGTCAGCGCTGTCATTCGGTGCATCATAGAGGAATCATCCTTTCTGTTTCAGCGTGCCGGAAAGGCACGGTATTTTTCTTCAATATATCATGAACGGGCTGCTGTCAGCCAGTGAGAAGACGGCAGCAGATACACAGGCGGCCGGGGATTTTCTTTTCTTGACAAATACTTTTCTGCCAATTATAATGATGAAGTTGATAAATTCTTTTCGGAACATTCCGAGAGGTGCGGCAAAGCCGTAATATCCGTCGGCAAACGGTCCGATGATCGGTAAGGAGGTGCAACAGATGCCAGCCCCAAAGAGTAAACATTCTAAATCCCGTCGCGATAAAAGACGTGCAAATTGGAAATTGACTGTACCCGGCCTCGTAGAGTGCCCGCAGTGCCATGCACTGAAGATGCCTCATCGCGTATGCCCGGTATGCGGTTTCTACAAAGGAAAATCCGTAGTACAGGCAAAGGCCGCAGAATAATTTTGCAGCAGAAATACATCTCAGCCCCGCTGAGGTGTATTTTTTTGTCCTTTTCGGGACAGCGTGCCCCGGGAGGCTTTACGAATGCAAAGATAAAAAGGTTGTGTTATAATCTTAAAATATAAACTGTAGAGGCAGATCCGGTTCAGGGAGAAAAGGAACGGTCCATCTGTGCTGCAGGAGGAGCATCAGGAGGTTGAGAAGTATGGAAGGAAAGAAATGGAGGACGCTGCTGGCGGCGGGTCTCCTAGGAGCGGCCGGGGTACTGGCCGGCTGCGGCGGATCGTCAGGCTCATCGGAGGGAAAGATGAAGGTTGGTGTGGTACAGATCGTGCAGCACCCGGCACTGGATGACGCCAACAAGGGCTTTCTTGCGGCGCTCAATGACCGCGGGCTGAGCGATAAAATCGAGATCGATCAGCAGAACGCCCAGGGCGATCAGTCGAATCTGCGCTCCATTGCAAACCGGTTCGTATCCGGCAAGTATGCATTGATCGGAGCGATCTCCACGCCGGCGGCGCAGGCCATGGCCAATGCCACGGCGGATATCCCGATCATCTGCACGGCGGTAACCAATTATGAGACAGCACGGCTGATGAATTCGGAAGCGGCGCCGGACGGCAATGTGACCGGCACATCGGACCGGGGACTGACAGAAAAGGAAGTGGCTCTCATCCGTGAGATCCAGCCGGATGCGAAAGCAATCGGGATCATTTACAATTCCAGTGAGATCAATTCCGTCATTCAGGCCAGACATCTTCAGGAGATCTGCGAACCGCTGGGGATAACGGTGAAGGAGCTCACTGTCAACTCCATCAATGATATCCAGCAGGTAGCGGAAAGCTTTGCCGGCAATGTGGATGCCATTTACGTCCCCACGGACAACGTGGTGGCCTCGTCCATCCCGACGCTGATGTCGGTGGCCAATGCGAATAAGATCCCCGTATACGGGGCGGAAGTGGGCCATGTGGAAAACGGTGTGCTGGCTTCGGAATCCATCAGCTATTACGATATCGGCTATCAGGCTGGTGAGATGGCGGCAGATATTCTGGAAGGAAAGAAGACCGTAAAGGATCTTCCCGTAGAGACCGCAGAGAAATCGAAGCTGTACATCAACAGGCAGGAGATGGAGCTCCTGGGGATCACCATTCCGCAGTCCGTACTGGACCGGGCGGAAATGATCTGACGGAAGGGACAGATACGGACCGGCGGGGCCGGGCCGTTCTGATAGACCGGGCTATCCCGGAAACGCGCTGCGGCGCAGATTATTAAGGAGGAAAGAAGTATGGAAGGCAGAAAAATGTGGAAAAAGGTACTGGCAGCCGGGCTGCTGGGCATGATGGCAGCAGGGATTGTGGCAGGATGCGGAAACGGTGCATCCGGAAGCGGAGACGGCACAGGGAAGAAAATGGTAGGTATCGTGCAGATCGTGCAGCACCCCGCACTGGATGAATCCAATCAGGGCTTCGTGGATGCGCTCAATGTGCGCGGACTGGGAGACAAGATCGAGATCGACCAGCAGAATGCCCAGGGTGATCAGTCCAATCTCCAGACCATTGCCAACCGGTTTGTATCCGGCAAGTACGCGCTGATCGGGGCGATCTCCACACCGGCAGCGCAGGCCATGGCCAATGCGACGAAGGATATTCCCATCGTGTGCACGGCCATTGCGGATTTTGAAAATGCGAAGCTGATGAATTCGGAAGCACAGCCGGACAGCAATGTGACCGGCACCCACGATCGGGGACCGCTGGACAAGCAGGTGGCGCTGATCCGGGAAATTCAGCCGAATATCAAACGGCTGGGCATCATGTACAATTCCAGCGAGATCAATTCGCTGATCCAGGCGGAAAATCTGAAAAAGGCCTGCGCCCCTTACGGGATCGAAGTGGTGGAAGTGACGGTCAATTCCATCAATGACATCCAGCAGGCAGCAGAGTCTTTCCTGGGAGATGTGGATGCCATCTTTGTTCCTACAGACAATGTGGTGGCCTCGTCCATTCCGAATCTGATGGCCGTGGCCAACCGGGATAAAATTCCGGTATACGGTGCAGAAGCGGGCCATGTGAAGAGCGGCGCCTTTGCTTCGGAATCAATCAGCTTCTATGATATCGGATACCGTGCCGGTGAAATGGCGGCGGATATTCTGGAAGGAAAGAAGACCGTCAAGGATATTCCTGTAGAAGGGGCGGCTCAGTCGAAGCTGTACATCAATAAACAGGAAATGGATACACTGGGACTGGCTGTGCCGCAGTCCGTACTGGACCGGGCAGAGCTGATTTAAGAAGAATGCCTGAAAAAAGGGAGGCGTGAAGCCGAAAGATGATCGGCATCAGAATGAAGAGGCTGTTCTGGCTTCTCCTGTTGCTTTGTATCGGATCGCTGCTTGCCATGGGGCTCCGTATGGGCGCCGGCAGGGAAAAAACAGCGGCGGTCCATCCCATTCCGTCAAAGGCGGTCTATGAGATAGGCCTGCTTCAGGGCGACGGGGTGCCGGAGCAGGACCGGATGCGGGATGGATTTCTGGAAGCCCTGGCCGGCGACGGCTGGGAGGACGGAAAAAATCTGCATATAGAGGTCCTGAACGGCGGAGGCAATAAGGGCGCTCTGGCTGAGGGCGCGGCCCGGTTCGGCAGAGAACGGAAGGATCTCATCGCAGCCGTCGGCACGGAAGCGGCAGAGGCTGCGGCCGGCGTCTTTCAGAGCACGCCTGTGGTCGGCATGGGGGTGCTGAATTTTCAGTCAGCTCCCTGGCTGAAGGGACATCAGAATTTTACGGGTGTCACCTCCCTGCCCGAGGTGGTGCAGCAGTTTGCCGCCGCACGGCGCATCCTGCATATCCGCCGGATGGGCGTCCTGTATTCGGAAGGGGATCAGGAAGCGGAAAATCTGCTCGTTCAGGTCCGTTCCGCCGCGGTGGAGCGGATGGGCATGTCGCTCACGGAGGTCGCTGTGCCGCCGGACCAGCCGCCGGAAGAGGCGGCTGCCGCTCTGGTCGGACAGGTGGACGCGGTGTACATCACGGTGGATGAACGGATGCAGCGCCATTTCAAGGCCATCGTGGATGCACTCACCCGGGCGGGCATTCCCGTGGTGGGCAGTGATGATGAAATGGTGCGCCGCGGGGCGGTGCTTTCCGTATCAGAGGACTATTACCGCATGGGCTTTGCTGCCGGGAAAGCAGCGTCGAAGTTGCTCTCCGGACAGGTGGTCCCGCAGGAGCTTCCCATCCGGAAGCAGAGCGATCCGAATCTTGTCGTCAATATGGCGGCAGTCAATACGTTTCATCTGGGCCTTCCGGGCGACCTGTGGCAAAAAGCGCGGAAGCTGTATTTGTATGACGGGCAGCCGGCTCGTCCATAAAAGCCGGGTGCCGGGAAATTTTTCCATATAAGGAGTGGAAGTCTATGTTTGATCTTGCCGTTTCAACCATAGCACAGGGACTGATGTGGTCCATTCTGTCGCTTGGTGTTTTCCTTTCGTTCCGTGTACTGGATGTACCGGATATGACCTGCGAGGGCAGCTTCCCTCTCGGCGGTGCCATCGCGGCCACGCTGATCACCGCAGGCGTTTCCCCATGGGCTTCTCTGGCAGCCGGCGCCATTGGCGGCCTGCTGGCCGGCGTTGTTTCTGGCATCCTGTATACCAAGCTGAAAATTCCCGCCATTCTGGCAGGGATTCTCACGATGATCGCACTGTACTCCATCAATCTGCATATCATGGGCAAGGCCAATATTTCCCTGCTTCGTACGGATACGGTTTTCTCCCTGACGCAGAAAGCGCTGGGCCTCAGTCAGGGAGCGGCAGCGTTCCTGCTTCCGGCCATTCTGGTCATTCTCATTGTAGGCGCCATTTACTGGTTCTTCGGTACGGAACTGGGCATGTGCATCCGTGCCACCGGCTTTAATGTGCAGATGATGCGCGCCCAGGGCGTGAATACGGATACCATGATCATCGTGGGACTCTTCATCAGCAATGCCCTGATCGGCCTGTGCGGCGCTGTGGTGGCACAGAACAACGGGTTTGCCGATGTCGGCATGGGGATCGGCACCATCGTCATCGGGCTGGCTTCCGTCATTATCGGTGAGGTCATTCTCGGCGTATCCACCTTCAAGGAGTCGCTCATCGCTGTCATTCTGGGTTCGGTGCTGTACCGCATCGTCATTGCGGTGGTCCTTTTCATGGGCATGCCGCCGAACGATCTGAAACTGTTCACGGCTGTACTGGTCATGATCGCGCTGGCGATGCCGATGATCAAGGAAAACCTGAATTTAGGAAAGGCGGGCTGACCATGCTGCAGATCTCACATATCAGCAAGACCTTTTTCAAAGGCACACAGAATGAAAAGAAAGCATTGATTGATCTGTCGCTGACGCTGAATGACGGCGACTTCTGCACGGTCATCGGCGGCAACGGCGCAGGGAAAAGTACGCTGCTGAACAGCATTTCCGGCGCATATATCCCGGATTCCGGCACGATCTCCATTGACGGCACGGATGTGACGCACATGAGCGAATACAAACGGGCCAAATATATCGGCCGCGTATTCCAGGACCCGCTGAAGGGCACCGCGGCAGGCATGCAGATCGAGGAAAATCTCATCCTTGCGGCACGGCGCGGGGAATCCCGGCGGATGCGCTGGGCCTTCGGCAAGGGCGATCATGAACGGTTCCGCGATATGCTGAAGCGGCTGGATCTGGGGCTGGAAAACCGGCTGGAGACCCGCATCGGCCTTCTGTCCGGTGGTCAGCGTCAGGCGGTGACGCTTCTCATGGCGACGATGAAAAAGCCGGAGATCCTCCTGCTGGACGAACCGACGGCGGCACTGGACCCGAAAACGGCAGAGAAGGTCCTGCGCCTGACCGATGAGATTGTTCAGGAACAGCATCTGACTACACTGATGATCACCCATAATATGCGTGATGCCCTCCGTTTCGGAAACCGCCTCATCATGATGAACAGCGGCCGCATCATTGCAGATTATACGCCGGAAGAGAAAAAGGAACTGACCATCGATATGCTCCTCAAGAAATTTGAAGAGACTTCCGATGCCATCAGCGACCGTCTCATCCTCGGCAACTGAATAAAAAAGACCCCGGAGAGATTCCGGGGTTTTCTTTTGGGAAAAGGAGAGGTTCCATGAGGGACTCTCCTTTTTTGTATCAGAAGACTGACGGGCCGGCGGTCCAGACGTGGGGAGCCCGGGCATTCGCAGGGGTATTCTGCGCCATGACGCCTGCCAGCGGATGGGGGACATAGGGCTCATCCAGCCAGGCGATTTCCTCCGGGGTCAGTACCAGATCGGCCGCCTTGGCGGCAGCATCCACCTGAGAGACCGCAGTGGCACCGGCGATGGGGGCGGTGACGCGGGTCAGGAGCCACGCAAGGGCCACTTCCGTCATGGTGACGCCGCGCCGGTCGGCGATTTCCGCCGTGCGGCGGATAATGGGCGCATCTGCATCGGCCATGCCGTCATATTTCAGACGGGCGTAGCTGTCCTCGACGAGCCGCCGGGAGAACTGTCCGGGATGCCGTGCCAGTCGGCCGCCAGCCAGTGCGCTGTACGGCGTCATGGCGATCTGCTCCATCCGGCAGAAGGGGGCCATTTCCCGTTCTTCCTCACGGAAGATCAGATTGTAGTGCCCCTGAACGGAGATGAACTGTGCATAGCCTTCCCGGGCAGCAAAGTCATTGGCCCGGCACAGCTGCCAGGCAAAGCAGTTGGAAATGCCGATGTACCGCACTTTGCCGGCCTGTACCATGCGGTTCAGTCCGTCCATGATATCCTCTATCGGCGTCTGCCAGTCCCACATGTGATAGATGTAGAGATCCACATATTCCATGCCGAGATGCCGGAGGCTGCGGTCCAGCATGCGGCGGATATGCTCCTGTCCGGATACGCCGGCTTCAATCTCCTCATTGGTGCGGGGCAGGAATTTGGTGGCCACCACGACTTCGTCACGGCGGGCAAAATCGCGGAGCGCGCGGCCCAGATACTGTTCGCTGGTGCCGTTCTGGTAGGCGATGGCTGTATCAAAAAAATTGATGCCCCGGTCAAGGCCGCGGCGGATGATGGCGCGGGATGTTTCTTCATTGACGGTCCAGGTATGCTGGCCGCGGGAGGCATCACCGAATCCCATACAGCCCATACAGATGCGGGAGACTCTGAGATCAGAGCGTCCCAGTGTGGTATATTGCATGACGATCACCTCTTGCTTTTCTGTGTATTCCGTATTGTAGCGCGCCCGGCCGGAAAGAGAAAATGCCTGCTCTGTATGCGGTTGTATCCGGAGAAGATATTGGAAAAGGGGATGGAGAAAAGGCTACAATGAAAAAACAGCCGGGGCCGGCTGGGAAAGAAGGAATTCTATGAAAAGACAGATTGGACAGACACTGGCACTGTACCCGACGCCGCTTACCGTGGTGGGGACGATGATTGACGGGAAACCAAACTGGGCTCTTGTAGGCCATACGGGAATCATCGGACATGACCGGATCATGGTGTCGATGTCGGCGGCACACCGGACCAATCAGGGCATTCGGGATACGGGCAGATTGTCGGTGAATATAGTGGACGAAGCACTGCTTCCCATGGCGGATCATGCAGGCTGTGTGAGCGGATGGAGAGAAGATAAGAGCGGGCTGTTTTCCTGGCACCGCGCGGAGAATGGAGCGCCGCTTCTCGAGGCGGCGCCGGTATCCATGGCCTGCACCGTGACGGATATATATCGTACGCCGGGATTTGAAAGCTTTATTTGCCGGATCGATGAAACCTTGGCGGAAGAGAGTCTGCTGAATGAGGCTGGAAAGATTGACTACCGACGTTTGAAGCCGGTTCTTTTTGAAATGCCCACTTATGAATATCTGCGGACAGGAGAAGTGATCGGCCGCTGCATGAAAATGAAAGCTAAAACGGATGCGGCTCGTGAATGAAGAAACAAAAAGCCTCCGGCATCATGCCGGAGGCTTTTGCGGTGCAGGGATCAGATTTTATTCTGCGATTCCAGGACGGCAGTGATCTTGTGCTTGACCATTTCCTTGACCGCCTGACGGCCCGCCTTGAGATAGGAGCGGGGATCGAAATTGGAAGGATCGCTGAAGAGGCTTTCCCGGATGGCGCTGGTCATGGCAAGGCGGATATCGGTGTCGATATTGATCTTGCATACCGCCATGTGAGCGGCTTTGTTCAGCATATCTTCCGGCACGCCCTTGGCGCCCTGTACGCTGCCGCCGAATTCATTGCATTTCTGCACGAATTCCTGAATGACCGTGGAAGCTCCGTGGAGGACGATGGGGTAGCCCGGCAGGAGCTGGCCCACCTTTTCCAGACGGTCGTAGTCAAGATAGGGATCGCCTTTGTATTTGTAGGCGCCGTGGCTGGTGCCGATGGCGATGGCCAGAGAGTCGCAGCCGGTGAGGTGTACGAATTCCGCCGCTTCTTCCGGATCGGTGAACAGCGCATCCTTGGCAGAGACGCTTACGTTGTCCTCCACGCCGGCGAGGCGGCCCAGCTCGGCTTCGACAACGACGCCTTTGTCATGGGCATATTCCACGACCTGTCTGGTGAGGCGCACGTTTTCTTCATAGGGATGCTTGGAGCCGTCGATCATGACGGACGTGAAACCGCCGTCGATGCAGGCCTTGGCGATTTCAAAGGTGGAACCGTGGTCCAGATGGAGTGCCACAGGGATGTCCGGGTACTGTGCGACCGCCGTTTTGACAAGATCGACAATATAATTCTGACCGGCATAGGTGCGGGCGCCTTCGGAGGCCTGAAGAATGACAGGAGACTGTTCCTCTTCCGCAGCTTCCATGATGCCCTGAATGATTTCCATATTATTGACGTTGAAAGCCCCGATGGCATAATGGCCTTCATAGGCTTTTTTAAACATTTCCTTCGTCCCGACGAGCGGCATGATGATTCCTTCCTTTCTGCATACGTACATGCAATTCATAAAAGTATACTTGATTGGTTTAAAGTGTACCCGTATCTGGCCTGTTCTGCGTCAGACGGGGAATCAGACGGTGGAGAAGCGTGCTTCCGCAGGGGATCTGTCCGGCACTGTGGAAAGAGGCTACTCTTTTCGTATTATACTGGAATAGAAAGGTATTTTCCAGTGCGGGAAGCCGGATTGGCGGATTTTGACGGGAGAAGACGGATGCCTGCCGCTGTACGCAGCAGACATGCTTCCGCCGCATGATTCTGTATGTGGAGCAGGTATTGGCGATTTCCTTTGGTTTGCTTTACAGTAAAAACAGGAAAAGGGCCCGATATGGGATGTTCAGAAAAAGGAGACGATACGATGACAAAGGACGAAGAACTGCAGCAGGTCTCTGCCTTTCCCGCAGGAGAAAAAATCCGTACGGCCGTTTTTTTGACGGGCAGAGCTATCTGGCCATGCTCGTACAGGGACCGGTCAATGTGGCCAATGTGACTTTTGAGCCGGGGTGCCGCAATCACTGGCATATCCATCACAAAAGCGGACAGATCCTGCTCGTGACGGGCGGCCGCGGCTACTATCAGGAATGGGGGAAAGAGCCCAGAGAGCTGCATCCCGGGGATGTGGTGAATATCCCGCCGGAAGTGAAGCACTGGCATGGCGCGGCACCGGACAGCTGGTTCAGCCACATCGCCGTGGAAGCGCCGGTGGAAGGCGCCGGGAGCGAGTGGTGCGAACCGGTATCTGATGACGAGTACGGGAAATTGAAATGATGTTGTGATTCAGAAGGAGAAAGAAGATGAGACTGAGACATTTCGCACTGGCAGCGGCGATGACCGCAGCGGCTCTGCTGAGCGGCGGCATGACGGGGTCCGTGTCGGCAGCCGGTATGCCCGCAGAGGATGCAGTCGATCAGGTTTCCGTTTTTCCCACAGGGGAAAAGAATCCCTATGGCGCCTATTTTACGGGGCAGAGCTATCTCCAGATGCTCGTTACGGAAGATGTGCCGATCGGCAATGTCACCTTTGAGCCGGGATGTCGCAATTTCTGGCATATCCATCACGGAAGCAAACAGATCCTTCTGGTGACGGGCGGCCGCGGCTACTATCAGGAATGGGGCAAGGAGCCAAGAGAACTGCATCCCGGGGATGTGGTGGAGGTTCCGCCGGAGGTAAAGCACTGGCACGGCGCCGCGCCGGACAGCTGGTTCAGTCATCTATCGGTGGAGGTAGCCGGAGAGGGCGCATCCAATGAGTGGTGCGAACCGGTTTCCGATGAGGAATACGGACAGGTCAGATAAATCCGGGCAGTGCGAAAGACGATGAGGTGATACCGATGAAAAGGACATGGTTTGTGGCGGCCGCTGCGGCGGCGTGTTTTCTGTGCGGCGGTATGGCACAGGCACAGGATGGAACAACAGGAGGAATGGCAATGGATCCGACAAAGGTAACGGCAGAACCGACGAAGGTCGTACAGACCGCAGGGCGCAGTGCTCTCGGCGGGTTTGCTCCGAAGTTTGCAGAATTGAATGATGATGTTCTTTTCGGGGAAGTGTGGTCCAGAACGGACAAGCTGTCTCTGCGGGACAGAAGTCTCATCACGGTGACGGCTCTGGTGGCGAGCGGGATCACCGACAGCTCGCTCACCTATCATATTCAGGAAGCGAAGAAAAACGGCGTCACTGCCGTGGAAATGGCAGAGGCGCTGACGCACATCGCATTTTATGCGGGCTGGCCGAAGGCATGGGCTGCCTTCCGTATGGCAAAGGAAGTGTATGCAGAAGCCTGACGGCATCGGCATGCAGAGGGCATGGAATCTTCGCGGTCCCGTGCCCTTTTCGTTTTAATCAGGAAAACATCGGAGTATAGTAATACGTAAAGGCTCCTTATTATCCGGCCTGAGTGCAGGGAGGCATATGATGAAAATTCTGACAGCTTATTATTCCAGAAGCGGACATACAAAGCAGGTCGCCCGTCTGATCCAGGAGGCAGCAGGCGGCGACATTGTCCCGATTCGTACCAGACGAAGCTATTCCGGTTCCTATGCGCTGGCCGTGATTCAGGGCGGGATGGAAAAGCTGCGGCACGTTCGTCCGGAGCTGATGCCGCTGCCCGTCAGTCTTTCCGATTATGACGTGCTGTTCCTCGGCGGTCCGGTATGGTGGTTTTCACCGGCGCCGGCGCTGCAGTCTTTTCTGACATCGTTTGACCTTGCCGGGAAAAAGGTGTATCCGTTCCTGACGAGCGGCGGACAGCCGAAGGAGTCCTTTCAGGAGCTGGAGGCGCTCTGTACCGGCGATGTGGGACCCGGCTTTCATGTATATTTCCGAAAAGAGGATATGCAGGCCGATCCGGAGGAAATCCGGAAATGGGCAGCGCAATGCGCGGCGGAAGGAAAGGGACTATGAGAGATCAATGGATGAAACGGGCCGGCATCGGGGTGCTGGCGGCGGTTCTGCTGGCCGGTTCGGCATTGCTTGGCGGATGCGGGCAGCGGGCGGATGCCGGGGAAGCGGTCATCACGGACATGGAACCGGAAGCCCTGCGGCAGGTGGTGGCCTCCGATAATCAGCACGGCCGCACGATTATGTGGCAGCAGACCGGAGAGGAGACCGCTTCCGTGGAATACCGCACCGAGGGCGGCGGGACCATCCGGTCCGTGCAGGCCGGCTCCCGTCTGCTGAAGGGAAACCGGGGAGAACCGGACCGGTATATATATGAGGCCCGGCTTGACGGACTGGAACCGGGAGATTCCTATGAGTACCGCACGCGGGCCGGAAATCACGTGAGCCCGTGGCACCGGCTCACCGCCGATGACGGGGGCGCTTTTACGGCACTGATTTTCCCGGATACCCAGAGCCAGGACTACGGCGTGTGGAGAGCTGTGGCGGAGGCCGGCCGGAAGCAGGCGCCGGATGCGGAATTTTTCATCAATATGGGGGATCTGGTGGACTGCGGGCAGGATGAGTACCAGTGGCAGGCATGGCTGCAGGGGGCAGGCGATCTGTTCCGCACGATGCCTGTGGCCCCTGTTATGGGCAATCATGAGGCCTACTCCCTCGACTGGAAAATGACGCTGCCGGAACGGTATCTGGCACACTTTACGCTGCCCGACAATGGAGATCCGTCTCTGGCCGGCCTGTTTTATTCCTTCGACTGGGGACCGGTGCATTTTACGGTGCTGAATACTCAGGCGGAGGAACTCCGGGAGTGGTATCCGGACCTGTTTGAAAAGGAGCTGGCATGGCTGGAACAGGATCTGAGCGAAACGAAGCAGCCTTGGAAGGTGGTGCTCATGCACAGAGATCCCCTGCAGTACCGGATCGCCTCACGGCCTGAACGAAAAGAGGGGATTTCTCCGGAAGGAGAGATCTTTATGCCCGTGTTTGACCGGATGCAGGTGGATGCCGTGCTTTCCGCCCATCTCCATACCTACCGGAACCGGGGGCATATCTATGACTTTCAGAGGGATGCCAGAGGACCGCTTTATATCCTCACCGGTGTGGCCGGCGATGTGCGTTACCCGAATCTCTGGACGAACCATGCGCTGGATGTGACAGTGGCACCGCAGCCGGAAACGGATAACTTCCTGACCATGGAAGCGGATGCGGACCGGCTCTGTTTCCGGGCCTGGCTGCCGGACGGCACGCAGATCGATGAGGCTGTATTGACAAAATAAATGACAGGCAAAGGGCCGCCCCATAGATAAAAGGTGGAGCGGTCCTTCTTTTCTTCTATATTGACAGGCCGGTTTCCTCGGATATAATAAAAATCATACTCATTTTTTATTAAAAGACCGTCTGACGTGGGACAGCAGGTGCGGAAGGCGGCAGGAAAGGAAGGATTCATTTGGCAGAAACCGCCTGGGCGCTTATCCCGCCGATCATCACCATCGCACTGGCTCTCCTCAGCAAGGAAGTCTATATGTCGCTTGGCATCGGCATTTTTGTCGGTGCATTCATGTATTGTGATTTTGACTTCCTCCAGTCTGTGGATACCATGTTCAATATCATGGCTACGGCGGTGGGCGGCAATGTGCACATCCTTGTTTTTCTTGTCCTTCTGGGGATTCTGGTGGAAGCCATTTCCAGCTCCGGTGCTGCCAGGGCCTATGGGGAATGGGCAGCCCGGGTGATCCAGGGGAAACGGAGCGCTCTGTCCGTGACGGTCATTCTCGGCGTGCTCATCTTTATCGATGACTATTTCAACTGCCTGACAGTCGGTACGGTCATGCGTCCGGTGACGGATAAATTCAAGATCACCCGGGCCAAGCTGGCCTATATCATTGACGCTACGGCGGCTCCGGTGTGCATCATCGCTCCGGTTTCCAGCTGGGCGGCAGCGGTGGCCTCTTCTCTTCCGGAAAGCTCCACCATTGACGGATTCAGCCTGTTTCTGCAGACGATCCCCTTCAATATCTATGCCTGGCTGACGATCCTTTTCATGCTTCTGCTGATCTGGCGGGGCCGGGATTATTTCACGATGGCAGCGTATGAGGCAAAGAGCCACGGCGAGTTGATCATTGCGGAAGAATACCGCCAGTCGGAAAACAAGCTGGGCGAGAGCGGAAACGGCAAGATCATCGATCTGATTCTGCCGCTGGCCGTACTTATCGGATGCTGTATTTTCGGCCTGCTCTATACAGGCGGCATCATGGAAGGGAAGAGCATCCCCACAGCCTTTGCGGATTGCGAAGCGGCCCGCGGACTGGTGATCGGATCCTTCATTGCCCTGATTTTCACGTTCTGCTTTTATATTCCCCGCGGTGTGCTGAGCTTTTCCCGGTTCTGCAAATGCCTGACCATGGGCTTCGTGGACATGACGTCGGCCATTTTCATTCTCTGCCTGGCATGGACGCTGTCCGCCGTATGCGGTGAGGAATATCTGAATCTCGGCGGGTATGTGGGCAGTGTGGTAAGCGGAAACGCCCAGATCGCCATGCTGCTGCCGGCGCTCTTCTTCTGTGTGGCGCTGGGCCTCGGCTTTGCGACGGGGACCTCCTGGGGCACCTTCGGCATCCTGATTCCGATCGTGCTGTCCGTTGTGGACCCCGCAGATGCACAGCTTCTGGTCATTACGGTGGCTTCGGTGCTGGCCGGTGCGGTCGGCGGCGATCATGTATCCCCGATTTCTGATACGACCATTCTGGCTTCGGCAGGGGCACAGTGCCATCATATCGATCATGTGAGCACGCAGATTCCCTATGTGATGGTGGTGGCATCCTGCTGCATCATCGGCTATCTGGTATCGGGCATCACGGAAAACGGATGGCTCGGCACGGCGACCGGTGTGGTCTGCCTTCTGGCGGCCTTCTTCTGCATTGACCGCTTCCTCGGGAAAAAGACGGCCTGACAGTCGAAAAAAAGATATAAAAAATAACCGGATTCCTCTGGAATCCGGTTGTTTTTATTTACAGCTGCTTGGGCGCCATGCCCGCCTGCCGGGCAATTTCACCTACAGCAGGGACATCATTGATGGGCAGGAGATGAACGCCGGCGGCTCCCATTTCCCGCAGGGCCTTTACCGTATCCGCGGCGATGGCAATGCCGGTATCCCGGCCTCCGTCCGCCATGGCATCCTGCAGGGGCTTCGGGATGGTGATGCCCGGCACCTTGTCATGAAGATACAGGGCCATTTTGTAGCTCTTCAGGGGAAGAACGCCGAACAGGACGGGAAGGTTCAGTTCCGCCGTACCGGCCAGATAGGCCTCGGCCTGGCGGAGATCATAAACGGGCTGGGTCTGGACGAACTGGGCGCCGGCCTGTTTTTTCAGCTCCAGACGGCGCAGCTCGGCATCCAGATCGGCAGCGGCAGGATTGCCGGTGGTGCCGATATAGAAACGGGTGGGCTGCCCGAGGGAATTGCCGGCCATGTCATAGCCGCTGTTCAGCGTACGGGCAATTTCAATCAGGCCGGTGGAGTCCGTTTCAAAGACAGGCCGGGCATCCGGATGGTCGCCGATGGAGGGCGGGTCGCCGGTCAGCGTCAGGATGTTGTGCACGCCCAGGGCGGAGGCCCCCAGAAGCTCCGCCTGCAGGCCGATGAGATTCCGGTCCCGGCAGGTGAGATGGAAGATCGTTTCCAGATGGAAATCCGTCTGAATGATATGGGCCAGTGCGATCGGGCTCATGCGGAGCTTGGCCATGGGGCAGTCCGCAATATTCACGGCATCGGCCCAGTCGATGAGCTGCATGGCTTCTTTCTGTGTTTTGATGGGGGACGCGCTTTTCGGCGGGTCCAGTTCGACCGTCAATGTGAATTGACGGCGTTCATGTTTATCGCGAAGGGTCAGCATCAGAGGCTCCTTTCATTCCGTCACAGGATCGGCTGTCATTAACTGGTTGGCCTTGCGGACCGCATCCACGCCGTCTTTGGCATAGGCATCCGCGCCGATTTCCCGGGCATATTCCGGGGTCACCACGGCGCCGCCCACCATGATCCGGCAGGCGGGAATATGCTCGCGGAGAAGGGCGGCGGTCTTTTTCAGCTCCGGAAGGGTGGTGGTCATCAAAGAGCAGAGGCCGAAGAAATCTACATGGGTCCGTTCCGCTTCGGCGAGAATGGCCTCCGGGGAGACATCCTTGCCGAGGTCGATCACGCGGTATCCGCTGTTTTCCAGCAGGGCGGCCACGATATTTTTGCCGAGATCGTGAATATCGCCCTGTACGGTGCAGAGCAGTGCTGTCCCCTTGCTGTCATTTTTCATGGACGGGAGAAGCACTTTCAGCTCGGAGAAGGCGGACTGCATGGCCTCGGCAGCCATCATGACCTGAGGGAGATAGACTTTTCCGATACCGTAAGCGTCGCCGACCTCCGTCATGGCAGCGGTGAGGCCCTCCTTGATGATACGGTCGGGGCTCATCTTTTCCTGAATGGCATCGTTCATGAGGCGGGCCGCTTCTTCTTTCTCTCCGTTCCGGATGGCATCCCGGATCTGTTCGAGGACCGGTTTATCTGACGAAACAGAAGAGGAAGGGACAGCAGCAGGCGTCTCGGAAACGGAAGCAATGTACTGTCTGGCACCGGCATCAAATCCGAGAAGCAGGCGGGCTTCTGCAAAGGTGCGCTGCATCGTTTCATCCAGCGGATTGATAATGGGCGCATCCATGCCGCACGCAAAGGCCATGGAAAGAAAAGCGGCATTGAGCTGCGGACGGCCGGGGAGGCCAAAGGATACATTGCTCGTGCCCATGACGGTGGGGCAATGGAACTGCTCCCGGTACAGGCGGAGCGTACGCAGTGTTTCCGACGGCGCTTTCTGATCGGAGGCGGCGGTGAGCACCAGCGGGTCCAGCAGCAGATCCTGCCGGCGCAGGCCGAAGGAGCGGGCCGTTTCCAGAATCTGACGGATCAGGGCGATCCGTTCCTCTGCCGTTTTGGGCAGGCCGCCCTTGGCGAGAGGCAGGCAGAGAACGGCTGCGCCGTATTTTCTGGCAAGAGGGAACACCTTTTCCATGAGAGCCGGATCAGCGCTGACAGAATTGATGAGCGGCCGTCCGGGATAGATTTTTACGGCTTTTTCCAGCACAGCCGGATCGGTGCTGTCGATGGAAAGCGGGGCCGGGCAGAGCATGGACAGCTCCATGACGACTTTTTCCATGGCGGCGCTCTGGTCAATGCCGGGAACACCCATGTTGACGTCCAGCATGTCCGCACCGGCAGCGACCTGTGCGAGGGCCTCCTTTTTCACGGAGACGAAGCTGCCGGACTGGATCTCCTCCCTCATTTTCTTCCGGCCGGTGGGGTTAATGCGCTCGCCGATCATGACCGGCGCATGGCCGGGGCCGACAAAGACGGTGCGCGTCCGGGAGGTGAAGGCGGTGAGCGGTTCGACGGCCGGACGGGGTTCCGGAGCAGGCAGCCGGTCCATGGCCTCCCGCATGGCACGGATATGAGCCGGCGTGGTGCCGCAGCAGCCGCCGGCAAAGGTGACGCCGGCTTCCGCAAAACGGGCGATATAGGGGGCCATATCCTCCGGAGCGAGCGGGAAGCGCGTTGTATTCCCGTCGAGAACAGGCATGCCCGCATTGGGCTGAATGATCAGCGGTTTATCGGTGACGCGGGCCATCTGCTTCGCCGCTTCGAGCAGCTTATCCGGGCCGACGGAGCAGTTGGCTCCGATGACGTCAGCGCCCATGGCATCCAGCAGGATGGCCGCGGCAGCCGGATCGGTCCCGGTGATGGTGCGCCCGTCCTCACTGTAGGACATCTGGCAGATGACCGGCAGTGAGCAGGCCGCCTTGGCGGCGGTGAGGGCTGCCCGCATTTCCTGAATGTCGATGATCGTTTCGATGATGAGACAGTCTGTGCCGGCATCGGCGAGGGCCTTGGCCAGACGGTAGAAATTGCTGGCCGCCTCGTCGAAGGAAAGATCGCCCAGCGGACGGATGAACTGCCCGGTGGGGCCGATATCGCCGGCGACGCGGATATGCGGGGAGGCTGCCCGGGCATTGCGTACTGCCGCTTGTGCGATGGCTTCCACCTGATCTTCCAGCCCGTAATCGGCAAGCTTTAGAGGCGAAGCGCCGAAGGTATTGGTGGTGATGTACTCGCTGCCGGCTTCGGCGTATTCCCTGTGGATGCGCTGTACGATATCCGGGTGAGATACATTGCAGTAGTCGGGGCATTCGCTGCCGGCCAGACCGTATTTCTGAAGCATGGTGCCCATGGCGCCGTCAAAAAGATGCATGGTTCCTCCTGATTATCTGGAAAAATGCCGTGCCGGTCTGATGCGGAACGGACAGGATATGAGATGACACTGGGTGCACTGCTGCGGCTTCGGCGCCTCGCTGCACGGCGAGAGCCCGATGATGGCCGTGACCGATTTCCGCGGCAGGAGCATGGAGTGGTCCGTGACGGAGATGCCGATCTCCTCGGCATGAATGAGCCGGCACAATGCCTGCTGCTGCGTGACCGGCCAGTCTCCGTAGCCGGGGCTGTACCGCCAGGCGGTATGCCGGCCGGTACGGCGGGCGGAAGCCTGGATATAACGGTCGAGCTGATCCGCCAGATGCTCCGTGATGGCAGTGGCCGCCGCGTCAAGAAGCAGCCCTTTGGCATACAGGCCGCTGTGGAAATAGTCTGTGCTGGCCTGCTCGATATCCGGACCGGCTGTTACAGCCAGCACGGCCGCGGAAACGGAATGAGACAGGTGCTTCCGGATCTGCCGGCCTTCGAGGCAGAGCGGAGGATCGCCGAAAAGTGTGCCTGTCTGTGCATCGTAGGGGAGCAGCTGCCAGATGCCGCGGGGGCTGGCCAGCGCCGAGGCTTCTTCGATGGATTCACGGATCAAAGCCTCCGGAAAATCCGAGCCTTTGGGCGGCAGACCGGCGTAGCGCATCATTTCGCTCCGGTTGATTTGAAACAAGGTCCCGTGAAAGACTGGCATGATATCCTCCTGATATGAAAAAATCTTCATCCCGGGGGATGAAGATGCGCGCGGCTGTCCATAAGGCCTGTGCGGGAGGCATTATAAATCAGAATAGCCCGGACCATCGGATACGCCGGCAGCAAATGGAAAGACCGGTTTCTGATGAGACGGATGCGTCCGATGCGGACAGGCAGGGCCGCTTTCCCTGAAAAACAGGGCTCTTTTTGCTTTTCCGAATGCCTCCAATATAGCATTCAGGCATAATTCTGTCAATTTTCTTCGTCAGACAGGGATGGAAGGACAGGTAAAATAAAGCAGCAAGAGATTTTATTTATAGCATTGTAAAAAGATTTCCCTGTATTGACCAATTGAAATCCACTGGTTAAAATAAATAGAATACTATTTATTTGATAAAAAGAAAAGGAGGAGCTTTCATGATTGCGGGAGATACAGCATGGCTGGAAGAGTATCGTGCGCAGCTTCCGGAACGGCTCTACAAGTGTCTCGAGAAAGTCAAAGCCTTTGATTTCGCCCATACGGAAGATGGCAAATATAATATCGAAGGCTGCGGGACACTGTCGATTGAATCTCCGAGTACGGAGCCGGCAGTGATGCGCCGTATGGAAGGACATAAGAAATATATCGATGTGGTCTATCTGATCGACGGCGAGGAATGGATCGGCTATCTGCCGCACCATGATGCGCGGGGGGAGAGGGAAGCCTTTCCGGAACGGGATCTGTATTTCTTTGAAGGGGCGGATGAGGAGTCGCGGCTTCATATGCTGCCCGGACGGTTTGCCGTCTTTTTCCCGGAGGATCTGCACCGGCCGCTCTGTGCGGGAAGCAGCGGCGTCCGCCGCATCCGCAAGGCCGTCCTGAAGGTGCCCGTGTGACGCTGCACGGCAGGATAGAGTGGAGTTTCCAGCAAATAATTAATAAACTAATTGATTTCCGGGATGTAGTTTGCTATCATAATTTACAGTTAGGATTAATTGAATTTCTGATAATAACAACGGAAATCAGGTTTGGAGGAGCAGTATGAAGTATAAGAAATGGCTTGCCGTATCTGTGCTGTGCGCAGTGGCGGTGACAGGCGTTTTTACTGGAGGATGCGGAAAGCAGCAGGCAGCGCAGAACGCGCAGGCGACAAAAGTGACTACGTTCCGGCCGTTTACCTCCGATACGCCCATCGTCTATGAATACACGGGCACGGTAGCGGCACTGCAGGAGGTGCCGGTGCGGGCCCGCGTATCCGGAACAATCATGGAGAAGTACATCAATGGCGGCGATACGGTAACGGAAGGACAGCCGCTTTACCGCATTGATACGAGACAGTATGAGTCGGCACTGGCCAGTGCCCGGGCCAATCAGGCGCAGTGCGGGGCCACGTACCAGAATTCGCTGTCCGATCTGGCCCGGTATGACCAGCTCGTTGCCATCGACGGTATTTCCCGTCAGATGTACGATACGCAGAAATCTCTGACAGAGCAGTATCTGGCGGCTTACAATGCAGCCGGCGCCCAGGTGCAGCTCGCGCAGGACAATCTGGATGATACCATCGTCCGTGCACCGTTCAACGGGAAGCTGTCCCTGGACGATGTCAATATCGGGACCTATGCCACGGCAGGCAATACCTCTCTCGTGACGATTTCCTCCACGGACCCGATATATATCACGTTTGATATGTCCGAGACGGAATATCTGCAGATGTCCCGGAAAAACGTCAATATGAACGTATGGGGGAATGATCTGAAGCTGCGTCTGAGTGACGGAAGCATCTATGGCAGCACCGGTCATATCGTGCAGGTCAGCCCCGGCCTCACCAGCGGTCAGCTCTCGCTGAAGGCGGAATTTGCCAACCCGGACGGACTTCTCGTGCCCGGCATGTACGGAACGATCGTGTCCGATACGGAAATTGCGGCAAACAGCCTCCTCATCCCGACACAGGCGCTGATCCCGTTGCTGAATAAGAACATGGTAGATGTAGTGGTGGATAACAAGGTCATGCAGAAGGCTGTTGAAGTCGGCGGCACCTATGGCAATTACACCGTAATCACAGGCGGACTTTCCACGGATGATGTGATCATCGTCGAAGGTCAGGGCAAGGTCACGGTGGGACAGCCAGTGGCGGGGGAAGAGATTTCCCGTGAAAAACTGGAGGAACAGATTGCCGCAGCCACAGCTAATGCATAAGTAAGGAGGGACTATGGCAAAGTTCTTTATCAACCGTCCTGTATTCGCCATCGTTATCGCTCTTTTTATCACGATTGCCGGCTTCCTGTGCATGTTCACGCTGCCGGTCGACCGCTATCCGACGATCACGCCGCCGCAGATCTCCGTCCGTGCCAATTACCCGGGCGCTGATTCCGACGTCGTCGAGCAGACCGTAGCGGAAGTCATCGAAAAGCAGGTAACCGGCGTCGAAGGTTTTGATAATATGACTTCGACGAGCAACGCAGACGGTTCCTATTCACTGACGGTGCAGTTCCTCTCCGGCACGGATGAGGATATGGCAAATGTACGTGTGCAGAATGCGGTACAGCAGGCAGATCCGTCACTGCCGGATACGGTGCGCACGCTGGGGGTTACCACCAAAAAGTCCTCGGCGGATATCGCACTGGTCATCGGTCTCACGTCTCCGGACGGCACCTTTGACGATGTCTTTCTGAAAAACTATTTCAGCATGAACTACCTTGATGAGCTGAAAAACATCAAGGGCGTCGGTGATGTACAGGAGTTCGGCGCGGAATACGGGATGCGCCTGTGGCTCGATCCGACGAAAATGGCCCAGAACGACGTGACCGCTGCGGAAGTGCTCTCTGCCGTGGAAGCGCAGAACCAGCAGGTAGCAGCCGGCAGTCTGGGCAGCCGTCCTGAAGCCAAGGGGCAGGCCTTCCAGTATACGATCATGGTCCAGGGCCGTCTGGTTACACCGGAAGAATTCGGTAATATCGTTCTCCGCACCAATCCGGATGGTTCCATGCTTCATCTGAGTGATGTAGCCCGCATTGAACTGGATGCCAAGGATTACAATTTCATTTCCAGAAGTGACGGTCACGAAGGGGCCGGCATCGGGATCTCCCTGACGACAGATGCCAACGCCATTGAAACCATCAATGCGATCAAGGCGAAGCTGGCAGAGGATGAAAAGTCCTTCCCGGCGGGCATGAAAGCAGAGATCATCATCGATAATACAGATTTCATCAATGCATCCATTAAAGAAGTGGTTCATACCTTCGTGGAAGCCCTGATTCTGGTTGCCATCATCGTATATCTCTTCCTGCAGAATGTACGGTCCACGCTGATCCCGATGGTCGCGGTCCCGGTATCTCTGCTGGGGACCTTTGCTTCCTTCTCTATTCTGGATTTCAGCATCAATACCCTGACGCTGTTCGCCATGGTCCTGGCAATCGGGCTGGTCGTCGATGACGCCATTGTCGTCATTGAAGCCGTGGAATATGAAATGCGGTACAACGGCAAGAACCCGAAGGAAGCCACACTGATTGCCATGGAAAAGGTACAGAGCCCGGTTATCGGCGTAGCCGCCGTACTGGCCGCCGTCTTTGTGCCGGTGGCATTCCTCGGCGGGGTCATGGGGATTCTGTATAAACAGTTTGCTCTGACCATTGCCGTGTCCGTTCTGATTTCCGCTTTTGTGGCACTGTCTCTGACACCGACACTGTGCGCGATGCTCCTAAAGGAAGGCAAACAGGAAGCGGATAAGAACAAACTGGACCGTTTCTTCGACTGGTTCAACCGCAGCTTCGACAAGATGGTCGAAAAATACGGTATCATCCTGAACAAGCTGGGCCAGAAGCTGGTCGTGCCCATGGGCATTCTGGTGGGGCTGGCCGCCTGTGCGGTGGTCCTGTTCCTGCGGCTGCCGACAGCTTTCATTCCTCAGGAAGATAACGGGTATTTCCTGGCTTCTGTATCTCTGCCTGAAGGGGCTACCCTGTCCCGTACCTATCAGGCAGTCAATGAGTATACGGAATTTATTGCTTCTCAGCCGGGACTGCTCCACTATATGGGGCTGGCCGGCATGGATATTCTTTCCAGCGGTCATAAGTCCAGTGCCGGTACGGCATTCTTCCGTCTGGCTCCGTGGGATGAACGCACCACGCCGGATACGCAGGTGGATGCCTATATTGGCAAGAGCTTTGCTTACAGTGCACTGCATCCGTCTGTGAATATCATCGGGCTGAATCCGCCTCCGATTCCGGGGCTGGGTGCTTCCGGCGGCTTCACGATCTACATTCAGAGCAAGGCCGGCGGCAGCACGGAAGAACTGTACAACGTAGTGCAGGAATTCCTGGCCAAGGCCAATGCCCGTCCGGAAATCGGCAACGCCTATACGATGTTCCGCATGGATACGCCGGCTTACAATTTTGACATCGACCGTGACAAGGCGATGAAGAACGGCGTCAATGTAGCGGATATTTTCACCACGCTGCAGACCTATTACGGCGGCGTACAGATCAACGATTTCACCATTTACGGCAGAAACTTTAAGGTTGTTGCCCAGGCGGAGAGCGATTACCGCATGAGTCCTACGGACAACAAGTTCATTACGGTCCGCGACAGCAATGGCAGCATGGTTCCGATCAGCAATTTCATCACGCCGAAGCAGACCAGCTCCGCTTCTGTCCTGACCCGGTTCAACAACTTCCCGGCCATTAAGATTGGCGGCAGCCAGGCAGAGGGCTATTCCTCCGGGCAGGCGCTGACGGCACTGGAAGAGGTGGCAGCAGAAGTTCTGCCTACCGGTTATGCCTATGAATTCGCAGAAACCTCCCAGCAGGAAAAGGAAGCCGGCGACAAGACGGTTTACGCACTGGGGCTGGGCATGCTCTTCGTATTCCTTGCTCTGGCTGCATTGTATGAAAGCTGGAAGGTCCCGTTCACGGTGCTCTTCGGCATTCCTACCGGGTTCTTCGGTGCAGCGCTGGCTGCAACGGTATTCAACGTATACAATGACATTTATTTCCAGATCGGGCTTCTTACCATCATCGGTCTGGCAGCCAAGAATGCCATCCTGATCGTTGAATATGCGAAGGTTCGTGCCGATGCGGGCATGGAGATCCACAAGGCAGCGGTGGAAGCGGCGCAGATCCGTCTCCGCCCGATCCTGATGACGTCTCTGGCATTCATTCTCGGCACGATCCCGCTGGCACTTTCCACAGGCGCCGGTTCGGTATCCCGTTCGGAAATGGGCATCGCTGTTGTATTCGGTACACTGTCTGCAACGGTGTTCAGTATTTTCCTTACACCGATGCTCTTCATCGTGATTGAAAAGCTTCATGGTATTTCCTTCCGCCGTCATCGTACGGAAGAATAAAGTCTGAAGCGTGACAAAAATCCCTGCTTTCCCTGAAAGCGGGGATTTTTTGTATGGCATCGGAGGAAATGTGAGAAATTTTCCGCTGAGGCCGGAGCAGGCGCGCATGATGCGGGAATATGCTATAATAAATAGGAAATTTTCACAGGCGCCGGGATGGCGCCGGCAAAAAAGGAGAGATACTATGAGTCAGGTTTTTGTTATCGGACATAAATCCCCGGATACGGACAGCATTGCAGCTGCCATCAGCTATGCCTATCTGAAGCGGCAGCTCGGCATGGATGCCGTAGCCAAGCGGGCGGGAGAACCGAACAAGGAAACGAAATATGCGCTGGATTATTTCGGTGTGGAAGCACCGGAATATGTGGAACAGGTAGCGGCGGATCAGCCGGTCATCCTCGTGGACCACAACGAATCCAAGCAGCGTGCTGACGGCATTGAAAGCGCCCAGATTCTGGAAGTGGTGGACCATCACCGTCTGGGCGATCTGGAAACGCCCGGCCCGATCTTCATGCTTTTCCGGCCGGTGGGCTGCGTCAATACCGTGATCTACGGTCTGTACAAGTTGCACGGCATCGTTCCGGAAAAATCCGTAGCAGGCATGATGCTGTCCGCTATCATTTCCGATACGGTTCTTTTCCGTTCTCCCACGACGACGGAAGAAGACAAGAAAGCCGTTAAGGAACTGGCAGAGATCGCCGGTGTGGATTATGAAGCCTACGGCATGGATATGCTGAAGGCCGGTGCAGACATTTCCGATTACACCGCAGACCAGCTGGCACACAATGATACCAAGGAATTTGAAGCAGGAGACAAGGTATTCACCTGCGGCCAGATTTCCGTCATGGATACGGCGCCGGTCGATGCGAAAAAAGCGGAGATCATGGCTGTGCTCAACGCGGAAAAAGCAGCCAAGGGCTATGCAGGCTCCTATCTCATGGTGACCAATATCCTGACGGAAAATACGGATCTCTGGTACACGGACGGCGATGAGGCCACCGCAGAGGAAGCCTTTGGAAAGAAAGCGGAAGGCGGCAGGATTTTCCTGCCCGGCGTGATGTCCCGCAAGAAGCAGGTCACTCCGTTCCTGATCAAAGTACTTTCCAAATAATTCCGTATACGGCTTGAAAAAGAGAGACTCATACATGGCATGCCATATATGAGTTTCTTTTTTACGAAAGGAAATCAATGAGCTATTTAGATGATCTGAATCAGGAACAGCGGGAAGCCGTCATGCAGACGGAAGGGCCCGTGCTGATCATGGCCGGCGCAGGGTCCGGAAAGACGAAGGCACTCACCTGCCGCATTGCGTATATGCTGGAGCAGGGCATTCGTCCCTGGGAGATCCTGGCCATCACCTTCACCAATAAGGCAGCAGCGGAAATGCGGGAACGGGTGCACCAGCTGGTGGGGCCGGAGGCAGATAGGATCTGGATGTATACCTTCCATTCCTTCGGGGCCCGTTTTCTCCGGCAGGAGATCGAAGCGCTGCCGCCGTATACCGGCAAATTTACGATTTATGATTCAGAAGATTCCCGCTCTGTGATCAAAAATCTTCTGAAAGAAATGAATCTGGATGACAAGCAGTATCAGCCGCAGGCTGTGCAGAGCCGCATTTCCAATGCAAAGAATGCGCTCCTGTCTCCGGAAGCCTTCGCCCGGGCAGCAGCCGGCAATTTCCATTCGGAAAAAATTGCGGAAGTGTATGCGCTGTATGACAAGCGGATGAAGCAGAACAATGCGCTGGATTTCGATGACCTGCTGCTTCTGACCACGCGGCTTCTGGAACGGCAGGATATCCGTGAGAAATGGCAGAAACATTTTCACTATATTCTGATCGACGAATATCAGGATACGAATCATGCCCAGTATCTCATGGCAAAATATATTGCAGGCAGCCGGGAAAATATCTGCGCCGTCGGCGATGCAGACCAGAGCATCTATTCCTGGCGCGGCGCTGATCTCCGGAACATTCTGGATTTCCAGAAGGACTATCCGAAGGCAAAGGTGATCAAGCTGGAGCAGAATTACCGCTCCACGCAGGTCATTCTGGATGCGGCCAATGCGGTCATTCAGAACAATCTGAACCGCCCGCCAAAACGGCTGTGGACGCAGAATCAGGCGGGGAAGCATATCCAGCATTATCATGCCGCCGATGAAAGGGAAGAGGCCGATTTCATTGCCCGTACGATGAAGCATGAGCATGATGTGAATCACCGCTCCTACAACGATATGGCCGTGCTGTACCGCATGAATGCCCAGTCCCGCGCCATTGAAGATGCCATCAAAAATAAATGGATCGACTATACCATGGTGGGCGGCGTCCGCTTCTATGAACGGCAGGAAATCAAGGACATCATGGCCTATCTGCGCCTGCTGGCCAATTTCCGGGATGACGTCAGCTTCCGGCGCATTATTAATGTGCCGAGGCGGGGCATCGGCAGCACGACAGTGGACAAGCTGGCAGCCTTTGCGGCGGAGCAGGGGTGCTCCCTGTTTGAAGCGGTCATGGCATCGGAGGCCTCCGGTCTGCCCAAAGCAGCACAGCAGAAGCTGCAGAAATTCAGCGCTCTCATTTTTGAATTTCTCAATGCTGCGGCGGAGAACGATATCTTTTCCCTTCTCGAAATGATCGTGCAGAAAACGGAATATTCCCGGTATATTCAGGAAACGAAGGAGCCCGATGAAAAGAAGCATGACAGGGAAGCCAATATCGGCGAACTGTTTAATGTGGCCAAGGAATTCCAGCAGGAAAATCCGGAAGGCACACTGGATGATTTCTTGGAAAAGACGGCGCTGGTGAGCGATACGGATTCGTACAGCGAAAACGACGGCAAGGTGACGCTCATGACGATCCACAGTGCCAAGGGGCTGGAATTTCCCCTCGTTTTTCTGGCCGGTATGGATGAAGGCATCTTCCCGGGCGTGCGGTCACTCATGGATGAGACAAAGCTGGAGGAGGAGCGGCGTCTCTGCTATGTGGGCATCACCCGGGCGAAGGAGACGCTGTATGTGACGAATACGGATATGCGGACCATGTACGGGCAGATGAAGCCCTATACGGCAAGCCGGTTCCTCAGGGAAATTCCGGAGGATCTCATCGATGAGGTGGAGCGGAATGACCGGGCGGAGGCGCAGCGGGATTTCCGGCGCCGTGTGGATTCTCAGGCGAGCAAATGGGCACTGGCCAATTCCTATGTGCCGCAGAAGCCGAAGCGCATGGCTCCCAGAGCGTCAGCCACATATGACTGGAAAGTCGGAGATGTGGCGGTGCATAAGCTGTGGGGCGAGGGAAAGGTCACGGAAGTGAACGGCGAAGGTAAAAAAATGATGCTGAAGCTGCTCTTTCCCGGCGGACAGGTGCGCCAGATCATGGTGGCCTTTGCACCGATTACGAAAAAAGAATAAAAAAACAGCCCCGGAAGGAGAATCCGGGGCTGTTTTTTTATGGAGTACATAAGAAAGAAATTCAGTCCGTCAGCAGGGTCAAGGGAACCCGGGCGGAAATTTTCCGGGGCGTGGGAAGGCGGTCAAAACGGATGAGATACGCGCCGGTGGCCCTGTCCTGTTCCAGAATGGTGCCATCGCCGAAAACAGTATGGTGCACACGCTGGCCGGGCGTCAGGGAAGAGCGGGTGGCGGCTTCTTCCGGGGCCGCGCTGTTCCGGATATAGGTTTCCGTATCCCGAAGGAGGTCCTCCCGGAGGGGCGGGGTAAAAGTGAGCGCTTCTCCGCCGATATTCAGCAGAAAGCGGGACGGATAGCGGGGCGAGCCGTGGAAGGTCCAGCCGTCTGCGGCGGAAAGGAACAGCCGGTCCCGGGCGCGGGTGAGGGCGACAAAGGCGAGGCGCCGTTCCTCTTCCATGGCGGCCGGTGTCAGGACCTTCCGGGACGGGAAAATCCCTTCATTCATTCCACAGAGGAATACTGCCGGGAATTCCAGCCCTTTGGCAGCATGGACTGTCATCAGTTTCACCCGGTCTCCGGGCGCGCCTGCGTCGGCATTGGTGAGAAGCGCTGCATGAGACAGATAGTCCGTCAGTGTCAGCTCCTCACCGCAGGTGGTTTCATAATCATAAATGGACTGTTTCAGCTCCGCCAGATTGTCCAGCCGTTCCTGGCTGCCTTCCGTGCGGAGCATTTTTTCATAGCCGCTCTGGTTGAGAACGGCAGCCAGAATATCGGAAACCGCCCGCCCCTCGCAGGCAGAGGGAGAAAAGGCATCAAGCAGCTTCAGAAAACGCCCGGCACCGGTCCCGCGGAACAGCGGTTCCTCCAGACAATCCTTCAGGGCCTGACAGAGAGAGCAGCCCTGATGGCCGGCATATTCCTCCAGATAGGCCATGCGCCGTTTGCCGAGACTGCGTTTCGGTTTGTTGATGATGCGCCGGAACGACAGATCATCCTGATAGGCGATCATCCGGAGATAGGAGAGAGCATCCTTGATTTCCTCCCGCTGATAAAACTGGACGCCGCTGTAGATCACGTAAGGAATTTTGGCCTCCATCAGAGCGGTTTCCACGGCTCTTGTCACATAGTGGGCGCGGTAAAGAATGGTCATATCCCGGTACGGGAGCCCCTCTGTATGGAGCCGGGCAATCTGAGCGGCGATCCACCGGGCTTCCTCTTCCGGGGCGTCAGCCAGATGACAGATGACGGGAGAGGCAGCGGGACGCATGGGATGGAGTTCTTTATCTATGCGGTTTTTATTGTGGCGGATCAGCGCATTGGCAGCGCGGAGGATTTCCGGGGAAGAGCGGTAATTGTCGGTCATCATGATGGTCTTTGTCCCGGGAAACTGCCGGTCAAAGTCGAGCAGGTATCGCACATTGGCGCCGCGCCAGGTATAAATGGTCTGGTCGGGGTCGCCTACGACAAACAGATTTTTGTGATAGCCGCAGAGCACCTCCATCAGCTCATACTGGAGGCCGTCGATGTCCTGAAATTCATCGATCATGATATATTCCAGCCGCTGCTGCCATTTCAGCCGGATATCCTCATGTTCCCGGAAGATATGCAGGGTGAATTTGATGAGGTCATTGTAATCCAGACCGAAGCATTTCTTTTCCTGATACAGGTAGCCGTAGAAAATGATGTCCTCCGGCATGCGGGCCTGTTCATATTTTTCCTTCAGTGCCTCCAGCGGCAGGGCGATCATATCTGCCGTATAATCCGGTTCGCGGAACAGCTTTCGGATTTCGATCATGTCTCTGGCCTTTGCGAAGGTCATATCCCGCAGGGTGAGATTCCGCTCCTCGTAGATGATCTGAAGCATGGCGTCGATATCGCTGTTGTCCAGCACGAGAAACCGCGCAGGGTACTGCACGGCATGGCTGTCCTCCTGCAGCACGGATACGCAGAAGCCGTGAAAGGTATTGATATAGCCGGTACCGTTGTCCCCGGTGAGCCGGCGGATGCGCTGCCGCATTTCCTCGGCTGATTTGTTGGTAAAGGTGACGCAGAGAATATTGCCCGGAAGGATGCCCAGCTCATTGACGAGAAAGGCAAATCGTCTCGACAGGGCCCGCGTTTTGCCGGAACCGGCGCCGGCGATGACGCGGATAAAACCTTCCGTGGATGTGACGGCCTCCCGCTGTGCTTCATTCAGACCTTCCAGAAGATCAGCCATGATAGTTTCCTCCCTGACAACGAACATGTGTTTCTTTATGCATTATAGCAGGCAGCAGGAATGGCCTCAACAGAATGAGGGAAGCATGGCAGGAGTCGTGTTACAATAGAAAATACAGGCGCATCCATGCGCCGGTCGGATACAGAAAGGAATATCATGGCTTCAGAAGAAATCATACAGAAGGCGGAGGCGCTCCGGAAGGAGATTCGCCATCACAGCTATCTTTATTATGTGCTTGACCGTCCGGAGATCACGGATTATGAATTTGACCGGATGTACCGGGAGCTGGTCAAGCTGGAAACAAAGCATCCGGAGATCGTCACGCCCGATTCCCCGACACAGCGCGTGGGCGGAAAAGCCAGCGATGATTTTCGCAAGGTGCGTTTCGGGAAACCCATGCTCAGCCTGACCAATGTATTCAATGCGGAGGAGCTGCGGGAGTTTGACCGGAAGGTCAAGGCCAGTCTCGGCACTGAGGCAGTGGAATACATTACGGAGCTCAAGATCGACGGGCTGTCCATGAATCTGGTCTATGAAAACGGCCGGCTCGTACAGGGACTGACCCGGGGCGACGGCCGTGTGGGCGAGGATGTGACCGCCAACGTGAAAACCATCCGCACCATTCCGCTCTATATTGAAAATGCGCCGCCCTATATGGAGATCCGCGGAGAAGTTTATATGCCGAGAACGAGCTTCGTTCGTCTGAATGAGGAACGGGATGAAGCAGGCATCATGCCCTTTGCCAACTGCCGGAATGCGGCGGCCGGTTCGCTCCGGCAGCTGGATCCCCATGTCACCGCAGCCCGCAGCCTGGACTTTTTCGCCTATGCCATCGGGGAAACGGAAGGACTTGATGTGCATACACAGGAAGAGCTGCTTCATCAGCTGGAGGCCTTCCATTTCCGGGTGAATCCCAATTACCGGAAATGGAATACCATCGAAGGCGTCATCGACGGCGTGAATGAATGGGAGGAAAAGCGGCGGGGGCTTCCTTATGACACGGACGGTATGGTTATCAAGGTCAATGATTTCCGTCAGCAGGAAGCGCTGGGCGCGACGGTGAAGGACCCGAAATGGGCGACGGCCTACAAATATCCGCCGGAGGAAGCGGTGACGCAGGTAGAACGGATCATCGTCACCATGGGACGCACCGGGGTATTGACGCCGTCGGCGGATCTGACGCCGGTCCGTCTGGCGGGGACGACTGTGAAGCGGGCGACCCTGCACAATCTGGATTTCATCCGGGAGAAGGATATCCGGGAAGGCGATTATGTACGGATCTACAAGGCGGGGGAAATCATTCCTGAGGTGGCGGCAGTACTGAAGGAAAAACGGACCGGCAGGGAAGAGGAATTTCAGATGCCGGAGACCTGTCCGGTCTGCGGCGGCCGCGTCGCCCGTGTGGAAGGGGAAGCAGCCTATCGCTGCATGAATCCGCAGTGCGGCGGCGTTGTCCGGGAGAAACTCATCCATTTTGCGTCCCGTGATGCCATGGATATCGAAGGCCTCGGGCCTTCTGTTGTGGACAGCCTGCTGGCCTATGATCTGGTGAAGGACCCTGCAGATTTCTATACACTGGATGCAGGAGAGCTTCAGCAGATCGAACGTATGGGAGAAAAGCGGGCGGCCAATCTTGTGGCCGCAGCCGCAGACAGCAAGGGACGCGGTCTGGCAAAGCTGCTGTTTGCTCTGGGTATTCGTTTTCTTGGGGCCAAGGGAGCGGAGCTGCTCACGGCCAAATATCATACCATGGAGGCCATCATGGCAGCAGACGAGGCTTCGCTGCAGGAGACGGAAGGCATCGGCAAAGTGATCGCGCAGAGCGTGTATGAATACTTCCATGATGAACGCACCATGGAACTGATTCGGAAGCTGGAGCGGGCCGGCGTCGTGATGGAAGAAGTGCGGGAAGAAACCCAGGGGGCGGCTTTCGCGGGAGAAAAGGCTGTGCTCACGGGAAAGCTGACCTCCATGGGGCGGAGAGAGGCCGGTGATATCATCCGCCGGCTTGGCGGCGAAGTGCAGTCCTCAGTGACAAAGACGACCACGCTTGTCATTGCCGGTGCGGATGCGGGAAGCAAGCTGGAAAAGGCCCGCGCCCAGGGGATCACGATTCTGTCAGAAGAGGAGTTCCTCCGCCGTGCCGGACTGGCGCCGGCCGATGAAGGAAACGGGACGGAACCGTCTCTTTTCTGAGGACAGACGGAGCTCTTGAATTTCTTCCGGAAGAGTGATAAAATGATACCGTTGTAAGGGGCTATAGCTCAGTTGGTTAGAGCGCTTCGCTCACATCGAAGAGGTCTTGTGTTCGAGCCACAATAGTCCCACCAGACAAAATGGAGCTTCTCCTTCAGGGAGAAGCTTTTTTAGTATATGTATGGCGCGCATAAAAAAGCCCCTGATGAGAAATCAGGGGCTTTTGCTTTACCGGGACAGATCGGGCTCCTCCTTTTTGAAGAGAGATGCCTGCCGGCTGCCGGGGAACCACTGAATATCCAGCGGGCGGCCGAAGGTTTTTTCAAAGGAACGGAGGAATGGCTGAAGGGCATGGGCCTGGACGTCGAAGGAGTCCTGGTTGGTATACACGCGGAGCTCCGCCATGTTGGGGGACGCGTGGCAGATCAGGCGGGTGATGCACTGTTCCTTCGTTTCATCAAGGCCTTCTGCAATGGAGAGGAACAGGGACAGCTTTTTGATTTTCAGCAGATCGTCGTCATCGATCAGGGACAGGTGAGAGCTGGTTTTGAGCAGTTTCCCGGAGTATCCGTGATGGAAGGCGGCAATGAGGGAGCAGATGAGCTGTTCCTTGTGAGTCAGTCCGAAAAGATGGGCATTGGCGATCATGTAGGCGCTGTGTCTGGCGTGACTGTAATAATTGATCAGGCCGCCGATGTCGTGCATGAGGCCGGCCGCCGTGAGCAGCAGGCGGTCCCGGTCCGTCAGGCCGTGCATCGTTTTCCAGTGATCAAACAGATAGTCCGCCATGGCAGTGACGTAGCGCGTATGAGACAGGTCATCCAGCGGGAGCGTTTTTCTGTAATTGCGCACAGAGGACAGCAGCATCCGCTGTTCCCAGTCCCGGTCCTTTCCGTAAAGGGGATCGTAGTAGTGGAAAAACAGTCCTTCACGGATGCCGCAGCCGGAAATGGTAAGGCTTTCCGCGCCGGTGAGGCGGACCAGTTCCGATACGACGAGGGAGCCGGCGATGATGATATCGGCCCGTTCTGCAGAGAGCCCGGAGATGCGTTTCCGTTCCGCGCAGTTCTTCCGGCAGAGCTCATCCACGAGCGGAAAGAGGCTCTTGGCCGGAAACTGATAATTGTGGAGCTTGGGCAGCGGGTACTGGATGCGTCGCTGGTGGATCTTGGCCAGATTGCGCACGGTCCCGCCGATGCCGATGATGGAGATCTTTCCCTTCGGCAGCCAGGCTATATCCGTCAGCTTCTTGCGGATATAGCGCTGGATCTGCGCTTTCTTTTCGGGGGACACTGTATCTGTGCTTCCGAACATTTCCGTCAGGGTGACGGCGCCCATGGGGATGCTGATGGAATGGATGCGCCGCTTGTTGCGCACCAGAGAAATTTCCACGCTGGCGCCGCCCAGATCGAAGAGAAGGAAATCCTTCTGATCGATGGTATGAATGACACCGGAAAAGCCAAGGCGGGCTTCCTCACGGCCGCTGATGATCGTCATGGGAATGCCGGTCGTCGTGCGGACCCGCTTGAGGAAGGAGGCGCCGTTTCTTGAATTCCGGACTGCCGCTGTGGCAACGGCAAGAATTTTTGTGACATGAAGGACCCGCGCCGCATGGGCATAGACCTTCAGGCAGTCCAGCGCCCGGCGCTGAGCTGCTTCCGTGAGCATGCGGTCGTCCTTGGTCATGCCCTCGGAAAGGCGGATGGATTTTTTCTCCTGATAAATGAGTTTGTAGGCGCCGGTGGCGGCGATCTGCATGATGATGAACCGGATGGAATTGGAACCGAGATCGATGATGGCAATACGTTCCATGGACAGTCTCTTTTCTGTAAACAATGGAGCGGTGCTCCATAAAACGGAATGAAAGATTTCTTTATTTTCCTTTATTTTACATCATTGCCGGGCTGCGTGTAAAAAGGAGGGAAAAATCCGGTGGTCCCGGCAGGCCGAAAAAAATGGAACCGGAGAAACAGAATCTTTGCCGAACCTTTGCAAAGCTCTTACAGTTTTTGATTCTTCACATGATATAATTGTAATAAAGCAAACAATGGGCGGAGAGCGCTCTGCCGGATTTCGGGGAAGAGAGATTATTTCTTCCAAAGAATCAGTGAGGATATACATGGAAAAGAACAGACCGCTTATTTACGGGATCATCCACATCGGTTCATCGGCGCTGTCGATGCGGATTGTGGAATATCGAAGCATTGATGAAATCAAGGTCATCGAGGAAGTCAAAAAGGGAATCACCTTCGGCGAAGAAGTTTTCATGAAGAAAGAACTGTCCTTCGCCTCTATCCGCCGGCTGTGCGGCATGCTGAACGGGCTGAAGCAGCTTCTGGAGGATTACCGGGTGGAGGAATACGCCGTATATGCCACGGCGATTTTCCGTGAAGCGAAGAACCGCCGTTCCATTCTGGATCTCATCCGGGTGCATACAGGCTTTGAAGTGCACGTGGTGGATATGCCGCAGGAAATTTATTTCAAGCATTTTCTGCTGCAGCACCGAATTCGTGAGGTGAACCGGTCCATGAGCTATGCGCTCGGCGTGAATTTCCTGTTCGTGGATATCACCTCCGGGTGTGTGGGCCTTACGGTATGGGAACAGGGAACGCTGAAATATCAGCAGAATGTCCATGTGGGGACGCTGCGCCTGCTGGAGAGCTTCAAGCCGAACCAGAGAGATTCTCAGAATTTCCCGCAGGCCATGGAGGAATACGTTCATTCCATCATGGCGCCCCTGTGGCGTGCCATCCGGATGTATCATCCCCGGTGTCTGGTGCTGTCCGGCCGGGAAGCGCGCATCATGGCGTCTATGATGGGACTGGATATGGATCATCAGGATATGCTGCAGGCCGATCCGTCGTCGTTCTTCTCGCTGTATCAGGAGGCGTCTCATCTGTCCGCATCCATCCTGGAGCAGAAATACCATATCAGCGGCCAGTGGGCAGCGGCTGTAATTCCGACGATCCATATGTATAAGGAGATCCTCGACAATGTACCGGTGGAACGAATGGTCATGATGGGGACGACCTTTATCGAGGCGCTGAGCCTGTTTTACGGGGTCATGAAAACAAGAGATCCGGAGCTGGCCTATATGAGAGCCCAGAATCTGGAGCTGGCCCGGGCCGTGGCGGACCGGTTTTATTATGAGCCGGCCCATTCCAGAGCGATGGAGCAGTATGCGCATATCATCATCGACGCTTTTATGGAAGGGAACAGCCTTGGCGCCCGGGAGGAATTCCTGCTGCGGATGGCGGTCATTCTCTGCCAGGTGGGGAAATATCTGAATCTGCTCGGCCGGAGCCAGCAGGCCTGCCGCATCGTGCAGGGCATTGATATTTTCGGGATCTCCGACAGAGAAAAGGATATTGTGGCCTGCATCGTCTATTATGACCATGGCAAATTCCCCAGCGATGATGATGAACCCTTCCAGGTGCTGGATGAACACGCCAAGATGACGGTGCTCAAGCTGGTTGCCGTATTCCGGCTCGTCCGGGCCATGGATATTTCCCGAAAACAGAAGCTGCGCGATGTGACGGCCCGGCTTCTGGAAGACAAGCTGGTCGTACAGTATGACAGCCCGGACAATACCGCGCTGGAAACATGGATGTTTGAAAAAGAAAAAGAATTATTCCGGAACGTTTTCGGTGTGGACGCGGAATTGGTGCGGAGGTAAGGCAAGATGAATTTTCAAGATCACCAGTATTATCTGAATCGTGAGCTGTCCTGGCTGGCGTTTAATGACCGGGTGCTGGAGGAAGCGGTCGATCCAAACAATCCGCTTCTGGAAAAGCTGAAGTTTCTTGCCATTACTGCATCCAATATGGATGAATTTTTCATGATCCGCGTATCCGGTCTGAAGCATCAGGTGGAAAACGGTGTGGAACGCCGGGATATTGCGAACATGACGCCGGAGGAGCAGCTGCAGAACATTTCAGAAACCTGCCATCGTTTTGTGGGAAAACAATATGCATACCTGAAGCAGATCCTGAAGGCACTGGAAGCGGAAGGTCTCCGCTTTATTACGCCGGAGCAGGCCGGAGAGGCGCAGCAGCAGTGGCTGGATACTTATTTTGAACGGGAAATTTTCCCGGTGGTAACGCCCATGGCGGTCAATTCGTCTCATCCGTTTCCGTTCCTGGCCTCCAAGAGTCTGAATCTGGCTATGCTGCTGGAGAAGAATGAAAAGAAAGACGGAACAGATGATGATGACATCGATGTCAAGACCGCCATTGTTCCTGTGCCGTCTGTACTGCCCCGCATCGTCGCGCTCCCGCAGGACCCGGATTTCCCGGAACGCAGGGATTTTGTGCTGCTGGAAGATGTCATCCGGTATTTTGCATCCCGGCTGTTCGTGGGCTTTGATGTGCTGGAGGCACGGGCATTTCGCATCACCAGGGATGCCGATCTGTATATCGATGAAGAGGACGCCAAGGATCTGGTGGTGGAAGTGGAGCGGCAGCTCCGCAAACGGCAGAAAGGCGAGGCCGTGCGGCTGGAATTCGAGGCCGGAACGAGCCGGTTTACCCAGCGTTTCATGACGCAGGCCACCAGTCTGGAAAAAGCGGATCTGTATGAAATTGACGGCCCTATCGATCTGACCATGTATTTCTCCTTCTGCGGCATCAAGGGCTATGACCGGCTCCGCTATCCCGAGGCGCATCCGCACACACCGTGGAGCAGCATTCAGCTGGGCGGCAGCAATATTTTTGACATGATCCGGCAGAAGGACATGCTGATTCATCTACCCTATGAATCCTTTGAGGATTCCGTGGTCAATTTTGTATCCTCAGCAGCAGATGACAAAGATGTGCTGGCAATCAAACAGACGCTGTACCGTGTGAGCTCCCAGAGCCCGATCATCCGTGCACTGGAGCGGGCAGCACAGAACGGCAAACAGGTTACGGTGCTCATGGAAGTAAAGGCCCGGTTTGATGAGGCCAATAATATTCTCATGGCGCGGCGGCTGGAAAAAGCGGGCGCTCATGTCATTTACGGGCTGGTGGGACTGAAGACACATTCCAAATGTACGCTCGTCATCCGTCGGGAAAAAGACGGCATCCGCCGGTATGTACATGTGGCGACGGGCAATTACAATGCGTCCACGGCCAAACTGTATACAGATCTGGGGATTCTCACCTGCAATGATACCTTTGGCATGGATGCCTCGGCCTTCTTTAATCTGCTTTCCGGCTATTCTGACCCGCCGATGTGGCATTCCTTCATTGTGGCGCCGCTCAATCTGCGGGAACGCTGCATTGCGTTTATCGACCGGGAAATCCAGTTTGCCAGAGAAGGCGAGCCGGCCCATATGATCATCAAGATGAATTCGCTGCTGGACAAGGAAATGATCGGGAAGCTCTATGAAGCCTCGGCGGCAGGTGTCCGGATTGAGCTGATCGTGCGCGGCATCTGCGTGCTGATTCCGGGAATTCCGGGGCTGAGTGACAACATCACCGTGCGCAGCCTTGTGGGACGTTTCCTGGAACACAGCCGTGTATTCTGGTTTGCCAACGGCGGCCGTGAGGAAATGTATATCGGCAGTGCGGACTGGATGCCGCGGAATCTGAATGATCGTGTGGAACTGATGGTGCCGGTGGAAGATCCGGATCTGCGCAGCCGGCTGAAGCAGATGCTGGATACAGAGCTGGCAGACAACCAGAAGGCGCATGTCATGCAGTCTGACGGCACATGGACGAAGACAATTGCAGAAAAGAACAGAATCTGTGCACAGGAGATTTTCCAGAGAACTGCAGAGGAGCGGGATCAGGAAAATCAGATGACGCTGAAACAGCGGATGGAGCCCTATGTACCGGTAAAACATTGATTGCAGAAAGAAAAGCATCGGCAGAAGCCGGTGCTTTTTTATTGTTCAGCGGAAAGTAGAAAGAAGAGATTCGGCTGTGCTTTCATCATGAAAAGCAGGGGTGTCCACTGTCAGTGCACATAAAAATGGGAGGGTGAGAGGCGGGACAGCGGGGCTGAAAAGGGAAAATAAGAGGGACGGATTTCATGGCGTGTAAATACAGTGGTAAATTTTTGATAAAAAGCAAATAAAATATGTAACTGCTGTATAGAATTATTGGCAGTTATTCCATGAAAGTGGGGACTATGTAACATAGGAAACTATATCGGACAGTTTCACCGCTTTTTATGGGACAAAAAAGGTCAATCTGAAAGAAAAGAAAATTTCTCTGTTTTGTCCTTGTGGAAATGACAAACCGGAAGAAATAAAAAATTAAAACCGAAAAAAGTGGGGAATTGATCTTCCTATAAGGATATATCGATCTTTGAGATTCTCTTCCAAACAGTATGGTTTACAAAAATAAAAATAAAAATAGACAGATATTATCGAATAAAATGCGGAAATGGAGGAAAATAAGAAATAAAAATCCGAATAGAATATATAAGGATGGGAATGGAGATTTACCCGATAAAATCTTTAAATTTACCGGGTTTTTCATATTGTCAATCAGTAAAATTTTGACAAAAAGTCCGCCTATGGTAGAATTTGCAATCGTAGGAGGGATTCAAGTGCATATATTCAACAGTCAACAGTGGAAACGAAACTTTTGCGCAGTGCTGGCTGTCTTTATTGCCATGATATCTGTCTACTCGCTTGCCGCTTATGATATGGCGGGACGGACGATAACGGTTTTTGACGGGAAGAATAAAAAAGTCATTCAGGCCCGCGGAAATACGTTTGATGAGGTATTGGCGGAGGCAGGCATTGCCATAGGAAAATATGATGTATACTGGGCAACTACGGAGAAGCCGGAAGCAGACTCCATCATTGTCATTGAGCGGGCTGTTCCGGTTACCATCAGTGAAGGCGGGAAAACGCGGACGCTGTATACGGTGCAGCAGACAGTCCAGGGCGCAGTCAATGATGCAGGATATGACTGGCAGACCATGATGCCCGTGGAAGACGGCCTGGGAAAAATTAAAAAAGGTATGACCATTCATGTTGTTCCCTATGAAAAACGGACGGTGGTTCGGAAAGAAACGATGCCGGTAAACTATGTGAAATGGTATGATGAATCACTGGGAGCCGGAGAAGAAACAATTCTCGATCAGGGGCGGCCCGAAATTCGGGAGCTTTCCGTGGAAGAATATGTTTCCAACGGCAAGGTCATCCGGAGCGATGTAGTGAAAACAACAGTGATGGATGCCGGCGCATCAGGCACGGCTCTGGTGGGAACGACAGAGGATACGGTCGGCCGTGTGCTCCGCATGAAAGCCACTGCCTATCATCCCGGTGACGGCGACGGCCGCGGCATCACGGCCACGGGAACGAAAGCCGGCCGCGGTACGGTAGCTGTTGATCCCTCCGTGATTCCGCTCGGCTCCGATGTCTATGTTTCCGGTTATGGCAATGCGGTGGCCGCAGATACCGGCGGCGCCATTGTGGGCAACCGCATTGATCTCTGCATGGAGACTTTTTCCGAATGCTATGATTTCGGGGTTCGTTCTGTGGATGTATTTGTATCTCACAATTAAAATATGAAAAAAGCGTCCCTTCGGGGGCGCTTTTCTGTAGTCTGCATACTCATGGTATAATGAGGCATCAGGAGGGCAGGTATGAATACAATTCTGACTGCAATAGCAGTGACTATACTAGATCAGGTCGTTAAATGGTTTGTACAGGGACATATGGAGCTGGGAGAAAGCATTCCTCTGATTCCCCATGTATTTCATTTGACCTATATCATGAATCCAGGAGCAGCGTTTGGCATACTGGAATATCAGCATACGTTCTTTCTCGGGATCGTTGTCGTTCTGTTTGCGGCATATCTGATCATGCGCCGGCGCATCCCGAAAAATCCGGTGTATTTTCCGATCGGGATCGGAATGGTTTTGGGAGGCGCACTGGGGAATGCCATTGACCGGGTGCGGTATCAGGGCGTTGTCGATTTCTTTGATTTTCGGGTGTGGCCTATTTTTAATGTGGCCGACATTGCCATTTGTGTGGGCATGGCATTGATTCTGTGGTATTTCTGGAGGCACAGCGACTGATGAAGGTCTATCAATATACGGTGGGAAAAGAACAGGCCGGGGCGCGGATTGATAAATTTCTCACGGAGATGACGGAGTTGAACCGGTCAGAGATTCAGAAATGGCTGAAGCTGGGAACTTCCGTACTGGTTTCCGGACGCCCGGTAAAGGCCAATTACCGCGTGGCAGCAGGCGATGAGATCTCATTTTCCTATGAGGAGCCGAAGGCCCTGGAGCTGGTGCCCCAGAATATTGCACTGAGTATCCTGTATGAGGACGAGTACATGATCGTGCTCAATAAGGCCAGGGGCATGGTGTGCCATCCCGGACCGGGAAATCCCGATGGCACGCTGGTGAATGCGCTGCTGTATCATGTGGGGCCCTCTTTGTTTGAAGCCGGCGACCCGGCCAGACCGGGCATCGTACACCGGCTGGATAAAGACACCTCCGGCGTTATGGTGGCAGCAAAAACACAGGAGGCCTATCGCGTTCTGCAGGAAGAGATCGGCTCTCACAGTGCGCAGCGGCGGTATGTAGCGCTTGTCCATGGGAAAATGGCCGGAGATCAGGGAATCATCCGGCTTCCGCTGGGGCGCAGTCTGAAGGACCGGATGAAATGGGACGTGGCGCCGAAAACGGGAAAACCGGCCGTCACGCATTTTCGTGTACTGAAATATCTGCCCCATTATTCATGGATCGAATGCCGTCTTGAAACGGGTCGCACCCATCAGATCCGCGTGCATATGTCCCATATCGGACATCCTGTGGTCAATGATCCGCTGTATGGCTATAAACGGGATCATTTCCCGATCAGCGGGCAGGCGCTCCATTCCCGGACGCTGGATCTGACGCACCCTGTTACGGGAGAAAGCATGCATTTTGAAGCACCGGTTCCGGAGGATCTGGCAGCATGTGTTGAACTGGCGCGCAGGGAGGATACATTATGATACAGAGAACGATACATGTACCGGAATTTCGCATCGGCACAGCAGAGGACAGAAAAGGACTGACCGGCGTGACCGTCATTCTGGCACCGGAGGACGGCGCTGTTGCCGGTGTGGATGTCAGAGGCTGCGCCCCGGGGACACGGGAAACAGACCTGCTCCGGCCTGAGAAAACAGTAGAGAAAATTCATGCAGTCGTTCTGTCCGGCGGATCGGCTTTCGGGCTGGAAGCCAGCTGCGGCGTCATGCGGAAACTGGGAGCCTCCGGCATTGGTTTCCCGGTAGGGCCGGTTCATGTGCCGATCGTATGCGGCGCGGTGCTGTTTGATCTGATGATCGGAGACAGCAGTGCATTCCCTGATCGGGAGATGGGGGAACTGGCAGCCGGCAGGGCTGATACGGTGTTCCCGGTGGGATGCTATGGCGCCGGAACCGGTGCGACCGTAGGTAAACTTCTTGGCGCAGACCGCTGTATGAAAAGCGGCGCCGGATATGCAGAGCTTAAGCTGCCCACCGGACTGTATGTGGGCGCTTACATTGCCGTCAATGCATGCGGGGAAGTCTATAACAATGATGAGATCCTGGCCGGTGTGCTTTCTGAGGACAGAAAATCCGTTGTTTCCTCCGATGCTTTGATGCTGCAGGGGGTGGAGCGGAATCTGCAGGGGGCCAATACGACCATTGGCTGTATTGTGACCAATGCGGAACTGACAAAAGCCAACTGCAATGCCGTGGCGGGAATGGCCCATGACGGGCTGGCCCGGGCCATCCGGCCGGTGCATACCACGATGGACGGGGACACTCTGTTCGTCATGGCCTCCGGCAGAGTGAAGGCGGCTGTGGATACTGTGGGATATATGGCGGAAGTGGCTGTCCGGCAGGCCGTATATGATGCAGTACACAGCGCCGAAAGTATGGGGGGTGCACCGTCTTTCAGGGAATTGTGGGGAACATGCTGATTTTTGACAATTCTTTTGGGATTTTGTAAAATACATCTGCAATGGGGACGCACTGGTTTCGACAGGAGCATCTGTGTCATAAGAAGCGAGCCGGGATTCCATCAACCCCGTAAAACGGTGGGAAAAAATAAACGCAAAACGTGATTTTGCTTTAGCAGCTTGATCTGCTAATGTCTCTCTGAAGCTTTCCTGCGGCTTTGGACAGACATCATACAGCAGGATACCAATGGGGAATGTCCGGTACCTCAGCGGGAACCGCACCGGAATGGGTGAAGGCAGTTTGTTCCTGAACGATACTTCACTGACACTGCAATCAGGAACTGCACTCGGAGATGCTTATGGGGCAGGCTTTTTGGACAGGGGTTCGATTCCCCTCGTCTCCACCAGAATAGGATCGGGATCTTGAAAGAGATCCCTTTTTTGTGATTTTCTATATTGACATATTTAGATATATAGGGTAAGATACATGCAGGAAATCACAGGATATTGCGAAAGTATACCAAGGAGGAATGACACATGGAAATCAAGAGAATTGCAGGAAAAGAAGCTTTTGAATCTGCTGTGGCAAACGGCAGTGCTGTAGTTGCCTTTGGTGCTCCGTGGTGCGGCTACTGCCGCCGGCTGGAACCGGTACTGGGGAAAGCGGCGATGGAGGAAGAAACCCTTCCGTTTTATGGCATCAATATTGATGAGGATCAGGATCTGGCGGCACGGTTCCAGATCGATACGGTACCGACGGTCATCTATTTTAAGGATGGAGAACCGAAAGATCAGTTTGTCGGATTCATCAGCTATGGCGATGTAAAGGCTTTTCTGGAAAGAAATAAATAATCTGACCGGTCAAATACATAGGAAGCTCCCTTGCGGGGGCTTTTTGTGTATTTTTTTTTGACCGTGATACAATACAGATAAATGGAAAAGGCAGGTGGCCGGTATGGAAGAAGCAATGACGGCGGCACGGCTGTACCGGCTGGGACGCGGTTATTACAAAATACGAAATTATGAAAGAGCACAGTCATATCTGATGGAAGCTGTCATTCGGGGCAGCAGCAGTGCTGTGCGTCTGCTGTATCATATAGGCTATCTGTTTTTTTGCTGCAAAGAATATGACCGGGCAGAAGACTGTTTCCAGATTCTGGCAGATCGTGGGGATGCCCGGAGCTGCTTTTATCTGGGGCTCATGTGCCGCGATGGCCTGGGACGCCGCCCGGATGTGGCAAGAGCGTTCGATTATTTCAGCGAAGCCTATCAGAGGGGAGAACCACGCGGGGCTCTGCAGGCGGGGCTTCTCATTGCCCGTGATGCCTTCCGCTACGAGGAGGCCCGAGAAGCGGCCATAGAATGGCTGACGATTGCTGAGGAAGAAGGGATTCCCGAGGCCGGACGGCACATCGGTCTGCTGCTCTGTGATAATCTGCCGGAGCATAATGCGGAGGCACTGAAGTGGTTCCTGAAAGCGGCAGGGAAAGGGGACGCCCGGTCCATGGTCTACGCTTCCGATTTGTATCTGAGCGGGGTCGGCGTGGCGAGAAATGAAAAGATCGCCCTGACACTGCTGTATCAGGCAGCGGACCGGGGAGACTGCAAAGCCAGCATGATTTTAGGGGACCTGTATGCTTCCGGTACCTATGTGCAGCGGGACAGCACACTGGCAAAGCAGTATTATGCCAGAGCGAGGCAGGTGCGGGATGCAGGACAGGCGGAAAAGGAGACACCATGAAGCTGGAACTGAAAGAGATGCTGGATACGCTGCGCCGCGTCCATCCGTTGATTCATGAGATAACCAATTATGTGACAGCCAATGACTGCGCCAATATCACACTCGCAGCAGGAGCATCTCCTGTCATGGCGGATGCGCCGGAGGAAGCGGAGGAAATGACTGCCATTTCACAGGCGCTGGTACTGAATCTGGGAACACTGAATCGGGAAAAACTGAAATCCATGATTCTTTCCGGAAAAAAAGCGGGGGAAACAGAGATTCCGGTCATCTTTGATCCGGTGGGATGCGGCTCTGCACGGTTTCGCACCGGGGCGGCCGTACGGATCCTTCATGAGGTCCGTCCTTCTGTGGTGCGGGGCAATCTGTCAGAGGTGGGAAGTCTGCTGGGAATGCCTCTGCATACCAGAGGCGTGGATGCGTCCGGAGAACGGTGCCGATGGACGGCGCGCCAGGTGGCAGAGACGGCAGCACAGCAGTGGGATTGTATTGTGGCTGTTACCGGGAAAACGGATGTCATCAGTGACGGACGGCAGACGCTTTGCATTGACAATGGCTGCCCGGCCATGGCATGCATCACCGGTACCGGATGCATGTGTACCGCTGTCATGGGAGCTTTTTGCGGAGCCTGCCCGGCACATCTGCTGGAAGCAGCGGCAGCGGCCCTGATTTTTACCGGACTTTGCGGAGAAATGGCCTGGGAAACGGCGGGCCGGGATGGCCTTGGGAGCTTTCACTGGAAGTTTATGGATGCTGCCGGCCGTATGACCGGAGAGCAGCTGGAAAAAGGAGCTAAGTATCATGAAGCCTGAAATGGATTATTCTCTGTATCTTGTGACGGATCGTGCCCTGGCAGGAGAACGGGATTTTGAGGATCTGGTGGGCCGTGCCATTCGCGGGGGCTGTACGCTTGTACAGCTTCGGGAAAAAGAAGCCTCTTCCGGAGAATTCTATGAGCGGGCGCTGCGGCTGAAAAAAGTAACAGATTATTTTCATGTGCCGCTTATCATTGATGACCGCATTGATATCATGCTGGCGGTGGATGCAGCCGGGGTTCATCTGGGGCAGTCGGATCTGCCGGCAGAAGCGGCACGGCAGATCATCGGACCGGATAAGATCCTTGGCGTATCTGCCCGCACCGTGGAAGAGGCGGAAAAAGCGGAAAGTGATGGAGCAGATTATCTTGGGGTCGGTGCAGTTTACCCGACGACAACAAAGGGTGACGCAGAGAAAGTGTCCCGGGAAGAGCTGGAAAAAATCTGCAGCACAGTCAGAATCCCGGTGGTAGCCATCGGCGGGCTGAACGCCAGAAATATTTCGTCGCTGGAAGGCAGCGGGATCAGCGGAGTGGCCGTTGTTTCCGCCATTATGGCACAGGATCGTCCGGAAGAGGCGGCCCGGCTCCTGAAGGATACCGTGTATGGAATTCTGTAACGGACAGCTTGACGGAAATCATGAAAGCTGATAAACTAAATTTAATTGAACGCCGAAGATTGTAAGTAAACAGTAAAAATGTTCTTGACAGTAAAAAGCGGTCATGATATCATTATCGATGTCGTCAGTGAGACGGCGGCGGTTCTGAAAAATAAATTTCAGAAAACCGCTTGACAGAAAGCAGGATATTTGCTAAGATGTCAAAGTCGCACCGAGCGACTCGTTCTTTGAAAACTGAACAGTACAGCGAACTATTATGCCGATGTGCAGGATAATTTTTTTATCCCGCTAATCATTTGAGTAACACAATGGCATCGAGCCATCAAACAATCTATCATGGAGAGTTTGATCCTGGCTCAGGACGAACGCTGGCGGCGTGCTTAACACATGCAAGTCGAACGAGGATTCAGAAGCTTGCTTTTGAATCCGAGTGGCAAACGGGTGAGTAACGCGTAAACAACCTGCCTTCAGGATGGGGACAACAGACGGAAACGACTGCTAATACCGAATACCTTCCGGAGACCGCATGATCTCCGGAAGAAAGGGTGGCCTCTACTTGTAAGCTATCGCCTGAAGAGGGGTTTGCGTCTGATTAGGCAGTTGGCGGGGTAACGGCCCACCAAACCGACGATCAGTAGCCGGTCTGAGAGGATGAACGGCCACACTGGAACTGAGACACGGTCCAGACTCCTACGGGAGGCAGCAGTGGGGAATCTTCCGCAATGGACGAAAGTCTGACGGAGCAACGCCGCGTGAGTGATGAAGGCCTTCGGGTTGTAAAGCTCTTTGATCCGGGACGAACGGTCTGTGTGCTAATACCACATAGAAGTGACGGTACCGGAAGAACAAGCCACGGCTAACTACGTGCCAGCAGCCGCGGTAATACGTAGGTGGCAAGCGTTGTCCGGATTTACTGGGTGTAAAGGGCGTGTAGCCGGGAGGGCAAGTCAGATGTGAAATCCACGGGCTCAACTCGTGAACTGCATTTGAAACTACTCTTCTTGAGTATCGGAGAGGCAATCGGAATTCCTAGTGTAGCGGTGAAATGCGTAGATATTAGGAGGAACACCAGTGGCG
>ERZ779865.85-NODE-85-length-85762-cov-5.278274_pt1 | contig 85762 bp, 77 predicted proteins | sample MGYA00433088_ERZ779865 | MGnify/ENA primary metagenome ERZ779865 (study PRJEB29588, sample SAMEA2151703) | human gut metagenome | biome: human gut; feature: human-associated habitat; material: faeces | place: Denmark | collected 2008/2010 ... | reverse complement strand
TTAGTGTCTGCTGCGTACGAGCCATAATGCGAATGTGCCTGCGGTGATACTGTTGCATCTATACAACTGATACTATACCCTGAATATTTCGCACGTCCGTCTTACTCACGCTGTGCAAGGGTAGATGTGTACTAGTGAACTCCGTTGATGAGTTCGTCTAACATCTTAGGAAGTTCGGTATCCATATTCTCGTCTGTGAACTGACAGGTACCAACAGCTTTGTGTCCGCCGCCCCCATATTTTAACATGAGGCTTCCGACATCTACGTTAGAAGTACGGTTCAGGATACTGTAGCCGACTGCGGCAGAACATCCTTTACCGCCTTTGCCGTTTACGATCCATGCAGAGATGTTCTGTTCCGGATACATACTATAGATCATGAAACGGTTACCGGAATAGATCGGATCAACACCACGCAGATCGGAGATGATCACATCTTTTTCAACGTAGGTATGTGCTTTGACCATTTCTTTAAATTTCTCAGTCTGTTCAAAGTACACTTCAATTCGTTCCTTTACATCCGGAAGGTTGAGGATCTCTTCTGTATTCATGGTGCGGCATGCCTGCATGAGTTCTTCCATGAGACGGTAATTCGGAATTGTGAAGTTGCGCCATCTTCCAAGACCTGTTCGTGGGTCCATCAAGAAACCGATCAGGATCCAGCCGGTTGGGTTCTGTACCTCATCAATGGTCAGATTACCGGAATCAACTTTGTCTACTGCCTCCATCATTTCATCAAAGTGGGAAAAACGTTCTTCACCGCCATAATATTCATAAATGATTCTGGCACAAGATGGAGTGATGCGGCTCTCCCCTTTGTATTTGCCTTCTAACTGTTGTCTCTCATGTTCACTGGAATGATGATCGAACCACAATCCGCAGCCTTCCACGAATGGAACATTGGCAAGACAATCATTCTCATCAATTGGAACTAAGCCATCCTGTAGATCTTTTGGATGTGCAAATGTCCAGGAATCAATTACGCCTGCTTCTAATAGCAAAGTTCCGCAGGCAAGTCCGTCAAAATCAGAACGAGTAACTAATCTCATATCGTAACCTCCCAAATATGTTCATATAATTGTGAATATTCACAGCTACCTTTATTCTATCCTATTTGTAGATGTGTTTCAAGAAATATTCGAAATGGAAGTAAAAAAATATGGAGTATATGATATAATGATAACAATTCACTTGCTAGCAAGGGTGAATTGTTGAATGCGATCATGAGTGAACATCCGGCGTAACCGGCGAAAAGGCACGAAGTGCGGGTTCACGATATAATAACAAAAAGAAACGGAGAAAGAATATGCAGGAAAAATATATGCGCCGTGCGATAGAGCTGGCAAAAAACGGGATAGGTAAAGTGAATCCGAATCCATTAGTAGGGGCGGTAATTGTAAAGGATGGTCAGATCATCAGTGAAGGGTATCATGCAAAATATGGGGATCTGCATGCGGAACGGAATGCATTTCGAAATCTGAAATGTGCGGAGGATGCAAAGGGTGCAGAGATGTATGTGACATTAGAGCCGTGTTGTCATTTTGGCAAGCAGCCTCCGTGTACACAGGCGATTATAGAACATGGTATCCGGAAAGTATATGTGGGTTCCAATGATCCAAATGCATTAGTGGCAGGAAAGGGAATCGAACAGTTACGGCAGGCAGGGATTGAAGTAGAAACAGAGGTACTGAAGGATGAGTGCGATGCATTAAATCCTGTGTTCTTCCACTATATCACAACACAGACTCCGTATGTAGTGATGAAATACGCTATGACGTTAGATGGCAAGATTGCAACCAGAACCGGACATTCAAAGTGGATATCCGGGGAGGCATCCAGAGGGAGAGTACAGCAGACACGCAATGCGCTAAAGGGAATCATGGTTGGAATTGGTACGGTATTAAATGATGATCCAATGCTTACCTGCAGAATTGATGGAGGGAGAAACCCAATTCGTATCATCTGTGATTCCAAGCTTCGGATTCCGTTATCCAGTCAGGTTGTTACAACAGCGAAAGAAGTTGCAACGATTGTTGCAACAATCGAACCACATGTAGAATATACCAGATTCTGGAATGAACAAAAAGCAGCGTTAGAAGAGCAGGGGGTAGAAGTTGTCGTTGTCAAAGAAGTAAATGACCGGTTAGATCTAAAGGATCTGATGAGGCAGTTGGGCGAACGTAAGATTGACGGAATTCTGTTAGAGGGTGGATCAACCTTGAACTATGCAGCATTGCAGGCGGGAATCGTGAACCGGATCGAGGCATACATTGCACCAAAACTTTTTGGTGGTGCCGGTCTGTATACGCCGGTTGGTGGAGAAGGTGTAGAATATGCTACAGAAGGCATTGAATGTAGATTATTAACTGCAGATAAAATTGAAGAAGATATTTTACTTACTTATGATGTGCTAAACAAAACAGATGCAGAATAGTAAAAAGCAAGACAATTTTATTATTGGTAATATATGGAAAATTAAAATATATACTTGCATATCCATGTATGAAGCGTTATAATAGGCACCGACAAATGAATTATTCTTCAGGGCGGGGTGTAAGTCCCCACCGGCGGTAAGGAAAGCAACGCTTTCTAAGCCCGCGAGCCGTAAGGCAGGAACCGGTGAGATTCCGGTGCCGACAGTATAGTCTGGATGGAAGAAGAGAGGATGGAACATATAGCTGTGGAGTGTACACGGTGGAAGTTGGGAAGTCCGGTGTGATAAGTGATAAGAAGTTAAGTCCTGAAGGTATGAACCTCAGGACTTTTTTATGTTAGGAAGTGAAAATATGTTTACAGGAATTGTGGAAGAGATTGGAACCATCCTTTCCGTAAAGAAAGGTGTGAAATCCTCTGCATTGACTATTTCCGGTGACCTGATATTTGAAGATATGCATATTGGTGATTCCATTGCGGTCAATGGTGTGTGTCTGACGGTGACGAATAAGACAAAAGAATCTTTTACGGCGGATGTCATGGCAGAAACATTGCGACGGTCTTCACTTGGCAGCCTGAAAGCAGGCAGTAAAGTGAATCTGGAACGTGCAATGGCTGCAAATGGACGATTTGGCGGTCATATTGTAAGCGGACACATCGATGGAACCGGAGAGATCGAAAGCTTTGTCAGGGAAGATAACGCCGTATGGGTAACGGTTAAGACACCGGTGAAGTTATTAAAATATATTATCGAAAAAGGCTCAATTGCCATTGATGGTGTATCACTTACGGTTGCATATGTAGACAAACGGTGCTTCAAAGTGTCACTGATTCCGCACACTGCTGCCAATACGATACTATTGTCTAAGAAGACGGGAGATATTGTGAATTTGGAAAATGATATTGTGGGAAAATATATTGAGAAACTGATGCATTTTGACGAACAAGTGGAAGAAGATACCAAAACAACAGGAATATCCATGGATTTTTTAGCAAAGAATGGATTTGCCTGATGAGCAGGAATCCGATAGAGCATAATAAGAGGATGACGGAATGGAAAGGAGATCATTATGTCAGAATTTAATACAACATTAGAATTAGCCGAAGATCTGAAGGCTGGAAAATGCATCGTCATTTTAGATGATGAGAACAGAGAAAATGAGGGAGATGTGATCTGTGCAGCCGAATTTGCCACGACAGAGAATGTCAACTTTATGGCAAGCTATGCCAGAGGTCTGATCTGCATGCCAATGGATGCAAGTTATACAGACAAACTGAATCTGCCGCAGATGTGTATTACCAATACGGATAATCATTGTACTGCATTTTCGGTGTCTGTGGATCATGTGAGTACAACAACCGGAATCTCTGCATATGAGAGAGGAATTACAGCCCGCAAATTTGTAGAGGACAATGCAAAGCCGGAAGACTTCCGGAGACCGGGCCATATGTTTCCGTTAGAGGCGAGACCGGGTGGCGTGATTGAACGTCAGGGACATACCGAAGCAACCGTAGATTTTATGAAGCTTGCCGGATTGAAACCGGTTGGTCTTTGCTGTGAGATCATGAAGGAAGACGGTATGATGGCGAGAAAGGAAGATCTGATCGCATTTGCAAAGAAACATGACTTAAAAATTGGAACAATAGCGGATCTGATCCAGTATCGTAAAGAACATGAGGTGTTCGTAGAATGTGTGGCACATGCTAAAATGCCGACAAGATATGGTGAATTTACGATCTATGGATATGTCAATAAATTAAATGGTGAACATCATGTAGCATTAGTCAAAGGGGATATCCACGATGGGAAACCGGTTTTATGCCGTGTACATTCAGAATGTCTGACCGGAGATGCACTCGGTTCTGCAAGATGTGACTGTGGACAGCAGTATGATGCGGCGATGAAGATGATTGCAAAGGAAGGCCGCGGTGTGTTACTGTATCTTCGCCAGGAAGGCCGTGGAATCGGACTGATCAATAAGATCCGTGCATATCAGTTACAGGATCAGGGACTAGATACAGTAGAAGCAAACTTAGAACTTGGATTCCCGGAGGATGCGAGAGATTATACGATTGGTACTCAGATATTAGTTGATCTTGGCGTAAAAGAAATGCGCCTGATGACAAACAATCCACTCAAAGTATATGGACTTGAGGGATATGGATTGAATATTGTAGAGCGTGTTCCGATCATTATGGAGCCTGGGAAATACGATGCTTTTTATCTGAAGACGAAACAGGAGAAGATGGGCCACATTCTGAATTATAAATAAATTCAAACGCAGATACCAGAGAGAATAGTGAAACAGAGTACAAAAACAATTTATAACAATAAGAAATATAAGGAGCTAAGATTATGAACACATTAGAAGGAAAATTAGTAGCAAATGATATGAAGATCGGTATTGTTGCCGCAAGATTTAATGAATTTATCGTATCCAAACTGATCGGTGGTGCAATGGATGGACTGACCCGTCATGATATTCCGGAAGATAATATTACACTTGCCTGGGTACCGGGTGCATTTGAGATTCCGGTTGCTGCAAAGAAGATGGCAGAGTCCGGAAAATATGATGCAGTGATCTGTTTGGGAACGGTGATCCGTGGCGCAACCAGTCATTATGACTATGTATGTAATGAGGTATCCAAAGGTGTTGCACAGGTTTCGTTACAGACAGGAATTCCGGTTATGTTTGGTATCGTAACAACAGAGAATATCGAGCAGGCAATTGAGCGTGCCGGAACAAAAGCAGGCAATAAGGGTTATGACTGTGCGCTTGGTGCGATTGAAATGGTAAATCTGTTAAAGCAGATGTAAGATATTCCGTATCAGATAACATTTGTATAAGGATTGATAAGGAAAGGAATCAATATGCCAGCATTATTATTTTTTGATATTGATGGAACACTGATCACCTTAGATGAATCACATCGCATGCCGGATAGTACGAGAGATGCTTTGTTACAGGCAAAAGCCAATGGACATAAGATCTTTATTAACACAGGAAGAGTGAAGACAGCAATTGACCGCAATCTGCGGTCTTTTGCCTTTGATGGCATGGTGTGTGGATGTGGAACATACATTGAATATGAGGGAAAGGAACTGTTTCATGCAGAACTTCCCCGAGAAGATTGTAAGAAGTATGCGGATGCACTGCATGCAATGAAGTACCAGACCGTATTTGAAGGAAAAGATCGTTTATATATTGATGGAGATTGTGGAAAAGGCGGATTCATGGAATATATTTATGATTATTTCTCAAAAAATGTGGATCAGCCGATCGGAACGATAGAGGATGATTCGTTGTGTTATGATAAGTTTACAACTTCCTTTATGCCGGATAGTGACAAAGAGGAATTTCATAAAATGTTTGATGCAAAGTTTAATCTGATCCCGCATGGCGCAAATGTGATCGAGGCGGTACCGGGTGTTTATAGTAAGGCAACCGGAATCCGGTATGTCATGGAATATTTTGGAGCAGAACTTTCGGATTGTTATGCATTTGGGGATTCCATAAATGATATGGAAATGTTACAATATGTTCCACATGCAGTCGGTATGGGAAATGCAGTACCGGAAGTATTGCAGATTGTTGAATATCAGACAACAGATGTATTACAGGATGGAATTGCTAATGCATTGAAACATTATGGCTTGATCTGAATGTGAATAAACAGAGTTGATGTAAGGAGATGGACACGATGCTCCGATTAACAGACAGACAACTTCATATCCTGCTGGGAGGATTGTGCGGAGCAACACTTTTACTGCTCTGCTTTTTTGCCGTGTTCCAAAAACCGGATATCACAAAGAAGGGTGAGATTGCCGGAGTGAACGATTTTTCTGAAGGGTGGATTGCCGTTTATGAACCGAGTGACCATGCGGTGGTAGAGGCATTTATGCAGACAGCGGATGCGGAGAGTGTGCCGGAAGGATATGTCCGGGAGGTAACGAATTTTCCGGATTCCTTTGCGTTGAAAAAAGGAGCGACCGTTACTCTTACGCATAAGGTACCGGATATGCAGTCAGACACCCGATATCTGATTTTTTCTACGAAGGGTGAGAAGGTTACGGTAACAATTGATGGAGAAGTCATATATGAAACAGGAGACCGGGAGGGACATTTACCACAAAGACATATGATTCCGATTGCATCTGGATATCAGAACAAGACAATGACGATCCAGCTTACGAGTGTGGAACGTAATTCTGTTTCGGTAGAGTCGATATGTGAAGGAAATTATGCGCAGGTACTTGGAACAGCATGGAAAGAGAATGGCAGCTATCTGATCATGGGAAGTATATTGTTGCTATGTGGACTATCTTTGTTTCTGGTGGGCTGCATGGTTAAAAATAAGATACGGTATCGACGGCCGTTGCGATACAGTTCTGCGGAGATGGTCGTATGTGGTATGTTGTTTCTTATGCGATGCAGTCTGGTGAGAATATGGATTCCATGGACATTTGGTATATATTTTTTGGAAGTGTGTATGATCCTGTTATTGCTGTTTTTGCATCTTATGATCATTCGAAGCTTTACAAATCGGAAAAGAATGATGTCTCTGACGGATATGGGAAGTATGCTGGTCGGTGTGTGGTTTATCAGTGTCATGGTTTTACAGGGATTAGCATTGGCAGCGTTCGACATGGTTGAGATTGCAACGGTAATTTTTGCAGCATTGCTTATAGTGGCATTTACGGTAGTATTAGCCATTTCAGTGGGAGTCTACAAATATAGAGAAGAGAGAGCGGTCTTATGGGCTAATATGATATTATTAGTCAGTGTGTGCCTGCAAATAGTTCACTCTGTTTTAAATGGTACAAACCGGACAAATATTGTGTATATTCCGGTGGGAGTTTTGTTATACTACTGTGTGACTGTGGGTGTTTCTCTTTTGATAGCGCTTACTCCCCGGGAAGAAGCACATGTAGATGAGATTGAGACGGAGGTACAACGGGAACAGATCGTTGAGGAATTGAATCCGGATCTGTTATTCGCATCGTTTCATACAATGCAGAATCTGATAAAAAATGGTTCCGCAAACAGTGCGAAGATGTTATACTATATCTCGGTTTATTTCCGATACAATCTGATGGCAATGAAACATCCTTTTGAATTGGTACCATTTGAAGAAGAATTAACGCATATACTTGCTTATCTGACACTACAAAAGACACGCAATGCCGGACTTGATTTTACATTAGAATGTAAAGTCAAAGCATTTGAAGTACCCCGTAGGACATTAGAACCCATGATAGAAAATGCAGTTGTTCATGGAGTTGCAGGGAAAGATAACAAAGGCAATGTGGTGATCCGTACTTATGAAAGAGAAGATGGATATGCAATTCAGATAATTGATGACGGATGTGGTTTTGATACAGATCATTTGAAGAAGACAAGTGCAACTTCGTTGAAAGTAACGTTAGAGCAGCTAAAGAAGAATACACATGCCCGTACAGAAGTTGTGTCCAGACCGGGAAAAGGTACAGTGATTACAATGATTCTTCCGATTCCAGATCAGGATATAGAGGAAGAATAGATGGAGGATAAGATGGAATATACAAATCCGGAATATGAAGAAAAACAGGAAAAAATGAGCATAGCAGATCGTTTTATAACAGCAATGCTGGCACCGAGGGATTATGGAAAGTTATTAAAACTCAGCAGTGGAAGTGTGGTTGGATTTTTTGCACTTGTTATTTTTCTTGTTTCATTTATTCAGTATGCGATTCCAACATTGGGAGCTGTGGCAGGACTTGGAGGAGTTCGCAACATTATAGAGAATCAGATTCCGCAGTTTTCTTTGGAGAACGGAACATTTACTTTGGATGAAAAGATAGAACAGCAGGACAATTCCATGGGTATGTACATTATAGTAGACACGGATAAGAAAAAGTTTACAAAGGACGATATTCCTGCAAATGTCGTGGAAGCAATTATGGTCAGTAAGTCCAATATGATCTTATATAATGAAGTTGCCGGTGTAGGAAAATTAGTACAGGAACAGAAATTTTCTGATTACAAAGATATTACCATCAACAATAAAAGTCTGGCAGAGACTGCACCGGTGTTTTATGTGCTGATGGTAGTGATCTATATTGGAATCTATTTGTTTGTGCTTGTGAAATATCTGTTTATGGCAGTATTCTATGCTCTGGTTATGTATATGTTGTCTAAGACCATGATGTTAGACATTACATTTGGCAGGATGTATAAGATTGCTATGTTTGCACAGGTGTTTGGTGCACTTGTGATGGCTGTCACATACTGTATCGGTTCTGCGGTACTTGTACTGTCCGGAAGTGCATTTAATATGCTGGTAACCGTTATATTGATGAACAAAGCCATGGTGGCAATGAAGATGGAACAGGATGCCTTATAAAGAGGTGATCAATGTTGCAATATCTTCTTTGTTCATCTGACTTAAGGTAGAGTTGTGGAAAGTAGAGGTATTGGTTACCTCTTTTCCAAACCATACCGGTGGTTTGTAGGATAAGGCAGTTTCTTCGTCTGCAAATTCTACTTCGGCGAGGTATAGTCCCTCGAATAATCCATGAAAGATATCTAATTCAATTGTAAGACCGTTTGATTCTGGAATCTTGTACCGGGTCTTGCTGATAATGTTTCCTTCTGTCTTCGTTAGAAGTTTCTCATAGGCTTCCTGCGGCAGTGGGAATTCTACTTCTTCTCTTGACATCAGACCTTCCCCTTTGTAGGTTAAGATATATTGGTCGTTCTTTTGACGGATACGCAGTACCGGATGCGTGATGATATATGCCTGCTCTAAACGGTTATGCGGATAAGATTCCAAATTACCCGGTAATTGTGTCTGGTCTATTAGAAATTTGCGTTCGATCTCCATATGAAATTCCTCCTTGTGTATTATTGTTTGCATAATCTATTATAGCATTAGAGAATGGATTATGATACAATTGATTTGTTTATGAAAGAAATGGCTCATAGGAGGAATGAATATATGAAGACAGCATATTTATTTTTTGCAACCGGATTTGAAGAAGTGGAAGCATTAACCGTTGTAGATCTGTTACGTCGCGGTGATGTGGATTGTAAGACTGTTTCGGTGACCGGTGATTATGATGTAACCGGTTCACATGGAATTACAATTCGTGCAGATCTGTTATTTGATGAGACAGACCTTACAGCAGGAGAGATGGTAATCCTTCCGGGAGGAATGCCTGGTACAACGAACCTGAAAGCACATGCAGGATTAACACGTTTGATCGAACAGTACCATGGAGAAGGCAAATACCTTGCTGCAGTATGTGCAGCACCGACAGTCTATGGAGAGATGGGATTGTTGGAAGGAAAGAATGCAACCTGTTATCCGGGCATGGAAGATGGATTGATCGGTGCCAATAAACTCACCGATCCGGTTGTTGTAGACGGACAGTTTATTACAAGCAGAGGAATGGGAACCTGCATTGATTTTGGATTGAAATTGCTTGCTTTGCTGACTGATGAGGCAAATGCAAAGGTGACAGGAACCAGAATCGTATATGCAGGATTGAAATGATGATTTTGGGTTGACGCGCTGACTTTATCAGGTATGCGTTGGGACAGAATATAGATAGTTACGTTTCTTTGAGAAGAGACGGACAAATAAAGGACATGACATATGTATCAGATACAGATTTCGGTACGCGGACTGGTTGAGTTCATCTTCCGAACTGGGGATATAGCGAGTGGAGACGGCAGTTTTTCAAAGAATGCGATGTTGGAAGGAAGCCGGATCCATCGTAAGATCCAGGGGAAGATGGGACTGAATTATGAAGCGGAAGTACCCCTTTCAATCACAATTGAACAACCGGATTATGAACTTACGATAGAAGGCCGGGCGGATGGCATTTTGACGGAAGAAGATGGGGTGACGATTGACGAGATCAAAGGTGTATATAAGAAATTAGATCATATGGAATGTCCTGTTTTTGTACATCAGGCACAGGCAATGTGCTATGCCTATATCTATGCACACGATCACGGATTAGAGCAGATTACGGTACAGATGACGTATTGTAATCTGGATACAGAGGAGGTTAAACGGTTCCGGATTCCATATACTTATGAAGAACTTGCAAAATGGTTTGAGGAGCTGGTTGCGGAATACGGAAAATGGGCACAGTTTGAGGTGGATAACAGAGCACTTAGAAATCAATCAATTGAAGATCTTGGATTCCCATATGCTTACCGGGAAGGGCAAAAGGATATGGCGGGAACCGTATATCTGTGTATTAAGAAGCGGCAGAATCTGTTTGTGCAGGCACCAACCGGGATTGGAAAAACGATGGCGGCAATGTATCCGTCGGTTAAGGCGATGGGGGATGGATATGCGGAGAAGTTATTCTATCTGACGGCAAAGACGATCGCAAGAGGGGTTGCGGTCGACAGTTTAGAGATACTTCGGGCACATGGTCTGTATTTTAAAAGTGTTATGATCACAGCGAAAGAAAAGATCTGTCCGTTAGAGGAGATGGAATGTGATCCGGAACATTGTCCGTATGCAAAAGGGCATTATGATCGTATCAATAAGGCAATATATGATTGTGTAACAAATGAGTTTAATATTACGAGAGATGTGTTGTTACAGTATGCAAATGCACATATGGTGTGCCCGTTTGAGTTAGGATTGGATGTAAGTCTGTTTGTAGATGGAATTATCTGTGACTACAATTATGTGTTTGATCCAAGAGTGAAACTCCGACGATATTTTGCAGAAGGGGCAAAAGGGGATTTTCTGTTTTTGGTGGATGAGGCACATAATCTGGTGGATCGTGCGTCCTCTATGTACAGTGCGGCAATCTATAAAGAGGATTTTCTGAATATGCGCAAACTGTTACTTCCGTATAATGCGAAGATTGCAAGACTGTTAGCTGCCTGCAACAAGGAAATGCTGGCATTTAAAAAGGAATGTGATACCGCAAAAGGGTATGTGATGATCGAGGATATGGAATCATTGTATGTCAAGATCATGCGGCTGCATGCACAGATGGAATCCTTTATGGAGGAATGCAAAGAGATTGGTGCGTTGAAACCACATCAGGATGAGATCCTGGAGTTTTACTTTCAGATCAATCAATTTCTGAATATATATGAGTTGGTTGATGACAGTTATGAGATATATGGTGAGCAGGTGTCGGATAAATCCTTTATGATCAAACTATACTGTATTCATCCGGCACATAATCTGAATGATTGTATCGAAAAGGGAAATGCGACGATATTCTTTTCGGCAACGATGCTGCCGATTCGTTATTACAAAGAACTGCTGCATGATAGTGAGGAGGATTATGCAATCTATATTCCGTCTCCTTTTCCAAAAGCACACAGAGGGTTGTTGATCGGGAAAGATGTCAGTAGCAGGTACAGGGAACGAGGACCTGCTCAGTATGAAAAGATGGCGAGATATTTGGATATCTTAGTACATGGTAAGACCGGAAATTATATGGCGTTTTTCCCATCCTATAAGATGTTGGAAGATGTGTACGATATGGCAATACAGATGGGATTGCTATCGGATATCCGGATCGTAAAGCAGACGGCACATCTCACAGAGGAGGAAAGAGAACAGTTTTTAGAGCAGTTTTCGGCAGAGGGAGAATCCGTACTTGGCTTTTGCATTTTAGGTGGGATCTTTTCAGAGGGAATCGATCTTGTCGGGGAACGGTTGATCGGGACAGCCATTATCGGAACCGGATTGCCGATGGTCTGCAACGAGAGGGAGATCCAGCAGCGTTATTTTGAGGAACGGGATGGAAAAGGATTTGAGTATGCCTATCTTTATCCGGGTATGAATAAGGTACAGCAGGCAGCGGGACGTGTGATCCGTACCATGGAGGATAAAGGAATCATTTTATTGTTGGATGACCGGTTTACAACCCGGCAGGTGGTGGAGACATTTCCGGCAGAATGGGCGGATTATGAGATTGTTTCGCTTCAAAATGTGGAAGAACATATTCATGCAATCTGGTCAGGAATGGAATAGATGAAATCAGATTGCATGGTGTAACAAAAAGAGGTATAATACGAGGAAACAGGCAAACTGCTTATGCAGTTTGATAGCATGAGGAGTACAAATGAAGAGATTATATGTAAGTGATCTGGATGGAACGTTATTGAATCGGAATGCAGAATTGAGTGAGGTAACGATCCGGGTTGTAAATCAGGCAATTGAACAGGGATTGAATTTTACGATATCGACCGCAAGAACACCGACAACGGCATTGAAGATTGTGGAGCCACTGAACCTGAAGCTGCCGGTGATGTTGATGAATGGCGTGCTGGTATATGATATGATGAGCAGGCAATATATCCGAAAGGAAGTCATAGCAGAAGAGACGGTTATGGTACTGCTCGGCTTGATTAAGACAAGAGAGTTGAATTGTTTTTTATATGGATTAACCGGTGATACATTTTGCGCATACTATGATAGTGTGGAATCCGTTTCATTAAATTATTTCCGGAATGAACGAATCATGAAGTACGATAAGAAATTCACCGAAGTGCCGGATCTGAGTCTGGTCGCAGGGAAAGATATCATTTATTGTATGCTTCGCGAAACAAAAGAAAAACTGGAAGGATTTTATCGGGAATTGTCTGTTGTTAAGGGAATTAAGACGGAATTCTATAAGGATATCTATAGCGATGATTATTATATGTTAGAGATTTATAGTGATAAGGCATCTAAGAAAGAAGCTTTGAATTATCTGAGAGATCAGGCACATTATGATAGTGTGATCAGTTTTGGAGATAATCTGAATGATGTTGCACTCTGGGAAGCAAGTGACTGTTTCTATGCGGTTGCAAATGCTCACCCGGAGATACAGAATATGGCACATTCTGTTTTACCGTCGAATGAGGAGAATGGGGTTGCCGTGTATATAGAACAGATGATGAAACAGACTGGAGAGATGGAGTGAGTATGGAGAATATTACTGTAAAAGATATCGTGGAAATGACAGGCGGAGTGTTGTTATGTGGTGATGAGAATACTCCGGTCACAGATATTTGTATCAACTCAAAGATCATCAAAGAAGGAGATTTGTTTGTACCGATCATTGGAGAACGTGTGGATGCACACCGTTTTATTGAATCGGCTTTAGATAAGGGTGCGGCAACGCTGACATCCCAGCATAACGGGGTTGTAATTGCGGATAAGCCATATATCCGGGTGGATGATACCGTAGATGCACTTCGGCGGATTGGAAAGGCAATCCGGCAACGACTGATTCAGATTCCTGTTGTGGCAGTTACCGGAAGCGTTGGTAAAACAACGACCAGGGAAATGATCACACAGGCATTGGCATCTGCTAAGAAGACATTTCATACCGAGAAGAATTTGAATTCCCAGATCGGAGTGCCGATCACGTTGAGCCGTATGAGTTCGGAAGATGAGATTGCGGTATTGGAGTTAGGAATCAGTGAGGAAGGGCAGATGGATATTCTGTCTGATATGGTTAGACCGGATATGGCAGTTGTGACAACGATCGGTGTTGCACACATTGAGTTTATGAAAACACAGGAGAATATCCGAAAACAGAAATTATGTATCGTACATTCCATGAAGGAGGGTGGCACACTCTTTTTAAATGGGGATGATCCATTATTAAAGGATGCAGTAGCTGCGGAGCATATTACATGTCGAACACTGTTCTATGGTACACAGGAATGGTGTGATTATTACGCCAAGGACATTGTATACCATGATGAGTATACAACGTTTGTCTGTGTGCATGGTTCCGAGGAAGTTGCAGTTACTTTGAATACATTAGGAAAACATAATGTAGGAAATTGTGTGGCAGCGCTTGCAGTTGCAAACGAGAACGGCATTCCGATGGAGCAGGCAGCAACGGCATTTGCATGTTTCGAGGGACAGAGGCAGAAAGTAATTCATTTAGAGCATAGATTTACAATCGTTGACGATACTTATAATGCAAGTCCGGATTCTATGAAGGCAAGTATTAATGTGTTGTGTGATATGCCGTGTGAAGGAAAACGTGTTGCGGTTCTTGGCGATATGTTTGAGTTGGGACAGAATGAAGTGGCATACCATAAAGAGATTGGACAGTTTTTGCTCGATAAACCGATTGATGAGGTAGTTGTATTAGGAGAACTGGCGCAGAATATCAAATCTGTATTAGAAGAGAATCAATCTACAATTAAGACCTATACATTTTCGGATAATGAGGAAGCAGCTATTTACCTGATGGCAACGTTGAAGCCGGAAGATGTTGTACTTATCAAGGCTTCTAATGGTATGAATCTAAAGGAAATCGTGAATATATTATTGAATGGTTCCTGATAATAGTTATTGGAGAATATTTTTCAATTATTCAAAAAATATGCTTGACATTTTAACAGAGTAACGCTATTATAACAATAACAGTAATTGTTACTGTTTTAAAAGTAATTGTGATCAGTTTATCTGATTCCCCAATAATGAATAGAAAAGGAGATAACGTTATGAAGTTTGTATGTACAGTATGTGGTTATGTGTATGAAGGAGATCAGGCACCGGAGGAATGTCCGGTATGTCATGTAGGTGCAGATAAGTTCAAAGTAGTAGAAGGAGATCTTGCACTTGCAGCAGAGCATGAGTTTGGTGTATATGCATCAACGGTTAAGAATAATCCAGAGATCAGTGAAGAGGACAAGAAGTTTATCTTTGATCAGTTGAAGGCTAACTTTGAAGGAGAGTGTTCAGAAGTAGGTATGTATCTTTGCATGGCACGTATCGCACATCGTGAAGGATATCCGGAGATCGGTCTTTACTGGGAGAAGGCAGCTTACGAAGAAGCAGAGCATGCAGCTAAGTTTGCGGAGATGTTAGGACAGGATCTTGAACCGAACATGACAGCATCTACCAAGGAGAATCTTGCATGGAGAGTTGATTGTGAGTTTGGAGCAACAGCAGGTAAGGTAGATCTTGCAAAGTGTGCAAAGAAGAACAACTTAGATGCAATCCATGACACCGTGCATGAGATGGCAAGGGACGAAGCTAGACATGGCAAAGCACTTAAGGGCTTACTTGACAGATACTTCAAGTAAGAGATTGGCAATAGAATAGGAAGAAGTAAGAGGAATCTGTGTTTGAACAGGTTCCTCTTTTTCTTTGTGCAAAATGTCTGTAAACTTTCCAATTTTTTCTCAAATGCTTGTAAATACTAGAGAAAATGGGCGAAAAGCTTGCAAATATTTAATTTTTAGAGTAGTATGTAAGTTGTGATAACTAGGTAACTTGAAATTTTTACATACATTTTTTAATTAAAGTGGAGGATATTTATCATGGCAACAACAAAGAAGAGTACTGCAGATCAGGTTAAGGCTGCTATGGCTAAGGTAGAAGCAGCAAAGGCAGCAGAGAAGAAGGCGCCAGCAAAGACAACTGCTACAAAGGCAGCAGAGAAGAAGGCAGCAGCAAAGACAGCTGCTACAAAAGCAGCAACAAAGACAACTGCTACAAAGGCAGCAGAGAAGAAGGCACCTGCTAAGACGGCAGCAAAAACAACTACAAAGGCAGCAGAGAAGAAGGCACCTGTTAAGAAGGCAGCTCCAGCGAAGAAAGCACCTGTTAAGAAGACAGAGACTGTATATATTCAGTGCTGTGGATATGAAGTAACAGCAGCAGATATTACTGCTAAGGTTGTTGCAGCAGTTGGCAAGAAGACAGTAAAAGAGCTTAACATTTATGTAAAGCCGGAAGAAGGTAAAGTATATTATACCGCTGACGGTGAGCAGGGAAACGTAGATTTATAAGATTTCCTTGATATAATTGTTCATTTAGTGAGTGATAAAAGGTGTAAGTCCGATATGGACCTACGCCTTTTTCGTATATGTGAATTGGGTGTGGGTTCATGTTTGTGTAGAAATCAATATTCGGTGAATGCACGGGTAGAGGCAGGAATGATTGACGATAAGGGTATTGTGACGGTTGTAGCAGTATGCTATATTATACATAGATAAATTACATAAGCTGGTAAATTGATCGATAGGAGGATATAGCACATGAATGAGACATTGAAAGTATTAGAGACGAGAAGAAGCTGTAGAGCATTTGATCCGGATAAGATGGTATCCGATGAGGACCTGCAGGCAATTATTAAGGCAGGAACTTATGCACCTACGGGAATGGGAAAACAGAGCCCGATCATTATTGCGGTAACCAATAAGGAAATGCGTGATCAGATATCCGCAGAGAATGCAAGGATTATGGGAGCGGATATCGATCCATTTTATGGGGCACCGGTCATATTGATCGTGTTAGCAGATAAGAATATGCCAACTCATGTGTATGATGGTTCACTTGTGATGGGCAATCTGTTGAATGCGGCAGAAAGCCTTGGTATCTCAAGTATCTGGATTCACAGAGCAAAAGAAGAATTTGAGAGCGAATTCGGGAAGAAGATTCTGAGTGACCTTGGAATTGCAGGAGATTATGAAGGAATCGGACATTGTGCATTAGGATATGCAGCTTCGCCGGTGAGTGAGGCAGCACCAAGAAAAGAGAATTATGTGTACTATGTGAAGTAGAGAGGCATAATTATCGAAATAGGACTGTCATTTGAGAAAAGAAGGATGAATAGATATGATTACACTTATTTTTATAATATTAATGATCATGGTTTTTGGAAAGCTACTGATCTGGTCAATCAAGGCAGCATGGGGAATTACAAAGATACTATTTACGGTTGTTTTTCTGCCAATTATCTTGATTGCATTGGCATTATCCGGTGCAATATATATTGCAATTGTATTGCTTATCATCGGAGGGATTGTCACATTGGTGAAGTCGGCAACGGAGTGATACTGATTTCATAAAACCTTAGGATGTTAATATAATATCCGGTAAAAATAAGGAAAATTAGATGCTAATGTCAGAGATTCGTGCTACAATAAAAAGGTATGATTACAATACAGGAGGATATTGAATATGAAGTTAGGTTTTATTGGCTGCGGTAATATGGCTACCGCAATGATCAAGGGAATTATTAGTAATGGTATTGTAGCAAAAGAAGATATAATGGGAGCAGACCTGTCACAGACAAGCATCGATAAGATTGCCAGTGAGATGGGAATTACGGTGACGACCGATAACAAAGAGGTTGCAGGTAAGGTGGATGTGCTGGTTCTCTCTGTAAAGCCACAGTTTTATGAGAGCGTGATCACAGAGATCAAGGGTGTTGTGAACGCACAACAGCTGATCATTACGATTGCTCCGGGCAAGACGTTGGCATGGTTGGGCGAGCAGTTTGGTAAAGCAGTTAAGATTGTTCGTACAATGCCGAATACACCGGCGCTGGTAGGCGAGGGAATTACTGCCGCCTGCAGCAATGAAAACGTAACACCGGAGGAGTTAGATACAGTAATCGGAATCCTGCGTGGCTTTGGTAAATGCGAAGTGGTTCCGGAACATTTAATGGATGTAGTAACTTCAGTAAGTGGAAGTTCTCCGGCATATGTATTTATGTTTATTGAGGCGATGGCAGATGGTGCAGTGGCAGATGGCATGCCAAGAGCACAGGCATATGAATTTGCGGCACAGGCAGTGCTTGGAAGTGCCAAGATGGTATTAGAGACGGGCAAGCATCCGGGAGAATTGAAGGATATGGTATGCTCTCCGGGAGGAACTACGATTGAGGCAGTTCGGGTGCTGGAAGAGAAGGGGATGCGAAGTGCAGTATTTGAGGCAATGAAAGCATGTACACGCAAATCCAGAGGATTGTAATGTGATTTGTCGGGTGCGATTAAGATGCTGATCCGTTTGTATATTGTATAAGCGGGGTGAATACAGTATAATACAGTTAATTCACTTTGTGATTGGTGGATTGACAAGAATATGTATGAGGAGGATAAGATTATGCAGTACGAGATTGTTGGAAAGACAGTGCCGGCGGTGGAGATTACTTTAGACCGTGGAGAGTCCATGTATACCCAGAGTGGTGGTATGATATGGCAGACAGAAGGAATTGAGATGAAGACCAATACGAAGGGTGGTCTGATGAAGGGATTAGGAAGAATGCTTTCCGGTGAATCTTTATTCATGGCAACGTATACATCGAACAAAGATGGAGCAAAAGTTGCATTTGGCTCTACTGTTCCGGGTGATGTGATTGCTGTAAACCTGACCGGTACACCGGGAATTATTGCGCAGAAGAGGGCATTCTTATGTGCACAGGAAGGCGTGGATGTATCCATTACCTTAACTAAGAAATTCTCTGCCGGATTATTTGGCGGGGAAGGTTTTATTTTAGAAGATATCAAGGGATCAGGATATGCCTTTCTTGAAGTGGATGGTGACCAGGTCGTGAAGGAATTAGCACCGGGTGAGGTGATTAAGGTTGACACCGGTAATGTGGTTGCTTTTGATAAAACAGTGAGCTATGAGATTGAGACGGTTAAGGGACTTGGCAACATCTTCTTCGGAGGAGAAGGTCTTTTCCTTACTAAGCTGACCGGTCCGGGAAAGGTGGTTCTTCAGACGCAGAACTTCAATGATTTTGCAGGTCGGATTATTTCCATGATGCCATCCCGCAATTAAGACGCATACTTTTGTATTGCGTAAGTGTTCTGAGAAAATTGTGCCGGCACATAATAAAACAGAGAGCAATTGTCCTATGTCATTTTGTTAAGAGGATATTGAACAATTGTCTCTCTGTTTTCTTATTATTTTTGTAGTTGATGAAGCTTTGCTTCTAATTCCGCAATTCTTGCAGTCTGAGCCGCTAACTGTGTCTTTTGGTCTGCTAACTGCGAATCTTTGTCTGCGAGTGCTTCTTCCAGTTTGTGAATTTTTTTACGGATTCCCTTCTCGCGGTTGCGAAGTGTCTCCTCTGCATCATATTGAAGCCGTACTGCATCATCTGCCATGAGCACATCCATCTTGTCGATTACAGGTTTTAATTCTTCACATTGCTGCGCAATACGCATAAGATCACCCCTTGTCTTTGCCTGAAACAGGCGTGCCCAGACATCACGTTCGCTATCCAGGTCTTCCTGCGTTGCAAGTTCTATATGATTCAAGTCTAACACATAGAGCTGGAATTTACTAGTGTAGTCATTATGATTTTTTACATTCAGCAGCCGATATGATGCAAAGAATTCCGGATAATCTTCAAATAGTGTAAAGTCCAGAATGCCGATATGAATCGCCGGTTTCGTGTCAATGCATATTCCGAATCATTCATTAATGCAATGAACAGATAGTTGTTTTTCAGTGTATAGCCGATCGGTTCACTTGCATCGATTGTGTTTGTCTCACCAATGCTATCTATCTCATGGATAGATGGTGTGTTGTCTGTATTATTCTGCAAAAATTTCCTCCTCCATATTCTGCCGCAGAAGATTGTTCTTTCACTCGAATGTAGAAGTACCATAGCACATAGATTTTTAGATGTCTATAACCATGGAAAGATCTTCACACAATTTTAAAAATTATGTACATAAATACATAACTTTATGTTCAAATAGTCATAATTATGACCAGATGTACATAATTTCAGTGGTATGTTCAAACACGAAAAACAGTCATTACACGCTTGTGCAACGTAAGTGTTTCAAGAAAATATAAGGGTATATGCGAAGGGTATAAGAAAGCCATATTGGTTGTGCCTTTATGGTACACAGGCACGTTCCTATTTGGCTGAGAGGCAGAAACTTGAAAAACCCCGAGCAATTATTAGCTCGAGGTTTTTTGGAGATTCCTTAGTAGCAATATTACTTATGAGGAATATATCTTCTGCAATACTGGGAAACAAAAAGCTCATTATCATTTTCATCAGTAAAGGTATAATCATACACAAAAGCAAACGCATACTCACTTATATCAGTAATATCTTTGAGCAGAATAATTTCTAATTTGCTTTTATCTATATCAATTGTGGCGTCTATATCATTCATTATGATGTCTGCTTCTAAATCTTCTAATTTAGGAATTGCTCCTCTTTCAAGAGTCTCTCCAATATACCTAACATTAAGCTGATACGGATATATTTTACTGGTATTAAATAATTCCACAGAAAACTGCGTTGAAAACTCTTTATACTTAACTTCATAAGTTGCAATATTAGAAGTAGTATTAATTAAGTCAAAACTACAATTTCCATTACCAATAATTTCTTCCTTAGCTCCATCGTTATAAACAAGTCTTACATCAGTTCCAAATATATCTATCATATACAAATCATTCGGAACTTTGCTTCATCTGTAATTCGCTTCAATGCCAACTACTTTTTTCTATGTTGGAGCTTCCGCTGTTGTTTTTTCTGTTGTTCCCTTTTCAGTTGTAGGGGCTTGTGTTGTAGGAGCTTGTGTGGTTGGTTTCGTAGATGGAGCTTCCGCTGTTGGCTTTGGATTTGGAGACGGAGTTTGCTTTTCTGTAGTCGCAGTAGTATTCTGCTTTTTCTTTACTGTAATCTTGATCACTTTCTTCTGTTTTTTGTTGCTCTTAGAAGCTACGGTTATCTTTACTTTCCAGGCTTTCTTACCTTTTACGACACCCTTACTGCTCACGGTTGCAATCTTCTTATTAGAAGACTTGAACTTTGCCTTCGCATTTGTCTTAATCTTGATGGTCTTTCCCACAACTACGGTCTTGGCAGAAGTTACCTTTAACTTAGTGTTGCCGACAGCTTCGACGGTAGCAGGTGTCGGAATGATCAGACAGCCGCACAACATGACAAAGGTTGATAAAAAGGCATACATTTTTTGTGTTGTTCTTTTCATGAATTTCCTCCTTGTAAAGTGTAATAGAATCTTTGGTATCCATTATATCCTTATCTACCACATAAAGATATATATTACAACTCACTATGAATGTATGATTACAACAAAAAAAGGACGCAACACGTTATGTGCTGCGCCCTGCTATATTTAGAAAGGGGAGATTAGTTTTCACCCTGAAGGGCTGCATAACCTTCTTCGCTGGTACGAACTTTAATAACGTTTTCAACATCATATACAAAGATCTTACCATCTCCAATGTTGCCGGTGTACAGCGCTTTCTTAGCAGCTTTTACAACAGCAGCAACCGGAACTTTGCTGACAACGACTTCAACCTTAACTTTTGGAAGTAAGGACATTTCCATCTCAACTCCACGATAGTACTTCGTAGCACCTTTCTGTGCACCACATCCAAGTACCTGTGTTACGGTAATACCAGTAACACCTACTGCATTCAAAGCAACTTTGAGTTCTTCGAACTTGCTTTGCTTACAGATGATATCGATCTTAGAAAGCTTCACATCGGAAGCAACTGGTGTAGAATTCTCAACAACCTGTACCGGAACAGCCTCATCAACCGGAATACCGGCACCTGCAATCTCGCCATCAATATCAGCCGGTGTAAATGGTGCAAGATCATTTACCATAGAAGCACCACTGATACGGTCGCCATATGTTAAGAAACCGGCATAAGCAGTTTCCAAACCATGTTCGGTTGCATCCAGACCAACGATCTCTTCTTCCGGTGTAACACGAAGACCAAAGATCTTCTTGATAAGTAAGAATGTGATAGTGATTGTAATAGCTGTCCAGGTTGCAGTTGCTAACATACCGATAAGCTGAATGCCTAATAATTTGAAACCGCCGCCGTAGAACAGACCAAGCATTGGGTTTCCTGCACTATCAGCAAGACTGTAAGTTGGGGTGGTATCAGTTGCAAATAAACCAACGGCGATTGTACCCCAGATACCGTTCATCATATGTACGGCTACGGCACCAACCGGATCATCTACACGGATCACATTATCACAGAACCAAACACCGAATACAACTAAGATACCGGATACGGCACCAATGATTGTAGCACCCAAAGCATCTGCAACATCACAAGGAGCTGTGATCGCTACCAGACCGGCTAAGGAAGCATTTAGACACATAGAAACATCCGGTTTACCATATTTTACCCAGGTAAAGATCATACATACTACAGTAGCAACTGCCGGAGCGATAGTAGTAGTTACGAAGATGGCGCCTAACTGACCAACGCTTGTTGCAGCAGCTCCATTGAATCCATACCAGCCAAGCCATAAGATGAATACACCGAGTGCCCCGAGTGCAATGTTGTGCCCTGGGAAAGCACCGACTTTAATCTTACCATCTTTGTCTTTGGTGAACTTACCAATTCTAGGTCCAAGTAAAGCAGCACCAATCAATGCGGAGATACCACCTACCATATGAATACAGTTAGATCCGGCAAAATCGTGGAAACCCATCTGAGATAACCAGCCGCCGCCCCATGTCCAGTGAGCTTCAATAGGATAGATCACAGCAGAGATGACTGCGGAATATACACAGTAAGATAAGAACTTGGTTCTCTCTGCCATAGCACCGGATACGATCGTAGCGGTTGTTGCACAGAATACTAAGTTGAATACGAAGTTCGACCAGTCAAAATTTGCATAATCTGTAAAGATGTCAAAGTTTGGTGTTCCTGTGAAACCACCAAGAGCATCCTTTCCTAAGAACAATCCAAAACCGATTAAGATAAACATTACAGTACCGATACAGAAGTCCATCAGGTTCTTCATAATAATATTACCGGTGTTCTTTGCCCGGGTAAATCCGGCCTCCACCATCGCAAAACCTGCCTGCATCCAGAACACCAGCGCGGCACCGATCAGGAACCAGACGCCGAACACTTCGCCATCAATGGCACTCATAATTTCTTTTGTCATAAGACATTCCTCCTTCTCATTAAAAAATGAAAGGCGCCTCACCCACTTGTTACGAAAGTTAGAATACCCTCGTTCCAACTGGGAAAGACGCCTTTGTCTTTGTTGGGATTTCTCCTCATTATGAAAATAAAAAAAGATACTTCACGCCTTGTGTGAAGCACCTTTGCTCTTAACAATTTCCTATTATACTTAAGATTGTTAATTTGTCAATAGCTTTTTTTAATTTTTTTAGGACAAAATAGAAAATATGTGGAAAAGAAGATAGTATAGTGTTAAGGAAGTTAAGGATATAAAAAGGATTGCATTGTTTGAAACATCTGTGTATGATAGCAAGGAGAAGATGGTAGATACAAGGAGGAGCAGACGATGGGATTGGTATATTTACAGGGAAAGGATATGCAATATGTACAGGATGACTCTATGCAGGGTATCTACTATTATGAAGGAATATTACGGCAAAAGGGAATCTGTATTCCGTCCGGGAAGCTGCATTTTACATGGCAACAGGGAGAATTAAAGGTGCTTTCTTTTCATGTGCAGCCAATTGAATGGCAGGTGGAAGAGTATAACGTAATCCCGATCTATGGAGTGGTAATAGATCCCCGATATGAAATACAGGGAAATGAGCAGGAAATTCAACAGTTTTTTGAACAGATTGTGGCTGAACCAACATTTGTACAAAGAAAAAGTGTATTTCGTGATAAATGGGAAAATGTATTTTTACCAAAACGGGTACACCCATTGTTGGAGCAGGTGAATCGTATGATCACAGAGACAGATGGAAAAGCGGTTATGGAAAACATTGCGTATGAGCTTGGATACACTACTAGACAGATCGAGAAGATGTTCAAAAGAGAATATGGATATGGTCCAAAAATGTTTGCAAGGATGATCCGGTTGCAGGCGGCACTTCGGAAAATGGAAGAAGATACGGGAAGCACCTTTGCACAGATTGCAGAAGAAACCGGATATGCCGATCCTTCTCATTTTCAACGGGAATTTCGAAGGTTTGTAGGGATGACACCCAAACAATTTCAGGCCGAATATTTCAGATCAAACCCGGTATAAACTTACAATAGTATTTTTAGTCAAAATTTGATACAATGAATGCGTATATGTTATGGAATTAACAGGAGGTAATATACATGGATGATAACAACAAAGATGTGCATGATAATAAGAATGATGAATATGAAAAATATTGTTATCTGTGCCGCAGACCGGAATCGCAGGTAGGCAAACTGATATATCTTCCAAACAATATCAATATTTGTCAGGATTGTATGCAGAAGACATTTGACAGTTTTAACAGCGGTGGAATGCAATTTATGGATTTTTCCAATCTGCCGAATATGAACATGAACCAGTTTACACCGGTCGATGATATACCCAAGAAACAAAAAGTTAAGAAAAAGAAGAAAAAAGAAGCAGAACAGGAACAGCCGGAACTTACATTAAGTACCATTCCTGCACCGCACGAGATGAAAGCGAAGTTAGATGAATATGTGATCGGACAGGAATATGCAAAGAAAGTAATTTCTGTCGCAGTATATAATCATTATAAGAGAGTTTTGACAGATTCTATGGATGATATTGAGATTGAAAAATCCAATATGCTGATGGTTGGACCAACCGGATCCGGTAAGACATATCTTGTTAAGACGATTGCCCGTATATTAAATGTACCGCTTGCCATTACAGATGCAACCACATTAACGGAGGCGGGATATATCGGTGATGATGTTGAGAGCGTATTGTCGAAGCTGTTGGCGGCAGCCGATAATGATGTAGATAAAGCGGAACGCGGTATTGTATTTATTGATGAGATCGACAAGATTGCAAAGAAACGGAATACCAATTCAAGAGATGTGAGTGGAGAAGCGGTTCAACAGGGATTGCTGAAAATATTAGAGGGAGCCGAAGTTGAGGTTCCGGTTGGCTCCGGCAGTAAGAATGCGATGGTTCCATTGACTACGATGAATACACGGAATATTTTATTTATCTGTGGAGGTGCATTTCCGGATGTAGAGGATATTATTAAAGCGCGCTTAAATAAGAAATCTTCGATTGGATTCCAGGCGGATCTGAAAGACAAATATGACAAGGATCGCAATCTTCTTTCGAAGATCACAGTCGAAGACTTAAGAGAATTTGGTATGATACCGGAATTCTTAGGACGACTGCCGATTCTCTTTACATTAGAGGGGCTGGATGAGGATATGTTAGTCCAGATCATGAAAGAGCCAAAGAATGCAATTTTGAAGCAATATAAGAAATTATTGGCATTAGATGGTGTAGATCTACGATTTGATGACAGCGCCTACCACGCAATTGCCAAACGCGCGTTGGAGAAGAATACAGGAGCCAGAGCACTTCGGGCGATTATAGAGGAATTTATGCTGGATATCATGTATCAGATTCCGAGAGATGATAACATCGGACGGGTTACGATCACGAAGGATTATATTGAAGGAACCGGTGGACCATTATTAGAGATGCGCGGAGCACTGGCATTAGAAGAAGATGAGAATCCTTCGCTGGATGCAGAATGAAAGTGAATGGATTGGGAATGTTATACATCATAAATATGTTAAGGAGGCACATATATCATGGAACGTAGAAATGCATGGAAAGATTATGACAAAAAGGAAACAAAAGAGTTAGAAAAATTATGTAAGGATTATCGGAAATTCTTAGATAATGGAAAGACAGAGAGAGAATGTGTAAAGTATATCGTGCATTTGGCAGAAAAAGCAGGATACCAGGATTTGGAAAATGTGATCCAATCCGGCAAGAAGATTAAATCCGGTGATAAATTATATGCTGTTAATATGAAAAAAGCGATTGCTTTGTTTCAGATTGGTACCGCACCGTTAGAGGAAGGTTTGAATATTCTTGGTGCGCATATTGATTCTCCAAGAATGGATGTCAAGCAGAATCCGCTTTATGAAGATACAGATCTGGCATATTTAGATACGCACTATTATGGTGGTATTAAGAAATATCAGTGGGTTACACTTCCGCTTGCAATTCATGGTGTGGTTGCCAAGAAGAATGGAGAAGTAGTGGATATTGTGATCGGTGAAGAGGAAACGGATCCGATCTTCTGTGTGACTGACTTGTTGATTCATCTTGCAGGTGAGCAGATGGATAAGAAGGCTGCCAAAGTGGTAGAGGGTGAACAGCTAGATATCTTAGTTGGCAGCAGACCTTTAGCCAAGGAAGAAAAAGAGCCGGTTAAGAAGATGGTACTGTCAATTCTGAAAAAGAAGTATGATATAGAAGAAGAAGATTTCTTATCCGCAGAGTTGGAGATCGTTCCGGCGGGTAAGGCAAGAGAGGCAGGATTAGATGCTTCTATGATCATGGCATATGGTCAGGATGACAGAGTATGTGCGTATACTTCCGCAGCGGCAATGTTTGATATGGGAGAAGTAACACGAACTGCGTGTTGCCTGTTAGTAGATAAGGAAGAGATTGGTTCAGTCGGTGCAACCGGTATGCAGTCTAAGTTCTTTGAAAATACAGTAGCTGAATTGATGGATGCAATGGGACAGTATTCAGAACTGAAATTAAAGAGATGTTTGGCAGGATCTTATATGTTATCTTCCGATGTGTCTGCGGCCTATGATCCAAACTTTGCAAGTGCGTTTGAAAAGAAAAATGCAGCATATTTTGGACGGGGCGTTGTGTTTAACAAATTTACAGGTGCCCGTGGTAAATCCGGATCGAACGATGCAAATGCAGAGTATATTGGAAAGCTTCGTAAGATTATGGATGACAATGGTGTTGCATTCCAGACAGCAGAACTTGGTAAAGTAGATATTGGTGGAGGCGGAACCATTGCTTACATCTTATCATTATATGGAATGAATGTAATTGACAGTGGCGTTGCGGTGTTGAATATGCATGCACCATGGGAAATTACAAGTAAAGCCGATGTCTATGAGGCATATAAGTCATATAAGGCATTTTTAAAGGATGCGTAAGGAACGTTGCAGGATTTCTCTGAATAGTATAGAGGAGAACAATGCGGGCGTGAACGGTTATGACATGTGAAGAAATGATCTATAGCAATGATTATTCCGATTATAGTATTAACTTTCTAGAGGGGTTCGAAGGAGCAGAGGAGATCTATCGAACGGGCTGCGTGAATGTGATCAATTCGAAGATTGCAATTTTGCACATGCCGCGCAAAGAAGATTATCTCACTTTGCTGGAACGAACCCCTTATTCTTATATTCCCAAATTATTTGGTCAGATGGATTCATCCAATATAGAAGCAATTGGTGTAAAAAAGGTGCAAAATGCAAACAATTTGAGTTTGGGTGGGAAAAATGTGATTGTTGGAGTGATTGACACAGGGATAGATTATCAAAACCCACTTTTTTTAGACAGCTCAGGGAAGTCTCGAATTGGTGTTATATGGGATCAAACGATAAATGGATTAGAAAAAAGTGATGAAAACCTTAATGCATATTATGGGGCGGTATATACAAAATCACAGATCAATCAGGCGTTAGGTGGGTCGGAACCTTACGAAATTGTTCCGTCAAGAGATGAGAATGGACATGGAACCTTTTTAGCAGGAATTGCTGCAGGAGGTCAGAATCAGGAAAATGATTTTAAGGGAATAGCAGATCAGTCGGAGATTGCAGTTGTAAAATTAAAGAAAGCAAAGCCATATTTAAAGCACTTTTTTGGTGTGCCGGAAGAAAAGGACGCATATTCAGAAACGGACATTATCTATGCAGTGGATTTTCTTTATCGATATGCCCAAAGCAGAAATCGTCCGGTTTCTATATTGATCGGGGTAGGAAGCAGCAATGGTGGACATCTTGGACATACATTTTTGGAACAGTATTTAGCCCTTCTTCTTGAAAATGCCGGGATTATGGTAAGTGCACCTGCCGGAAATGAGGGGAGTGAGCGGTTGCATTATTCGGGCGGTCTGGAAGAAAATGAGGAGTATGAAACAGTAGAATTAAATGTTGGAGAGGAACAAAAATCCCTGACGCTTGAATTATGGGGAAAACCGCCGACTACATTTGCACTTGGAATTATTTCTCCGCAGGGGGAACAGTTAGAGCGGATTCCGCCGAGGTTTGGACAGGAGGAAGTTATACAGTTGCCGCTTTCCCGTTCGGAGATATATGTTGCATATCAGATGGTTGAAATCTATACCGGTGAAGAACTGATCTTTGTCAGACTTACGAATCCGACACCGGGTATATGGACGTTCCAGGTGTATACAGATGAAGGAAAACGGCGTAATTTTAATATATGGCTTCCGATTCGGCAGTTTTTACAGACAGACACTTACTTTTTAAATGCCAATCCGGAAAATACGATTACTGTTCCGGGAAATGCACCTGTCGTGATGACAATGACAGCATATAATCATTTAAATGGAAGTATTTATGCAAATGCCGGCAGAGGATATGTGATGGGACACCGTGTGAAACCGGATCTGGCGGCACCGGGAGTGAATGTGTTTGGTCCGGGGTTGAGAAACCGGTTTGTAACAAAGAGTGGTACATCGGTTGCGGCGGCGCATAGTGCGGGAATTATGGCGTTATTTTTACAATGGAACATTGAACATCCGGAGTTTGGTTATTTCTATGCAACACAGATTCAGAGTTTTTTCCGAAAGTCAGCAGTCCGTCAGACGCAGGATATGTATCCGAATTCTGTCTGGGGATATGGGATAATAAATATGGAGAGGGTGTTTGATCAGTTCCGGTTTGCGTATCCGGGGAATTATACATTGCTGAATATTCTTGACTAAATTACTAGGAAAAGAGTATAATATAAGAATGTACGAGGTGTTTGCAGGTGTGAATGGGAAATGCAGCCCCGGAATGAAGGATAAAGGAGAGATATCAATTGAAGATTTCAACTAAGGGAAGATATGCATTACGGTTAATGCTTGATCTGGCACAGAATAATACCGGAGAAATGATACGCGTGAAGGAGATTTCGGAACGTCAGGGAATCTCTGAAAAATATTTAGAACAGATTATTACTATGTTAAAACGGGCCAATTATGTAAAAAGTCTGCGCGGGGCACAGGGAGGATACCGGCTGGCGAAGGAACCCAAAGAATATACGGTCGGAATGATCTTGCGCCTTACGGAAGGTAATATGAATCCGGTCGCATGTTTGGAAGATGAGATCAATCAATGTGAGCGTGCGGATTCTTGTATTACGCTGCGATTATGGACGATGCTGGATGATGCGATCAAAGGCGTGATTGATCATGTGACGCTTCAGGATATGTTGGATTGGGGTCAGGAAAAGGGAGATAATTATATTATTTAGAAATTATAGGCTATAGGATTATATTGATTTGCAATATGTGATAAAAAGCCCTTATGCTACGACGCAATGAAGTAGTATAAGGGCATCTTTTATTTATTGGGTAACAATATTTAATAACTGGTTGCTGCGTGCTATGAATTTGGTCATTGCCTCTGCGTCAAGAGGAGCGTGTGCTAACATTGCCAGATCATATAACTGCTCACAGATCAAAGAAGTGTGTTCGCCTTCCGGATTATCCAATACATATTGAACTAAATGGTTATTTGCATTTAATACAAGTGTCTGGGAATCGCCGCCAAACATAGAAGGATCCATTGCTCCGCCCATGCTGTACATTTTCATCATATCCTGCATTCTTCTGGTCTCTTCCGGAAGCGTGATCATGGAAGAAATGTCGGCGTTCTTTAATTTCTCAACTTTGACAGTCAATTTGTCATTCGATAAGGCTTTCTTAAAGATCTCTGATAACTTGTCGGTGGTCTCTTTTAACTCTTCCTCCGGGATATCCTCTTTGAAGGTGTTGGTGATATCGGAGTCAATACGCGTAAACTTGATACCCTCATTCTTTTGCTCTGTATGTGTAATAAACGGAGTATCAATGTTATGCGTCAATACAACTGCATCAATGCCCTGTTCTTTGAACATGTTGATATATTGCGATTGTACTTTCTCGTCATCTGTGTAGAAGACTGTATTCTCGTATTTCTCTTTGCCGGCTTCTAAGTATTCAGATAATGTGAGGTATTTGCCATCGATATTCTTATACAGAATATAATCTTTCATTTTGTCATCAAACTTGTCATCTTTCAGACAACCAAATTTGATAAACGGACTTAAATCATCCCAGTAGCTTTCGTAAGTCTCGCGCTCTGTTTTAAACATGCCGGAAAGCTTGTCTGCAACTTTCTTTGTAATGTAATCAGAAATCTTTTTAACAAATCCATCATTCTGTAAAGCACTACGGGATACATTTAACGGAAGATCCGGACAATCGATAACACCCTTTAATAATAATAGGAATTCCGGAATAACTTCCTTGATGTTGTCAGCAATGAATACCTGATTGTTATATAATTTGATCGTACCCTCTAATGTGTCGTACTCAGAGTTGAATTTAGGGAAGTACAGGATACCTTTTAAGTTAAATGGATAATCCATGTTCAAATGAATCCAGAATAAAGGCTCTTTGAAGTCTAAGAAGACTTTGCGGTAAAATTCCTTGTATTCTTCATCGGAACATTCATTTGGATGCTTCGTCCATAATGGATGAATATCATTGATTGGTTTCTCGGCAGGTTCTTCTTTATCTTCTGTCTGCTCTGCTGAATCAGCAGATGTATCATCTGTAGAAGTCTCTGTTGTGGTTGCGTCAGTCTCTTCCGTAGCGTTTTCGCCTTCTACGGTGTCATCCGCTGTCTCTTTTGCGGTGTCAGCATTTGTGAAGAAAATCTCTTCCGGCATGAAAGAACAGTATTTCTCTAATACTTCCTTAACACGGTATTCATTCGCAAATTCGTAGCTGTCCTCATTTAGGTAAAGAGTGATCTCTGTACCGTGAACATCGCGATCACCGGTAGACATCGTGTATTCTGTGCCGCCGTCACATTCCCAGAAGACAGGTTCTGCGTCTTCTTTATAGGATAAAGTATTGATCGTTACCTTGTCTGCAACCATGAAAGTGGAGTAGAAACCAAGACCGAAATGACCGATGATCTGGTCATCGTTCGCCTTATCTTTGTATTTCTCCAGGAAATCGGATGCACCGGAAAATGCAATCTGATTAATATATTCATTGACTTCTTCTGCAGTCATACCGATACCGTTATCAATAAAGGTAAGTGTCTTGTCGTTCGGACTTGCAATAACATCAATACGATATTTGTTATCGTCGGATTCCTCATATTCTCCAATTAAAGCTAATTTACGAAGCTTAGTCACTGCATCGCATGCATTGGATACTACCTCACGAATGAAAATATCGTGATCGGAATATAACCACTTTTTAATAATTGGGAAGATATTATCACTGTTGATGGATAAGCTTCCTTTTTTCTTTCTAGGCATATAAAACATCTCCTTATATTAATCTGTATTGAATATACATATTTGATACAAGCAATATAATAGTTCATTAGTTGAGAAAAGTCAAGAAAAAATTAGCACTCAAAACAAATGAGTGCTAACAAAAAGGAGTGCGCTTGCGATTCACATTTTTGTAAAAAGATAATCACATTTTCACACGAAGGGAGAACGACTTTGAGAAATGGCGAAAAGCTTGAAAATAAAGGGATAGCAGGAGAAAACTACTGGCATGTAATGTTGAAAGATTTGAATAATGTGACTAATTTGGAAGAGAAATAATCTTCTAAATTTTTGTCCATTGTAAATATTTTGTATGAAATTCCGCATATCACATTTAATTTCTGCTCGTGGAATACAATATTGGCGTAAATTCCGTCGATATCATTTGCATGTAAAGAAGAACCGGCATGTGATAATTCCGCCTGAATCATCTGCTCCGGAAAGCGTAATACAATCTTCATAGAGGAAGGAGTACGTTTTCCTCTGATCAGGAGAAATACTTTGTGTTTTGCCATTGACCAGGACAGGTAACCGGATGAACTGGCTCCCATGGCGGATAATTCCTCTTCGGAAAAAAAGTCTTTATTCAAATGCCCGTCTAATGTATAGAGCATATCGGTACGCATCTCACCGGAGATAAATTCGTATGAATCAAATGCAGAAGATTGTAAGAGCAACTGCATGAAGTCTTTGATATCTAATATTTCAATTGAGCGCATGGAACGGAATCCTTTCTATATATAATAGGTAGAAACAAGGAATTGCCGGTTTCTGCCATGTAGATTGTACCATAGATTATAAAGAAATGATATTATAAAATATGGTTTTCGGATAGAATGTGATATACTATAGGAAGGAACACAACGATCAGGAGGTATTACAATGGAACAATGGCTAAATCTGTTAAGAGAAGGCGTGACGGCAGCACATACAATTGCGTTTGTGAAAAATGATTTATTAGAAAATGGATTTGAAGAATTAGAAACCGGTCAGGTGTGGAATCTGCAAAAGGGCGGGAAATATTATGTAAACTTGTTCGGCACGAACTGTATGGCATTTCGTGTGAGTGACAGGATGACGGAAGGAACCTCTCCGGCATTCCGGATTGCGATGGCACATAGTGATTATCCGTGTTTTCAGATCAAACCACAACCAGAAATCTATTCTAAAAATGTGACGAAATTAAATGTTGAAATATACGGTGGTATGTATCAGAAATCCTGGCTGGACCGCCCGTTAGGGATTGGTGGCAGTCTGGTTGTCAGAGGGACGGACGCATTTCATCCGAATACGGTTCTGTATCGAAGTAATAAACCGTTATGTATTATTCCAAGTCTGGCAATTCATATGGATCGGGAATTGAATAAAAAGGGTGCACTGGATACCGGTAAAGAGTTAGTGCCTCTTATGAGCCTGTCTGAAAAGGCAGATTTATTAGAATATATTGCAAAAGAATGTAATCTGGAAAAAGAGGATATTTTATCATATGATTTATATACTTTTGTTATGGATGCACCTGTGTTTGTAGGAACAGACTCTTCCTTAGTCGCATCCCCGCGGTTAGATAATCTGACATCGGTTGCGGCATTACAGGAAGGAATAAAAAAATGTGATACTATGCCGGATGATACGGTTGATGTGATGGTTGTTTTTGATAATGAAGAAGTTGGAAGCCGGACAAAGCAAGGAGCAGACAGTGAATTGTTATCCTGGATCATTGAGAAGATTGGAAAACAATTGAATGATGGATTTGATAAATGTGATATAATGAAAGAAAGTTTTCTCTTATCGGTAGATGTGGCACATGCGGATCATCCAAATTATCCGGAAAAAAGTGATGCAACCAATCTTGCAGGATTGGGGAATGGTTTTTCTATTAAACGCAGTGTTGGACAAAAATATGGCACAACGGCAATGAGTGCAGCAACGTTGATCGATATATGTGAGCGTAAAAAGATTCCGTATTCTGTTGCAATCAACAAGACCGGAATTCCGGGTGGCAGTACGTTAGGACCGATTGTGTCTGCTCATTTACCGTTTCCTTGTGCGGATATCGGTATGCCGATTCTTGCCATGCATTCAGCATGTGAATTAGGAGCAGTTGCAGATTATGAAGCACTCCGGAAATTCCTGCTTGCATTTTACCAGATATAGACAGTATAAGAAGTATATTTTCCTTTATACTAAGAACAACGCATGATTTGTTGTAAATGTAATTTGTATGGAGGAAGTTATGAAAGCTATTGTAAATCAGGAAGGTTGTATCAGTTGTGGCTTGTGCGTCAGCACCTGCCCGGAGGTATTTGCATTTGATGAGGATGGCGTTGCGATTGCCAACGGACAAATGGATGATGCCAATTATGCTGTGGTAGAATCTGCAAGAAATGCATGCCCGGTGGAAGTAATTGATATAGTAGAGGATTAAAAATATTCCACAAGCCGTTTTTCGATGTGTTGCAGGATCAGATATAACAGCATGGCAATCACACAAAGGATCAGAATAGATAATAACACATGACTCATTTTGAAGGTCTGGGAGCCGTATATGATCAGGTATCCCAGGCCTTCTCTTGCTGCCAGAAATTCTCCGATGACGACTCCGACTAAACAAAGTCCGATATTTACTTTCATGATGCTTAGGATGTTTGGCACGTTATAGGGCAAAACAACCAGCCGTAGACATTGAAAACGATTTCCGCGGAGTGTTTCGATCAGTTTGATCTTATCGGAGTCCACGTTAACAAAGCCGGTATAGATATTTAAAATGCTGCCAAAGATTGCAACGGAGCAGGCACATACGATGATCGTTGTCTTGTTTGCACCAAGCCATACGATCAGTACAGGTGCCAGTGCGGATTTGGGAAGAGCATTTAGTATAACCAGATACGGTTCCAATACTTTGGAAAGTGTTTTATTCCACCAGAACAGGGTAGCAATGATCAGACTGCCCACGATCACAATTGCAAAACCGATCAACGTTTCATATAAAGTAATGCCAATGTGATAAAACAAGGATCCGTCTATGGTCATCGCAATGCAGGTGCTGGCCAGACGGGACGGACTACAGAAAATGAAATCATTGATCCAATGGTTACGGGCAGAAATTTCCCAAAGAATCAGAAAACCGGAAAATATCAGTATTTGATAAAGCCTGATCGCAAACCGGTTTCTTTTTATTTTCCGGACATATTCACGCTGTGCGGAGGAAATGGCGGTATCAGGAATTGAAGTCTTCGTTTTCATCGTATAAAGCCTCCCAGATCTTGTTATAATATTCATTGAATTCCGGGGTGTTCCGGACAGATTTTGGTGTACGGTTTTCCATATTAAAATGGATCGGGACAATGGTCTTGATCGTTCCGGGTCTTTTGGTAAGTACAATGACACGGTCAGACATGGAAATTGCTTCGGCTAAATCGTGAGTGACCAATAAGGTACTGATTTCTTTTTCTTTAATGATCGAACCGATGTCATCCGATACGTTCAGACGGGTCTGATAATCTAAGGCACTAAAGGGTTCGTCTAATAATAAAACATCCGGTGACAGGGCAAGTGTGCGGATCAAAGCAGCCCTTTGACGCATTCCTCCGGACAGATGTCTTGGGTAAGCATTTCGGAAATCCCATAATCCGTAAGTTTTTAGCAGCTCATCAATGATCGCCAAATGTTTTCTGTCACATTTTTTCTGAATCTCTAATCCTAATGTCAGATTTTTATAGATAGTACGCCACTCTAACAGATGGTCTTTTTGCAGCATGTAACCGATATTGGCAGGGGCATTGGTTGAGGAATTGCCGGAAAAACGGATTGTTCCGGAGGTGACCGGCAAAAGACCGGCCACCAGATTCAGAAGGGTTGTTTTGCCGCAACCACTCGGGCCAACAAATGAAATAAATTCATTTTTATATAGTTTGAATGAAATATCTTTAAGAGAAAGCGTTTCACAAGATATTGTATGATATGTGTAATTTACATTAAAAAATTCTAGCAATGGTGTTGTCAATTTTTAACACTCCCCGTTATCCTATATTATAGTGTATTCAAAAGCATGCAAAATGCCCGTATATACCGGAATCCATCCCTTGACGAAAAAATAATCATTCATTATAATAAGCAGGCTTAGAAAAATGAGAAGAATTATACGATGGAATAATTTGATTGAAAATGCGAAAACTAATAAAAAGCATTGAGAATGGGAGCAATCATGGCGAAGATAACAAGAGCGCAGTTGGCACAGCGAAGAAGAATTGAATTGTATAAAAAGGTCATTATTTATGGTTTTCTGGTATTGACAATTCTGCCAATCTTAACGAGTGTATTCCTATTATATAAGGTAGATAAGTTAGAGGAGCGTTTGGAATATGCATTGAGTGAAGATGGCGGGGATTATCTGACATTGAGACAGAGCAGGGATGCATTAAAGGATAATCCGAATGTCAATAGCGGACGGTTTGCCACATCTGTAAAATCAGTTCTGGGAACAACGAATGCAAAAGGTGGTAAAGCGGATAATACAGCGGATACAGAAACTATAACACCGGATGCGACAGAGGCAGATAAGGAGTCGGCTGCGGAAGAACAGACACCAGAAAAAGATGTGAAACGTGTCTATCTTACGTTTGACGATGGACCGTCTATATATACCGGACAGATATTGGATGTATTAGCTGCCAATAATGTGAAAGCTACATTTTTTGTGATCGGACGCGACAAAGAATATTATGACTACTATCGCCGGATCGTGGATGAAGGACATACAATCGGAATGCATTCTTACAGTCATGTATATCAGGATGTATACGCTTCGGTTGAATCCTTTGGAAATGAGATTGAACAGTTAAATCAGTTAATATATGATGTGACTGGTGTAAAAAGCAACATTTTCCGATTCCCGGGTGGAAGCTCAAACAATGTGGCACCACTTCCGATTCAGGATTATATCGCATATTTAAATGAGCATGATATTAATTATTATGATTGGAATGCATTGAACGGGGATGCCGTCACATCCGGTCTGACACCGGAACAACTGGTAAGTAATATCATGAATGATGTGGAGAACAACAGGGATTCAATCGTGCTGATGCATGATCTGCAGACTACCCATACAACGGTAGAATCGTTACAGTTGCTGATCGATACGTTGAAGAGTAAAGGATATGAAATGCTCCCGATCAGTGAAGAAACACCATTGATACAGCATGTTTCCTGTAATTCCGTAGAAGAATGATAAATACAAATATAGTAAAAATGACGAATGCAAGGGAGAGGTTAGAGAACCCCGGTTTGTATTCGTCATTTTTTTTGTTTATAAAATAAGGGAATGCCGGCAGGACTGGAATCTACAGGCTGGTTGTGGTATTATATTTAGCAGATGGATGATGATAAAGAATTTGATATTCATACTAAGATAGAGAAAATCGGGGATGGACATATGACATATCAGACAGCGATGGAACATATTGCAGATATTGGAAAGACGGGAAGCATTTTAGGTCTTACGGCAGTGAAAGAGCTGTTGGACAGACTTGGTAATCCGCAGGATCAATTACAGGTGATACATGTGGCAGGAACGAACGGAAAGGGAAGTATCTGTACCTTTTTGGAGAGTATGTACCGGGCGGAAGGAAAAAGAGTTGGACGATATATATCGCCGACTTTGTATGGGTATCTGGAACGTTTTCAGATCGATGGAGTCTGGATGACGGAAGATGTATTTGCGGAATTGTTTGATATGGTATATCCGGTGCTGTTGAAGATGAGAGAAGATGCGGCTGCGATACCGACGGTGTTCGAAGTAGAGACAGTGATCGCCTTTTTATATTTTGTAAGAGAGCATGTGGATATGGTGATATTGGAGACCGGAATGGGAGGACGGGAAGATGCAACGAATGTAGTTGCAAGACCGGTATGTACCGTATTTGCATCCATTGGAATGGATCATATGCAGTTTCTCGGGGACACGATCGGGAAGATCGCATACCAGAAAGCAGGTATTATCAAACAGGAATGTCCGGTTGTCAGTTATCCGAATGTGCCGGAAGTATGCAGTGTGCTCGAAACAGAATGGAAACAGTGTAATAAGAATATGCCGGAGAGACCGGAATTCTGCGTTGTTAAGCGACAGGATGTAAGTGTAATATCAGAGACGATAGAAGGCAGCAGGTTCTGCTACAAAGGAGAAGAATACAGGATCTCCCTGCCGGGTTCTTATCAGATATATAATGCGGTAACAGCGATTGAGACCAAACTGCTGCTGGATGGAAATGTGAACAGGGAAGCTTTGATGAATGTAAAGTGGCCTGCACGTTTTGAATGTGTATGTACGAGACCGTTGTTGATACGGGACGGAGCGCATAATATCGATGGTGTGAAAGCACTGAGGGAAAGCATTGAAAAACATTTTACAAATAGACGTCTAATCTTTATAATAGGAATATTAAAAGATAAGGAATATGAGAAGATGGTTGCCATATTATGTCCGATGGCTGAATGTGTTTTTACGATCACTCCGCCAACGGAAAGGGGATTGCCCGGAGCAGTGCTGCGGGATGCGATTCTGCCATATTGCAAAGAGGTATCGGATTGTGAATCTGTAAAGGATGCAGTTGAGCAGGCAGAACATAAATGGAATCAGTACAATGAGGAGGGAATGCCGGCAGTGATCATTGCCTGGGGTTCTTTATCCTATATGGGACTCATAGGAAGGAATTAGATGAAACAGATCGATCAGATTATGGCACATCCGCTGTTTAAAGAGGCAATGTGCGGGATAGAAGATGCAGAACAGGATCGTATATTTTGCAGACATGGGATGGAGCACTGTCTGGATGTAGCCCGGATTCTGTACATTATGGTATTGGAACGGAATCTTCCGTATCGTAAGGACATGATATATGCGACAGCACTGTTGCATGATATCGGAAGATATGAGGAGTACCGGGGACAGGTTTCTCATCATGAAGCGGGGGGAAGGCTGGCGAAGATCATCTTATCAGAGTGTGGATTTTCGCAGGAAGAGGTGGAACAGATTGTACAGGCAATCTGTAAGCACAAGGATTATAATGAGGAAGATGATACATTTTCGCAGTTGCTATATCGGGCAGATAAGGTAAGCCGGGGCTGCTATTCCTGTAAAGCCGGTCAAGAATGTTATTGGAACGAGAGCAAACGGAACCAGACAGTACAATACTGAATAAGGCATGCAGCTGATGCAATCAAATATATATTATGAAGGGGAATGGAAGAATGAGAATAGGCGCAAAAGAGTTTGACTTAGAGAATGAATTTTATGTAATGGGAATCCTGAATGTAACACCGGATTCTTTTTCGGACGGAGGACGATATAACGATCTGGATCATGCACTGCAACAGGCAGAACGGATGGTGGAGGAAGGTGCAGCTATTTTAGATGTCGGTGGAGAGTCCACAAGACCGAATCATATCAAGATCTCTTCAGAGGAAGAGATAGAAAGGGTATGTCCGGTGATCGAGGCATTGAAACAACGTTTTGATGTGCCGGTGTCTCTGGATACTTACAAATCGGACGTAGCCGTAGCCGGTATTGAGGCAGGAGCCGATCTATTAAATGATATCTGGGGACTCAAATGGGACGGAACAATGGCAAAAGTGATCGCAGATGCAGGAATTGCATGTTGTCTGATGCATAATCGGAGAGAAAAAGTTTATAACGATTTGGTTGAGGACGTTTTGAATGATCTTAGAGAGTGTGTTGATTTGGCACTGGCGGCAGGAATTGCCAAAGACAAGATCATGCTGGATCCGGGAATCGGATTTGCAAAAGATCTGGATCAGAATCTGTCTGTGATGAAACATATAGAACGCATCAAAGAGCTGGGATATCCGATCCTGCTTGGAACGTCGAGAAAATCCATGATCGGTCTGACGTTGGATCTTCCTGTGTCGGAGCGGGAAGAAGGGACTCTGGCAACCTCTATTATTGGATTGATGGAGGGATGTTCGGTTTTCCGTGTGCATGATGTAAAGACGAATATGAGAGGACTTAGGATGGCGCAGGCAATCTTGAAAGCAAGATGACAGTCAGAATTACAGAATGTTAAAATATGGTTAAATATGTCGATAAAATGGTCAATAATAGAACATATATTTAACAATCAGGCGTTTAGGGTTATGATAGAATAGGAGAGGATACATGGACCAGATTATTATTGAAAATTTGGAAATATTTGGATATCATGGCGTATTTGAAGAGGAAGCATTTCTTGGACAGAAGTTTATTGTCGATGCAAGACTTTATTTAGATACCAGACCGGCGGGACAGACGGATGACCTGACCCAATCATTAGATTACGGTGAGGTTTGCCAGTTCATTAAGAAATTAGTGGAAACAGAACGCTATATGCTGATCGAAAAGATTGCAGAAGAGATTGCGAGCGGGCTCCTGCTGACATATGATCTACTTCAAAAAGTAGAGATCACGGTGAAGAAACCCTGGGCACCGGTTCGGGTTCATTTAGATACGGTTGCAGTCAGAATCGAAAGAGGATGGCATACGGTGTATCTGTCAATCGGGTCGAATATGGGTGATAAAGAAGGATACTTGGATTTTGCGATCGATCGTTTGAATGCTTTGCCAGATACGAAGGTGACGGAAGTTTCGGATTACATAGAAACGGAACCGTATGGAGATGTTGAACAGGATAATTTCCTGAATGGAGCACTGAAGATTCAGACTTTGAAGAGTCCGGAAGAATTATTAGACACAACGATGGCTATTGAGCAGGAGGCACACCGTGAACGGATCGTTCATTGGGGGCCGAGAACATTGGATATTGATATTTTGTTTTATGATGATGCGATCATACATACAAAACGGTTGACGGTTCCTCATATTGAGATACCCAAACGGACATTTGTGTTAGAACCGCTTGCGGCTATTGCTCCTTATTATATGCATCCGATATTGCATACATCTGTGCTGGAATTACTTCAGAGGCTGGAAGCGCAAGAAGATTAGACGGAATACTTCAAATACAAGGAGAAGAAAATGATACAGGATTTAAGTGTTACCAGAGAGGAAATTGACAAAGTAGATAAGCAGATTGTAGAACTGATCGAAAAGAGAATGGATCTTGCATTACAGGTTGCGGAATATAAGATGTCTACCGGTAAGCCGATATATGACAGACAAAGAGAATTGGAGAAATTAGACAAGCTTGGTCATATGGCAAGTACGGAATTTAATGCGAAAAGTGTACAGGAGTTGTTTTTACAGATCATGTCCGTGTCACGCAGATACCAGTACCGGGTGATCGGTGATCGGGATCATGTGATCGAGAAAATGTTTACCAAGATTGCTCATTTGAATATTACAGATAAGACGAAGGTAGTATATGCAGGTGTGCCTGGTGCATTTGCCGAGACAGCGATGGTTGCCTATTTTGGCGAGAAGATTAATGGATCAAATGTGAAGGATTTTCATGAAGTGGCACAGAGTGTGGCAGAAGGAAAGGCAGATTATGGTGTGTTGCCGATCGAGAATTCTACAGCCGGATTTGTCAATGGAATATATGATCTGTTAGATCGCTTTTCATTATCAATTGTAGGGGAACAGAAAGTTTGTGTTAATCAATGTCTGTTGGGAATTCCGGGAACGGAGTTGTCAGATGTAAAGACGGTGTTTTCCCATCCACAGGGATTGATGCAGTCGAAGGAGTATTTGGAACAGACGGACTGGAAACAGGTCAGTATGGCGAATACCGCATTAAGTGCAAAGAAAGTGCATGATGACATGGACAAGACGCAGGTCGCAATTGCCAGTCAGAGAGCAGCTCAGATTTATGGACTTTCTGTATTAAATCCAAAGTTAAATGTTTCGGATAACAATACAACTAGATTCGTAATTGTATCAAAGGAAAGGGAATATGAGGAAAAGGCAAATAAGGTGAGTATATCATTTTCGTTGCCGCATACATGTGGTACCTTATACAATATTCTGGCTCATTTCATTTTCAATAACGTAAATATGACAAGTATTGAGTCAATTCCGTTATCCGGGAAACAGTGGGAATATTGTTTTTTTGTAGATTTTGAAGGTAATTTGGGTGATGTTGATGTAGTGAATGCCTTAAAAGGCATTATGGCTGAGACGGAGAATTTCAGAATCCTTGGATGTTTTGTCTCAGAACAGTAGAACAGGAGGAATGTATATATGGCATACAAAACATTTGCTGCAATTGATGTCGGCTCGACAGATGTGACCATGAAGATATTTGAGGTTACGGCCAAAAAGGGATATCGGCAGTTGGATTATGTCAGCAATATCATTGAACTGGGTTCAGACACCTATGCGGATGGATATATTTCACAGGAATCGGTTGAGAAATTATGTGATATACTGACCGGCTTCTCTGAAAAAATGAAAGAATATGGAACCGTGGATTATTGTGCATATGCAACGAGTGCAATAAGAGAAGCAAAGAATAATCAGATGGTATTGGATCTTATTAAACTCCGGACATCTTTCAAGGTTCAGATATTAAGCAATTCGGAACACCGCTTTCTAATGTACAAAGGGCTTGCGGTCAAACAGGAACATTTTGAAAAAGTGGCAGAGAAGAATACGGCAATTGTGGATATCGGAGGTGGAAGCATTCAGATATCACTTATGAATAACGGGAAACTGACAGCGACACAGAATCTTCCAATCGGTGCGTTGCGTGTCAGAGACCGCCTGGCAACGTTACGCTTTGATACAGCACATTTAGAGCGTGTAATGGAGGAATTCATTGCAAATGAGATTGATGCATTCCGTCATTACTATCTGGGCGACAAAATGATCAAAAATGTAATTGCGATCGGAGATGAGATCGGTAATCTGATCCAGATCGTGCCGGAATTGCAGATACATGACCAGATTGATGAGAAACAGTTAAAGATCATATTTGATAAATTATTACAAAAGAAACCATCTGATCTTGCAGCAGAATATAAGATTCCTTATGAACGTGCCACGCTGTTACTGCCGGCAGCCATGATCTATGGTATTTTTCTGCGGCAGTCCAAGGCAGATCTGATCTGGACACCCAATATTGATCTGTGTGACGGTATTATCGTGGATGAGATGGAAAAGAAGAAACGTATTTTCTTTGAAAGAGATTTTATAGATGACATCCGCTCCTCCGTATTGCAGATTGCAAAGAAGTATCGGTGCAACAAAGAACATAATGTAAATGTTACAAGGATTGCATGTCAGATCTTTGATAAAACAAAGAAGATTCATGGACTGAAAGAGAAAGAAAGATTGCAGTTAGAGATTGCGGCGACATTACATGATTGCGGTAAATTTATCAACATGAACAATGCAGGAGAGAATTCTTATGCAATTATCATGTCGACGGAGATTATGGGATTGTCACATAAGGAGCGCGAGGAGATTGCAAATATCGTAAAATATAATTCTCTGCCGTTTCCGGATTACAGAGAGATACAAGGGGAGATTGGCGAATGTAATTATATGACGATTGCCAAACTGGTTGCAATCTTAAGGGTTGCGAATGCAATGGATCGTTCCCATAAGCAGAAAGCAAGTGCATATAATATCGTGGTGAAGGATAAGCAGTTATTGATCACAATCGATACGTTATATGATCTTACATTAGAGAGAGGTCTGTTTACGGACAAAGCTGAGTTTTTTGAACTTGTGTACGGGATCAAACCGGTATTGAAGCAGAAAAGGAGTATTTGATTATGAAGGAAAAGAGTAAATATTTAAAGCCGGAATACCTTGAGAATAGAGAACTTTCCTGGCTCCAGTTTAATAAGAGGATTCTCGCGGAAGCAAAAGACAAAAATATATTGTTGTTTGAGCGGATCAAATTTTTAAGTATCACAGCTTCTAATCTGGACGAATTTTTTATGATCCGGATCGCTTCTTTGATGGATATGGTGCATGCAGGATATACGAAAAAAGATATTGCAGGCATGACTGCGAAAGAACAGTTAGAGGCAATTCTGCCGGAGGCAAAGGAATTCATGGCGGATCAGTATACGACACTGAATCGTTCCCTTCTGCCACAATTGGAAAAATGCGGTTTGCATCTGATCCGGCATCATGAAGACCTGACGGAGAAACAGGCACGGTATGTGGATGAGTATTTTATGAAGGATGTGTATCCGGTACTTACCCCGATGGCAGTGGATTCTTCAAGACCATTTCCACTGATTCAGAATAAGACATTGAATATCGGAGCATTGATCAAGGATAAGAAGAAGGAAAATGTCATTGATATTGCAACCGTACAGGTTCCGAGTGTACTTCCGCGGATTGTTGAGGTGCCGGCAACAAAAGAAGGCGGGACGGATATCATTTTGTTAGAGGAAGTGATCGAGCGGAATCTGGATAAATTATTCTTAAATTATACAATCTTGAGTGCGCATCCGTATCGTATTATGCGAAATGCAGATTTGACAATTGATGAGGATGATGCGGCGGATCTGTTAAAAGAGATTGAGAAACAGATCAAGAAACGGCAATGGGGGGAAGTGATCCGGTTAGAAGTTGCTGATACAATGGACAAACGTCTTCAAAAGAAGCTGATGGAGCAATTGAAAGTGGATGAAAATTATCTGTATAAGATCAAAGGACCTCTGGATCTGACTTTCTTAATGAAAGCATACGGATTAGAAGGATTTGACGAGTATCGTCTTCCAAAGTATATTCCACAGCCGGTTCCGGGACTGGATAAAGAACGGGGAATTTTTGAACAGATCAGAGAGCATGATATTTTATTGCATCATCCATATTATGAATTTACTCCGGTTATTGATTTTATCACGCAGGCAGCAAAGGATCCGGATGTATTAGCGATCAAGCAGACGTTGTATCGTGTCAGTGGTAATTCGCCAATTGTTGCGGCACTTGCAAAGGCGGCTGAAAATGGAAAACAGGTTACGGTTTTAGTCGAATTAAAAGCACGGTTTGACGAGGAAAATAATATCGGATGGGCGAAGATGCTGGAGAAAGCCGGCTGTCATGTAATTTATGGTCTGGTCGGTCTGAAGACACATTCCAAGATTGCACTGGTAGTCCGTAAAGAAGAAGACGGTATTCGCAGGTATGTTCATCTGGGAACCGGTAACTATAATGATGTAACGGCAAAATTATATACAGACATGGGTCTGCTTACCTGCAATGATGCGATTGGAGAGGATGCGACGGCGGTATTTAATATGCTTTCCGGATATTCCGAGCCACCGGCATGGAACAAGTTAATGGTTGCACCGATCTGGTTAAAGGATCGTTTCTTAATGCTGATCAACCGGGAGGCAGACAATGCGAAGAAGGGTAAGAAGGCAAGAATTGTTGCAAAGATGAATTCGCTTTGCGATCCGATGATCATTGAGGCATTATATAAGGCGAGTGCAGCGGGAGTGCAGATTGATCTGATCATTCGTGGAATCTGCTGCCTGAAAGTCGGAATCCCCGGTATCTCAGAGAATATCCGGGTAAGATCGATCGTTGGTAACTTTTTGGAACATTCCAGAATCTTTTATTTCTATAATGATGGATTTGAAGATGTATATATGGGAAGCGCAGACTGGATGCCGCGTAATCTGGACAAACGTGTAGAGATCACATTTCCGGTAGAGGATGAGACATTGAAACAGGAAGTAATTGATATCTTGAAATTACAGCTTGCCGATACATTAAAAGCACACATTTTGCTCCCGAATGGAAGGGAATATGCAAAGCAGGATCTTCGTGGATTGGAAAAGATTGCAGCACAGGATGAGTTCTGTAAGCAGGCAATGAACCGGAAGAGCAAGATTGACAAGGATGTTGTACGGAATATATTTGAACCGGCAGTTCCACCGACAGAAGAATAGAACGGAAATAGAAATTATCATAAAAACTACTTGACTTGCATACAAATGTATGGTAATCTATTCAAGTCGTGTGACAAGACAACAAAGCAGAGTATCCACTCTCACCTTAGCGCATGAGGCGACTCGGGTTGAATATTAGTAAGGATTTAATTGAGTTCTCTAATAGAAGTGGATGGTATGCTGTCCACTTCTTTTTTAATAATATGATATGAGATGGAGGTACAAAGCCATTAGCGAGTTAATGATTAATGAGCAGATTCGGGACAGAGAGATTCGTCTGATCGGATCAAATGGGGAGCAGTTAGGAATTATGTCAGCAAAGGATGCTATGAAGCTGGCGAGAGAAGCAGAATTAGATTTGGTGAAGATTGCCCCAACAGCAAAGCCACCGGTATGTAAGATCATCGATTATGGAAAATACCGTTATGAGCTTGCAAGAAAAGAAAAAGAAGCAAAGAAGAAACAGAAAACAATTGATATCAAGGAAGTTCGGTTATCTCCGAATATTGATACCAATGATTTGAATACCAAAGTCAATCAGGCAAGAAAGTTCTTATCAAAGGGAGATAAAGTCAAAGTAACTTTACGTTTCCGTGGTAGAGAGCTTGCACATGTGAATCAGAGTAAGGGAATCTTAGATGATTTTGCAAAACAGTTAGAGGATATCGCAGTGGTTGACAAACCTGCGAAGTTCGAAGGAAGAAGCATGATCATGTTCTTATCTGAGAAGAAATAGTTATATGCTGGAACCTTGTTCCGATTATATAAGAGACAACAGACATTTAAGGAGGAAATAAAAATGCCAAAATTAAAGACAAACAGAGCAGCAGCTAAGCGTTTTAAGAAAACAGGAACCGGTAAATTAAAGAGAAACAAAGCTTACAAGCGTCATATCTTAACCAAGAAGACTACTAAGAAGAAGAGAGATCTTAGAAAAGCAGCAATGATGGATAAGACAAATGAAAAGGTAATGAAGAAGATTTTACCTTATCTTTAAGATGGATTGAATTAGGAGGAAATAGAAATGGCAAGAGTTAAAGGCGGCGTAGGCGCAAAGAAGAGACATAACAGAACATTAAAGCTCGCAAAGGGTTATAGAGGAGCTAGATCAAAGCAGTATAGAGTAGCAAAGCAGTCAGTTATGAGAGCACTTACTTCTTCATATGCTGGTAGAAAGCAGAGAAAGAGACAGTTCAGACGTTTATGGATTGCCCGTATCAATGCAGCAGCAAGAATGAATGGATTATCTTATAGCAAGTTTATGTATGGCTTAAAGTTAGCTGGTGTTGACATGAACAGAAAAATGCTTGCTGAGTTAGCAGTTTCTGATGCAGAGGGATTTGCAAAATTAGCAGAAGTTGCAAAGGCTAAGCTTGCATAATACTGTATTTCATAGGTTGAGGGAGAAGAGAAGCGGATGTGTATGAGGCACATCTGCTTCAAAACTCAACAAATATTAAAAAGTTGCAATTTGGTGTTGCATTTTTAATGGAAACGTAGTAATATGTATAAGGTTCGTGTTTTGAACTGGTAATTGAATATGCGGGAGTGCTGGAATTGGCAGACAGGCCAGACTAAGGATCTGGTGGTCATTGCGATCGTGTGGGTTCAAGTCCCATCTCCCGCATCAAAAAATAACATCATCCAAAAGGATGGTGTTATTTTTTTGACCGGAGCGTTCCTCGAAACCAAGGGTTCAAGGTCTTCGCTCCGCTCCGGTCGGCGCAGAACCGACATCCACAGGATGTCGTGCGCCCCATCTCCCGCGGCTGCGCCTCATGAACCCAAGGGTTCAAGGTCTCCGCTTCGCTCCGGTCGGCGCAGAACCGACATCCACTGGATGTCGTGCACCCCATCTCCCGCGTATGCAGATGCATTGGCATATAGAACCAGAGGATTTGCTATTACCGGACTGGTATATCGGGCATTACCGATGGGTGCTGTGCCAATAGGACATAATTCTTAAGATTATTAAAGATTCGCTATTTTCTATTGTTATTCAAGTATAATTGTGCGTATAATAGAAATGATGTGTGAAAAGAATGTGAAAAGATAATAGGAAAGGCGTGGAGGGACATGGACAACGTATTAGAATATCTCGAAGCGAGTGCCGTGAGTTTTTCGGATAAGATTGCAGCGAAGGATGACAAAGAGAGCTGTACTTACCGGGAATTAGCAACGGATGCGAGAAGAGCCGGGGGAATCCTGACGAATTATACGGAGATTCGTAAGCCGGTTGCTGTTTTTATGGAAAAAGGGGTAGTAACGCTTAAGACTTTTATGGGCATTCTATATGCGGGATGCTTTTATACATTGGTAGATCCTACATTTCCGGTAGATCGGATTCAACAGATATTAAGTATATTACAGACAGATGTTGTCGTTACGTTGGATGAATATAAGGACAAGTTATTAGAGAGTGGATATTCCGGTCAGATCATATGTGCAGAGATGTTATGGAACGATCAGACAGGGGAACCGAATCAGGAGAACCGGTTAGAGAAGATCCGTCAGAAGATTAATGACACGGATCCGGTATATTGTAATTTTACATCCGGTTCAACGGGAGTTCCGAAGGGTGTATTGATCTGCCATCGTTCGATTATTGATTTTATCGGGCATTTTACAGATATTTTTCATATTACATCAGAGGATGTCATTGGCAATCAGGCGCCGTTTGATTTTGATGTATCCGTGAAAGATATTTATAGTGCATTGAAGACGGGAGCGACACTGGTCATGATTCCAAGATCATTTTTTATGTTCCCGAATGCAGTAGTGGACATGTTAGATGAGAATAAGGTTACGACAATGATCTGGGCAGTTTCTGCATTGTGTCTTTTGAACAGGCTGCATGGATTGAAATATAAGGTACCGGCGCATGTCAATAAGATCTTATTCAGCGGAGAAATGATGCCGATCAAGCAGCTCAATATATGGAGAAGTTATTATCCGGATGCAATGTTTGTGAATCTGTACGGACCGACTGAGATTACCTGTAATTGTACATACTATATTTTGGATCGTACATTTACAGAGGATGACCGGCTTCCGGCGGGAATTGCATTCCCGAATGAAAGAGTATTTCTGTTAGGGGAAGAAGATCAGGAGATATCAGCCGATATGCCGGGAACAACTGGAGAGATCTGTGTGGCAGGAACGGCATTGGCACTTGGATATTATAACAATCCGCAGGCAACTCGGAAAGCTTTTACATGGAATCCGTTACAAACAGGATATCCGGAAATGATATATCGTACCGGTGATCTTGCATTTTACGGAGAAGATGGTTTACTGTATTTTGCGGGAAGAAAAGATTTTCAGATCAAACATATGGGACACCGGATTGAGTTAGAGGAGATTGAGAGTGTATTATCCGGTGTAAGTATCGTGGAACATGCATGCTGTTTCTTTGATGAGAAACGAAGCAAGATTGTTGCATTTTATGTTGGCGAAGATGATAAGAAGCAGATTGTAGAGGAGATGAAACAAAAGGTTCCAGAATACATGGTTCCGAACATCTTCCGTCAGGTGGAGAGCCTGCCGATTACGAAGAACGGTAAGACAGATCGTAAACGTCTTCGGGAAATTTATGAGAATGGAAAGAACAGATAGGACAATGATGAAACAGATAGAATGGAACAGAATTGCACAGGAATATGGAACACCGACGTATGTGTTTGATGTAAGGATTATGTGCGACCGTATCAGGCGGATCAGGGAATTGTTGCCGGGTGGGACAAAATTGTGTTTTGCAATGAAAGCCAATCCGTTTTTGGCAGGTGCGATTGCAGATGAAGTCGACCGGTTAGAAGTGTGTTCTCCGGGAGAATATGAGATCTGCATCAGAGAGCATGTTGATCCGGACAAGATTGTAATATCCGGAGTGAATAAGACGGAAGCATCGATCCGGCGCATTTTGGAATACAGCAAAGGAGCAGGAATCTATACGATCGAATCGGAGCTACATTATGAGATATTGAAACAATGTGCTATGGATATGGGTTGTAGATTGCAGGTGCTGTTGAGACTTTCAAGTGGCAATCAGTTTGGAATGGATCAGGCGGTTTTGGAGCAGGTATTAACAAAGATCATAGAAGATGATGTAGTCGATGTTGCAGGGATTCATTTTTATTCCGGCACACAGAAGAAGATGGAAAAGGTTGAACACGAGTTGACATTTCTTGCAGAATATGGCGAACATCTGAGACGGGAATATCGATTGGAAGATATAGAGCTGGAATATGGACCGGGTCTGATGGTTTCTTATTTTCAGAATGAGAAGAAAATGGTGCCGAAGGCAGAAGAGGAAGATGGACAGTTATCTGAGCTTAGCCGGTTATTACAGGCACAGACAACATTTTCCGGTGTATCGATTGAATTGGGAAGATTTTTAGCGTATGATTGTGGCTATTATATGACACGGATCATGGATAAGAAATGTACCGATGGAACAGGATTTGTTATCGTGGATGGCGGAATTCATCAGTTGAATTATTATGGTCAGATGATGGGAATGAAACAGCCATATATGGAGCTGATCCCGATGAAAGAGCGGGAAAATGTGTCAGAAACAACGGAAGCGGCATGTTCGAAATGGACGATATGCGGTTCGTTGTGTACGGTCAATGATGTGATCGTAAGACAGGTAGAATTACCGCATTTTGAAACTGGAGATGTTGTATTGTTTGAACGATGTGGAGCCTATGCAGTAACAGAGGGAATGGCATTGTTTTTAAGCAGGGAATTGCCACAGGTGCTCCTGATTAATCAGGAAGGTACTGTATGTGTGCAAAGACCAATTACACAAATCAATATATTAAATGGAAAGATGGAGGAAAAGAACAATGGAAGAATTAATTGAGATTTTAGAGGAGATCTTACCGGGAGAGGATGTTGAAAACTGCAAGACTTTGATTGATGATCATATATTGAATTCATTTGGTATATTATCGCTTGTATCTGAGATTGAGGATGCATTTGAAGTAGAAGTATCACCGGCAGAACTGATTCCGGATAACTTTAATTCTGCAGAGGCTTTATGGAATATGATCTGTAGATTGAAGGAGGATAACTAGTTTTGGAATATCATTTACTGACTTATAGTCTGCTGTTTTTACCGATCGTGATCGTGCTATATCAGATCGTACCGCAGAAGTACCGCTGTGCGGTGTTGTTGGCAGCCGATTATCTGTTTTTCTGGATGGTGAGCAAGCGGCTGATCGTTTTTTTCCTGATTGCAACGGTTGCCACTTATGGAATTGGATTATGGCTTTCACATGTAGTAGAACATGCAACGGTCAAGGGCAAACAGTTAACGAAGAAAAAACGTCAGGTGTTAGCGGTTGGTATTGCCATCACGCTTTCGATGTTAGTGGCATTTAAGTATCTCAAAGTCTTTGGAATTGGTCTGAAATGGGTGGCACCGATCGGTATCTCATATTATACATTACAGACGATTTCGTATATGACAGACGTGTACCGAGGAGTTGTGAAAGCAGACAGGAACTTCGTACGGGTTGCATTGTATTTAAGCTTTTTCCCACAGATTATGGAGGGCCCGATCAGCCGGTATTCAGAGACTGCGCATGATCTGTATGAAGGAAAAGGGATTGAATATCAGAATCTGGTGTTTGGTTATCAGCGGATTCTTTGGGGGCTTTTTAAAAAAATGATGATCGCAGACCGGCTGGCACCATATGTAAGTAATGTATTTCGTGATTACAGCAATTACAGTGGAGTAGCGGTGCTGATTGGTGTTATTTGTTATACGATTCAGTTATATGCAGAATTTTCGGGTTGTATGGATATCATTATCGGTAGTGGTGAGATTTTTGGGATCAGACTTCCGGAGAATTTCCGGCAGCCGTTTTTTGCAGATAGTGCATCCGATTTCTGGAGAAGATGGCATATCACACTGGGTACATGGCTAAAAGATTATATTTTCTATCCGGTATCTCTTGCAAAACCGGTTAAGAAGATTGCAAAGAAAGTAAAGGGAACATTTGGACTTTCTGTGAGCAAGTTTGTAGCACCGTCGATCGCACTGTTTTTCGTATGGCTTGGTAACGGAATCTGGCATGGCGCCGGATGGACGTATCTGTTTTATGGAATGTATTATTTTGTCCTGATATTTATTGAGAATATCACGGAAGAGTCCAGACAGAAATGGGCACAGAAACATAATGTAGACTATCACAAATTCGGCTGGAGAATACTTACTTTTGTAAAATTATTCATCATTATCAATCTGGGTGAAATGTTTTTCCGTGCTCCAACACTTACCGATGGATTTGGAATGCTTGCCAAGATTTGTACCGATTTCCAGTTATCTGCGTTGGGAGAGACCAATTTTATCATAGATAATTATGATATATTGATGGCAGTCGGTTCTATATGTATTCTGTTTGTTGTTGACGTGATCAAAGAATATGGAATTGGAATACGGGAGAAGATTGCTTCTTTCAAACTTCCAATCCGCTGGAGTTTTTGGTATGCTGCGATATTTGTGATTATTATTTTTGGCGCATACGGAGCAGGCTATACCATTATGGATATGATCTATGCATCATATTAGGAAACCGTGTATTTTGGAGGAACAATAGATTGAAAACATATAAAAACATACTAAGAGGATTGGTCTTTCTGATCGGTTTGTTGGTGCTGATTACCGCATCATCCGGATTGTTCCGGCGTAAGGATGGGCTGAAGGTATATGATGCGTTATCGGTTAATGTGCGAACAGGGATGCTTGCGGCAGAACCGCATAATTCAATAGAGGTATTGTTTTTTGGAGACAGTGAAAGTTATTCGGCATTTTCGCCTAAGCTGTTAAAACAGGAATATGGATATAGTTCTTTTGTATGTGGATCATCCGGACAAAGAATCTGCGATTCGTTAGTTATATTGAAAGAGAGCTATAAGACACAGAAACCTAAAGTGGTTGTTATGGAAACCAATTGTCTGTTTCGTAAATTAAATCCCAAACAAAAGGAAGATCTTGTATTGCATGAATTGACGGACAATATTCCTGTATTTTCCAATCATGTAAAATGGAAACAGGTTGTTCGGAGGATACTTCCGAAGAGTCACACATTTCGTAATAGTGATCAGAAAGGTTTTGTTGTCCGAAAGTCTGTACAGCCGTATAAAGGCGGGGCATATATGAAAAAAACAACAAAACAGAAAAAGATTCCGAAGAATATTGCTCAATATCTGAAACAGATACAGGACATGTGTGAAAGGAATGGCGCAACGTTATTGTTAGTGAGTACCCCATCGGCCAAGAATTGGAATTATAAGAAACATAATGGGGTAGCGCAGTGGGCAAATGAGAATGGCGTGGAATATATTGATCTGAATCTGGATAAAGACCTTGGTATTGATTGGAAAGAGGATACCAAAGATGGTGGTGACCATTTGAATTATACAGGAGCCAAAAAGGTCACACATGCTATGGGTGAATATTTTAAAACGCATTATGATCTAAACACCGGTGAATAATTAGCGTATTAGTGAATTATGAACAAAAATACATAATTATGTACAAATGTACATAATTATGTATTTTTTTTGACTTTTTCAGGGGGGAAATAGTCATAATTATGAAAATCCCGTACATAATTATGACCAAAAAACGGTAGAAATAAGATTATTTGGTACTTTTAGTCATAATTATAGACAACTGTAATTTGGTATTTTATAATTGCACAATCAACTGTTTGCAAACATTTTGATAGATCAAAATAGAGGAGTTGAATGCATGAAACATAAAATAAAAAAATGGCTGTCGTTATGGCTGGTGGCCGTTTTATTCGTCACGGCAATACCGGTACGGGGAATCTGTACGGAGGTAAATGCGTTACAAGAGATGGCGGAATCATGTCTGGATCAGGAGCTGACAGAAACGGATCAGACAGACTCGGGTGGTGAGGACGGAACGGATTCGGTTCAGATTGTTACAGAAGATCTGACGGAAACGGTGAATGATACAGAAGCAGCAACGGAAATACCAGAAGAAAATACAACAGAAACAACTACGGAGACCGGAATTTCCGAACAGACCACGGAAGACACAACAGAGAAAATGACAGGTGCGTCTATGCCACGGGTATTGGCAGGCATGAGAAGAGCTGCAAGTCTTTCAGATGATAAAGCACCGCTTGGGCTGATCTTGGCATCCGGAGCGTGGGCACAGGGTCATTACAGATGGTATGTGAATCTTGGAGATAACAGTCGCCATTATATATTCTGTCTGGAAAAAGGAAAAGTGATGAAAAGCAATACTTTTAGACCCAAAAAATATTCCGGAACCTGGGGTTCTGCACAAAATACCTTTCGGATTGCAACTGCCATGGATTATTTTAAAAAACAGGGTGGCTGGGGATCAGAAAGCGGTTATGAGACGGCTCAAAATGTAATCTGGAATCAGGGAGTAGATGATGAGTCAAAAGCATTATTGCAACATATTGAATATTTATGGAAAGTGACAGAAAAAAATGAAGGAAGAAAATCCGGATCAGGAAGTTATTCAGGTAAGCTTACTCCGATCAAAAAAACAGATGTAAAAGATAATGCTTCCCGTAAGAAAGTCAAGGTAGCAGCAAAAAAGGTGCCATTGGCTGGAAATGACAAATACAATGTGAAAGCTACTGTAAAATTAGGAGGAGCGGCCTGGAAGTATTTTGCGGGCGGGAACGGGTATGGTTCGTTAGAAGTTCAAGGGTGTTATCAGGCAGATGGAAGTAAATTATCGGACAGTGTTGCAAAGGCTTCGATCGATTCAAAAGGAAGCCTTACGGTACAGACGCAGATTACACATAATAATCAGGAAATTGCGACAAATGAGAAAAATGCAGTGATGGTTATCGTGAAAGTAAATCCCAAATATGAGGGTGCAACACAGATTGATTATCTTGCAACTTCTAATAGCGGAAATCAGACATTGAGTTATGATGCACGGTTTTCATCACCGGCATATTTTGCAATAAAAGTGTATGCAACACCATCGGAAGCTGCACCAACCGGAATTTTAGTAAACAAGCAGGATGAATTTGGTCAGGCAGTGGACGGAGCTCAATTTGGTCTGTATAAGACAGACGAGCCGGATATGTCGTTGAAAAGAATTCCTGTGGAAGAAGGAGAATATACGGAGATTGATAAGACCGGTTCTTATATGTTGGTGGAGGAACGGGCTCCGGAGGGACTCAGTCTGTACACCAATTCAAGGGGAGATCATGTAGTTGCATATTTTGAAGTCAAATCCCGTTTGGCCGGAGCAGTAAAACAATTATACATTGTTCCAACGTTGACTTTTGAGAATGTAACGGCAGTATCTTCGAAAGAAGCAATGGCATATACCTATACAGTAGACGACGCATATGAGCAGGGGGATGCCTATATACATAAAATTGCAAATGCATTTGTTGCTTTTAAAAATGGCAGATTCATCTATCAGAAGAGAGATCTTGAACATGTGTCATTTGAGTTATATGCGGCTACCGATATATATGCACAGGATATTCGCCTGTTTGAAGCCGATCAGAGAATTACAAATGAATTGTTATCGGATTCGATATGGAATAAAGCGGGAAAGCACAAGGCATATATTGAGCAGAAAACGGATGCTAATGGATATATAAGGTATCATAATCTGCCGTGTGGTCGGTATTATGTGATTGAGAAGGTAACAGATTCCAATAAGGCTTATTGGGTATCCGGGGAACGGATATATTTTGATATTGAAGACCGGGGAGATGACAACCCGAAACAGATCCATGAGGGAGAGGGCTATTGGAATAATCCGGTGAAAGCAAAGTGTATGGTGATAAAAGAGGATACAGAAGGAAAGCCGTTAAAAGGTGCAGAGTTTACATTGTATGCACATATCGGTAATACAAACTTCTTTGGAGAACCGTTATTTACCAAGGAACAGACACAACCGGTTGTAATCTCTAGAATCAACGGATATAAGAGAATTTCAGAAGAAGAATGGATTCCGATTGCGACAATGGAATCAAATGAGGATGGAGAAGCCTATTTTGATATGGACATGCCATACGGGAAGTATCTGGTAGCAGAAACACAGCCGCCTAAAGATGAGAAAACGGGTAAACGGTATGAATTTGCAAAAGAAACTTATGCATTTGAACATATCCCGGATGATATGGAGAATTTTGCATCGGGAGCATTATTTCAGCATGTGTTTACGGACAATAAAGTTGGCAATTTCATATTGATCCGAAAAACGGGTGAGCAGTTAAGTAAGGCGGACACAGTGAAGACGGAATATGGTGAATATAAGAAATTGGTGTATGAACCGTTTGCAGCTTCCAAAATTACGTTTGAGATACGCAATCTTGCCGGGGAGCTGGTAGAAGAACTTACGACAAATGAATATGGTGAGGCAAAAAGTAAGGATCTGGCACCGGGAACTTATTATGTCAAAGAGATAAGAAATGGTGGCTCCATGAAATTGGATGGAAAAGTAAGAAAGGTTGTAGTGAAAGAAGATATGGAGTCATCCGTTCAGGTTCAGGAAGTTGATTTCGTGAATCATCCGCTTGCAACAAAGTTTCGGATCCATAAGCGGGCAGAGCAGGCAGAGAGAAAGAATGCAGAGATTGTATCCGGTGTAAGCGATGCAGAGTCCTTATACACATATCATAATGTTCCGATTGCCGGTGTTGTATTTGGAATGTATGCCCGGGAAGATATCCGCAATGTAGATGGGACTGTCATTGTGAAGGCAGATTCGTGTGTGGGATATGCAGTCACGGATCATAATGGAGAAGCTGTAGTGACAGAACCGTTAGTGACGGGAAATTATTATTACAAAGAGTGTAAAACAGCGGATGACAGTTATCGGCAGGATGATGAAAAATATCCATTCCGGATTGAATTAAAGGGAGAAGAATTAGAACAGGATCTGAATAAGGATAAACCGATTGTGAATGAGAAATATAGAGGAAGCATTTTGGTTATCAAGACAGATTCTGTTACAAAGAAACCGCTGCAGGATGTTGAATTTGTATTATACGATGGAAACAAGGAGAAACTTGGCAGTTTTGTGACAGACAAAGAAGGAAAGATTACTATCCGGAATCTTCCGTTTGGTTGTTATTATCTTCAGGAAACAAAGACATTAGAAAAATATGAATTGAACTCTGATATGCAGGAAATTGTATTGAAAAAAGGCTATCAGAATGCAGAGTTAAATATAACCAATGACCGCAAAAAGGAATCTTTACCCGAAGAAGATCAGGTTGAGAATAAAAAACAGAATAAAATAAGCGGACAGGCAAGAACAGGAGATGTTTCGATTCAATATACCTGTATTGCCATGGTAACAGCAATATTGTTACTGCTTGTTTTGCTTAAAAGGAAGGAGATTGTGCAGCTTATGAAGAAAGCAGGGAAAATGCTGGGGTTATTATCATTTATGGTTCTTTGCATGATGCCCAATAAACCGGCTCAGGCAATAGGATTGCAGAATGAATCGATTAATGCATTGGAAACGTCTGTTAAGATAGACGGTAGATTGGAATCGGCGAGAGTAGAATTTGAGAAAGAGAATAAACGTTTCCGGATGAAGATATACTGTGATGATATGCAATATGTATCCAATCAATATTATATTGTGACAAGGCAGGAGCGGGACAGAAAGGGCGCAGATACTACAGAATATGTATTGGAAAGAATCGACAGGGATAATGGCAATAAAGCAGAAACATTATCTTTTACATTGTCAAAGTCAGATCGGCGAGAAAGCTTTACGGTTCCCAAAGAAATAGAGGTAACGGGACAGATTGATTATCACATAGATGGAATATCTGCACAGAGAGAAAGATTATCCCTTGCGGAAAAAGGTGAGATCAGTCGAATCGAATATAATGAAAATATGAATCTTATAATTAATGAAGACAGTCATGTAGATGAGATTGAGTGGCACACGGAGTTGGGCGGACAAGGAATGCTGAACAGTCTGAAAGCATTTCATATTGTATGTTATAAACGAGGTGTATCCGGACGCATTTATTCCCAATTATCAGCCGTTTATAAAAAAGATGATATAGACGCAGTGAAAAATGCATTTTGCAATAATGTCAAGGTAAGGTATGGAAGCGAATTAGCAAAAGCACTTACGTTTCAATGCCACGTTGTGAATGAAAACAACGACATTGAGTTGATGGAGATGGAACCGGGATATGTGACAGGTCAATTTGTATATGAATTAAATGGCGGCAAGTTTGAAAATGATTCTTATCAGAAGGAATATATTCGTGGAAAGGATTCTTTTGCCGGAATACCGGTAAGAAAGGATTACGCTTTTGCGGGCTGGTATGCAGATGGAGAACTTTCAGAGGATAGTTGTCTGAAACAGGATGCAGACGGAAGATATTATATTACGTCGGAGCAGGCACAGGCTGACAGATATACGCTTTATGCAAAGTGGATATACAGTGTGTATGTAGAGCGTAATGGCATGACATTTCATGTCGGACCGACGGGAGAAGCAGAGGTGATTGCGAATGCTAACGCATTAGAGGCGGATATACCGGATAAGATTGAGTATGGTGGAATCACATATCCGGTTGTCGGAATTGCAGCAAAAGCATTTGAAAATGCTACTATCCGTAAGGTATCCATTGCAGCATCTGTTAAGAAGATGGATGCGAGTGCATTTTTACATTGTGATAATCTGGCAGAAGTATATATAAACGGAATGGAGCTGACATTAGGAGCCAATTTTCCGAAAAATATTACTCTGACAGCATATGAAGAATCCCAGGCATATAAAAAATACGGGGAAGAAGGGTACACCGGAGAGAAAAATGCCTATGCCAGCAAGATTACATATGTATTGAATGGCGGTGAAAATGCCGTAGAAAATCCGGAAAAATATTGTTGGAAAAGCTATCTTTTGTTACGACCGGCAATCAGAACAGGGTATCGTTTTGATGGATGGTATAAAGACAGCGCCTTTCAAAAAGCATCCTATGTGGAAAGCATTCAGAAAGATCAATATACGGATATTGTGTTATACGCAAAATTTACACCGTTAAAGAGTAATGCTTTGCCGGAAGAATTGATTGTTGGTGCAGACCCGGAGGTGAAACAGGATACCGGAGGTGCGACTCAATCAGATCCGGATAAGGAAAGACAGTCTTCCATAACAAGACCAAAGCTTGAAAAGATTAAGATTAAAGTTCGAAAATCGAAAAAGGTTACACTTTCCATGAAAGCGAAAATGGCAGAGGGGTATTGTATAGAATATGCAACCAATAAAAAGCTCAAAAACAGAAAAACGGTGTATATATCTAAAAATACACATACTTTCACAAAATGGAAGAAGAAAAAGACGTATTATCTTCGCTTGCGTGCATACAATTATGATGAAAAGGGGAAACGTGTTTTTGGGGCATTTTCAAAAATCTACAAAGTGAAACTTAAATAATTCTATATAGAATATCGGACGCATGCAAGGAAGTTTTGTAAACGGATCTGCGTGCGTCTTATATTATGAATCCAAAAAATGTGTGTTGTGTGAAAGGACGAAATACGATATAATATCAAAGTCTGATTAAAGTGAGACTTTGTGTGGAACGCTATACAAAGAAACAGATTAGACGTAATAAACGATTGGAGGAAAGAAATGAACGAAGAATTTAAGCCGTATGTTCCGGCAGAAAAGGTAACACCGGAATTTACGGTGACATCGGTTATTATGGGGGTATTGTTAGCGATTGTGTTTGGTGCAGCAAATGCGTATTTGGGACTTAGAGTAGGAATGACAGTGTCGGCATCCATACCGGCGGCCGTTATTTCAATGGGTGTGATACGTGTGATCATGCGTAAAGACTCTATCCTGGAGAGTAATATGGTACAGACGATAGGATCGGCAGGGGAATCACTTGCAGCCGGTGCAATCTTTACAATGCCGGTTTTGTTTTTATGGGCAAAGGACGGTATTATTGAGAAACCGAGTATACTTACAATATCATTGATCGCACTTTGCGGTGGTGTATTAGGTGTATTATTTATGGTGCCGTTAAGAAATGCCCTGATCGTAAAGGAACATGGGGTATTACCTTATCCGGAAGGAACCGCATGTGCGGAAGTATTACTTGCAGGAGAAGAAGGTGGAGCAAGTGCAACAACCGTATTTGCAGGTATGGGTCTTGCTGCTCTGTTCAAATTTGTAGTAGATGGATTAAAGATTGTTCCCGGTGTTATTACGGCAAAGATATCAGCGCTTAAGACCGAATTATCGGCTGAGGTATATCCGGCACTGATTGGTGTAGGATACATTTGTGGACCGAAGATTGCATCTTATATGTTTGCGGGTGGTATTATCGGATGGTTTGTATTGATTCCGGCAATTGTAACATTTGGAGGAGATACGATTCTTTATCCGGGGACGGATACGATTGCGAATTTATATGCAAACGGTGGAGCATCAGCAATCTGGAGTAGTTATATCCGCTATATCGGTGCCGGAGCAGTTGCGGCAGGCGGTATCATGAGTCTGATCAAGTCAATGCCATTGATCGTAACAACCTTTATAGATGCGATTAAGGGAATAAAAGGTGGAAAAGGAAATAAGAACATTCGTACAGAACAGGATCTGGACATGCGGTTTATCGGAATAGGTGTGTTGCTGCTGATCATTATTATCTGGTTACTGCCACAAATTCCGGTTACACTATTAGGAGCAGTATTGATCGTGCTATTTGGATTTTTCTTTGGGGCAGTATCTTCTAGAATGGTCGGTATTGTAGGAAGCAGTAATAATCCGGTATCCGGAATGGCGATTGCGACATTGCTGATCGCAACACTTTGCCTGAAGGGAACCGGTGATAACGGAACGCATGGTATGACCGGCGCGATCGCAATCGGATCGATCATCTGTATTATTGCAGCAATGGCGGGTGATACTTCACAGGATTTAAAGACAGGGTATATTCTTGGTGCAACTCCGAAGAAGCAGCAGATCGGTGAGTTGATTGGAGCGGTTATTTCTGCACTGACCATCGGTGGAGTATTGATCTTGTTAGATTCTGCATGGGGATTTGGTACAGAGGCATTATCTGCACCACAGGCAACCCTGATGAGAATGATCGTGGAAGGTGTTATGGACGGTAATCTTCCATGGACACTTGTATTCATCGGTGTATTTCTTGCGATTGTAGTTGAGATTCTTGGAGTTGCAGTACTTCCGGTGGCAATTGGTTTGTATCTGCCATTAGAGTTGAGTGCAACGATCATGATCGGTGGATTGATCCGCTATTTTGTTGATAAGAAGAGAACCAGTGAGGACGGTGAAGCAGGAACCGGTGTGCTATTCTGTTCCGGATTGATTGCAGGAGAAGGTCTTGTGGGAATATTGATGGCAATTCTTACCGTACTAAAGGTTGCGGAGCGTATTGATCTGTCAGCAAAGTTTACAACCGGAATCATTGGTGGTATTGTATTAATGGCGGTTATGATAGCATGTGTAGTCAGGTTTGCATTGGCAAAGCCAAAGAAGGAGTAACATGAAACCGAACAAAGATAATTATTTAGATTATATTCCGGTAAAAAATTCCAAATATAACTGGCAGCAGTCAGACAATGGAGACATCACGATTTTCGTAGAAAATCGTGGTGTTTTCCATTGGTTTGCACAAAAGTTATTAAAAAAACCACGCATTTCTCAAATTCATTTAGAGGAATTTGGAAGCTTTTTGTGGCCGAGGATAAATGGAGAACAATCGATATTTGAATTAGGTAAAGAGGTTCATGAAGCATTTGGCAACAAGGCGGAACCGTTGTATCCAAGATTGGTACAATATATGAAGAATTTGGAAGATTACGGTTTTATTATTATGGAAAAACCGCAGTAAGAGAAAGGGGCAAAGAATATGCATATTGAAGAGCAGGATATTTATAAAGTTGCCTGTTACATTGACCGACGGGATATGCGAGAGCATGGAATCTCTTTGGAAGACATTGTTAATCGGACTCCGCTTGGACGGATGTTGATTCAAAAGGCATCAAAACTTTCAAAAGAAAGTACAGGATATGAATGGCCAGGATGTGCATTTTCAATGCAGATAGATGTGTATCCGGATTCCGTCGCACTTATTTTTTCAGAGCGTATTGATGATTATCTATATAATTTAAGACAATCGATGGCGGCTCTTCCGAAGGAACAGGCGGCACAGCTTGATAAAATGACGGTTGCGGTTGCTATGGCAGAAGAAGAGGAAGCACGGGAGATGATCCGGAAATTTGAGATTAATGTGAAGAACATTGGCGAAAAGAAATAAAAATTGTCGAATGTATATAAAAAACGCAATAAATGTTGTAATATTTATACAAATGTGCTAATATATGTATATTATTTACAAGGGAGGATAAGTATGAAAAAAGGAATTAAGCTTACCACTAAGATTGTCCTTATAACATTGTTTCCACTGGTTTTGATCAGTGTAATAGCAGTTATGATGGGAACCTCAGGGGAACGAAACATTGCGTATCAGTTGGTGGAGGAGAATTTAGAGAATGTAGCATACAGTGTGGATAATATATACAATTTGTATGAGGATGGAGATTTTTCTTATCAGAATGGGATTTTCAAAAAAGGTACGAAGGATATCACCGATGATTATGAGTTGCTGGATCAGATTAAAGAGCAGTCTGACATTGAAGTAACACTGTTTTGGGGAAAACAGAGAGTGTTGACTACGATTACGAATGATAAAGGCGAGCGTGTGATCGGGACAACGTTAGATGAAGATTTTGTATCAGATATTCTGGACGGAAAGATAAAGAAACATTTTGCCCCAACGATTCAGATTGCAGATGAAGATTATTGTGGGTTTTATACACCATTGAAATTGAAGAACGGTGATATTGCAGGAATGATTTTTACCGGTCGTGCAAAAGCGGACGTTCAGAAAGAGATTGCAAAAGGTCAGATCAGGATGATAGCGAGTATGACTGTGATTTTATGTATTGCACTGATTGTTCTCATTTTTGTCGTTCGTCAGATTATTAAGGCATTGAAACATACGATTGGCCGGTTAGATGACGTGGCGGAAGGAAAACTTGATTTTGAGATGCATGGGAAAATGTTGCAGCGTGCGGATGAGATTGGTGAGATGTCACAGTCCATTCAGGGATTGATCGATGAATTTAAGAGTATTATTACAGACTTATCAGACAGTTCACAAGAGCTTGAAGAGTTCTCTAATGAATTCGGACAGTCTTTTGATACGATTGCAGAGAATATATCCAATATTAATGTTGCGGTGGATGAGATCGCTAATGGTGCAACTTCGCAGGCGGGTGAGACAGTAGAAGCGAATGATGAGATCACCCGTATGGGCGAGGCGATTGGACATGCGGTTGATGATATTGAGCTGTTGAATCATAATTCTGATAAGATGCGGGATTATTCGGAGTCTGCGGAGAATACACTGCAGGAATTGGTTGCCATTTCCGAACAGACCAGTCAGGCGATTGATGAAGTGCGTACACAGACCAACCTGACCAATGAGTCGGCAAAAGCGATTCAGACTGCGACCGATATGATTACGAATATTTCGGCACAGACCAATATGTTATCTTTGAATGCTAGTATCGAGGCGGCGCGTGCAGGCGAGAATGGAAAAGGATTTGCGGTTGTAGCAGATGAGATCCGGAATCTTTCTGAGCAGTCTAAAAGTTCTGCGGATGAGATTATGGCAATTGTATCGGAACTGATTCGTAATTCCAATACAAGTGTAACAACAATGAATCAGGTTTCGGGAAGAGTGCAGGAACAGAACGAGAAATTAGAGAATACAAGAGCTATGTTCCAGTCACTGAATCAGGAGATTGCGTCAGTATCAGATGGCGTTAATCGTATCCGTGAGATTATGGAAGTATTGGAAGGTCAGAAGAATACAGTGACGACCAGTGTGGAACAGTTGGCATCCATTGCAGAAGAGAATGCGGCTTCCACCGAAGAGACTTCGGCATCTATGACGGAATTAAAGGATATTGTAAAGCAGTGTCATGAGCAGACACAACGATTGATTGAGATATCGAATGAATTGAATAAACATACGAGTCATTTTCAGTTATAGACAATCAAATCAGGTATGTTAGAATAAGAACTGTTGTATTAGAAATGAATTCTGATACACAGTTCTTTTTTTATATTCTATTTTTTTTAAAACATGAAACTTTTTAGGAGGAAAGCCCGTCTAACAGATAGAAGACAGACAAGGAGGTAATCAGAACATGCATGCAAAGAAGATGCAGCAGAAAGTAGAAGATGTTGTGTTAAACGCATATGAGACAATGTATCGTATTGCATATACTTATGTGAAGAATGAAGAAGATGCATTAGATATCGTACAGGAAAGTGCATATAAAGCCATTCGTAACTGTGAGCAGGTGAAAAAGGAGAGATATATACAGACCTGGATTTGCCGGATCGTGATCAATACATCAATGGATTTTCTGCGAAAGACACAAAGAGAATTTCCGATAGAGGAATTATACGAAGTGAATGAGCCGGGAATCACTGATCAATATGAAGATTTTGATATGACCAAAGCGCTGAACACTCTGACGGAGAGAGAACGTGCAGTTGTGATCCTGCGGTATTTTGAGGATAAGAAATTAGAAGATATTGCATACATTTTGAATGCGAATCTAAGTACCGTGAAGTCATTATTGTATCGAAGCTTGAAAAAGCTTAAGTTAGAAATGGTGGAAGGAGAACTACAGTATGAAGGATAAAAGATTAGAGGAAATGAAAATGGAATATGAAAATATTGAGATACCGGCAGAGTTGAAGAGCCGGGTATCTATGGGAATTCAGCAGGCAAAAGAAGAGAAGCAACAGGAAAGAGGGAGGCAACACAGTTGTCCCATATGGATTCGTCCTTGTGCGGGTGTTGTGGCGGCGATGATCGCATTTGTGATCGTAGTGAACAGTAATGCCAATATTGCCTATGCGATGGAAGAGATTCCGGTATTAGGAACGATTGTAAAAGTGGTTACATTTTCTTCCTATCAAAGTAAAGATGAAGATATGAGTGCAGATATTCAGACACCGCAGATTGAGGTGGAAGAGGATTCCAATATGAAGGATGCGGCACAACAGGTTAATAAGACAGTGAAAGAATATACGGATGAGGTAATCCGGCAGTATGAAAAGGATGTAGAGGCAACGAATGGTCAGGGCACAGAAAATGTGACGACAGATTACGAGGTGGTGACAGATAATGACACACTGTTTTCGTTACGGGTTAATACAACAGTCGCATTGAATACATCCGGGGTTACGATTAAGATCTATCATATTGACAAAAAGACCGGGAAAATGATCACGTTGCCGGATCTGTTTCAGGAGAATGTGGATTACAAGAAGATCTTGACGGACGAGGTCTTGAAGCAGATAAAAGAACAGATGGCAAAGGATGAGAATGTCACATATTTTGTAGATGATGATGCTACAAAATGGAAATGGCAGGGAATTACGGATGATGCGAATTTCTATTTTAACGAAGATGGTTGTCTGACGATGGTCTTTGATAAATACGAGATTGCACCGGGATATATGGGGGTGTGTGAATTTACCATACCCAAGGATATAACAGATGGAATATTAGCAGATAGTTATAAGTAGGTGGTTTTATCAAAGCCAATACGCCTTGTAAATGCTGTACGTTTGACATATAATGTAGGCAGTATAGAAAAGGAAGGCTTTGGATATGGAACATAAGATTAAGAATGTTGTATTTGATGTAGGTAATGTATTGATTGATTTCTGCTGGGAAAGACATTGCCGCCGATTGGGATATACAGAAGATATTATTCAGTCGTTTGGAAAACAAATGGTGAGTTCGGACTGCTGGGACAGATTGGATGAAGGAACAATGGAAGAAACCGAGGCGATCGAAGAGTTTGTCCGGAGAATGCCGCAGTATGAGGCTGAGATCCGTAAGTTCTGGGATACAGCGGAAGGGTTTGTAGAGGAATATCCGTATGCAGCCCCTATGATGGATCTGTTGCATAAAAAAGGTTACAAGGTATATTTGTTGTCAAATTATCCGCTTCATATGTACGAGATCCACTGGCCGACATTTGCATTTTTCAAAAAGGTAGATGGATATGTAGTATCGGCGGTAGAACGGCTGAAGAAGCCGGATCCTGCAATCTATCATTGTTTGTGTGACCGGTATGGTCTGATACCGGAAGAGTGTCTGTTTATAGATGACCGGATGGAGAATATAGAAGCTGCAAGACAGGTCGGGATGGAAGGTATCTGTTTCCAATCGGTCGAACAGTTACAGAAGGAATCGCAGATATTCAGTGAAGAATAGACGACGCAGATAAGATAGAAGGAGGAAACATTATGCCATCCATTACGAATGACTGGGCAGAGCCGTTACAGGAAGAATATAAGAAGGAGTATTACCGCAAGCTATATTATATCGTGAATGAGGAATATCACAGTGGAAGAACGATCTATCCACCGGCAGACGATATATTCAACGCATTTCATCTGACACCATTGCATGAGGTAAAATGTGTGATCATTGGGCAGGATCCGTATCACAATGTGAATCAGGCGCATGGCCTGTGCTTTAGTGTGAAGCCGGAGGTGGAGATTCCACCATCGCTTGTCAACATTTATAAGGAGCTGCATGATGATCTTGGCTGCTATATACCGAATAACGGGTACCTTGTAAAATGGGCAAAGCAGGGTGTATTGATGCTAAATAGTGTACTTACCGTGCGGGCACATCAGGCAAATTCCCATCAGGGGATTGGCTGGGAGAAGTTCACAGATGCGGTTATGGATATTTTGAATGAACAGGACAGACCGATTGTGTTTTTGTTATGGGGAAGACCTGCACAGAATAAAGCAGCACGATTGAATAACCCGAATCACTTAATCTTAAAAGCACCACATCCAAGTCCGCTTTCAGCGTATCGTGGATTCTTTGGATGCAAACATTTCAGCAAAGCGAATGCATTTTTGAAGGAACATGGATTAGAACCGATCGACTGGCAGATTGAGAATGTATAAGAATACATTCTTCGGTCGATAGGATACGGCATTTCCGATACATGTTTCTTCTATGAGCGAAAGAATATAATAAAGAAGGGACATGAGGACAATGAAATATGAGAACCAAAGAAGAAAAATGCATATTGAAGGACTGGATGCATTAAGGGGTATCGCAATCTTAGGCGTTATCCTGTATCATTTGGTGCCGGGCAAGATGCCGGGCGGATTCTTAGGTGTGAATATGTTTTTTGTATTATCCGGTTATCTGATCTATCGTACCAGTGTATGGGATCTGCAGCAGGGACGGTATTCTGTTGGGACATTCTATAAGAAACGGATTGGAAGAATATATCCTGCTATGCTGATCATGGTAGCTGCAGTTATGGGATTTCTGGTATTGTATATGCCACAGGTGGCAAAAGGAAAGGCGGCCGAGTTAGTCAGTCTGGTTGGCGGCTACAATAATATATGGCAGGTAAAGCAGAGTGCATCCTATTTTGCAAGAATCAGTCAGCAATCACCATTTACACATTTGTGGGCAACAGCAGTCGAATTGCAATTCTATCTGATGTGGCCGCTCCTTTTCTGGCTGATGAGGCTGTTATACAGACACACATCCAGAAAACTGGTGCGTATCGGATGGTTAGTTCTTGTAATGGTAAGTGGAATACATATGAGTGTGCTATATCAGCCGGAGCAGGATGTATCACGGTTATATTATGGAACAGATACCAGAATCTTTGCCCTGGTGTTAGGCGTATATGTAGGCATGATACATCGGGATGTGGAACGTGTCTGCCGAAGAGGAATGTCAGAGCGTTTACACAGAGCGTGCGTTGTAGTTGCGGGGCTTTTATATATTGTTTCATATTTTGTATTAGAGGGACAGATGCCGATGCTGTATTATGGCGGTCTGTTTGTGCATAGTATACTTTGCGGAATCATTCTTCTGCTTTTACCATACAGTGGAATGGAGAAGATATTGGAAAGAAGTCCATTGACGATAGTAGGTAAGATGAGCTATGAACTGTATCTGTGGATGTATCCGATCATCTTTTTGTTTGGTTATAACAAGAAGAATTATGGAATCTTATCCTGGTGTGTACAGCTTGCCTTGATCGGTGTGATTGCGGGAATACAGTATGCGGTGACAAGATATATGCATCAGAACCGGCAACGTCAGGGTGGTAATATGATGGGAAGGCTTGCGTATGCAGCCGGTAGTCTTGGAATTGCATTTATGGTGTTAGTGGGAAGTGTGGTTGTGAGTGAGAAACTTCCGGAGGGTGGCCATAATTCTGCAAAGGTACTCGCAAAAGAGACATCGGTCAGTGCAAAGAAGCCGATGTCAGCAAAGGATATAGAGAGTAAGGTCTCAGAGAGTACCGGAACACAGGCACCTGTGGCAATGACAACGGAGTCTGTTACGGAAGCTCCTGTGACGCAGAAGACCGTGACTGCAATTGGGGATTCTGTCTTGTTAGGAGCAGATTCGGATATCGAGGATACGATTCCGAATTGTGTTGTGGATGCGAAGGAATCGAGACAGGTGGCGAAGGCAAGAACTGTGGTGGAGGATCTCAAACAGAAGGGCGAATTAGGCGATGTTGTCATTCTGGCTTTGGGTACGAATGGCACATTTTCACCAACGGTTGGTAAGAATCTGGTAGAGGCGATTGGCAAAGAGCGGCAGATCTATTGGGTAACAGCATACGGAAAGCATCTGCAATGGCAGGAGGATGCGAACCGGATGATCTGGTCGATGGCAGAAAAATATGATAATATACATGTGATTGATTGGGCAGCCTATTGTGTGGGACATGATGACTGGTTCTTAAACGATGGGATTCATCTGACGCAGAAAGGCTGTCAGGCATATACACAGATGTTATACGATAATGTAAGTACTGCGTTGAACGAAAACAATCAGGTGAATCAGGCAATGCAGTAGGAAGGAAGAACAGATGGAAATCTATATCATAAGACACGGACAAACGGTATGGAATGCAAAGAAGTTGTTGCAGGGAAGTACAGACATAGAATTGAATGAGAATGGACGAGAACTGGCAGGTGAGACAGGCAGAAACCTGGAATCCGTTCATTTCGATAAGATATACAGTTCGCCATTGATTCGTGCTTATGAGACGGCGTGCCTGATCAGAGGACACCGGAATATTCCAATCATACGGGATGAACGGCTGCGGGAATTATGTTTTGGTATCAATGAAGGTAAGAATTTCTCTAAACTGTTGGAGGATGAATCCGATCCATTCCATTATTTTTTCAAACAGCCGGAATTATATAGAGCACCGGAGCATGGTGAGACGTTAGAACATATTTGTGAAAGGGCAGCGGATTTCTTACAAGAGGTTGTGGAACCACAAAGGAACGAATTGGAACGTATTATGATCGTAGCACATGGAGCACTTAACAAAGCGTTGATGTGCCATATCAAACAACATGATATTTCGCAGTATTGGTCGGGCGGATTGCAGACGAATTGTAATGTGATCATTGTATCGTTGGATGATGCTGGATATCATGTTGTGGATGAGACAAGAGTATTCTATTAATATGTTATATTTCATATGAGACAAGAAAATATTATTCAGCATGGTCCGGTAAACGAACCGTGAAGATCAAATGAAAAAACAGATACTATATCTTAACAATATAGTAGATTATTCGCAAAATGCCCTATATGGCTGGGTGTGGCAATAAGCACAGCGTAAGTTCTGTCGGAGATAACGTGAATGGCACATGCCCGGAAACGTAAAGAAAGCCATGTATGGTTGTCTTATATGGTTAAGCAGGCTGGTCTGTCTACGCCGGTGCTTGGTGAGGTTCTTACGAACCTAGCACCGCTGCGTAGGCAGTATAAGTGCAAACGTGCCTGCGTACCATAAAGATAAGCATACATGGCTTATTCATACTTTTTCGCATGTGCCCTCGCACGTCCGTCTCTTACGCTGTGCAAGGGTATAAGTTTACTTGGATTTTACTTCCTTCCACAATTCATTGTAGAGGTGATCTGCGTCTTCGCCAAGGTAGCGGAACGTCTCTAAATTCTTATACTGGCTAAGATCCGGGAAGGCAATCGTGCTGTTACGGATATCATCATCTTCAATGAGTTTGCGGGCTTCTGTGTTTGGTGTAGAATATGTGATATACTCAAAATTCATAAGTGCAATATCTGGACGGCAGAGGAAATTAATGAATTTCTCTGCATTTTCCTTGTTTGGGGCATCCTTTAAGATACACCAGGAATCAATCCATACATTTGTTCCTTCCTTTGGTATAACATATTCCAGATTGGAATTTTCGCGTTGTGTATAGATTGCCTCGCCAGAGTAGATGACACCGATGGCAGCCTCGTTACCAATCATCTTGTCACGCACCTGATCGACAACATAAGCCTGTGTCAAAGGCTTCTGATCAATCAGTGCCTGTTTGGCTTTTTCTAATTCTTCCGGATCGGTTGAATTCATGGAGTAGCCGAACTTCTTTAGTGCTACCATGAAAGCGTCCCGGACAGAGTCCTGCATCAGAATATTGTCTTTGTACTTGTCATTCCATAGAATATCCCAGGAGTCTACCGGTTCATCCACCATGGTCTTGTTATACAGAATACCAACCGTTCCGACACAATATGGAACACTGTATTTGTTTTCCGGATCAAAGTCTCTCGACTGTTTGATGTAATTCGGATCAATGTTCTTGATGTTAGGAACCTGATCGAAGTCGATTTCGGCTAACAGGTTATTCTCGATCATTTTCTGTATCATATAATCAGAAGGACAGACAACATCATACTCGGCTGCTTTGGAGGCAACCTTTGGATACATGGTTTCGTTCGTTTCGTATTCATCGTAGACAACCTCGATACCGGTTTCTTCCTCAAACATATTGAGAACTTCCGGATCCAAATATTCACCCCAGTTATAGACAATGACCTGTTCATTATTTTTGTTCCGGAACAGGAAGATTGAACCGATGACTAAGATAAAGGCAACGGCTGCTACTGCAAACTGTCTGGAATATTTACGCAGGAAACCGGTGTGTTTCTTTGGCTGTTTTTCTTTGGAAGGTCCGGCATTTACAATTAACAATAGCACAAATACGGTTACGAAAATGATCGTGGAAAGTGCGTACATTTCCGGCTTGATTCCTTTTCGGACTTCCGTATAGATCTTGGTAGAGAGGGTATCCACGCCGGCACCTTTCGTAAAATGTGTGATAATGAAATCATCTAAGGACATTGTAAATGCCATCAGGAATCCGGACAGAATTCCCGGTAGGATATCCGGGAAAATCACCTTAAAAAATGCGTAGACCGGAGAGGCACCTAAGTCGAGGGCTGCTTCATAAGTATTTGGATTCAATTGCTTAAACTTTGGCATGACATTTAATATAACGTAAGGAATATTAAATGTGATATGTGCAAGCAGGATCGTCTGCATACCAAACCGGAATCCAAAACTGATAAAGAGCAGCATCAAAGAGATGCCGGTTACAATATCTGCATTCAGCATAGGAATATTATTCATGCCGAGTAACAGATTGCGTGTGCGGACCTTCATATTGTTAAGTGCGATACAGGTAATGGTTCCGATGATCGTTGCAACAACAGAAGAAATGATTGCAATGAAGATCGTATTATAAAGAGCCCGCATAATAGCATCATTTTTGAACAGTTCACTGTACCAGTTAGTGGTAAAGCCACCCCATTTTGCCCGTGTTCGGCTGTTGTTAAAGGAAAGTACGATTAATGTTACGATCGGTGCATATAAAAAGATGAATATAATAGCAACGTAAAAACGTTCGATAAATCGTTTCATTACATCATTCCTCCTTCCCCGTCTTTATCAAATATAGCGGAGAATGCTATATTGATCAGGATAAAGATCATCATGACAAGCGAAAGTCCGCTTCCTAAGTTCCAATTACTTGCCTGTGTAAATTCCTGCTCAATTACATTACCGATCAACAGGATCTTGCTTCCGCCTAATAAATTTGAGATAACGAAGGTGGTGAGGGCAGGAATAAATACCATAGTGATTCCGCTGATGACACCGGGCAGTGTCAATGGAAATATTACTTTGGTGAATGTCTGTATTCCGTTTGCCCCCAGATCTCTGGCTGCGTTAATGACATCAGCATCTAATTTGATCAGAGCATTATAAATCGGAAGTACCATAAATGGTAAAAAGTTATAAACCATACCAAGTACAATTGCATATGGAGTGTTGATAATATTGAGTGTTGGAAGATGTAAAAAATTCAAAATGGAATTAATAACACCTGTTTTTTCCAATAACGTCTGCCATGCCAATGTGCGCAGAAGAAAATTCATCCACATTGGAAGGATAAAGATTAATACAATAAAGCTATTCTGATTCACGCCAAGTCTTGAGAGGATCATTGCCAGCGGATAGGCGAGTACTAAGCAGATAATGGTTGCAATCAGTGAAAGTACGATCGACAATCCAAGAGCCTTTAAATGTTCCGGTTCTGCAATTGCGGTGATATTGGCAAGTGTAAAATGTTTGTCTGTGTCAATGAGCCCGTAATAGAAGATCATAAATAGTGGAATCAGGATAAATACGATTCCCCAGACCGTGAAGGGCATTGCCAGCCATTTACTATGTTTAGTCTTCAATGTAAGCAACCTCCTCATCTTCGGATTCCGGTTTGTGCATGATCTGGATGTTAAATGGGTCAACGCTGATACCGACCTTTTCACCAACCGGATGCATAACCGTAGAATGTACGAGCCATTCAAAGCCGCCGGCCATAACTTCCATCTCATAATGAACACCCTTAAAGATAATGTGTGTGACCTCACCGGAAATGGTGCCTTCTTCTGGTTTACATAACACAACATCCTCCGGACGGATCACGACATCGACCGGTTTGTTTTGACCAAATCCTTCATCAACGCACTGCCATTTCACACCCAGGAAAGATACAAGACGATCTTCGAGCATGGTAGCATCAATAATATTGCTGTCACCGATAAAGTCTGCAACAAAGGCATTTTCCGGTTCGTTATAAATGTCTTCCGGTGTTCCAATCTGCTGGATGTATCCCTGATTCATAACAACGATCGTGTCACTCATGGTCAGAGCTTCTTCCTGATCGTGGGTGACATATACAAAAGTAATTCCAAGTTCTTCTTTCAGACGGATGAGCTCATACTGCATGCTCTGGCGCAGTTTTAAATCAAGTGCACCAAGCGGTTCATCTAAAAGAAGGACTTTTGGCTCGTTTACAATCGCACGGGCGATGGCGATACGCTGCTGCTGACCACCGGAGAGAGAATCGACCGAACGGTTTTCAAAGCCTTCCAGATTGACCAGTTTTAAGGCATATTTGATTTTATCCTGAATATATGCTTTGCTTTTCTTACTTATTTTAAGGCCGAATGCAATGTTTTCGGCGATGGACATATGCGGGAAAAGAGAATACTTCTGAAAAACGGTATTCAGTTTCCGTTCATTGGCTGCAAGAGCTGTGATATCCTGTCCGTCAAACAGAATCTGTCCCTTGTCCGGGCTTTCAAAGCCTCCCAGCAGACGCAGGGTTGTAGTTTTTCCGCATCCGGACGGACCTAAAAGGGTCAGAAATTCATTCTCCCGGATATACAGATTTAAATCATCCAACACAAGATTGGAATCGTAGGATTTGGAAATTCCAATAAAATCAATTAAATGTTTACTCATACGTTTGTCCTCTTAAAAATTTGGTGGGGTAGTCACCCAGATGATGACGGCATCTGTCGAACAGGTGTTTTCCAGATAATGCTTTTTTCCTGCTTTAAAATAGAAAGATTCCCCGGCATGTACCGTCTGGTTTTGTCCGGCATAGTGGATACGGACGTTTCCTTTGATTACATAACCGAAATCCTCCCCCTCATGGGGCTGATAAACTTCTGACCGTCCACCGGCGTGTAAAGTCAGACGAACCGGTTCCATCTGGTTTTTCTGTGCATTGGGAACGACCCATTCAATACAGCAGTGTTTTTCTTCGTCGGTTTTTTCAAAATAATCTTCCTGTTTGAAAACAATCTGTTCCGGCTCTTCATCTGTAAAAAATTCTGCTGGTGTCGTACCAAGGCACTGGATGATATCCAGAAGAGTTCCGATGGACGGAGAGTTCTGGTTTCGTTCCAACTGTGAGATAAAGCCCTTGGTCAGCTCGGCACGGTCCGCCAGCTCCTGTTGCGTCAGTCCGTACTGGATGCGCAGTTCTTTCATGCGGTGTCCAATGTCCATGGCATGCCTCCCGTAAATTTATGAAACATGATTGTTAGTTGATTTTTTGTTTACTGATTATAAACTCAACAGTTTCTATTCTACAGAATCCATGTGAAAAGTCAATCTTTTTTTAATATAAATTTTATGAAAAAACAGTTGATTTTCTGAATCGGTTTTGGTATTATATACAAGTACGTTTTGCCAATATGGCTCAGTTGGTAGAGCAACGCATTCGTAATGCGTGGGTCAGGGGTTCGAGTCCCCTTATTGGCTTCGTTTCAGACACGTTTTGTATCGGGTATCCGATGGAAGACGTGTCTTTTTTACTTTAAAAAGTGCTTGTTTCTTAGGCATGAAATTGGTATAATGGGCGCAGACAAAGAAAATAAGAATAAAGGTTGAGGTAAAAAATGGACAAGAACAAAAAGACGTTTCAGGTACCGACATTACTGGCCTTTGCAGCAATTGTTGCAATTATGGTGATTGTAGGGGTGAGAGTCCTTAACGTTCCGGTAGTTCCTATGTGTCTGCTTGTTATCATTGAGGCAGTTATTGCAGTGATGCTGCATCATGCGGAACTCTGGGTGCATGGACTTCTTATTCTGGCAGAACTTTGTGCCGGTGTTGCCGGGGAAAAAACAGTATTGATTATTTTATGTGCAGTTGTTTACATTGCAGCGACGTTTGCACTGCAGATGTTAGATAAAGGAGAAACACACAATGGACAGTAGTGACAGTAGTTATTACAGCAGGCAACAGCTGGATGAGCTGTTTTTACAGATGATCGCCTTTTTTTCCGGAGATCCGAAACGGATTCAGCATTTCATGAAAGTGCATAGTTTCGCAAGAATCATCGGAACAAAAGAAGGGCTTGACGAGACATCCCTTTTTATATTGGAAGCAGCCGCTTATACCCATGACATTGGAATCCGTCCGGCAGAAGAAAAGTATGGACGGTGTGACGGAAAGCTGCAGGAGCAGGAAGGACCGATTGTGGCACAGAGAATGCTTTCCGATGTGGGAATTGAAAATTATCTGATCGACCGTATCTGCTATCTGATCGGACATCATCATACATATGATAATATCGAAGGACTGGATTATCAGATTCTGGTGGAGGCAGATTTTCTGGTCAATTTATATGAAGATGACGTCAATCGTCACGGAATTGAACAGGCATATCAGCAAATTTTCCGGACGCAGACCGGAAAAGAAATTTTTAATCAGATGTATACAGATGAAAGATGAATAAAAAAAATTATCAGAAAATAATGGAAGATCTGATCCGTGAAAACTGTACGGCAGGGGAGGCTCCAAGCCTCCTTTTGCACAGCTGTTGTGCACCGTGCAGTTCTTATTGTATTGCATGTCTTGCAGAACATTTCCATGTAACGGTATTTTATTACAATCCCAATATTTATCCGCCGGAAGAATATCATATGCGGGCAAAGGAGCAGGAACGTTTTATTGCTGAGTTTCCTACAAAATATCCGGTTTCTTTTGTGGAAGGTGCATACGATACACAGCGGTTTTACGATATGGCAAAGGGCATGGAAGAGATCCCGGAAGGGGGAGAGCGCTGTTTTGCCTGTTACCGGCTGCGGCTTTCCGAGGCTGCGTCCTATGCAAAAGCGCACGGATTTGATTTCTTTACGACAACACTATCCATCAGTCCGCTGAAAAATGCGGAAAAGTTAAATCAGATCGGAGCAGAACTGGCAGATACCTTTGGTGTCCGTTATCTGTTTTCGGATTTTAAAAAGAAGGAAGGCTATAAAAAGTCGACCGAAATTTCTAAGGAGTATCACATGTACCGGCAGTACTACTGTGGGTGTGTGTATTCCAAGCGTGACCGCGACCGTGAAATCGTACTGCGCAGACAGCAGGAAGAACAGATTTTATAAAAATAAAACAAAGAATTTAAGAAAGAGAGGAATTTAGATATGGCACAGTTATGGGGCGGAAGATTTACGAAGGAGACAGACCAGCTGGTTTACAATTTTAATGCATCCATTTCGTTTGATCAGAAATTTTACAAGCAGGATATTGAGGGTTCCATTGCACATGTGCGTATGCTTGGAAAGCAGGGCATTCTGACACAGGAAGAGATGCAGGCGATTGTTTCCTGTTTACAGGAAATTCTTGCGGATGTGGAGAGCGGAAAGCTTGCCATCACTTCGGAATATGAGGATATTCACAGTTTTGTGGAAGCAAACCTTATTGACCGTCTGGGAGATACCGGAAAGAAACTGCATACCGGACGAAGCAGAAATGATCAGGTGGCACTGGACATGCGTCTGTATACCCGGCAGCAGGTTCTTGAGACGGATGAACTGCTGGAACAGCTGCTGCAGGTACTGCTTCGCATTATGAAAGAAAATACGCAGACGATTATGCCAGGATTTACCCATTTGCAGAAAGCGCAGCCGATCACACTCGCACATCATATGGGGGCGTACTTTGAAATGTTTAAGCGTGACCGTTCCCGTATGCACGATATTTACGAGCGCATGAATTACTGCCCGCTCGGTTCCGGCGCACTGGCAGGAACAACCTATCCGCTTGACCGCGAATATACTGCAGAGCTTCTTGGCTTTTACGGACCGACCTTAAACAGTATGGACGGTGTTTCCGACCGCGATTACCTGATCGAATATCTGTCTGCCATGGCAACCATTATGATGCATTTAAGCCGCTTCTCCGAGGAAATCATCATCTGGAATTCCAACGAATACAAATTTGTAGAGATTGATGATGCATACAGTACCGGAAGCAGTATCATGCCACAGAAGAAAAATCCGGATATTGCAGAACTTGTCCGAGGCAAGACCGGGCGTGTGTATGGCGCGCTCATGTCGCTTCTGACCACGATGAAGGGGATTCCGCTTGCTTACAATAAAGACATGCAGGAAGACAAGGAACTTTCCTTTGATGCCATTGACACAACGAAAGGCTGTATTGCGTTATTCACGGGCATGCTTGATACCATGAAATTCAATAAGGATGTTATGAGAAAGAGTGCCGCACACGGCTTTACCAACGCGACGGATGCTGCCGATTATCTTGTAAATCACGGGGTTCCGTTCCGCGATGCGCATGGAATTATCGGACGTATTGTTTTGTACTGTCTGGACAAACAGATGCCGATTGACGATATGAGTCTGGAAGAATTAAAACAGTTTTCTCCGGTATTTGAGGAGGATGTCTATGATGCAATCTCCATGGAAACCTGTGTCAACAAGCGTCTGACGATCGGTGCACCAGGGGAAGAGGCGATGAAGAAAGTGATCGCAATCGAAGAGGCATATCTGGAGAAAAAATGAGACAAAAGGAGCACATCGTATGCAGAATCGCTTGTGCGATGCAATGTACGTAATTGCGGTACATCTCTGATGTATTGCCTGAAATACCGCTTAGTCGGTATTTCGGATTGTGCAAGTCCTACATATATTTGAGGAATATTTTATTTATTTAGGACAATTTGTTCCTTGTAATTTTACCTGGTTTCAAGTAATATATTTCCTATAAAGACACATGTTCGTGTAACACGGACAAAAAACAAAAATGTTTTTCTGTAAAAGACAGGTGTCCGCGTATAAAGAAAAGAACAGAGGAGATTGGAAAAATGAGTGAGAAGTTAAAAGTTGGTATCCTTGGCGGAACAGGTATGGTAGGACAGAGATTTATCTCTTTGCTGGAGAATCATCCATGGTTTGAGGTTACCACGATTGCAGCAAGCCCAAGAAGTGCAGGAAAGACTTATGAGCAGGCAGTAGGAGATCGTTGGAAAATGGATACTCCAATGCCGGAAGCTGTAAAGAATATTGTAGTAATGAATGTAAATGAGGTAGAGCAGGTAGCTTCTCAGGTCGACTTTGTATTTTCTGCTGTAGACATGACAAAAGAAGAGATCAAAAAGATCGAGGAAGATTACGCAAAGACAGAGACACCGGTTGTTTCCAACAACAGTGCTCACCGCTGGACACCGGATGTGCCGATGGTAGTTCCGGAAATCAATCCACAGCACATGGAAGTTATCAAGTATCAGAAAGAGCGTCTTGGTACAAAGCGCGGTTTCGTAGCAGTAAAGCCAAACTGCTCCATCCAGAGTTATGCACCGGTTCTGACTGCATGGAAAGAGTTTGAGCCGTATGAAGTAGTTGCCACTACCTATCAGGCTATTTCCGGAGCAGGAAAGACGTTCAAGGACTGGCCAGAGATGCTTGGAAACATTATTCCATACATCGGTGGTGAGGAAGAAAAGTCTGAGAAAGAGCCTCTGCGTATCTGGGGGCATGTAGATGATGAGAAGAAGCAGATTGTTCCTGCAACTTCACCAGTCATTACCTGCCAGTGTATCCGTGTGCCGGTATTAAACGGACATACAGCAGCTGTATTTGTTAAATTCAAGAAGAAACCTACCAAAGAGCAGCTGATCGAAGCACTGAAGAATTACAGTGGTGTGCCACAGGAACTGAAGCTTCCGAGTGCACCGGAACATTTCATCCAGTACTTAGAAGAGGACAACCGTCCGCAGGTCAGCCTGGATGTAAACTTTGAGCATGGCATGGGGATCTCTGTCGGACGTCTGAGAGAGGATACCGTATATGACTGGAAATTCGTTGGATTATCTCACAATACCGTTCGTGGTGCAGCCGGTGGTGCAGTTTTATGTGCAGAGCTGTTGAAAGCACAGGGATATATCACAAAGAAATAAGTATTAAATTGAAATACGGATTTTGGGAGAGAAGTGCAAAAACTGCACTTCTTTCTTTTTGCCGAAAACCTTGTGAGAGATATTAATCAGTGATATAATTTCTTTTAGCAGAAGGAATTTTGTACGGAGGAATCGGGATGAACGCAAAAAAAACAGATCTCAAAGAACTGGAAGGCTGGTATGAAAAATCAGGAAACCAGCTGATGCTTTTGTATGGTGGGATGGACTGCCGGAAAGAACAGCTGATCAAAGAATTCTGTGTGGGGAAAAAGTATTTTTATTATCGATGCAGACAGCTTTCCGCACAGGAACAGATGCAGAAAATGGGAGAAGAAATTCAAAATGCTTTTCAGATGAAGCTGAGCAGATATTCCTATGATGAATTTTTTAACCGGGTAAAAAGCGGAGATGCATCAAAACTGGTGATTGTGATTGATGAGGCACAGTATGCAATTAAAAGAGATCCGGAATTTGTCAAAAGTATTTTAAAACTGAAGATGAAACGGCTTTATCCGGGACCGGTGATGATCATTCTGGCGTCTTCTTCCATTGTATGGACCACGCAGGATGCAAAAGATGCGTTCGGGGACGGATTCCGTCGTATTGATGTACTGCATAAAGTCGAAGATCTGAATTTCCTGGAAGTTGTCCGGACATTTCCGGCACTTTCGGTCAGCGACTGTATCCGTATTTATGGATCGATCGGCGGGGTGCCGGGATATATGGAAGCCTGGAATCCGGAAATTTCATACAGGGAGAATATTTACCGGCTTGTGCTGACGGAGGGCGGATATCTGTTTCATATGGCAGAACAGAAAATTTCGGCAGAACTGCGTGAACTTTCCGTCTATAACACAATTTTATCTGCAATTGCACAGGGATATAATAAACTGAATGACCTGTATGCAAAAACCGGATATTCCCGTGCAAAGATCAGTGTTTATATGAAAAATCTCAGCCATTTTGATATTGTAGAGAAAGTGCAGTCATTTCAGACCGGCGGCTGGGAAAATACTAAGAAAGGGGTATACCAGATCAAAGATACATTTATTAATTTCTGGTTTAAATTTGTATTTCCCCACATGTCGGATCTTTATCTGCTGAAACCGCATGAATTTTACGACCGCTACATTGCACCGGAACTTGGCACGTATCTGAAACGTTATTTCCGGAATGTCTGCATGGAGTATATGATGCTTTTGAATCAGATGGGACGCATGCCGTTTCCAGTTCATAAGATCGGAACCTGGGTTGGAAAGACAGGAAACATTGATATTATTGCCCAGAGCACAGACCGCAGAAATATTGTGGGACTATGTAACTGGGATCAGCCACAGCTGACATCGCAGATGTGCGAGGAACTGTATCAGAACATGGAAAAGGCAAAAATCCGTTCGGAGCATATTTTTTTATTCTCTGCAACGCGGTTTGAACCGATGCTGGCGGAGCATGCCAAAACGGATGACCGGTTTGAGCTGATTGATATGAACGAATTATAGAAAAAGTTTGCCAATAGGGGATAGAAGATGGGAAAGTCACTGATCATAACGGAGAAACCGTCGGTTGCCCAGGAATTTGCAAAAGTTCTCGGGGTAAGCGGGGGCCGCAGAGATGGCTATCTGGAAAACCAGAAATATGTGATCACCTGGTGCGTGGGACATCTGGTAGCCATGGTATATCCGGAAAGTTATGATATAAAATACAAAAAGTGGAAACTGGAAGATCTGCCATTTCTTCCAAAAGAATATAAATATGATGTGATCAAAGATGTCAGCCGGCAGTATGATGTGGTTCACGGAATGTTGATGCGCGAGGATATCGACCGTGTCTACTGGGCAGGAGATGCCGGAAAAGAAGGACAGACGATTGAGGAAAATATCCGCAATTTCGGCGGTGTGCGAGACGGCATGGAGGAACTCCGGGTCTGGATTGATTCCCAGACAGAGGAAGAGATCCAACGGGGAATCCGGGAAGCAAAACCGATGTCTGCCTATGAAAATCTTGGAAAATCCGGTATTATGCGTACCATTGAAGATTATGCCATGGGCATTAATTTTTCCCGTGTAATGTCGGTAAAATATGGAGGATTGTTAAACAATGCGGCGGGAACACGTTCCTACACCGCTATTGCGGTCGGGCGCGTGATGACCTGTGTGCTTGGGATGGTCGTGATCCGTGAGCGCGAGATCCGCAATTTTAAGGAGACACCGTTTTACCGTGTTGTCGGAAATTTTACAGATGCACATGTTCAGGGCGAGTGGAAAGCCGTCGAGGGATCAGGGTACTTTGCATCGCCGCTTTTGTATAAGGAAAACGGATTTCGGGAAAAGAAGGATGCACTGGCATTGATTGACCGCGTGCAGGGACATTCTGCGATTGTGGAATCCATGGAAAAGAATATTTCCAGAAAACGGGCGCCGTTACTGTTTAATCTGGCAGAGCTGCAGGCAGAATGTGCAAAACGATTCAAGATCAGCCCGGATGAAACCTTACAGGTGGCGCAGGATCTGTATGAACGGAAACTGACAACGTATCCGCGTACCGATGCGCGTGTGCTTTCTACTCCGGTGGCAAAGGAAATTCATAAAAATATCAGCCGTCTGCGGGGATATGAGCCGACTTCGGATTTTGTGGAGCAGATTCTCGACAGAAAGCTGTATGGAAATATTGCAGGAACGCAGTATACCGATGATGCTAAAGTGACAGACCACTATGCGATCATTCCGACCGGTCAGCTCACGGAGCTTGGGAAACTGAATGCTCTGCAGAAATCGGTATTTGATCTGATCGTGCGGAGATTTCTCAGTGTGTTTTATCCGGCGGCAGAATATCAGAATGTAAAAATGACGGCTGTTGTGGATGTGGGGGAAAATAAGGAACGTTTTTATGCGTCCGCACGTGTATTAAAGACACCCGGCTATTTGGAAATTGCAGGAATTCCAAAGAAAGAGGAAGAAGATTCGGATCCGAAGGAACTGCTACATCTGGCAGATCAGCTGAAAAAGGGCGATGAGATTTCCGTGGATGGATATGAGGTGAAAGAGGGAAAAACTTCACCGCCGAAGCGGTACACCTCCGGTTCCATGGTGCTTGCCATGGAAAATGCAGGACAGCTGATTGAGGATGAAGAGCTTCGGGAACAGATCAAAGGTTCGGGAATTGGTACTTCTGCCACACGTGCGGAGATTATCAAGAAACTGGTCCGTATCCATTACCTCAATCTGAATAAACGGACGCAGGTGCTCACACCGGAAAATCTCGGGGAGATGGTATTTGAGGTGGTGAGCATGACCGTCCCGGCACTTTTGAACCCAAAGATGACAGCTTCCTGGGAAAAGGGACTTGATGGAATTACACAGGGAACCGTGGATTTCTGGGATTACCGGACGAAACTGGAAGATTTCATCCGGACCGAAACGGAAAAGATGATCGGACAGGATCTGCGGGAACCGCTTGCGGAACGCATCAGTAATTTTGCCGGGAAACATGCAAGAGGTGCCGGTGCGAGAAGAAAGATCGGCGTCAGATGTCCGGCATGCGGTGGAGAACTTGTAACCACGCCATTTGGCTATGGATGTGTAAATTATAAGAATGATAAATCAGGATGTAATTTTAATATTGGCGAAATTGCAGGTGTTCAGCTGAGTGAGGAACAGGTAAAAGAACTTATCGAACAGGGGCATACCCAGACCATTCGCGGGTTTAAATCCAAGGCAGGCAAACGGTTTGATGCAAAACTTAAGGTAGATAAAGATGAAAACGGAAAAGTTAATATTGCATTTGATTTTTCAGACGTAGAGCCGGAAATCATTCCGGAGGTAAAGTGCCCGGTATGTGGCGGACAGATGAAAAAGACATCTTTCGGCTATGGATGTGTAAACTTTTCACCGGACGATGAGAACAGCTGCCGGTTTTCCATTGGAACGATCGCCGGAAAAACCCTGCCGGTTACTGCGGTAAAGCAGCTCCTGACGGATGGTCACACAGATACCCTGCGCGGTTTTAAATCAAAAACCGGTAAAAAATTTGATGCCTGTCTGAAACTGGAGAAAACCGAAGAGGGAAAGACGAATATTGTATTTGATTTTGACAGCGTGGAACAGAAAGTGATCCGCGATGTGAAGTGTCCGCTCTGCGGGGGTGAGATCATTGCGACCTCTTTTGGTTATGGATGTGCCAACTATAAGCCGGGCGATGAAAACAGCTGCAGGTTTTCTATTGGGAAGATGGCAGAGAAATCTTTTACGGAAGCACAGGTCCGGCAGCTTTTAAACGATGGCATTACGGAAACCATGCGTGGGTTTAAGTCAAAAACAGGGAAGAAATTTGATGCGCGCGTAGCTCTCGCAAAAGATGAAAACGGGAAAGTAACCGGGCTGAAATTTGATTTTGACAATGTAGAGCCAAAGAAAGTCAAAGATGTGAAGTGCCCGAAGTGTGGTGGGGATATTGTAGTGGCACCGTTTGGATTTATGTGTGCCAATCATAAAAAAGATGATAAGGAAAGCTGCAGCTTTATGATTGGAAGTATCGCGAGTGTCCGGCTGAAAGAAGCGCAGGTGAAAGAGCTTCTGACGAAAAAGAAGACAGAGGTAATTTCGGGATTTGTGGCAAAGACCGGTATGAAATTTGATGCACCGCTGAAACTGACGGAAGAAGGGGAGATCGCATTTGATTTTCCGGAGAAACCGAGACCGGAAGAGACAACCGTGCCGTGCCCGAAATGCGGCAAAATGCTGATGAAGACGCAGTGGAGGTATGAATGTGCGTGCGGATTTAAGATCTGGCATACCGTTGCTAAGGTGGAACTTTCCGAAGAAGTGATGAAAGAACTGCTGACGACCGGAAAGACGAAGCAGAAGATTGCCGGATTTACCTCAAAGGCAGGCAATACATTTGACACCTGCCTGAAATATGAAAATGATCAGATTTCGTTTGATTTTGATAATCCGGGGGAGGCACCGCCGGAGAAAACAGCAGCCGCAGAGGAAACAACGGCTTTGAAGGAAACGGAAGAGTCCGAAAGAAAAACGATCAGTAATCATGAAAATTAAAATGTAAGGAGATTAAAAAATGGAAAACGCAAAAATCAAAAACATGTATGATTTGTCACAGTCTATTGCAGGAGAGTACCTTTCACAGTTTACGTATCCGTGGGAAGCATTAAAAGGAATCAGCGATTTTATCAAAAAGCTCGGTCCGACACTCGATCCGGAAATTTATGAGAAACGTGGAGAAAATATCTGGGTGGCAAAGAGTGCAACTGTTGCGCCTACTGCATGCCTGAACGGACCGCTGATTATTGATGAAGATGCCGAGATCCGTCACTGTGCATTTATCCGCGGAAGCGCAATCATTGGAAAAGGATCGGTTGTCGGAAATTCCACGGAGATCAAAAATGATATCATTTTTAACACGGTACAGGTACCACATTACAATTACGTCGGGGATTCCATTCTCGGTTACAAGTCCCATATGGGAGCCGGTTCGATTACCTCCAATGTAAAATCGGATAAAACACTTGTGGTTGTAAAGGACAGCAGAGATTCCGGTGAAGAAATTGAAACAGGACTTAAGAAATTTGGAGCTATGCTCGGAGATCACGTAGAGGTAGGATGCAACTCCGTTTTAAATCCGGGTACGGTTATCTGCCCGAATTGTAATGTCTATCCGCTTTCTTCTGTCCGCGGAGTGATTCCGGCAAACCATATCTACAAGGATGCAGACCATATTGTGGCAAAAAAAGAAAAATAGTAGTTGTATCTAAAAAAGTGCGAATTTGCACTAGACTTTAGGAAAAAAATATGCAAAAATATTAGCGGTATGTCGAATGATAACGAGTTTATCTACAATTAACATGCGAAAGGAGTCTTAAGATGATTTACACAAAGGAAGTTGAAAACATGTGTCCTGTAGCAAAGGGCGCAAAGCATGAGCCAGCTCCTATCCCGGAAGAGGGAAAGTGGGTTCATTCCAAGAAAATTGAGGACATTTCAGGATTTACACACGGTGTCGGCTGGTGTGCACCACAGCAGGGTGCCTGCAAGCTTTCTCTTAACGTAAAGAACGGTATCATTGAGGAAGCATTAGTTGAGACAATCGGTTGCTCTGGTATGACTCATTCAGCTGCCATGGCTGCAGAAGTTTTACAGGGTAAGACAATTCTGGAAGCTTTAAATACAGACTTAGTTTGTGATGCTATCAACACAGCTATGAGAGAACTTTTCTTACAGATCGTATATGGACGTACACAGTCTGCATTCTCTGATGACGGACTTGCTGTAGGTGCTGGTCTGGAAGATTTAGGAAAGGGACTTCGTTCTCAGGTTGGTACTATGTATGCAACAAAAGAGAAGGGTGTTCGTTACCTTGAGATGGCTGAAGGATATGTTACAGGTATCGCTCTTGACGAGAATAACGAGGTAATTGGTTACCAGTTCGTTTCTCTTGGAAAGATGACTGACTTCATTAAGAAGGGTGATGATCCTAACACAGCTTGGGAGAAAGCCAAGGGTCAGTATGGCCGTGTGGACGATGCAGTTAAGATTATCGATCCACGTCAGGAATAATTGGAAAGGAGAACGATATAATGGCATCATTATTTGAAGGATATGAAAGAAGAATTGACCAGATTAACGCTGTTTTAAACAGCTATGGGATCAGCTCTATCGAAGAAGCTGAAAAGATTACAAAGGACGCTGGACTGAACGTTTACGATCAGGTTAAGAAGATTCAGCCAATTTGTTTCGAGAACGCTTGCTGGGCTTACACTGTAGGTGCTGCAATCGCAATCAAGAAGGGATGCAAGAGAGCTGCTGATGCTGCCGCAGCAATCGGTGAAGGACTTCAGGCATTCTGTATTCCTGGATCTGTTGCAGATCATCGTAAAGTAGGTTTAGGACATGGTAACCTTGGTAAGATGCTCCTTGAGGAGGAGACAGAGTGCTTCTGTTTCTTAGCTGGACATGAGTCATTCGCAGCTGCTGAGGGTGCAATCGGTATCGCTGAGAAGGCAAACAAGGTTCGTCAGAAACCTCTTCGTGTTATCTTAAACGGTCTTGGAAAAGACGCAGCACAGATCATTTCCCGTATCAACGGATTTACATTCGTAGAGACAAAGTATGATTACAAGGCTGCAAAGCTTAACATTGAGTACGAAAAAGCATACTCTGACGGACTTCGCGCAACTGTAAAATGTTACGGTGCTGATGATGTTCAGGAAGGTGTTGCAATCATGCATCATGAGAACGTAGGTGTTTCCATCACTGGTAACTCTACAAACCCAACACGTTTCCAGCATCCGGTTGCAGGTACATACAAGAAGGAATGTATCGAGCAGG
>ERZ779865.84-NODE-84-length-85971-cov-5.204828_pt1 | contig 85971 bp, 76 predicted proteins | sample MGYA00433088_ERZ779865 | MGnify/ENA primary metagenome ERZ779865 (study PRJEB29588, sample SAMEA2151703) | human gut metagenome | biome: human gut; feature: human-associated habitat; material: faeces | place: Denmark | collected 2008/2010 ... | reverse complement strand
ACATCTATAATAAATTCGGGGTTATTAATGCGCACATAATTGACAGCCATATCTAACTCCTGATAGAAGTTCTCCACCGAAAATGATATATTGCATACATTAATATGCAGTCCAAAATGATCAGTCTGAAAAAGCTGCGTTTCTTCTGTAAGATTATTATCTACTGTAATGTAATATATCTCATTTTTCTTTTCTTTCTGAAGCTTTCCCATGTATCCGACAAGTACAATAACCTCATACCCCAGCTTCTGCAGATAATTATAAAGATTGCATATTATCATGGTAGGTGCATGCAGCTCCGACAATAATGCTCTTGATGTTATAATTACCTTGTTCCTGTTGCGCTTCTCATATGGCATATATTCTAACATGCCACCGGATATATTGGAACAGATCTTGTCAACCATCTTAATATATATATCATTGTCTCTCAGGAAATTTTCACTTCCACCACCATTATTAATGCTGTTGCTGAATGCAAATGAACCAATCTGGTGTATACAATTCAACGCAGATACAGGGTCTATATCATTACTTTCCATAACATCATACATCATTTTAATTATACTCTCATCCCTGAGTATATAAATAAGATATGATAACAGATATATCTCTCCTGCATAATCCCCATCCATGCAGCTTTTCAGGTCATTCAATGCATTACTTTTCTCATCTTGTGTCATATTAAAAAATATTTTTTTTAATTCTTCCTGATTTGAGGAAGAGTTATCTTTAATTACTTCGTTTAGGATTTCCAGAAAATCCATAGCTTTTTCCCTCCGTTTATTATGGGCTACTTTTTCATATTCTCCATAAACTCTTTCAGATTTTCTTTTGGTGTTGTTGTCGGTCTTCCAAGATCCTTTCTGGACCCTATTGCGGTCTTTACCTCTATAAATGTAAGCTGGTTTGATTTTGCTGCTTCCATAAGACAGTTTCTTAATTCTTTTTCCGTCTCTGCAGTATACGCCTCTTTGTAACCACATCCCATTGCTATCTGGCAAAGATTCATTGTAGATGCTGCTGTTGGCATTCCGCCTACCGACTCGTGTGCTGAATTGTTAATCACTATATGCACAAAGTTTTGCGGACATACATTCCCTATAACTGCCATGGAACCCATATGCATTATTACTGCGCCATCTCCGTCAATACACCACACTTTTCTTTCAGGTCTGTTAACAGCAATTCCAAGTGCTATTGAGCTGCTGTGCCCCATTGAGCCGACCGTAAGAAAATCTTTTTGGTGTCCCTGACCATTATGCTCCCTTATTTCAAACAGCTCCCTGCTTGCTTTTCCTGTTGTTGAAACTATTACATCTTCGTCTGAAGCTTCCGTAACTAACTTAATGACAGATTCCCTTGTTATTGTGCTGTTGTTATGGTACTCTGTCTTATTCTCATATGAAAGCGCTCCTTTGCTCACGATAAAAGCTACGCTCTTCCCTTTTTCAAGCAGTGTACGGAAAGCGGACATCTGCATGCAAAGTTCATCGTATGATGTATCTTTTTTTAAATGATATGCTGCTATATCCATATCTTCCAGAAGCCTGTCCGTGACTTTCCCCTGATATAAATGCTGCGGTTCATCCTTAATTCCCGGCTCACCTCTCCATCCTACAATAAAAATGCATGGAATAGCATAAACATCGCTGCTAAGAAGGGATGCAACCGGATTTATCGTATTACCGATTCCGCTGTTCTGCATATAGACAACTGCCGCTTTGCCTGTCGCCATGTAATATCCCGCCGCAATTGCCACGGCATTTCCCTCATTAGCTGCTATTATATGCTTTCCTGATGTGCCATATGTATCAATAAGGTAATCACAGACCGGCCTTAGCAGCGAATCCGGGACACCTGTGTAGAACTCTGAACCTATTATGTTTAAAAATTCCTTTACATCCATACTTACTGCTCTCTTATCTTCTTCTTAATCATTGATGACGAAACACCCTTTGTATATTCGGGTTCAACTATCTTACCGCCCCATTCTGCCATTACATCTATTGCCTTTGCCCTTACATCAGCAAGCGGTCCCTCACGCCAGTCTGTTCCGTGTACCATATAATCAGGCTTATACTTACGCAGGTTCGGCTCATAGTCTCTGGTGGACTGTGGCACAACACAGCTCACTCCCTTTACATTCTCAATGACTGTCTTGCGCATCTCATAATCCATATATGGAGGATTCTTATATGATGCAATTGCTTCATCAGTAAAAAGCCCTACCATAACTTCCCCAAGCTCTGATGCCTTCTTTATTATGTTGATATGTCCGGGATGTACTATATCTACTGCCATAGGTACATAAACAAGCTTTGCTTTTTTCTCCATTTTTATCATTCTCCTTTTACCGGTATGAAGCTTATAACCTTCTTTATAGGCATACATGCATCATCAACACACTGCGAGCATCCGTTTTTAAGTATCTCTACAGCGGTCTTTTCCATGGCCGGGAATGCACTTCTTATCAGGTGGTTTGCATGTATGATTACATTTATTCCGTGTTCTGCAAGCTCTCTTTCAGGTATATTGTTATATGTTGTCGGGACAACAACTATCGGTACATCCGGAAATTCCTTTCTGAATCTTTCACAGAATTCATATACTTCATCCGGTGTTTTCTCCTTCGAATGGATCATTATCCCATCGGCTCCCCCTCTGACATAACATCTTGCCCTTTCAACAGCATCATCCACACCTTTTTTCAGTATAAGACTCTCTATTCTTGCTATTATCATGAAGTCACCGGTACGCAGTACTTTTTTTGCTGCCCTTATCTTATCTGCGAAATGCTCCGGTTCATCCTGAGTCTGTTTTACATCTGTTCCAAACAGTGAATTTCTCTTCGTTCCGGTCTTGTCTTCTATTATAACTGCCGATACGCCTATCCTCTCCAGCGTCTGAACAACATATATAAAATGTTCTGTCTGCCCACCTGTATCACCATCAACTATAATCGGCTTTGTCGTCACCTCCATTATCTCATTGATTCTCGCTATACGGTCTGACCAGTCAATAAGTTCTATATCCGGTTTGCCTCTTGATGTTGAATCACACAGACTTGATTCCCACATTGCATCATATTCCACACGGCCATGTTCCGATTCATATGCTGCATTTTCAACAATAAGTCCTGTTATTCCATCATGTGCCTCCATCACACGTATGTATGGCTTTAGTCTCATCAGACGTTTAAGCATGCCACGCCTTATCTCCGGCATTGACAGTCTTCCGGTAAACACATCCTCTACCAGGTTGACGCTGTTTTCAACATTATATGGAAATTCAACAAGCTCTCCTCCATATTCTTTCAACAGTTCTATCAGTTCAGTTCTCACTGACGCTTTTGGACCGGTCTTCCAGTCATCCCCATGTACGATTATATCAGGATGATACTCTTCTAATATCTTTCTATAACTCAGTTCATCCTTTTTTATGACCCGTGTAACAAAACCGAAATCTTCAAAAAGCTTGCATCTGTTTTCAAATGATACCAGCGGTGGTTTTTTGTAACAGGCTATTACATCATCACTCAGTACACCTATTATTAGCTCACCCATTGCGGCTGCTTTCTTCATTAATTCAATATGGCCGTAATGAAGAAAATCCGAGCTGAAACTCATGTATACTTTTTTCATCGCTATCTCCTCTTCCGCTCTGTGTTCCTAATCTATGTATCCTGCCTTCTTAAGTCTCTCCCTTACCAGTCTGTCAGAAAATATATCCGGATTATCTGTTGCAAGTTCAGGTGTCAGAGGTTTTGCTTCACTGAATCTGTGGTGTACGCATCCGTCACAGAGTGTTCCTTCAAGTTTGTCATCAATAAATGCCTGACGTATCTTCTTCATTTTTTCGCCATACCATCCGTCCTTAAGTGATACTTTATTAAGATCAGCTACTACAAGCATATTTTCAAAATCTGCATTCTCAACTGACAGGTAGCCTTCGCATGTGACTGATATCGCATCAAAAGGAAGATTACATCTTCTGTATTCCTCATTGTCATATGTACATCTTAGGAGCGTATCTATTTCAGGCATATATCCGCCCTGATTGTATACGTTTTTGAATACTATCTCGTCCGCCAGTCCCTTAAATACATCAAAATACATATCTTTCATGTTTTCTGTATATCTTGTAAGGATTCCGGTTACAAAAATCTTATAATTTCTGCCGGATTCTTTTCTGTATTGATTAAGATACTTCAGGTGCTCTAAAACAGCGTCAAAATCATCTTTACCATGTATAAATGCATACATTTTTCTCTCAGGTGCATTAATTGAAAACTTTATGCTGTCAAGTCCGGCATCAATGACTGCCCGTATTCTCTCCGGAGTAGCAAGTGCCCCGTTGGATGTGAGATAAACATATGTGTAGCCTATCTCCTTTGCCTTTCTTATATAATCAGGGAGTTCAGGTACCAGGAACGGCTCTCCGGTTGCATAGAATCCGACTTCTCTTGTACCCAGGTCATACGCCTGCTTAAGTATGTCAAATACAAACTCCGTGTTAATCTTTCCTATCTTACGCTTCATCTTCTGATGAGCACAGAATATGCATGCATGGTTACATGCATTGGATGTCTCTATAAGGAAATTAGTTGTCGGGAATGGAGGCTCAAGACAATAAAGCTCATCCCTGTTGGCTTTTTTCAAAAGAACTCTTTCCTGTAAATTCATGATATTTTTCCTTTCTAATCCAGTATTTTATTTATTACTACATATATTCACAAGACTTACATATTACACTTCTCATATGCTCTGCTGTTATGCTCTCCGACCCTTTTTTCTACAGGTGGCAGCTGCATATAATCACCATATATTTTCTTAAGATATTCTTCATAGCTTGATGGCGCAGCCAGACTAAGATTTTCAAATTGAAGTATTGTGGAATCTTCGAACCATTTTTTAGGAAATATTTCTTTAATAAAATATCTTCCTAAAATACTGCCGACTGTATCATATTTGTCATAATCAAACCCCATCATGTATTCTATCTGCCTGTCACACGCTTCTCTTATTCTATTGTCATCATACAGATAATTCCACTTTTCCATATCCATATTACGCATACGGCTAATATAATCTGTTCTCTCCTGTTCATCATCCGGAATTCCTGTAAGTGGAAATACATCAATAGTAACTCCTGAAGAAATTTGCGGGAAAACATTATTGCAATCGCAAATAGTATCATTATCCGTAAGAAGAGCTTCTACATCATAATGTTCAAGACTTCTATCAAAACAGCTAATTATAGAGTATCTTCCTTTTTTATCCATTATCTGCGTAAGTTTGTTTATATCATTAAACGGCATCGTAACATCTATATCATCATCCCATGGGATATATCCTTTGTGCCTTACTGCACCAAGCAAAGTTCCACAGCATATGTAATACCTTAGTCCGTTCTCCTTGCATACTTTGTCAAGATTTTCAAGTATCGCAAGCTGGCATTGCTTTTTTTCTTGTATTGACAGCCGTCTTAGTCCTGTTCTGTCTGCATACCCATACTCGGACAATTCTTTTTTCAGATCTATTGCAATGATAATATGCTCGCCAATTTTATAACCAAATTCACAAAGCTGCCTTATCATTTCATCCTGATATGATGATGCAATAATAATTCTGAAGCTTTCATCTTTAATTCCTACATACTGCTCAGGAGAATACACTTTCACGCCATATACTATTAATCCCTGTCTTTTTTCATCATTATCTATGATTGCCTCTACCTGAACATTATGCAGCTGAAGATAATATATTATCATTCCGGCAAATCTACTCGTTCCAAACATTACATATCTTCTGTTCTGAAATTTGCCATCAGTAATTATTTTATCAAGATTACTATATAACTTATGTAAAGACTCTGTATGTCTTACATATTCAAACATATTTAACCTCCATCCTAACGGGTTATCCAATCACCTCTCCCACACAGGCCCCTCTATTCCGTTCGCGGTCTTAACTTTAAGCTTAATAACCGACTTTATCTCTTCAACTCTCCGGTAGAACTCTTCGTCATCCTTCGCAATAAGATGGATAAATCTGCCTTCAATCTTATCCATGAATGCGTTAGTCTTCATGCCTACATGAATATCCTCAAAATTGTTGCTGTATGTGTATGGAAGGTCTATAGCTTCCTGTATTCCTTCTACCGATACAACTTCTCCAACCGGCATAAACATCGATACATACCCACATGACACATCTTTGTAATGAATTACGGGCGGCTCGTCTATCTGTCCGGTGCAGGCTGCCAGAAGAAAGCTTGCAGAATTGAAGTCTGTCATCATAGGAACAGTTTCTGAGGAAATGTATCTTCCACCGCCTCTTGCAGCCGTTTCCATAAGCCATATGCCTCTGTCATTGACCTTAACCTCTGTATGTGTTCTTCCCCACGGAAGTCCAAAGCCTTCAACTATCTGCTTAACCAGAATATTAGCCTGATCAAATTGTTCCGGTGACACTTCTGCCGGATATTTGCCAAGATATTCTGAGAATATTCCCGGCACCTGACATTTCTTATACTCGCCACAGGTAAGCATCTGATAGTGGTTATTAAACGTCACTCCGTCTATCATAAGTTCCTTGCCGTCTATATATTCCTCGACAATGACCCTGCCTGACTTAGATGCTGCCTTTGTATATTCAAATTCATTTATCAGGTCTTCATCGCAGGTAAGCTTTACCACACCTCTGCTGCCGGCACTGTCAATAGGCTTCATTATGGCATCACAGCCAAGTGTATGATAGAAGTCAAGTGCATCATCAGCATTGTCAACAAGCTTGTACTTAATCGTGTCAATCCCTATCTCACGGCACTTCTCGCGCATAAGGTACTTATTGGTAAAAAGTTCTGCCATATCCTCACCGATTCCGGGAAGCCCCAGTCTGGCAGCTACATATGCAACAGTCCTTACAGGTGTCTCAGCCTGATCAGTTGTTATTCCATCGATGTTAAGCCTCTTCGCCTGCTCAAGCACTGCTTCTTTGTCACGCAGGTCTACATAAACTTTTTCATCAGCCAGTTCAAATCCCGGCTCTTCTTTTACCGGAGATGCTACTATTGTATAGTATCCTTCCTCTTTTGCTTTTTTAATAAGCGGCATCATGAAGTTATTAGCTCCAAGAATCATAACTCTCTTCTGCATATCTATACCTCCATTATCTTCTGCGCAATCCTGAGCGCACCATTACCATCTACAACTTTTGCCATCTCCTTCTGCATATGTACACGTAATTCAGGCTTACTGCCAAGTGTTTTAACAGCACTGCAGATTGCTCTTCTGGTCTCATCCGGCTTACAGCGCATATCACCGGCATATATCATCATCTGGTTTTTCACAAAACATTTTTCAGTATTCTTCTGATTATCAGCTACTATATAATAAATTGTAGGAAGCTGCATAGCACAACATTCATACAACACTGTACTTGCTGCTGAAACAGCAATATCACATTGTCCCATAAGTTCAGCCATATTGCTTACATTATCATACAGCGTCATCCAGCTATATTTTCTCTCAAGATCTCTCAAATCATCAATATAAGGATTGTACGCTCCGGCTACAATATGATATCTGTTATTACAAATTTCATGCATATCTGCTATCTGACGTACTATGCCTGTGAGACTGTTAAGTGTATCACCTCCGCCACATATAACAAGTACATCCATGTCGCCGCTCCTGACAGGTTTTGGCCTTACTCCTGAAAACTGTTGTCTTAAAGGCGCATATTTTCCGCCAAGACACAATCTTGCTGTATTACCATATCTTCCATGATAGTCATACATATCATAATGAAGTGTGTAATTTATAACCAAATCTGCTGCAAAATGATGTTCAAACAAATCGTCTATTACAATTATTGAAGCATAATCCCTAAGTTTATATGTATACTGTGCATCTATCAGGTATGAATCTATCAGAAGCCTTGGTTTCTGTTTATGTGTATCCGAATAATTACCTAATATAGCCTTCATAATTCCTATCTCATGTTCATTATCCGGATTATTCCAATCTGTACCAAGCACTCTGTATCCTATACCGCTGTTCTCCAAAAGTTTTGTCGACTCCTCATCAGATACAAGAAACTCAACTTTTTCCCCAAGTTCAGCAAGTCTGTATGCAATTGTTCTGCATCTCATTATATGTCCGGTTGCAATATAATCATTGGCGTCAGCTCTTATAAAGACCATATATCTCCTCTTCCCACAGGTTAATGTTTAAGTTTTTGCTTTACCATCTCATTAATCTTTGATATATCCGGATTATCCTGAACATATTTTACAATATCCTCAAGGTAGAAATCGTGCTTTCCGTGATAAAAATGTTCATATATATTCTGTATTACTTTCCAATCTTCCTCTGTGTCAAGCGTCCATCTGTACTGCGAATAATCTTTATCATATTGAAAGTAACATTTCCTTACAGCATGATCATATATGTAAGGTGAAACATGCTCCCTGTCATATTTATCTGTCGCTTCTTTCCATGCCTTTTCAAGCCATTCAAACGAGAATTCTTCTACATCCAGTCCTCTTGGATAAGTAAATTTTGCATCATTAGGCACGTTTGTAATAACTTCGTATTCTCCGTCATCAAAGCATTTTACTACATCATCAATAACGTGTGGATCAATAAGTGGACAGTCTGATGTTATGCGCACTATATTATCAACATTATACTTTTTTGCCGCCTGATAATATCTGTCAAGCACATCATTCTCGCTTCCCCTGAACACTTTAACACCACATCTTATTGCAACATCTTCTATTGCATCATCATGTGGTGAGGTCGTTGTTGCTACGATTATGTCATCGATTGTCTTAGCCTGTCTGATTCTTTCTATATCATGCTCAAGGATCGTTTTTCCAAATAATTCCTTAAGAACCTTTGCGTGTAACCTTGAAGAACCCACTCTTGCCTGCATAATAACAACATTTTTCATGCCATTCTCCATTCCTGCCCAATTCTTAGGCATCGCAAGTACGTACATTTTATCTTTTTTTGAATACACCTATTATTTCTCTTCCAAAACCCATCTGACCAAGTAATCTGAATATTTCAAGCGACTTTTCCGGTGATATGTCATTCATCATCTTTTCAAGCTGTATTCTAGCCTTATAACCATCTTTACCCACTTCAGGATTCTCATAATAATTTGTTCTTGGATTAAGAAGATTAAAATCGATAAATGAATCGCCATAAAAATCAACACATTCAAATTGTTTATCGCATACAAAATTAATTAATCCGTCTTTATTAAAATATACAGGGTGTCCCGGATCATCAAGCCAGTATTCCTTAGTGAGCTGTCCCGTCTCTAACAGCGTTCTCTGCAACATTGAATAATTATTGGCAACCTTAATTACCATAACTCCTTCATCACTCAGCAGTTTATGACAAAGTCCCAATACCTCATCCTGCTCAAGCATCATATCGAATGCAGCATCCATATTAATCACGTCATATTTCTTACCATTTTGAATGAGCTTCGGAATAATCTGTACACAGTCACCTTTAATAAAGTATTTTAACATATCCGGGTTGTGGTGACTGATTCCCCATTCGCTAAAATCTATTCCGGTAACACTCATTCCATTATCATTGAAATATCGCAAGGTAAATCCTTCTCCACATCCAATATCCATAAGTGAGCATTTCTCTACTGATTTTTTCAGATTACGTTCATAGATAATCTTTCTTTGTTCAAGTTTGACTTTCTTGAATTCAAGCTCCTCATCTGTATAGTGCTGTTCATATGAACTTGTTGACTGCTGATAATACTCTTCTTCAAACTCCTTTTTTCGTTCCTCAACAGATGGCTTATTCTTCAGTTCATAAAATCCATATTTATTCAGAAATACTTTTTCAAACTCTTTTTGCATGATAGACCTCTCTAAAACTGAACATACTTCCATTCAAGTGGTGTTCCTTTGCTTATATCCGATGATGCATATTTGCCGATAACCTCGTCATAATGCTTCGTATGCATTCCAAATCCCGGACGTACTGAACGTACATTATCAGGTGTAAACTCTTCTCCTTTTTTCATATCCTTGACAACAAACAGTGACCTTCCGAAATCACGTTCAGTAATCTGAACATCCGTAAGCTGGTACGTAACACGTCCAAGCGCCTTTTCTGCAATTCTTATCTGTGTGCACATCTCCTTGAATTCTTCCGCTTCCATCGAGAACTCTGAGTCCGGACCGCCATCACTGCGCTTAAGTGTCATATGCTTCTCTATCACACGGGCTCCAAGCGCTACAGCAGCCACATCCACTGCATATCCCATGCTGTGGTCTGAAAGCCCTGCAAGACAGTCAAATGTCTCTGCAAGCGACGGTATTGTTCTTATATTCATATCCTCATACGGAGATGGATAAGCAGACGTACACTTGAGGAGAATTACCTTATCATTCCCCTCCTCAAGGCATGTTCTAACTGCAAGATCAATATCAGACAGATATGCTATTCCGGTCGACATTATTATCGGCTTTCCTGTTCTTGCTATCTTTCTTATAAATGGAATGTCATTTATCTCAAAAGATGCAACCTTATAAGCCGGCATATCCAAATCTTCCAGAAAATCAACTGCTGTGAGGTCAAAAGGTGATGAGAACAGATCAAGTCCCTTACTCTGTGCATACTCCTTAAGCTTGCCCTGCCATTCCCATGGTGTGTATGCCGTCTCGTATAACTTGTGTAACGTAGTGCCGTCCCACAATGTTCCCTGATTAATCTGGAAATACTTGTTATCGCAGTCTACAGTAATTGTATCGGCTGTATATGTCTGTATCTTAACAGCATCTGCGCCTGCATCCGCCGCAGCATCAATTATTGCAAGTGCTCTGTTATAATCCATATTGTGGTTAGCTGACATCTCGGCCACGATGTATGCCGGTCCGTCTTCACTTATTGTATGTCTTCCTATCTTTATCTCTTTTTTCATAAAGGACTCCTTTAAGCTTTAAGTGTCTTAAGTGCCGCTCTCAGTTCATCAACACCAAGCCATTCTGTATTATTCCCCGAATTATATTCAAATCCTTCTTCTACTCGCTTGCCTCCCGGAAGAATATCTCCTTCCTTCGCCCAGCTATAGTTTGGATATATAATATAATGCTTATCGTATTCATAAGTGGATCTTGAATCATCCTTTGTAACCATTACTTCATGAAGTTTTTCTCCCTCACGGATTCCAATCTCTTCAATCGTGCATCCCGGCAACATTGCCTTTGCAAGATCACAGATATGGAATGACGGAATCTTAGAAATATATGTCTCGCCGCCTTTTGATTCCTCTAACGCCTTAAAGACTAACTCAACGCCCTGCTCTAATGTAATCCAGAATCTTGTCATTCTGGCATCTGTAACCCCTAATGTAGTTCCGCCCTCTTCAATAATTCTCTTCCAGATTGGAATAACCGAACCTCGACTTCCAGCTACATTCCCATAACGCACAACAGAAAATACTGTTCCATTTTCTCCACTATACGCATTCGCTGCTATAAATAACTTGTCTGATACTAATTTTGTTCCACCATACAGATTGATCGGATTCACTGCCTTGTCTGTGGAAAGAGCCACTACCTTCTTAACCCCACGATCCAATGCAGCCTCAATTACATTCTGTGCTCCATGAATATTCGTCTTAATTGCTTCCATCGGATTATATTCACAGGTTGGCACCTGCTTCATTGCTGCTGCATGTATAACATAATCCACCCCATCAAATGCACGATATAGCCGATCCTTATCCCGAACATCTCCGATAAAGAATCGAACTCTTGACATGTCAATCTTATCCTTATACTCTGCTTGCATGACACTCTGTTTGAATTCATCACGGGAATATATAATTACCTTTTTCGGGGTGTACTTTGCAAATATCATCTCCAAAAATTTCTTACCAAAAGATCCTGTTCCTCCTGTAATTAAAATCACCTTATCATTTAGCATCTCTCTACTCCTCCATTGATTAAATATTGTGCAATTCTCTCTGCTCCTAATCCATCGACCAGGCTCTGCATTCTAAAAGAATTCTCTTTTCTCAACTCATAATCGTTCTGATATTCCACCAGATATTTTCTGCAATTATCCATGCATAATTGTCTATTCTTATATGCATTGCCAGCATATAGCATATATCCATTCTCTTCCCATGCAATGGCACCTTCCTGATTGTCTGCAATCTCCAGACAGATTGATGGAATTCCACAAGCACATAATTCATACGTTGTAGTTCCTGCTGCCGAAATCGCCACATCACAATTACGCATCCATTCCGCCATATTAGAGACATTTTCATGCAGAAAAATATTATTATTCATCTTTGCTTTTGAATATAACAGATCACGGTTTTGATTAAAGCATCCAACTATTACATGATATTCCAATTCTTGTGTCCGGTCATCATGCAACAGCTCGTCTAATACACCGCCTGCTACATTTAATATATCGGTTCCTCCGGTCGTAATCAAAACCCTTTTCACTTTCTTGTTTACATGAAACTCCCGATACCTGAATTCATCTCTCAGGGGTACATATTGCGAACCGATTAGAAATTGTGTCCGTTGTCCGTTTGCATAATATCCCTGCTTATCATAATCATCTTCTGTCACCCATGCTCCATAATTGATCACTGTATGAACCGGATAAGCAAATTTTCTCAAATCATCAATATAAACTATTTTAGTATAATGTGATATATTTTGCAAATACTCCTGTGTCACATAATACGTATCTAACAGCATTGTATCAATCTCACGTTTCTGTAAGTATTTACATAACTGTTCTGTTTCCAGATCCAATTGATTCCATGCTGTATCCAATACATCATACTCAAATCCCTGGTTACGGATCAGTTGTCCCGGTCTGTCATCAGCCAATACAAATCTTACTTCTACACCAAACTTACGAATCTGTTCTGCAATTGAAAGACACCTCATTACATGTCCCGTTGCAATTATTTCATTTCCATCTACCCGTATTGCAATCATAATTTCTTTATCTTACCTTCTCTACCTCATCTTTTACGCATTCAACAACATAGTCTACCTGTTCCTCTGTCATATCTGCATACAACGGCAACGTTATGGCTTTTGCATAAAATGCTTCCGCATTAGGACAACATGTACCCTGATATCCATGCTGCTGATAATATGGTAATTTATAGACCGGAATATAATGCACATTCACACCAATTCCTTTATTCCGAAGGTTTTCAAAAATCTTCCGTCTATGTTCTGCCGGAACCTGAATCATATACAGATGATAGCTGCTAAGACAATCCGGATGTTGATATGGTGTAATAATGTCTTTACAACCTGCAAAAGCTTCATCATATCTATGAGCAAGTTTCCTTCTATGTGCAGCAAACTGATCCAGCCGTTTCATCTGTGATATACCTAATGCACACTGAATATCTGTAATCCGATAATTATATCCTAATTCCAACTGTTCATAATACCATGGCCCTTCATTATGCGTTAATAACGATTCCTCTCTTGTAATTCCATGTGTATGAAATAATTTTAAACGCTGATATAATTCTTCATTATTCGTTGTGACCATTCCGCCCTCTCCTGTTGTAACAGGTTTCACCGGGTGAAAACTAAATGTTGTCATATCTGAAATAGAACCAATCTTTTTCCCCTTATATTCCCCACTGATTACCTGAGCGCCATCCTCAATAACAACCAGATTATGTTTCTTTGCAATTGCAGTTATCTCATCCATTTCACAAGGCTGTCCGGTATAGTGTACAGCAATAATAGCCTTGGTTTTTGATGTTATCTTACGTTCAATATCCTCCGGATCTATGTTATATGTATCCGGTTTGATATCCGCAAACACCGGTTTTCCTCCACAATACAAAACACAGTTTGCTGACGCAGCAAACGTAATTGGTGACACTATCACTTCATCCCCCAGTTGAATTCCCGCTGCCAAACATGCAATATGCAGTGCCGCTGTCCCATTCGACACCGCCACTGCATACTTCGCACCTACATAATTCGCAACTATATTCTCGAATTCAGTAACCTTCGGTCCTGTTGTCAGATAGTCTGATCTTAATACATCCACAACTGCCTGTATATCTTCTTCACTAATTGATTGTCTTCCATATGGTATATACATTATTCTTCCTACCTTTCCAAACTGATATATTTATTAAGCTTTAGAAAATGTATCACTACATCCCCTTATCTCCGCATTTTTTATTCTTCCATGAATTTCTATATATTTTCCTTTTCGGCCACATGGACAGTCATCTTCCCCTAATACACAGCCTACATCCTCGGTGAGTATAGAATGACCAGGATAAGATTCAGGTATCGTAGATATTACTTGTATTACTCCTTCTTCTCCGTTAGCACAAACCGAAAAATCCTTCATATTTCTTACAAAAATATCTGAATAAATGCTAGCATGTAAATGACCTTCCTCACATTCCATGTAAATACATCCTGTCTGTTCTACCATTCCGTAATAATCATGTACACTATTAATCCCACAAACTTCTTTAAGTCCCTCTTTAAATTGTTCTTTTGAAACCGCTTCATTGATCAGTTTCTTCCATCCACCTCCATGAACCAATACACCATTTTCTATCGGTAAATATACTTTCGTTTCTTTCAATTTCTTATAAAAGTACTGCCAAATCATAAAAGTAAATCCAAATAAAAAAACTGTCTGCCCCTCATATTTATGCAAAAATTCTCTCAACTCATCCAGATTCAAATTCATATCATCATCAAAAGCATATATTTTTTTTGCACCAAAAATAGAAAATCCCAGAATTCCTGCTCCTCTTGCAGAAAACATTGCTCTATTTTTAATAACAGACGGACAATCAAGAATAATCATTGGCATTCTGGAACTACCTGCAAAATCTGAAACAATCCGTGTCAATACCTTCTGCTGGTTGCTTGCCGTTTCTCTATTCAAAAATATTTTAGAAACCTGTTGTCCTGTTGTCCCTGATGATGTCATTGTTTTAAACACTTTATCATCTGCTACACTTTTAAGGGAAAATTTCTTAAATAGTGAAACCGGCAAAAAGGGAATTTCTTCTAAACTATCATACTCTGTTTTTCCACCATATAATCGATCAATGATTGCTTGATATTCCGGACAGTTATTATAGTGTAATCTCGTCAATTCATTTAATCTATCTAATAAAAGCCTATGCTTTTCTTCATGATTGCATTGATATGGTTCATATGCCAACAATTCGTCGAATTTCACTCTATATCACCCCAATTTCTGATAATTCTTCTTACCGGATTCATTCTTAGGGATTTCTTCAATATAATGTACTGTAAATGCCTTCCAATTCAATCCTGTCTTATTCGTAATGAACTCTGTTACATCCTTTTCCATATTCTTATCCGTCACATATATTTGCATATGATCATCTTCACCTACACATGCACATTCCATTCCATCAAATTGGCTTTGAATCATTCGCTCCGTCTCATCAAGATTAACTCTGTTACCATAAATTTTCAAAAATCTTTTTTTACGACCTACAATATAATAATACCCATCCTCGTCTCTCTTAGCCATATCACCAGTGACTAATATTCCATTCCTTTCATCACCCTTTGATAAATCATATTGACATTCCGCATAACCAAGTGTAACATTCGGACCTTCATATACCAACTCCCCGACTACATCTGCTTTTTCAATGTCGGTTCCATCTACATCAATCAAGTGAAACGTCCCACCCGGAATTGCAATTCCCATACTACCGTATTTTTCCAATGAACGTTTATAAGGTAAATACGACATTCTGGCTGTAGCTTCTGTCTGCCCATACATCACATAAAACCGTTTGTCATTTGCAATAGCATATTCGGCATATTCTTTATGCAATTCCGGTAATAGCTTACCTCCGGCCTGTGTCATGTAACGCAATGTTGGAAGTTCCATACGAAAGAACCGTAGTTTTTTTAGAATCTCATATGTAAACGGAACACCTACAATAGAAGTTGCACCCTGACTTTTAAAAAAATCCCAAAACTTTTTTTGTGCGTAGCTTTCATCTGTCATTAGAATAGTTGCCCCGACCAGCAGGTGACTATTAATGACAGATAATCCATATGTATAATTCATTGGGAGCATCGTGATTGGACGTTCTGTTTCATCCAATTCCAGATATTGCATAATTGATTGTGCATTTGATTCAATATTGGTATAACTCTGTCGGACTAATTTCGGACTTCCGGTAGAACCTGAAGTCGTAAGCAACAATGCCAATTCCGGATACATATCTATTTTTTTATCTGAATAGGAAAGTAAACTATATCCATACTCAGACATTACCACATTTCCATCAAATTGGTCTGCCATCTTCTGCGGCATCCACAAATAATTCGGTTGGTAAGTATCAAGTAGATAATGTAACAATTCCTTATCGAGATCCGCACTCAACAAAAGAGGTACATTTCGTGTTGATAAAAAAGCAACATAACCCATTAGAGAACCAATCGTGTTATGGCATAACGAAAAAACTAGCGATCGCTCCGGTAAAACATCCATTACTCTATTTGAAAATGACATAAGATCACCATATGTAACCTTATTCCCATTATCCGAAATAGCAGCCACGTTTTCTCTTTCTTTATTATCCAACTTCAAGAACATGTCAACACCCTCTTTCTTGTATATTAAAATATCAATTATTTACTTATCTCAATTATTCTGCTCATCTGAGCAACCAAATCGTACCCATCCCATATTGTATCAATATTTAATGTCTTTCCAAATGGAACAATACGATCAATTCCACAAAAACCATTTCGAATTATGTGATCAAGTAATTCTTCCTGTTTATCTCCAAAATATGCACAGGTTTGTACCTTTTCATTAGAAAAATAATGTATGTCATCTATACTATGCAACACATATTGGAAAAACAATCCATATTTTCCCCTTAAAGAAGTAACCATATTTTGATTTAACACTTCTACATCGCATACATAAAGAAGATTATCATACTTTTCTACCTTAGAAATCATCTTATTTTCAATAACTTCTTCGCAAAGAGATGCATATTTCTCACTAACTTTAATATCGGCTAAATCATACTTAACAGCCACCCTCTGTATCGTTTTCCAAAATTCTACCTGAACGGATGTATATTCCTCCTTTGTTAATCCATCAACATCCCAACAAATCAAATGTGGCGTAGAACAGGCATTTTGATCCATCAAGTAAGTATCATTGTAAAAGCCCTCTGCTATAGTTTTCTTCTCCACCACGTCCGCATTCTTCCACTTTTTCGCATCAATAATACCAAAAGAATAGCGATCTGCAAATGTTATTTCTATGCTACGTGCAGGCAGTTCTGAATTACGAATAGCATGGATTGTCTCATCACCACCCCAGACCACCCGAATATTACAATCTCCCGAATATCGGTCTGTGATTTCCTTGTTCTTCTCATATTTCACAATAGATGTCATTTCATATATTTGTTGAAACTCTTCTCTTTGTAAACATTGCTTCAATATCCTACACATGCACTCCACTTGCGGAAAAGCCTTTGAGGGGATCCGGACAATATTCGCATTCCCCGACAATAATCCAAACGCATATGTGAACATACAATTAACTGGTACATTTGATGGTGCCACATGAAATACAATACCTCTTCCAAGATAATTCACTGATTGCGTTCGCTTCTTAAACTCTATTTTCTTTTTTTGTATATTGGATTTCCGTGCCCAAAAAGCAAAAGTTTGTACATCTGGATATCGCCGGGCTTCTGCATCCTTCCGTAACATAGATGCATATTCATCCAAAAACTCACATACCAATTCTGAATATGGCGGTAATGGAGATTTCTTAACTTGTTCTATTCCGCAAACTATCTGCACACTTATCGTCATCCCTTCTAATTGTATATCAACCATCACTATTTGAATATGACATATATCTACAAAAAAAGTTTCGATTTATTTTTCGAAACCTTTTTTCAAATAATATATTCTATTTCTGCTTATATATATTAAATCTCAATATCATATTTTTTTAAAATTTCAATTCCCTTTTGATATGAATTAAAATCAATAATATCATCTGTATCAAGCATAATATCAAATGCATCCTCTATTTCTGCCACTAATGACATATGTCCCACTGAATCCCATTCAGGAATTGACTGATATTCTAATGTTTCAACTTCATCCTTATTAACTGAAAGAGCCTCAACAAATGCGTTATTATACTTCTCCCTATTATTCATAATAATATACCTCTCTTTACTTTATTCCACCATCAACTCTAATCACCTGACCATTTATAAATGATGCCTCATCTGACGACAGGTAATAAACAACATTAGCTATTTCTTCAGTTGTTGCCAGTCTACCCATAATAGAATTAGACACAATCTGGTTTCCAATTTTACTTATGTTATTTTTTATCATTTCTGTTTCGACTGGTCCTGGTGCTACGACATTTACTCTAATCCCCAAATGTCCCACTTCCGTTGCTATTGCTTTTGATAACGTCAAAAGTGCTGCCTTCGCGGAACCATATACAGCATCCCCTGAATGAGCGTCAAGTGCCGCTATTGATGATAAATTAATTATACAACCTGATTTCTGTTTTGTCATCCTTTTTAATACAAATTGCATAATCTGAAATGGTGCAAAATAATCAATTTCAAATAGTCTCTTTGCATCTGCAATCTTCGTCATCTGAAATAAATTATACATATTAACACCAGCATTATTTACTAAAATATCTATATCTTTTTTTTCAGCAATAATCTGTTTCATTGCCTCTTTAATTGCATCCTGATCTATTAAATCGAAGTATATTGGCTTAATCCAAATATTATTTTGCTCCGCTAGTTTTTGAATATACCCCTCAAAATCATTATTCCTCGTTCGAGCACAAGCCCAGATATTGCATTTATTTAAAGCAAATTTTTCAACAATCGCCCTGCCAATCCCACGATTAGCACCCGTAACAATAATATTCTTTTCCACTGAAATCACCTCTGTAATGCACCAAGCACATTATTGACAATACCATCTATGTCCAATCCACATTGTTTTAATAAATATTCATATTCACCAGGGCGAGGATAAAAATCATTTACCCCAATTCTATGCACAGGTGGATGTTGTTTCTTTTCTGCCATATATTCACATACTGCAGATCCCAATCCTCCCACAACACTATGTTCCTCCACTGTAAATATCATTTTATACTTACAACATTCTTCCAGGCAAACTTGATCTAACGGTCTAATAGTATGCATATTTATCACACTACAACTAATTCCCATTTCTTCAAGTTTCTTAACAGCCTCCACAACATTATACAATATACTTCCACATCCAATAAAAACAATATCTTCTCCCAGTTTTAAATGAGTTGCCTTTCCAATTTTAAAGTCCATGTTTTCCCAATTATTAATAATAGGTATATAATCCCCACCAGTTAATCTTATATATACCGGTCCGTCCATTGCAGCAGCTTCATAAATTGCATGATATATTTCTAATCCATCACATGGTGAAAGAATCGTAATATGGGATATAGATCTTATCATAGCAATATCCCCAAGCCCATAATGAGAACCTCCAAATTTAGGAATATGCATACCACTTGCCAGTCCAATAATTTTTATATTTTTTTTCATATTCCCTGCATATACTCTTATCTGATCGCCACATCTATATGTGGCAAACGGTGCCCATGAAGAAACAAATACCGGTGTACTGTCGGATGCCATACCCGCTGCTATAGAAACCATGTTTTGTTCAGCAATCCCTACGTTTATATATCTATTTTCATATTTTTTAATAAATCTATCTAAACCTGATGCAATTCCCAAGTCCGCTGATACTGCAAAAAAGTCAGTATTATCCTCTGCTAAATCAAATATTGCCTGTCCATAAGTTCCTTGTGCTCCCATTCTGGACAAAAAACGAGCATTTTTACTACTCTTTTGTAGCATATTCTAACCCCACCTCTCTACATGCCTGTTCTAGTAAATTATTATCGAGAGTATGATCATGCCATAAATATTGATTCTCCATAAAAGAAATCCCTTTTCCTTTTATTGTATTTGCAATTATAGCATATGGTTTTTCCCTTGAAACAGATAAGGCTTTTACTAACGCCTCACAATTATGACCTTCAACTACAGATATATCCCAGCCAAAAGAAAGAAATTTCTGACCAACATCCCCAATCTTCATAACTTTTTCTATATCGCCATCTGCCTGCAACCCATTATGGTCAATTATCATAACAAGGTTATTAAGACCATAATGAGAAGCACACATTGCTGCCTCCCAAATACTGCCCTCATCACACTCTCCATCACCAACAACTGTATATACTTTTCCCGCTTCACCCCTCCGTTTTTTCCTTAATGCAACACCAACAGCATAAGGCATTCCAATTCCGAGACTTCCTGTCGAACAAGGAATTTTCATCTTATCATTCATTATAATTTCTTCAGAAAAATCACTTCCATTGCCTTGAAAATCAGAAATAAAATCATCGCCTATCATCCCAGCTTCATGCATTGCCGCATACATTGCCAACGCTCCTTGTCCCTTGCTGACTATTATCTGATCCCGTTCAGAATCTGATATCTCATTATTCGAAACGTTTGTTACAATTCCATACAACACATACATAATTTCAACACAAGATAACGAACTTCCCCAGTGTACTTTTCCTTTACACGTCAATCCAACCTTAATAATATTCCTTCTAATATTTGCAATATTCTTTTCCATTTTTCCTCCGAATATTTTTAAAATTATTAATTTCTTAGTAACTGTTATAAGATTATTCTAGACAATTCTCTGACCATATCATAACCATCCCAAAAAAAGGATAAATCCAATGCATGTCCTACATCAACTACTCTGTCACCACCACAAACACCCATTTCAATTATCATTCTTCTTACAAGACCTTTATCAATCCCACAACATACAATTGTTTGACATTCCTTGGTTATAATCGGTAGTATATCATCTAATTTTTTTGTCTCGTACTCGAAAAAATATCCGCAATTTCCTTTATACTCAAATAATTCTGGATATAACCTTTTTACTGTTACTCTGACAATCTTATTATCTTTCTTTATTAAACGTATATCTTTATCTCTTGCAGCTAACAGTGTAAACTTTAATAGTTTCTCAGTGCCATATATATCTTTATATTCATATTTATCCTCAACACCTTCCTGTATTGAATTCCAAAATATATCCCGTGCTTCCTTTATATTATCGCCCGTCCAAATAATAATTCTTGGGGAACTACATGCATTCTGATCCACGCTAAATGTATCCATATAAAAATCCCTTGCAACGCTCTTAGAATCCATTTGTAAATATTCATCTGCGTTAATAATCATCACAGAAAATCTATCTGCAAATTTCAGTTCCACAGAACGTGGAGGAATCGGAACCCTTCCGATATAATTAATTGTATTATCCCCACCCCAAATAATTCTTGCATCACAAATAGAGGAAAGATCAGACGTAATATCATCATTATGACCATATCTAATAACATTAATATATGGTGCCAATATTTTATATTTGTCTTGCACCAAATCGTTAATAGCCTTGCATAAAATATCCACCTGTTCAAACTCCTTGTCGGAAATTCTTATAATGCTAGCATTTCCTGCAACTAACGCATATACTAGTGATACTGCAAATTGAACCGGTATATTAGATGGTGCAATATGAAATACTGTTCCTCTACCTATTCTATTCTCTTTTTCGTATATTTCGGCAACTTTTTTCAGTGATGATTTTCTAATCCAAAACGCAAACGCAATAATATCTTGATATTTTTTTGCAAATTGATCTTTTAAAAGAAAACTTGCTAAATCTGACAAAAAATCAACAACTCTCGAATCAAACACTTTCCTTGCTGGAATCAATTTTATTTTTCTTATATTTTCTGTTGTACCTATTAAAAAATTAACATCATTTAAATTTTGAAGCATATGTATCACTACATCCCCTTATTTCTGCATTTTTCATTCTTCCTAATATTTTTATATATTTACCTTTTCTTCCACACGGACAATCATCCTCACCTAAAATTAATCCTTCATCTTCTGTAAGTATTGAATGACCTGGATATGAATGTGGAAGCACTGATACCACTTGTATTATCCCCTTTTCCCCTATTTCACACAATGAAAAATCTTTGGGATTTCGAATCAACATATCTGAATAAATACTTGCATGTAAATGTCCATATTCACACTCTGCATATATACATCCTGACTGTTCAGCCATACTGTAATGATCAATATATCGTATTATTCCACACCGTTCTTTTCCAATTCTTTTAAAATCTTCTCTTGAAACTGCTGAATTTTCTAGTTTTTTCCATCCTCCTGCGGTCAATAAAAAAGAATTTCTCATATTAAACTTATATCCCATTTTTTCCACAACTTCAAATAGATGTTGCCATACCATAAAAGTAAAACCAAATATTATAAAATTATCATTCCTATAATTACTTAAAAATTCCTCTACCGTCTCTACATCTAATGACATATCATCCTTTAATGCAAAAAACATTTTTGTTGCCGCAAAGTCTAAGCCCATAATAGTTGCTCCCCTTGCAGTAAATAATTTTCGATTCTTAATCACGGATGCTGAATCTATGACTAACATAGGAAGCCTCTTTTTTCCTATAAAATTACCTAAAAGTCTTAACAAGACCTTTTGCTGTAATATAGCGTTTTCTTTATCTAAATATATTTTTGACGATACCTGATTAGTTGTCCCTGAAGAAGTCATTATTTTAAAAACTTTATCATCCGGTATACTCTTTAAACATATCTCTTTAAAAATACGTACCGGAAGGAAAGGTATATCCTCTACTGTTTTTATATTTTTTTCATTTAATTCAAATGCAGATAAAATATTATCATATTGTTCACAATGTTCTCTGTGATATGTAGTTAACTCAGTCAATTCTCTCGTTAACAATTGATTTTTTTCTTTTTTACTAAGTGAATACGGTTCTATATTGTGAAATTCCTCTATCATAATATCCCCTTTACCTATTCAAGATCTATTTCAAAAATTATTTCATCTTCGTCAATATTCCGCTTTATTTTTCTTCCAATCAAATTATCAATATTGTTAGGTGCAATACCCGAAAATGGTCGTTTAGCATCAAGCATTTCTTCCGTAAGTACAGTGCCTTTAGGAATATACCGAGTAGCAACTATACTGCGCCTCATCTTTTTCAACTGTTCCATCTCTTCTTTTGATAAAACTCTATTTGTATTTCCCATAGTGTCATATGCTATATTACATAACCGAATCATTTTTTCAAAATCATCAGGTTCACATGCCATTTGATTGTCCCAACCTATTTTTTTATTATCCAATGTAAAATGCTTTTCAATTAACGCTGCTCCATTAGCAACGGCACATATTGATGCAACTTCTCCAACCGTATGATCAGAATACCCAACCGGCAACGTTCCAAGCTCATTCCTGATCGCCATCATATTATTTAAATTAACATTTTTCTCTTCAACAGGATACACAGATACACAATGTAAAACACATATATTAGAATTTCCCGCACTTTTTATTGTGTCTACAGCACTTTTTATTTCGTCCATTGTTGCCATTCCTGTAGATAACACAATAGCAATCCCCTTTTCAGCTACCTGTCTCAAAAATTTTAAATTATTTATATCCATTGAAGCAATCTTCACAAATGAAGCCCCACATTCATCAACCAAAAAATCTAATTCATCTTTTGAATACGGTGTAGATGAAAAATCTATTTTCTTTTCTTTACAGTAAACTGATAACTCTTTTAACTGATCCTTATCCAACGCAAAACGTGACACCATTCTCCTTGCTATAGGATTTTCATCATAATAATTCTTAGAATACAAAGTCTTCGCCGTCCATGATTGAAATTTAACCGCATCACATCCTATTCTAGCAGCTTCATCTATCATTCTTTTTGCTGTTGCTACATTGCCATTATGACTAGAATTCATTTCAGCTACAAAATATGGTTTTTTATAATCACCAATCCTTTTTCCATTTTTCAAAATACAATCTGCCATATTTAAATCATCCTTCCACCATCAACTACTATATTTTGCCCTGTAATATATGAAGCGGCATCCGATGCTAAATAATAAACTAAATCTGCTACATCCTTTGTATTTCCTTGTCTTCCCAATGGAGTTTCACTTAATACCTTTTTATATATTTGCTCACTTCTATTGTTCCACATATCCGTATCAATAAATCCTGGCGATACGGAATTTACTCTAACATTATTGGGCGCTAACTCCAGCGACATTGTCTTAGTTGCAAAAATTAATGCAGCTTTACTACTTCCATACGCCAGCCTACCTTGTTCATTTCTAATTCCAGAAACTGATGCAATATTTATAATGCTCCCCCCACCATTTCTAATCATAACTCTCGAAACTATCTGCGAGATAATAATTGGCGAAATATAATTTATCTGCATTTCCTTTTTTAATTCATTTGAAGAAATCATCGGAAACAACGCATTTTGACCATAACCCGCATTATTAATTAGCACATCTACAGTCTTGACTTTATTAATTACACTTTTTAATTCTCTCTTGATACACTGTTCGTCCTCCATATCAAAATACGAAGTTGTAACATCAATATTATACATCCGAACAATATCTTTCAAATAATCATCAAAAGAATCATCTTTTTTTCTCGCACAAGCAACTATATTAAACCCGTTCTGTGCGAATTGTTCAACTAATTTTTTTCCTATTCCACGATTTGAACCCGTAATTAAAACTCGTTTACCCATTCTTCCTATTCCATTTCATAAATATTCTTTAATCTCTTCTTAATCCTACCCCAATCACTCTTTATCGTACTCTGAACAATAACATCATAATACCTTCCATTTTTATATATATGTTCTCGAAGTACACCCTCTCGCACACTTCCACACATTTCTAACACTTTCAGAGCTCCAACATTCTCACTAATTACTTCACCACAAACTTTATTTACATGTAATACATTAAACGCATAATTCAACAAATTAAGTTGTAGTTCTATTGCTAGCTTAAATGTATCACTGTTTCTTACCGCAATGTATGCCCCTCCTGTCATCCGGTTATTCTCTTTATCCCATCCTACTAAACTAGCAAGTCCTACAGGCGTTCCGTCTTGAACAACAATCCAATATAAATCATCACTTTTTGATACTTTATCATACCATTTTATTTGTTGCTCTAAAGTAATTATCGGATCTGTGTACATATATTTTGTAACCTCCGGCATCATTCTCCATTGACGTACCATCTCCATATCATTTATACACATCTTTCTTAAAACAACTTGCATCTCCATCACCCTTTGTCTTTGTTACACTGTTCTACTATGTACTAATTTTTTCACATATTTAATCCACTTGCGTTGCTCTTCCTCACAATATCCCAGCACTTGAAAAACTCTTCTGGAAACAACATTTTCTTTCTGCACATATGCCACAAGATATTCACCGTCTTTTCGGAGGCTCTCATCCTCCGTCAACAATTTTTCCATCCGCTCAACTATTTGCTGTCCTAAATGCCTTCCTCTGCAATTACGATCAATACTATATCCAATTACCAATTCATCATACCAATATGTAAGTCGTATTTGTCCTACTGCTTGTCCATTTTCTTCCAAAATAAAAATTTCAACATCATCGCGATTCAGACAAGTTTGAAACCATTTCTTGTGTTCCTCTAATAATACCTCCTGCTTGTTAAATGACCATCTTCTAACATCCGGATCATTTCTCCACCTATATAATTGGCTCATATCCCCTAACTCTACTTTACGCAATCTGATATTACTCATGCTCCCATATCACATCCCCAAATGACAACGGTGTTGCAAAAGACAAATCTCTTGCCGCCTTTTTGCCGATAATTTGATCATAATACATCGTGTGCATTCCTAATCCTGGCCGAATCGACTTCACATTCTCAGCTGTAAACGTGTCCCCTTCTTTAAGATCTTTTATTACATATAAGGATCGAGACCCCTCCCTTGCAGAAACCTGTGTTGGCGTTAAACTCAGTGTTTCTCTACCTAATGCTTTTTCCAAATTCCGAATCTGTCTAACCATATCTATAAATTCTTCCATTTCCATAGAAAATCCAGCATCCGGGCCTCCATCTGCACGCTTAATTGTAACATGTTTCTCAATCACTTTCGCCCCAAGGGCTACCGCCCCAAGGGACACCTCACTTCCGAAACTATGATCCGACAATCCCACCACACAATCATATGTTTTTGCCATTAATGGTATTGCCCGAATATTCATATCTTCATATGGACACGGATATGCCGATGTGCACTTCAACAAAATAACCTGCTCGTTTCCTTCCTCTTTACATATCTGTAAAACCCGTTCCACATCTTCCATAAAGGCAATGCCGGTCGATATAATAATCGGTTTTCCTTTTTGAGCTATTTTTCGAATCATAGGAACATCATTAATTTCATACGAAGCCACTTTGTACGCTGGCATTCCAATCTCATCCATAAAATCAACTGCAGTTAAATCGAACGGCGATGAAAAGCAACTGAGACCTAAAGAATTCGCATATACAACTAACTCTCTCTGCCACTCCCATGGGGTATATGCCTTCTGGTACAAACTATATAAAGTCTCTCCATCCCATAATCCCCCATGTATCTGAAATTCCGGATTATCACTATCAATAGTGATTGTGTCCGCTGTATAGGTTTGGAGTTTAATAGCATTTACGCCGGAATCTCTCAACCGATATATAATATCTTTTGCTCTGCTAAAATCCATCAAATGATTTCCAGACATTTCAGCAATAATATAAGTCGGTGAGTTTTCAGCTATAACTTGATTATCAATCTGTATGACTTTATCCAAACTATCATCCTCCTTCTAAAGTTTATTTTCTATCATTATTCAGGTATTATCACTTACCATTATCTGATACTTCATTTCCGCAATTTTCCAATCTTCTACCGTATCAATATCTTGAACCTCTGACTCCGGCATAACAATTGGAGTTGTTTTTTTTATGATTATGCCATCCATAACATTCTTAGGTTTCATAACGTAGAATTGTCCGCAGTCATGATATATTGGCTCTAAATCCTGCGAACGAGCACTGGCATTTTCCGGATACTGATATTCCAACGCATTATCCCGAATGATAAATGCCCGCTGTGGCGGAAACGAGAATTGCACAACAGGAGTAACCGCATCTGCTCCATCCTTCTCAACCATATCAATTGCTCTCTTTAATTTATCTGCAGTTACAAATGGAGCTGTTGGATATATACATACTGCAATATCAAATTCCTGTCCACGCTTTTCGTACTCATTAAAAACTTCTATCAATACATCATTCGTTGTTGCATAATCATTCGACGTTTCTGCACTTCGCATAAATGGTACACTTGCACCGTATTTCTTTGCAATCTCGGCAATTTCTTCACTATCTGTAGATACCATAACTTCATCAAATAATTTAGAAGATATTGCCGCCTCAATAGAATACGCTATAATTGGTTTTCCACAAAAATCCTTAATATTCTTCTTTGGTATTCTCTTACTTCCACCCCGGGCAGTAATAATAGCTATTCGTTTGCCCATTGTTTTATATTCTCCTTATCATCCAAAAGTTCCTTAAATAAATTTTCGATATCTTTTGTTGCATCATACATAGATTCCATATATCCCCTCATTTTCGAAAACATTCTAATGCATTCCTCTACGTTATCCTCTTTTATTGAAAGAACATCTCCCAACACATCACCCTGTTCTGGAGAAATATAATAATCTACAAATATTATCTCGTCAAAGTTATTACATTCTTCTGCAATTTTACCGATTTCCTTCTGAATTTTTTTAATTTTAGAAACAGTATATGTATGAATCTTGATCATCTGTATTCCTTGATCAATCAATCGTATGCCTCTTTGAAGCTTATATCTTAATTGATTCATATGTGCAACGCTATCTTTCCACATCTGAATCACTTTTTCCTGTTGCTGCTCATTAAATGTACACGGCATTTCCTTTATTGTCTTTTCAAAATCAAAAGGTTCCACTCTAACAGATTCTATCGCCTCCTGTAATGGCATTTGAATCGTTCCCTCAATCTTAGCTCCACCCTCTGTTGCATTAATTACTTTTAATTCTTCTCCATCTATTTTTTGTGCCAAAACTGCCTCATACCATTCTCTATAAAAACTATAATCTGGTGAAGTATACACCTTCTCACCATAATATCCCTCTATTTCAATCTTGTCTCGTGACAACTTAAACGTATCAATATCATCTTTTCCTGCATGTACTTTATTGTTGCTTAATGCCAAATCTTGGCCTACTAATATAATTTCATGGTATCCCCATGCTCTGGCTAACACAAAAGCAAATGTAGCAACTGATCCTCCGGCAGACAATACATACATATGTTTTCCTGCGATTTGATACATTTGATCAAAATACTCACCTTCCGCAGATGCCAATATAACCTTTGTATCTTTCATTAATTTCACAATGTCATTATTGGCAGATCCACAAAATGCCATAGGAATTCTATGGGTTTCTTTATTTTCAAATAATTGCACCGGTTTTTTAGGATCAGCCACAACCACCAAATCGGGTTGTATATCTTGCGACAACAAATAACGCAATGCCGTATCAACGGCTATTATCAACAATTTCCCCTTTGCTTTTTTTAAATGTTGAACATTTTTTTCTAACGACGGTCCTGCTGCAACAATAATTGCCGGACGATCTGTCGGAAACACACCTTCAAAATCCTCTTCACAGTTACTATGAAACAGCTCCTTCATATTAAGGATATTATTACGTGCTTCATTTCTTCCAAAATAAGAATTTGTCGCAATATTCGATCCAACCATTGTAACCAAAAAACTATATTTCTGCCGAACCAATTCATATGATTCTTCAAATAATTGTTTATAAAGCGGCATTGCATCCAAAATGCACCATTTGTAATTTTCAACTGTGATACATCTTCCTATATCTATATCCAACGTCTGATCATTCATGCCTTTTACGATAATATTAACATTATCATGATCTAACACATAAGCCATGTCATAATTCTGCAATGCGCACAAAAATATATCTGTAGATGGTTCATAAAATAAATATTGCACATTCGCTCCATTTGCTTTGATAACCTGTTCTGCAAGCACACCACTGCCCAATCCAACAAAAATAATATATGAATAATCCACCAGACTTTCATACTGTTTTGCAAATCGCTCCGCCTCTTTTTCAGGATTATATCGACTTCCCATGTAATACTCTTTTTTTTCTTTTTCGACACATATAATAGGAGAACCATTTTTAGCTTCTACAATGGAACAATTTACTTGTGTTGCATTATTCCACTCTTTAATTGCTTCATATAACCTAGGATTTTTCTTTTTAATTATTCTCAAGTTTTTCTCAAAATACGACATTTTCCCATTCATCCTTTTTACATATTTTGCAACTGTTCGACTACTTCATATTGTAAAATATCTGCCAACAATATATAATCTTCTTTTTCCATTGCCTCCAATGCTTGTAACAATTTTTCTTTTAATATATCCTTCTTTTCATCTTGCTCTATCTGCGAAATAAATTGATCCAAACTTGGCAATACCAAATATAATAATCTATATGCCACTTGTATATTTTCCTGATACAAATAATCGGTAATTTTAATTAAATTATCTATCAACTGTGATACTTCTTCCATTCTATTGACCTCCCTTATTTTTAACAAATAGTTAGAAAAGGCATCTATATTTTAAATACTTTTTCTAAATACTTGTTATGCAATTAAGACAAATAAAGCGGACCTAATGGTCCGCCCTATTCGCAATAACCTTATTTGATTACTGAAGTAATGATAATACGCTCTGGTTAGACTGGTTTGCCTGTGCAAGCATTGACTGAGCAGCCTGCTGTAAGATGTTATTCTTAGAGTAGTTAACCATCTCTGTAGCCATATCTGTATCACGGATATTAGATTCAGCAGATGTTAAGTTCTCAGAATAGTTCTGCAAGTTATTGATTGTGTAATCCAAACGATTCTGAATAGCACCTAACTTAGAACGCTCTTTTGATACCGTCTTAATAGCATCTGTAATCTTAGCCATAGCACTACCAGCAGCACCATGTGATGACATCTTCAAACTCTTAACCCCAAGCTTTGTAGCATTCATGGTCGCGATAGAAATCTTCATATCTTCACCCTTATTAGCACCAACCTGTAAATACTTTCCAGTGTTCATTCCGCCACTTAATAAGTAAGTTCCGTTGAACTGTGCTTTCTTTGAAATGCTATCAATTTCTGAAGTTAACTGATCAATCTCATCCTGAATAGACTGACGATCCTCTGTAGCATTAACATCATTGGCTGCCTTAGTTGCCAACTCACCCATACGCTGTAAGATTGAATGAATCTCATTCATATTACCTTCAGCTGTCTGGATTAAGTACTGACCATCCTCTGAGTTGCTGACTGCCTGGTTGATACCTCTGATCTGATTACGCATCTTCTCAGAAATTGAAAGTCCTGCTGCATCATCTGCTGCACGGTTTACTTTGTAACCAGAAGATAACTTCTCTGAAGACTTAGATACTGCCTTAACGTTCATTCCCAGCATTCTGTTTGTGTTTGCTGCCTGCATGTTGTGTTGTACTACCATAATGAATTCCTCCTTGAATATAATGTAGCTTCCTTGCTACATGTACTAGTAGCGATGCTACCGTTAATAATAATTATATAATATCTCTTACGAGTTATTACCTCTTAACCTTTACACTATATATATCGGAAACGAATCGCAATACTTTATAGCTTTTTCTAATTTTTTTAATTTTTTTGATTGAATCGGTATGCATCCATCACTCTTTGATTATTCATGGTCTGATTATAATGAGAAGCAACGGATGCCGCATTTCTCTTTGCAGCATATACCTTCTGCCGTTTTACAAAACACTGTGTTAATTTATCCCTGTTGCGTTCCTCCAACACCCGTATCTCCACGCCAAGATCCGTACAGTTCTTGATCAGTCTCCGGATCTCTTCAAGTTCCTCCTGATATACATTCGGATTGTTCTTTACTTCATCACGTATCCTTCCATACACGGAAGTAAAACCATCATCATATTCATTGAGCTTTGTAATCAATATCTCCTTGCGATTCAGAGAGTCATCTAACATCATTTCCTCAAAATCTGCACGTTCTGCAATATGACTTTGTTCCTGTGTGATCTGCAACAACTCCTGTAATGTTTCTTCCTGTCTCTTCAATGTAGTAAGTAACACCCGGATATAATTTGCCGTCTCGCTCATAATAGATCTCCTATACTACTGCCTTGCCGGATCCTTTGCAACCTTCATGATCTGTTTCCATGCGTCCCGAAGATCCCTCAGCTGATCCAATATTTCATCTACCTTCTCCACACTGTGTTTCTGATTTGCCTCTACCATAAGCTGGAAGATATAATTGTATATTATATCAAAGTCTTTTGCCACAGGATACTTAAAATCTAATGTAGACTGCAACTCGGTAATAATATTCCTCGCCTTACGGATCTTGAACATAGCATCACCATACTCGCCCTTTTCCATATCAATCTTCGCAAGATTACAGAACTTAATTGCTCCTTCATATAACATCAACGTCAGTTCTGCCGGACTTGCCGTTATTACCCTGTCGTTTGCATACTTTGCATACGGATTCTTCAATGCCATACCCTTCTCCTTATACATCCTTACTTTAATAAAGTATTGCACTGATCCCATTCAATCAGCGCAATACTTATTCTATCATATGTTCTTTATCTTTTCCATACCATTATACGAATCACGAACCGCCAAACAGCTGTGAAATGTATGTCTGCTGTGATTGCAACTTTGTAAGTGCTGTCTCCATAGAAGAAAACTGCTTGTAATATTTATCCTGCTCATCCTGCAATTTTTTCTGAAGGCTTGTGACATCCTCTTTATAGCTCTTAATGTCATCATCCATCTCCAAGTCATTATAGAATGTCAACGAACTTCTTACACCGACAACTCTCTTCATAGAGCTCTGGAAATTCTTATAGATCTCATCACCCAGAGTAGTCAGTGTCTTCATCAAAGCTTCCGGATTGTCAGAAATGGCGGCTTTTAATTTGTCATCCAGACCTGCAAAGTCCGAATCATCCGCATTACCCTGAATATGTAACTGACCCTTTTCCGTATAATCGCTTGTTACAATACCGAAGGAAGACAATGCATACCGGGATGTCGTACCGTCAGAATTCGTTACTTCCACAGACTTGTTCAACGTTGTACGCATACTGGTCAGCAAAGTACTGATCGTACTGTCTCTGCGAAGAAGAGATCCCTTGATCTTATTTTCCCAGTTCTTGATGTCTTCATCTGTCATTGCATCCTTCTCATCTGAAGTCAGCGGTTCATATCCTCTCGAGCTCGATGCATCATATAACTTGTTCATCTCCGTGATCAACGTATTGTATTCTTTCACAAAGCTCTTTACTTTATCGTAAATTCCATCCACGTCCGTATCAACAGAAAATGCCTGTTCTCCGCCAACCGAGCTCACATCCATCGTCAATCCGTTAATATTAAAGCTATTGGTTGCCTGTGTATATTCTACTCCGTTATACACCAAAGATGCATCCGATGCATCAATCTTACCTGCTTCTCCATCTGTCAGATTCAAACCAAGTGCTGCAAGTGTCGCATCATCTGCCTCTACCGTAAATGCATTCTCCACACCGGTATTCTTAGAACTCAGATAAAACCGTCCCTGGTTAGTGTCATAACTTGCATTGATCCCTGTCTTTGCCATAGCGGAAGCCAGACTATCCATCGTCGTAGTACGGTCTACCACGATCTCTGTTCCATTCACTTTGATGCTGGTTCCCTGTGCAATCCCGAGATCAACCAGCTTACTTGAACCAGTCACCTTGCTGTCTGCTGTCACCTGCTTATCATATGCGAATGCACTGCCGGATACTGTATTCACTTCATTCCCGCTGATCTCACTCTTAGACTTAACCGTCATACCTTTTCCGGATGCATCATAAGTAAGTCCCAGTGCCTTGGCACTCGTCTCATTTGCAGCAGTGATCATCAGTGAACGGCCACCAGAATATGTTGCTGTGCCCGTCGCAGGATCCGTTGTCTCCGTTGCAGTCTCATTGGTAAAGGTAAGTCTGCCCTGTGTCATACTTGCCTTCAATCCGGTTCCATCTAATTGCGTATTGATATCCTGAAGCAAATCATCTACTGTTGTATTCTCATCAATGTTGATGTTGACATCTACCTTGCTTCCGTCCTCAGCGTTCTGAACCGTAAAGCTTGAACCATTCAATGCATTCTGAATCGAATAACCATTCTTATCATATAATTCCGATATCTTCTTGCTGGTATCCGTAATTGCTGTATAAGAGGATGCGGTATAAGTGCCGGTATTGATCTTATGCCCGGTCCACATCTGTGCATTTGCCGTACTCTTAACCTGAATCTTGTGATTACCGCTTACTGCCTTGGAGTTCGCTGTTACCTTGACTCCATTAAGCGTTCCATTCACCAACTTGCTGTTATAAGTTCCCGCACTCTTAAATGTATTCAAAGCACCCTTATAAAAATCCATCAGCTTAGTATTCAGGGAAGCCCAGGCTTCTTTCTTCCATTCTGCCTTCGTCTGCTTCTTCTTTGCATTATCAACTTTGGTCTGATAGGCATCTGACAACTGTTTTACAAGACTCTCTGTATCCAATCCAGACGCAAGACCTGTCATTCTAACTCCTGCCATATTCATTCCTCCTATCTCTTCTCATCTACTAAAAGCCCCGCAAGTTCCAATGTCTTTGCTATCATATCCAGCGTCTTCTCCGGCGGGATCTCACGAATAATCTTATCTGTTTCCTTATCTCTGACTGTAATGCAGATTCGATGTGTCTTCTCATGATACGAAAACTGCAACGACGTCTCGGTTGGAGCAATCTTCTTATTAATGTCTGCAATTGCACTCTTGATCTTCTCTTCCGATACTTCCTGAAGCTCCTTCGCATCTGACTGATCTTCTCTGCCTCTGTCTGAGTCTTTACCCGTGCGGTTCTCACTTCCCTGTGTTCCCACTACCGGATGATACCCCTGTACCTGAGCCTGCTGCTGTTCCTGTTCTGTTACCTCGATCTTCTCAACCGGTGCAGTCTTCTCAGTCTTCGGCATCTGTTGTGTTACAACGTTACTACTAATTGCATCAATTGCCATAATCTCCACCTCCGTGTGAAATCTCATCCTGCGGACACCATATCCGCATAGTATCTCCTTCAATAGCTATATCGGCTACCGTCTGGTTTGATTTTACACCCTTTTAATAATTTTTACAATATTTCCCCTTTTTCAGAGCATCCCTCTATTTGAATAAATTCTTCAAATTCTCCTGTACTGCATCTGTTGCCGCTTCCTTGTTCGAATCCTGGATCATCTTATACACTTCTTCCCGGTATACCGGAACAGACTTCGGTGCCTTGATCCCGACTTTTACCTGATCTCCCTTGATCTCCAGAATAGTGATCTCTATCTCGTTACCGATAATAATCGATTCATTGGTTTTTCTTGATAATGCTAACATATTATTCACCCGCCTTTTCTTTCATCTTCTGCACGGATTCATATACGTTAAACTTTACCGGGTAATCCGCATTATCCACAATCAACTGTACCCCTTTTCGTTCTTCCGTCGAAATGATAACCGGGGCTTTCATATTGGCTGTAACCTTTGTCATATCCGAAGGTACTGTCATAACAAGTAAGAACAGAAGATCTTCATCCGCCGGATTCCCCAAAGGTTTCAACAATTCATCTTCAATCATTGGTGCATACTCTGTTGTAACCGCTAACGGATCTACAACCGGCAATGCCAGTGTCGGCTCCTCTAATGACTGCAGCCAACTGATCTTCGTGTCCCGATCATCCTCAATATCATATATGATTGCAAACTTTTTGAAATCCTCAAATCCGATAATTCCATTTGGAAATTCAATTACTTTATTATCATCTAATTCCACTTCACCAAAAAACTTTGTCTGTACTCTCATGGTGTTTCTCCTTTCTCATTCACCGTTCACGTGTATACCGTGCAACGCACAAATCTCATTCTGTGTAAATACAATAATCTTATTGCAGCAGACCATTTCTTCCGCTTACAGATAGTCCAACAGCGTCTTCTGGATTACGCTTGCTGTTGTAGCCAGAGAAGATTCATAGACAAGTTCTGCCTGATACATCTCAATGGCAGCTTCTTCCGTCTCTACATCTTCGTTGCTGGATTTTAACTCCTTGAAGTCTGACAACTGCTCCGTAACACGCGTCTCGATCAATTCCAACTTAGAATACGTTGTACCAACCTTCGCCTGTACCGAGCTGACATCCTCCATAAAATTCTGGAAATTAGAGATGTTATTACCAAACAACTTCTGCATATTCTCTTTCTTCAGTGCAAGTTCCACATCTGCACCTTCTAACATCTTATTGATCTGGTTGACCGCATCTGTATCATTCTTATACTGCGGATCATCTAGCATACCCTTCAGCTTGGTGATCTTCTTCTCTATATCCAGTACATCCTGTACCGCCCCGGCAAGGTCTTCAATCTTGTTGCCCATATCATGTTTGATAAAATCTTTGCCCTCTGTATTGACCGTGATATACTGGTTAAAATTCACTTCGTACTTGATCGCCTGACCTGCCTTATCTACCGTATAATCTGTGTCCTGTATTGTTCCGTCTGCCATTGTCTTATGCTGTGTACAGTTAAAATACATCTCCGGTCTCAGATCGCCAACCGCAAACTTTGACTTATCATAATTCACAGATACGGTCTGTGCATTCTTGATCTGATTATATACGTTCTCACCCATGATAACCTCACCGGTCTCCGGAATATAATTCACACCATCCGGATCTACCGCATAATAGGTATCACTATCTGCCACCTGTTTCACCGTAAAGTTTGCACCAAGTTGTGCGACCAGATCGCTTTGATTGCCATTCGCATCCGTTACCGTAATATTCGGTATTCCATTATCAATGCCACTGTACGCCAGACGCATCTTATACACACTGGCAGATGTTGGCTGCTGATAGGTTGTATTCCCTGCCAAAATGTCATCTAACTGCTCCGGCTTGATTCCATCCAGCACCACATTCTTGCTGATGATCGTTTTCGGATCAATGTCTTCTGTAATATTATAAGACAGCCCTTCCTTTGCCGCATCATCCTGAAAAATCAGATTCGTCTCAGTCTTATAACCGGAAAACAGATATCTTCCCGCATATGTCATACCGCCTTCTTTGTAGATTGCATCCTTCAATGCGTTCAATTCATCAATGATCGTCTGGCGGTCCTTCGTCTGAAATGTATCACTGGCTCCCTGCTCACAGTAATAATAGACATCCTGTAAGCGATCATATACATTCTGAACGGATGTCTGCGTGGTATCTACCCAGGACATGGCATCTTTAATATTCTTATTCTTATACTGATCCAACTGATCACATGTTGTTCTCAGTTTTAAAGCACGAATCGCGATAACCGGATCCTCAGATGGTGCAGATATCTTCTTACCCGTTGTAACCTGTTGGTTCAATTTGCTCACACGCTGCATGGATTTCTGCATGTTGCGCAACGAACCACTTGTTACCATTTGATTTGTCACTCTCATAATCTTACTCCTATCCGGTCACTCCATTAACCTCACATACTGGCTCTTCATCCGTGAAGTGCCAATTTCTCTATATATTATATCGTACCATATGGCATTTTTCTCAACACCCATTTCAAAAAACATGCCCGCACATTCCAGCCACAAACAAAAGGCCGTCAAAAGACGGCCAATATTCGTTCATAATATAGATAATATGCTAAAGCCCGGTCTGATTGATCAGCTTGTCATATACTTCATTCATCACAGAAATGACCTTGGCAGCCAGATTATATCCATTCTGATATATAACCAGACTAGACGCTTCCTCATTCGTATCAACAGATGATACGGATTTTCTCTGATTATCGATGACCGTTGCTACTTCGTCCATATTCTTGGAAAATGCTTCATACTTAGAGATATCTACTGCCTGCGATGTCGTGATCGACTGCAAAAACTGTGCAACCGTTCCCTGGGAAAACATACTCTGATCACTCATTCCCGCAATAATCTTCTCAAGAACACCCTTGGCATCCTTATTGCCCTGACTGATATCTTCCTTGTAAGAGACAACCAGCTTGGATTCATCTTTGAGAATATCCTGATTAATCCCCCAATTCAACGCTGTAACACGATAATAGCTGGAATCCACAGAGGAAATCATCGTTGTGTTACTGTTACCAGTCAATACATAGTCATTTCCCTCAATATCCGGTGCTGTAAAGAAATCCATTCCCGAATCTCCATTTGCATCTGCCCCTGTTGTAAAGATATCATTCATATATTTGGATAGTGTTCTGGCAAATTCATTCAACTGGGTCATATAATAAGGAATACCCTTACAGTCTACTCTTTCTCCCACTATCGCTTCTTTTCCCACATCCGTAGCAACATCAAATGTTGCCGGAACTCTTCTTCCGGTCTCATCCTGCACAGTCAGATTCTTAAAAATAAAGCTTGTAAGATTCCCTTTTGCATCCTTTGTTGCTTCCCAGCTATCGTAATAATATTCTTTGCAGTTCAATGTAATAATACCGGATTCCGGCAGATTCAGCTGGTCAATCGATATTGCTTTTGATAAATGCACCGACGCCGTAGAACCATTGCCTGTTCCGGTCGCCATACTTGTAATCGTTCCCGAAAACGGATTGGCATTGTTTCCATCTCTGACTTCTAACAAGCCCTTAATTCTTCCCGTCACATTCTCACTGTTAAAGTTGAATTTCTCTCCGATGGTCTGATTCAGACCTTCCCAGTACACATCATATAAACCGTCAATATCATTCTGGTTGACCTTTTCCTGACGTGCTACAACTTTTAACTGCTTGCACTCCATCTCGTCTACCAGAACAGTATTGCCAATCCGTACCTCGTACCGGCTTGCTCCCGATTCAACCGCATCTGCGCCAAAACCATATTTGATTGGGGTCTCAGTCACCGTAACATTCACCAGTTCCGATAACTGGTCTACTAACAGTTCTCTCTGATCCCGCAGATCATTGGCACTTCCCGATCTCGTTTCAATGTTCATGATCTGCTGATTCAGGGTATAGATCTGGGATGCGATGGAATTGATCGAATCCACATGAATTGCAACTTCATTATTGATATCCTGCTGTGTATTGCGATAATTGGTTCCCGTTTCCTTGATCAGATCCGTAAAATTCTGTGCCGATTTGATAAATTGCGTCCGGTATGTCGCATCCGCAGGGCTGGACGAAAGATCCTGCAACGCAGAACTTAACTCACTTAGCAACTTTGTATATCCGGTCTCTGACTGCATTTCATTCAGATAAGACTGCAGCTGTGTCAATTGTTCCTTTGCTCCTGCATATTCTGAATGCTGCGACTGTGCCGCATGATATTTTGTATCATAATATATATTGCGAAGCTGTGTAATGCCGGTTGCCTTCACGCCGGTGCCCATCATACCATATGCATTGTTCACGCGTAACGCATCTGCCGCCTGAGAAAGTACCGTCTGTCTGCAATATCCCTTTACATCTGCATTCGAAATGTTATGTGCCGTTGTATGCATATTCGCCTGATAAAAATTCAATCCGGATAAACCGGTATTCAGCCCCAAAAATGTAGATGGCATATTCTCGCTCCTTTCTCATTCACGATCCAAGTTTGTCGATCAAATGCTGCACCATCTCGGATACAACAGAAAAGTATCTTGAAGATGCATTGTATCCCTGCTGGTATTTGATCAGATTGCTTAACTCCTCATCCGTAGAGACACCGGTTACCGTCTGTCTCTGGTTCTCCAATTCCTGTACGGATTTGGTCTGGGATTCCGCTATTCCGTTATAGGTGTATCCCTTGTTGGCAAAATCCGCTATAAATTCCTTATAATAGCCCATAAAATCATTCGTCACCAGACTATTCGGTCCCAGACTGCCAAAATCATCCTGCCACATAGTGATCAATTCGTTGGCAACATCCTGCAGTTCCTCTTTCTGAAGATTCGAAAGCGGAAGCAGACTCGGATTCTTCGTCAGGTCATCATTTACCTGAATATTGCCTAACGTATACAATGACAGATAATCATTCTCATCCTCTGCATTATATACCTGCACCTTCTTCTGCGTTCCATCTGCTAATGTTACCGTCTGCTCTGTATATCGCGGCTGGTTATTCCGGATGAATAATTCCGTTCCCTGCACCATATTCTTCTCGCCCATTCCATATCCGGCCTTTTCTTCATCTAATACCTGAATGGTGCTTCCGTCATCCAGCGTGATCTCTGTATTCGGACACAAAATGTCATTAATTCTTGTAACGATACCATGTATCATCTGATCAAACTGTGCAATGATATTATTCACGGTGTATGGTTCCAAATATACGTTATACTCATCCCGATCCTTCACAAACTGCTGATAATCGGTCTGATACTGCTGATAATCACTCTGATAATCCGTCATCGCCTGATTATAATCCGCATCCGATTTGTAATCGGAACGAACCGGCCTCATCGGTGCCGTTGGTGCCTGTGGAATATCAGTATAATTAGCAACCCAGTCACCCCGCGACATAATAATTCCCTTGAGAGAACCTACATCTGTCTGCGTATCCGCATTCGGCACTCTTGTCAGGTTGAATATATTCGTCTGATCATCCTTCCATACCGGCACATAATAATCACATGAATCACTCACTTCCTTGACATCCATCTTGTATGTTCTGTCCATACTGACAAGGCATCGATTCTCGGCATAGACCTCCATCTGACCGTCACCCATCTCCCGGTAGCTGATCGAAATGATTCCACTCAACTCATCTAATGCCGCATCCCTCTGATCACGGTAATCATTTGCACTCTCGATTCCGGTCGCCTCCACTGCACCGATCTTCCCATTGAGTTCATAAATCGTATCCGCCAGCTTATTGATCTGATCCACCTGATCCTGTATCTCTGTATTCAGATTCTTCTGATACGTTGTAAGTTGTGAGTAAATCTTGTTGGACTGATCCACAAAGGCTACCGCCCGTGCAATGTAAGAACTTCTTGTTACAATACTGTTCGGTTCCTTCTGAAGTTCTTGTGCTGCAGACCATAGATTCCGCATATAGGTCCGGAAGTCACTACTCTCTAACTCACCAAAATAATTCTGCACTTCCGATACCACATCATATTTGGTCTGGTAGAACTGTTCTCTTCCAACTTCGTTGCGGTATTTCTTATCAACCAGATTGTCACGAATATGCCGGATATCTATAATACGTGTTCCAAGTCCTGACTGATTCCTTCCAACTGCCGTATCCCCCAGATTCGTATAGGTCATATCCGCAAGAAGAACCTGTTGTCTGGTATATCCCGTCGTTCCAGCATTCGTAATATTATGTGCAGTTGTATTCAATGCATATTGTCCGGCCTGCAGCCCTGACACGCCGACATAAAAATTACCCATTGTTCCAGACATACATTTCCCTCTTTTCCTACTCTGTCACTGTTTGGCATCAAAGGAAGAGTACGCTCCTCCCAAAGTTGCCCCACTATAACTTCCTTTATTGTAATTCGCTGTCTCCGGTGCCTGATTCATTGACTGCATCAGGTTAATGGAATATTCCGTCATCTCCAACGATTCTTTTAACAAATTCTGATTATGTACATTAACCTGTCTCAACAAATCAGCCTGTTTTAACATTTTATCCCGAACAGCAATTAAAGGATGCTGAAACTCCGGTTGTTTCGCCATCAACTCAATGACTTCCGAAACAGTAATCGTGTCCGCATCCTTGCCTAATACTGTTGCTATCTCTCCGAGCGCCTGATTCCTCTTATGTGATATCGACGTAATCTCGTCTACAACCCTTTGTTCCCTGTCATTTGCTTCCGAAAGACGCTGCAGGTCATTGGAAACAATAACAGGCGTTTTATCCATCGATTCCTTTATGAGCCGTTCGTATAATTCCGACTCCTGCTCTAGAATCGTTATCAAATTCTCAATTAAGCTCGCCATCGAACTCTCCTTATTCTCGGTCACCTTCTAGATCCTGAAAGCGTACGCTTTCAGGATTAGATAGATTGCTCATCAAATGCAGCCAACAACTTGCTTGCAAAGTCCTCTGCACTTACCTGATAGGTTCCATTTGCGATGCTTGCTTTCAATGCACTCACTTTGTCCTCTCTGACATCCGGAACCGAAGCCAATGCACTCTTCGCAATCTGCATATCTTTTCCTACGGATGAAAATGAAACCTGATCCATTGTAGTGGCAACATTCACACCATTCGCATTATAGCCTTTCTTCACCGGCTGATTCCCATAGACCTGGGCAACCTGATTATATGCACCAATTCGCATCGTTACACCTTCTTTCCCTGACCCGAATGACCCATTCGCAGTCAACGTATTATCCATTAAACTTATTGGATTCAATAAATATATCGGATTCTTTCCGTGAAACATTATACTAATTTTAGAAAAACTTGCATTTACATGGAAAAGAAGGAAGAAGGATACTCTGTCTACTTATCCAGGTAACGCATTCTGGCTGCTTCCCGCTGCTTCTTCGTAACGACCGACTCCTCAGAAGATCCATACAAGCTGTCCATTCTGCCAAGAAGTTTCTCTTTGCATTTCTGGCATAATCTTCCGGACCGGATCATTGCACCACAACTTTCACAGTCGATACCCACACCGGATTCTTCCGAGAAAGACAGACGTTCCTCTCTGATCCAACGGCGGATCTGCTTCGGCGAAACGTCTGTTGCCTCTGCAACCTCTGTAACACCCTGCGACGGATTCTCCCGTATGTATTCCTTTACTTCCTGAAATTTCTCTTCTAATTGTGCTTTGCAGCCCGGACATATAGACGGTCCACTCAAATAGTTAAACAATCTTTTACACTTTGAACATGATCTTACTTCCATAATGATTCTCCTTTTTATACGTTGTATATCATCCAGCCGGCAATCCATCTTCTCTCATCATGAAAACCCACGTCCGATCGCCACGCTGGTGTAATATACCGTTTCTGTTCCATTTTCCAATAAAGCCTTCGTACAGGCTTCTATTGTTGCTCCACTGGTATATATGTCATCTACCAGAAGCACTCTTTTTAATTTTATCTTATTTTCTCCTATTTTGAAAGCACTTTTTAGGTTTTTCATGCGTTCTTTATCATTCAGTTCCTTTTGCGGATTGGTATCCACGACACGTTGTAAATATCGCGGATACGTTGCGATATGCAGATCTTTCCCAAGCCGTTGTGCAAGCACCTCCGCCTGATTATACCCTCTTGTGCGTTTTTTATGTGGATGTACCGGCACAGGAACCAGCCCGTCTATCCGAAGGGCTTTGATCCGCTCCCCATACCTTGCACAGATACTGCTGCTATAAAAGGAAGCCTGTCCCCTCTGGTTATTATATTTGAAATCGTATAACGATGTCTTGACACCATCCAGATACCAGAATGCCGGAAATCCTCTCTGATAAGACTTCGGGATCCTGATACAGTCTTCGCAATATTCATCTTCCGCATGATCGATTCCTTTTCCACATTTCAGGCAGACAGGCTCCTCTACCCACTTCAATGTTCCTGCACATTCCCCACATATTGACCTTTCACCATATGGACGAATCTTGCGGCAAAGCGGACAATGCTGCGGATATAATAAATCTAACAACTGTTCTTTGTTGATCAGAATCCCCCCTCATATAACTCTTTCAGACGTAAATCCAACGATGAATATCTCTTTTGTTCATCATTATTCTGTATCATATTCTCAACCAGATAGCCATTGCCTACAATTACAACGCACTGTCTCGCTCTCGTAACTGCCGTATATAACAGATTCCGGTTAAGAAGCACTCTCGGACCGCTAAACAATGGCAAAATGACCGCCGGATATTCACTTCCCTGGGATTTGTGGATTGTGATCGCATAGGATAATTCCAATTCATCCAGCAGATTGTACGGATAGCGCACCTCTTTGTCATCATCAAATATAACAACTACTTCTTCGTTATATTCATCAATCTCCCGTATCACACCCATATCTCCGTTAAATACTCCAACGCCTTCCTCTGTCTTAAACCTTCCCTTTCCGCTATATACCGCCCACTCCAGCTTGTAATTATTCCGGATCTGCATAACCTTATCTCCTTCACGCAGAACCGTACCGTTATTGCATTCCTTTTCCTTCTTGTCCCGCTGCTGCGGATTAAGAACCATCTGCAATTCCCTGTTCAGGTTTTCAACGCCAAGTTCCCCATTCCTCATGGGCGTAAGTACCTGTATCTCCTTGCCCTCACACCCCACATATCCTGGCAGTTTCCTTGTAAGTAAAAGACCCAGCTCCCGCACAACATCCTTCACATTGGTTCTCGGAAGATAGAAAAAATCTCTGCTCTTATTATCCAGTGCAATCGGCTCCCCTTTGTTGATCTTATGTGCATTCTCAACAATACTGCTTCCCTCTTCCTGACGGAATATCCGCTCCAAAGCAACAACCGGTATACATTGCGACCGAATGATGTCTTTCAACACATTACCCGCTCCAACCGACGGAAGCTGATTCTCATCTCCAACCAGAATTAAATGTGTTCCTGGAACAACAGCCGCTAATAACGAGTGCATTAAAAACATATCAACCATCGACATTTCATCAATAATGATCACATCCGCTTCTAACGGATTGCCGGCATTGCGCTCAAAACGAATTCCGGCATTGCCGCTTCCACTTGTAGCACCATCCTCCGGCACACCACTCGACAGTTCCAACAAACGATGGATCGTCTGCGCTTTGTATCCAGTCGCTTCTGTCATTCGTTTTGCCGCACGTCCGGTCGGTGCCGCCAACAATATATCCGCATCCTCCATCTCATAATACTGTATGATCGCATTGATCGTAGTTGTCTTACCGGTTCCCGGTCCACCCGTAATTACCAGCACTCCCTGCTGAACCGCCTGCCGAACCGCTTCCTTTTGCATGGAATCCAATTCGATCTGATTCTTCTTCTCGATCAGTGACAAGATCCTGTCCATCTTCTCATCTTCTACCCGGATTGTCGATTTGGCCTCTAACAGCATCCTTGCTGCATCCAGTTCCCGATTATAATAATTACTGGCATATAGAATCGTCTCGCCATCCCGTTCCCGAAAGATAACCTTCCCTTCCACCTGAAGATTCATCAACTGCACTTCGATCGCTTCCGAATCGATCTCTCCACTCTTCTCCAGCAACTGCCTTGTCCAGCTCACTGCTATTCTCTTTGGCAGATAAATATGTCCAAGCCCTGTTGCCTGATTCAATGTATAAATGATACCTGCACGGATCCGGAAATCCGATGCCATTCCAATCCCCGCCTTCATGGCGATTGCATCTGCCGTCTTAAATCCCACTCCGTCAATATCCTCCGCAATCTGATACGGATTCTTCCTGATTACCGTGTACATCCTCTGCCCATATTCATTAAAGATCTTAACCGCAAGTGCCGGCGATATACCAAACTCTGACAAAAACATTAACGCTTCCCGCATTGCCTGTTTTTCAATGAACTGTACTCCAATCTCATTTGCCTTCCGTTCAGAGATTCCTTTGATCTCCGCGAGACGTTCCGGTTCTTCCTCGATCACACGGAATGTATCAATCCCAAATTTCTTAATGATCCGCTTTGCCATGATCTCCCCGATTCCTTTTATCGCACCGGAACCTAGATATCGTTCCATGCTCATCAGGTCATCCGGCATCTTCACCTCATAGTCCGAAACCTTGAACTGCATGCTATAGCTTGGATGATCTACATATTCCCCTCTTGCAAGAATATACATTCCTTCCTCAATTCCCGATAGATATCCAACAAATGTTTCATCTTCCCCATCCTCTGTCTCTACTGCAAATACAATATATTGGTTCTTGTCATTCCTGTATATAATTTTGGAAACGATGCCTTCCCGTTCCATGTTGTAACCTCATTTCTTCATTGTAGTATTATGTGAATTATGTATTTATCATATCACGTTATATGTATTCCCGCTATCTTTTTTCTCGTTATGAACATTACCGGATTACGGAACAAAATACGTCTATCGCCATTCCGGCATTTTGCAAAATGTTAAGTTAAACTTACCATAATTTTCCTAAAAGTTAACATATGTGTAATTTGCGGTCTATTTTCTCTATACTCATATATATGCAGGAGATTTACCATATATTTCCTGACCAACAACATAACGAAAGAGGAGACAATATATATGAATGTCGAGTACACATCAAATTATCCTTCCTTTGAAAACAGAGACTATTACGTGGACCTGGGCGAACACATTGCTTTTTACAGAAAAAGAGCAAACATTACACAGGCTCAATTAGCCAGTCGTGTTCACATTACACGTTCATATCTGAGTCGAATTGAAAACTCAAACACATCCCAGTCATTCTCTCTGGAACTACTATTCAATATTAGCAGGGAATTAAAAGTACCACCGCGATATTTCTTCGAGCCATTTCCCACACCTGCAGGAATGGAAGATTAAACAGATTAAAAGAAAAGCTGCCACCCAAACGGTATGGCAGCTTATATTCTTACTGAAGCTTCTCAAGATCTTCCTTGGTAAGATCCTGATTACCAATCATCTCCTGAACGAATTCCACAATATCATTGTGATTCCAAAAACTGATATGATGCTTGTAAAGTTTGCGTCTATATGCCTCTTCTGGTACAAGAATCTTGTAAGTATAGATCTTACCGTTACGGCAGAGCTTCAAATAATCCTTGCGTACAAGCTTAGATAAAAATGTAGAAACCGTCTGTGGCTTCCAATCCTTTCCGTAGAAACCATTCACTCTGTCAACAACGTCTGACAGAACCGGCTCCTTCTTGCAATCCCAGATGGATTTCATTACTAATTCTTCACTTTCGGTCAATTTCTCGATCTTCATATGTGCCTCCATTCTTCCTCTTTGCACTACAATCCGTAGTTACGTTTCATTTGTTCATAGAGCTGACTAGCCAGGCCGATACCATTCCCCTGTTTTGATGCCAACTTTGCATATTCCTGCGTCTGCATATCTTGAAAATAATCCATGTAGCTGCTGGATGAGTTGCCATCATCTGCCTTCATGATTGTCTTCTCCATGCCTTTGTAGATCTGTTCAATAAAGTATGCCTCAAACTCTCTGCAAGCATCCATCAGTTCCTCTTCTGTTGTGTCATCTCCAACCTTACCCAAAGTTTTCTCGAGTGCATTGGCAGATGCATTAGAAGCCTGTGTCTGATAACCGCTGTAAATTCCTGTTACATTCATATCAGTAAGTGACATAGTTACCTCCTATCTACGTATAATCTATATTTACCACAAAACGACCCCTACTGTCAATGATTTTTTTACTTCTTTAAGCTAATGTGTAAAACAATTGAAAAATACATGTAAATTCGTTATGTATCACATTGACAGAGTAAATTAGTCGTTATCTTATGATCGCAAATTATTTGCCTGCTGTAACATCTCGTCAGATGCCTGAATTGCTTTGGAATTCATCTCGTACGCTCTCTGTGCAACAATCATATTGACCATCTCGTCTGCTACCTGGACATTAGACATTTCCAAATATCCCTGATGCACCAGACTTGTCTTCAAGCCCTGAGTCGTGCTCTCTTCCAACGCTGCTCCGGATGCCACTGTGGCAGTATATAAATTGCTTCCGGCATTATACAATCCCGCCGGATTATTAAACTGTACCAATCCGACCTTCTGATTATATGTCTGTCCATTCCATTGTGCCGTCATCGGAATATTCTCATCATCCTTATTCGTTACAAACAGATTGCCTTCTTTGTCCACTACATATTCCCCATTCTTATAGCCTGCCGGAACCCGGATAATATTATCATGCTGATCTAACACCGGATATCCCTCTGCCGTACAGAGCATGGTTCCTCCGCCTTGCGCAGGCTGCAATGTAAAGCTTCCGTCTCTAGTGTATGCAATATTACCATCATTATCACGAACCTTGAAAAATCCGGATCCTTCAATTGCCAGATAATTGGTATTCGTGGTCTCCTGCATATTGCCCTGCGTAAACACCGTTGTAATAGAACCGGTACGGGTTCCTAATCCGACCTGTGCCGGCACCGGCTTATTCTGACCCGCATTATTCGTTGATACGGATTGAAGATTCTGATATAACAAAGACTTAAATTCCACCGTATCTTTCTTATAACCTGCTGTATTCACATTGGATAAATTATTCGAAATGGTATCCAAATTAGTCTGTTGTGCAATCATACCCGATGCTGCACTCCACAACGAACGCATCATAACTTTGTCCTCCTATCTTATACCCGACCAATCTCGGTTGAAGCTTTCTGCAATGTAGAATCCACTGTCTGAATCATCTTCTGTCCTGCCTCATACGCTCTGGTGATCGTGATCATATCCACCATCTCCTCAATGACATTCGTGTTTGACATTTCCAGATATCCCTGATTCACCGTTGCGGTAGATGCCTGCAATCCCGCCGCTGCAGTTGCATCATACATATTCTCTCCATAAAGCAGCAATGCCTGTGGATTGGCAAAGCTTGCTATACCAAGGGTTGCTACATTCCGACCATCGACCGCAATATTGCCCCGCTGGTCAATTGACACATTCTGTGCCGTTTGTGCGCCCGGAATCTGAATTCTTCTTCCATTCGTATCCAACACATAATCCCCATCCTTGGTAACAAGATAACCGTCCGTGTTCACAGTAAACGAACCATCCCGTGTATATTTCGTACTGGTCTGTCCCTGCTTGTTTGTTGTCTGAATGGTAAAAAATCCGTCTCCACTTAACGCAAGATCATATGTGTTACCGGTTTCTCTCAGACTTCCCTGAGAAAGGTCATGGTATGTCTCTCCAATCTTCACGCCAAGATTCACATCACCAATCCGATAATTCAGATTGCTGTAGTTATTGTTGTCGTGAATACGAAGTGCCAATTCATCATCAAAAGACTGCGACGTAACACCCTGTTTCTTGAATCCGGTTGTATCCGCATTTGCCATATTGTTGGATATGACATCCAGCCTCTTTTGTTCATTCACCATGCCAGTCCATGCTGTGTAAAGACCTCTTACCATCTCGTCACTCCTATTCCTCGTCCATCGCTCCGCTCAGGAACTCAATATACTTACCGGTACCGATTGCAACGCAGGTCATTGGATCTTCTGCCGTCATCGTTGTAATACCGGTCTCTTCCTCTATCAATTCTTCAAGGCCATGTAACATAGCTCCTCCACCTGTCAGGACAATTCCTCTGTCAGCGATGTCTGCCGCTAACTCCGGCGGTGTCTTCTCTAATACGGAATGCACTGCCTCTATGATCTGCTCTGTCACTTCTTCAAGTGCTTCTACGGTCTCTTCAGAAGTCACCGTTACCGTTCTCGGAAGTCCGGTAACCAGATTCCTTCCTCGTATATCCAATGTCAGATTCTCCGGTCTTCTATAACAGGTACCGATCTTAATCTTAATCTCCTCTGCGGTACGTTCCCCAATGAGCAGATTATGTTTCTTACGCATATAACGCACAATCGCCTCATCAAAATCATCACCCGCCGTCTTAATGGATGTGCTGACCACCGTTCCGCCTAACGAAATAACGGCTATATCCGCAGTACCGCCACCGATATCTACGATCATATTCCCGCAAGGTCTTGCAATATCAATCCCTGCTCCAATCGCTGCCGCAACCGGCTCCTCAATGATCGAAACATCTCTTGCACCTGCCTGATAAGTTGCATCCTCTACCGCCTTTTTCTCTACTTCTGTTACGCCACTTGGCACACAGACAGAGATTCTCGGTCTTCTTCCGAAGAAACTCTTACCTACTGCTTTCTGGATAAAGTACTTCAGCATCTTCTCTGTAATTCTGTAATCAGAAATCACACCCTGACGCAGCGGACGAACCGCTACAATATTACCCGGTGTTCTTCCTAACATCAGACGTGCCTCCTCTCCGATCGCTTTGATCCGGTTCGTATCACGGTCAAACGCAACCACGGAAGGCTCTTTCAATACAACGCCTTTTCCTTTCACATATACAAGGATACTGGCCGTACCCAAATCAATTCCTATATCTGAACTTGCCATGTTCGTGCCCCTTTCCTATATATATCGCCAAAAATCATGTAAATCTTAAGATTCAGGGATACTATTTCTTTTTGTTCTTTTTCAGAATATATACGCTGACATCTGTCCGTTCCGATAATTCCAGACGGATCTCCACAATATTCATGATCTGATCTAACTCTTTTAGATAGCTTTGCCACTTTGTGACTTTTTTATTAGCAATAAAACGCTTGCGAACGCCCTGCATACTCCGGTATTGTTCTAATTTGTCGCTTACTACTTCGCCCGCTGCCATTCCTACAACGCTATAGCCAAACAATTTGTCCATCGCCTTATTGGCAAAAATAATATCTCCGGTGCGATTGTCTTTGACAAATACGGCATCTCTTATATGATCGTATGCATCTAAGAAACCTTCCTTCAGGATATCCACTTTGGAAGCTTTGTTCTTACCAAAAATGATCGAGCTTAAAATATCTGCAACAGATGCAATAAAGCTCTTATCTTTCTGATCAAATACATGCGTCTTATCCTTATCCGCAAACACAACATACCCGTCAATCCCATCACCGGATATCATTGCCTGAAACAGAATACAGCCCATATCCGTCTGACGGATCAGTCCGTTCAGGAACGGATCCTGACTGCCGGAATCAGCCGTCACAACTGTATCATCCTTTAACATTTTGTGCAAGACTTTATATTCCGATACCGACATCGTCATTGCATCAAAAAATGTCGGATTGTCTCCGGTAAGATCCCATGAGAAGTATTTTTCCACCTTTTCCGTCTCTTTATTCTCAACATAAATGCCAATATCCGAAACATCTAAATAAAGTGCTGCCTTCTGACAGATCTCACTGAATCCGGCTTCCCCATCTCTCGTCATAATATCAATCATATCCTGTAATATATGACGTTCCTGTTGTTCTTTGTGTAACTGTATCTCCGTCAGTTTCCGAAGTCTGGTCTCTGTCGTCACTGCCTCTTCCGCATAAAAGCACTTGGCAATCTCATTTGCAAAACGCCACTGCTGTTCAATCACAGAACCCACTACTTCTGCACCGTCTTTTGCAAAACTGGTAAGCACCCAGTATGCGATCACTTTGCCCTCAATCATCAACGGAGCAAATACCATATGTACTGATAATTTGTCCATTGCCAGGCTTGCACTTTGCGGAACCATTTCTTCCTTTGCTCTTTCTGACAATCTGACAAATTCCTCTTTTAGCTGTGGCCGCTCAAACAGATCATAAAACTGGCCAATATCTTTGCCTGGTCCTGCCGGTGTTGTTACCAATCCGCCCTCTTCATCCACTACCACACTATAATATGCTGCATTCTGGCTTAATGTCTGTGCCATCAGCTCAAACTGCGCCAGCAGCTCTTTGTCCAAATTACCTGCCTGAAATTCTCTAAATACCGGCTTGGTGATCGTCTCCACAACCGCTGCCTCATTCTCCGTTGCAGCCGCAAGCTCCTGTTCCATATTCTTCTGTTCCGTTACGTCTGTCAGAAGAAAACAAACATCTGCTTCTCCATCCGAGATCCGATTGATCGTAACAACATTCTCTACCCATATCTGTCTTCCATCATCTCTTACCATCCGGTAAGTATGCAGATAATCGGTTACGCCATTGGCAACCGCCTGATATATCGAATCGATCACACCATCCCTGTCATCGGGATGAATATAATCCTCTGTTAATTTGTATCCTTTGCGAAGCGCTTCCACATTCATTCCGACCATACCCGCATTCGGTGAAATGTACTTCAATGTCCGTTTGCCTGCATGATACGACTTAACCAGCACGACATTCTTCATCCTGGTGACAGCATTGCTCAGGTACGCATTCTCACTGTTTCTTTGCAGTTCTTCCCGCATGTCCATCATCAGCACTTCAAAATCAGTCAGCAAACCGTCCTCATTATATATATAATGGATCTGAAGGCGCACCGGTATCAGATCCTGCTCCTCTGTGAAAATACGGCATTCCAATGTACCTTCATCAATATGTTTCTTTGCCGCATATGCAATAGTTGCAGATACTTTTTCGTAGTCTTCCGGACATACAATATCTTTAATATCAACGATATTGTCATAAAACTGCCCTCTTGTGTATCCATACTTACGGATATTCCTTGACACATATTCGATCTGATATTCCCCATTGCTGCGTGCCATATGAAATGCAACAATTCCCGCATGGTTCACAATCCGCTCTAATGTAAAACTTCCAATGTTCAGATCCGCCCGCCGTTCGAACAATACCGTATAGATCAATTGTTCATTGACCGTTGCTTCATTCACCAGACCACACACCAGATGCTCTTCCCCATCCACAACCATCCGGATACGATGCCACATCAAGCTCTTTCTCTTATGCAGCATATCCCAAAAATTCAATTTTGTAAGGGATCTGCCCGGTTCTATACTGATATTCTTAACATCCCCACCGATCAGTTCCTTTGCTTCATCATTGATCTCTAATACTTTCCCGGATTCTGCCTCAAATATTACCATTGGATATTCAAGATGTCCGGCAAATTCTTTGAAACTCTCAATTCGTTTTGTATCCATAAGCCACTCCTCCAAGGGGCTTGTCCCTACCCCTCAAACTTTATCTGTGGAATCTCCTGCAAATCTTCATCTGTTAATGCAGGTCTTTCCGTCTTTGTAATTCCGCCAAATGCCTTATCCGTAATAGTTTTTGTCTCATTGCAGGCTTTCACAACTCCTTCTACGGATTCCATCAGGCTTGCCATGTATGTGCTGACACTCTCACATTCTCTTCTCATAGAACCACGGATGGATGCCACCTTTTCTCTTGCCTCGGATAATATCTTATCTTTCTCCGCCTGTGCATCCTCTACCATCTTCTGACATTCTGCATTCTTCTTTGCAACTGCCTGTTTGTATTCTTCCTCCGCACGGACATGAATACTCTCTCTTTCTTCCTCTGCACGGCGTAAGATATTCGCACTCTGTTTCTCAGAGTCTTCCATCAGATTCCGGCTCTTCTTCTCTGCTTCTGTCACCATATAATTGCTCTGGCTCTTTGCATTGGACAGCAGGGCATCGCTCTCTTCCTTCGCCTTCACAAGCATGCTCTTACTGCCTGCCTCAGCCTCTTCCATCATCTTCTTACTCTTACTCTCTGCTTCTTTTATCATTGCATCACAACGCTCATTGGTCTCAACCAATGTCTTGGAAATAATCTCTAACTTATCCGAATATCCTTTTGAAGATTCCTCCTGCTCTGCCAGCTTACGATTTGCTTTCTCTAATTCATTCTGAAGTGATTCGTTATATTTCTGCATATTCTCAATTGCCTGATTCGATTCAGAGCTGATGCTGTCTTTCACAAGCTGCAGGCTCTTCACTGTCTCACTCAGCTTGCTGATCGTCTGTTTGAGATCTGCTATATCCTGCATATGCGTCTTATTCAAATCATCAATATACTCATCCACCGTCGCCTTGTCATATCCGCCAAAGGAAACGGTCTTAAATCTCTCTTCTCTTGCCATATCAACTGAACTCCTTCCTACTTATCCGACAAACTGATAACCGATAATCTGCGTTTTTCCCCGTCATTATCCGTTTCGATAGATAAATACATTATACCAATTATTCAGACGAATTACCACATTATTTTATGAATGTTTTATGTATTTGTGTATTGTAGAATAAAATAACGTCTGTTATACTCTATAAAGATTACACTTATTTGTTTATAAAGGAAAGAGGTCACATACAGATGGATTTTGAGATGACAGAAAAACAAAGCGGATTTTTGGACAGCTTTACATTGAAAATGATCGCCATTATTTCAATGTTAGCAGACCACATTGGTTATATATTTTTCCCACAAGACATGGTATTTCGTGCAGTTGGGCGAATTGCATTTCCCATCTTTTGCTTCTTGATTATCGAGGGATTCCATCACACCAGAAATCATACAAATTACCTGATACGGCTTTGTATATTTGCCATCATTTCAGAGATTCCGTTTGATCTTGCATTCTTCGGAACTCTTATGGACTGGGGACATCAGAATGTATTTCTTACATTAGCATTCGGTCTCGCCGCAATCTTTTGTTTAGAAGAAATGAACACAAAAAGAATCTATGCGATTCCATTTGTGCTCATCTTTGCAGCATCTTATTTTGTACACTGCGATTATGGAATTGGAGGCGTTCTCTTAATCTGTATGTTCTATCTGACCAGAGAAACACCATGGATGCGATTCATATTAACCGCGCTTATCCTCTATATCTTTTATGGATCTTTTGAACTGTATGGTCTCATCGCAATGGTATTTATTACATTTTATAATGGCAAACGGGGCCCACAGGTGAAGATGTTGTTCTACTGGTTCTATCCGGTACATCTGTTGGTGTTATATGCGATTGCACATTATCTGTAGACTATCATCTGATAAGTTACAGATTCGTATCTGACCGCAATAATATTCTTATTCTTCAACGATACATCCATCTGCGATTACAATCTTACGGTCACATTCATTTGCAATCTCCATGTCATGCGTTACAATAATCACGGTTGTCCCCTTTTCATGAATCATATGAAACAATTCCATGATTGCTTGTGCATTTGTAGAATCAAGTGCACCTGTCGGTTCATCCGCCAATAAAACCTCCGGATAATTTACAATTGCCCGTCCAATCGCTACTCTCTGTTTCTGTCCCCCTGATAACTGTGAAACCGTTTTATCCGCAAATTCTTCAAGTTTTAACTGTCTTAACACTTCCATTGCTTCTGCTTTTCTATCTTTCTTCTTCCTTTTTTTCTTTGCAAAGTCCATCGGAAGCATTACATTCTGCATGGCTGTAAAATCCTCAACCAATGCATAATCCTGCATCACAAGTCCAATCTTTTCATTTCGAATCTGCGCCATCTGTTTCTCACACAGATTCTTGATCAACATATCATCTATGTAGAACTCACCATCCTCATAAGTATCAATACATGCTAATATGTGCAACAACGTAGACTTACCTGCACCGGATTTTCCTACGATTGCAACAAGTTCTCCATCTTCGATTTTCATATTCACACCATGTAGTGCCTCGTATGCATTTCCTTTTTTCGCATTGTAAACTTTTGTGACATTCTTAAATTCAATCATTGCCCTTCCTCCCATGTTCTTTTACCGATTCTCATTCACATACTTTGTCACACGATCCTGAATTACCTGTATCGTTTTATCCAATGACTGTTGTCCATAAAAGTAATTGGAGGATTCCTCTTCAACAATCCCCATAACCGTCTCTTCATAATATCCTGTCAAATGAGTTTGACTTACTAAATTTCGAAACTGTTTTTCCTCGTCCAATGTCAAGGGTGTTACACTTATTTCAACATCTCCATCTCCCCAATCATACTTCATCGGACTTATTTCCACGCCAAATTCATCCGTATAATCCTCTGTAGCCGTTCGCGTTTTCATATACATTTCAAAAGCATCTTCTCGCGTTGGAATTCCCGCATTTATCAATCCCGCGTCCTGTATCTGTCCTTGATAATCCAACATCATAAACATTTTCAGGAATTGCCATACACCTTCTTTGTTTTCAGATTGCACCGACATACCAAGTACATCTTGAAATGAAAAATAAGTTTCCCCCTCTTCCTGACCTGGATACCCTACAAAAGAGACTTCTTCTCCAAACACAGACCGATATATCTCTACATCCTCCGCACCAATTGACGCCGTTGTTAATAGCACTTTGTCCATACGCAATTGTTCAGTTTCATTCTGTTCCGAATCATTATCCAAATATGTTCCTTGATTGCAAAAATTAAGGAGATCTTTAAATCTTTCCCCGTCAAATTTACACACTCCATTTTCCCAATCAATATAATCATTGATAGAATACGCAAGCAACACATTCAGCATATCTTCTTTATTATTGCATATAAGTAAACTTGCTTCTTGATTTTCTTGAGCTAACTCTTCCAATCGTTTCAAATTACACCTTTCTGTATCATTTACAATTTTCTTCTTGCCTACCAACGTAGATATGCGAAATGATGGACTAATGTAATAATATCCCCCCTTTATTTCCATTGCTTTTACTACTGAGGAAAGCATATCATTTAGATGTACATCTTCATCCTTTTGATAATAAGGTAGTAAATTCTCCAGTAGTCCCTTTTCCACATATTGCTTAATCGATACATCGGACAAGTCTATAATATCCGGCACTTTCCCCGTTGCCACATCCACAGCAAACTGTTGTTGTGGATCTTCATAAGAGGAATAGTCCCGATACTGTATTTCATATTTAGGATTATTCCTATTAAACTGTATGACTGCGTCCTTCACACGTTCATTTAATCTCATTGCACCATATACTAGAATAGTCTTTTCAGTCACTTCATTCGGATCTACCTTTGTATACAATACAAATTTTTCCTTTCCATTGTTTCCATCCTCTGCAATTCCAACCATTTGGTCTAACGCAACTGGCACAATACTATAAATATAGCTAGATTGAATATTAGAAGCCACATAATCTAACAATTTTATCTGTTTCTTTTCCTCAAAAGAATAACCATATATTCCAGTGTCGTCACGATAATAAAAATCATAATCTCTACCATCGATCAGAGATTCTCCCCCAGACACGGATGATATATTCTTCACTGTTAATACGGATTCCCATTTCCACGTTTCCGCATTTAACCGACTAATCTTCATTTTCTTTTGATCTGTCTGTGTGCTAACAATATCTCCATCCTTCGTTCTTGCTATACACTCTATATACGGTTCTTGTGATTTTATCTCTGTTTGCCCAGTCCCATCTTCATTCCACACCAAAAAACGTTTAGAAGTCGCAACAACAATCTGCCCCTGTTTCACCTTTAAAACTCTCACCATCGCTTCCTCCGATGAAAATTGTACAAAGTTCTCTAATCTCTTCTTTTCTCTGCTATGATAATCTACCACATAGAAACATCGATCTTGTTCCGATTCTGTCTGGATTTCTAAAAACATCTCCAGATTTTCATTATCTGTTAAAAAAATCAAATTCTCTATTTTTCCTTCCACATCAGGCAGATCTCTTTCTTCCAAGCCGTTACCACTTAAATCCACAGAATACAAATGAGGTATTTGTTTTATCTCATCATCCAGCTCTATGGTGTACATATATATGCGCCCCTGCCATACCACAAAAGAATTTACCATCCCCTTTACTCCAGCTGTTGCGAGATTCTCCGATGTATACACCATATCATTTTTCTTAGTCTCCGTATCCTCTTTTCCACACGCCATCATTATGAATACCAGACACAACATATATAAAATCAACCTACATCTTTTCATATAGTATTTCATCCTCCTAACGATTCTTACACAATACTTGCTTTGCCGAAGTCCGCATAACTAATATCATCGGAAGCATCCATGCCAACAACACAAATAATAATAAAACCACACTGCAAACTAACAATTGTGGAATTCCAAGGAAAACTGCCGTATTCTCTAATTTCCCCATAATCTGCATACAAAATATAGCTGCGCAAACTATCATTAACGCACCACAGGCCATGCAAAACATGTTTATCAGACTAATTCTTGCACATTGTTTCCATCGATAGCCACAAATATAATATATCGCATAATGTTCCATACTTTTCTTAACAGAAACAACCCCCACACTTGTCGCAGCAATTATAATAAAAAGTATACTACAAATAATAACAGGCATCAGGTTTTTAATATCTTCATAAACATATCGTACACTATTCTCATTTACCTCCGACAAAGATTTTCTCATCATTAACATCGACCCATTTCCAATCATAGCAACCATATCATTTTCTATCTGAGCATCCGTAACCGTTTCTGGATATGTAATCACAATCGGACCTGAAATCTCTTTCATGAATCCCACATCACTCACGCGATAATTCACACTTGGAAACCATCTTTTCCCTTGATTAGCCAGAATTTGCTTTTCAGCAATCAAAATAACAGGTGTATCATTCTGCACCTTATAATAATATGGTTGAAAGCATTGTCTATAATCCTGAGTCAATTCTCCAATATATTCAGGTTGATAAAGATCTTCCCCATCCTTCATAACACCAATAATCTCCACCTCTTGATAATTACCGAGAATCTGATCGTTTTTTATTTGAATACGATCTCCAACCTCAATGCCCTCCTCATTATATGATACAACTGCCTTTAAAATATTTGAATGAACATCTTCGTCTTTAAAATATCTGCCTTTTTCCATCTCCGGACACAAAATATGGACCACCTCATCGCTATAGCACCATACATTAATGTCCTTTCCCTCATATGAGGCTCCCAACAATCTTGCAACAGATAACACATTCTCTGCCCCTGACAGATACTGCTTTATTTCATCGGAATCTTTATACAAATACATTTCCTCACCATGTAAAAGTGCATTTGCTTGTAAAAACATTCCCTTTTTTTCTAAATATGGTTGAATTTGTTTATACTGTTGCATTCTCATAACAACAGCAGAAATTCCGGTAATCAATACAACAAACACCATCATGAGCAATAGGGATATTAACAAATTCAATATCAAGTTTCGTTTCAAGTCTCTCAAACTTAGACGTAATAACATCTTCTTCACCCCTATCCATAGTATGCCTTTAATACGTTTCTCTGCATTTTAAAGAAAAGCATCCCTTCTAATACAAGTAGCATTATCCCAAGATACATTCCCCCTAGAACGGCATAAGTCTTTAATGAATATGATTGTCCTATGTAAATATATACCTTCTGTGCACTTGGACGCACTATCCATTCAAAAAACAAAATTGCTATTCCATATGAAAGCACTCCGATTATCATGCATTCCATTAAACACATTCGCCTAGCCCTATGTAAAGTAAGTCCACACACTCTAAAAATGGCAAATCTTCTTTTTCGTTGTAAGAGTATATATTCATATAGTACAGCCACTATAACCCCAGACAAGGTTGCCATGGCAACACATGTAATCATCAATGTACCATAAAACTTCTCCCCGTCTACATCCGGAGCCGTCATTTTCGAAACAGCTACTTTATTTCCAAAATGATGATCAAACACCTCTTTTATCTGATCATACATTTCTCTGCTTACGACATTTTCAAAAACGATACTTAATCCACTTATATAAATATCATTATCTACTGTTGTAATTGGAACAATTGGCATGGGCCCCCCTCTCATATAACCAATTGGCGTATATTTTTTTCCATCAAATGTACATTTTCCGTCTTTATCTAGTTCAAATTGTTTTCCATACCGTTCATCTGCCTCACTAGAATAAACATACTGAATAGATGGATCCATAACAATACACACCAATTCTCCATTTTCCACCTGTTCCGCGCTGAACCATTCTCCTTTCGTAAGAGCTCCTTGTTCCTTCCATTCCGTTCCAATATCTGCCGCAGTTACTCTATCATCACAAATTGCATAATATAACGACAATGTTGCAATTATATCCACATCATGATCCTCTATCCGTTCTTCCCCTTTCAGCCTTGCAGTTGCATAAAAATAACATTGACTCAACACTTCTTCTGGCAGATCTTTACAGGTTTCCAGCACTGCACTTTTTGTTGTTACCTGATAAGTATCATCCACAAAGTTCATAGAAACTGCCTTCTGCCCAAATTTCGCATCTATCTTCTTTTGTTCCATATGATGATATAATCCAAAGGAAAACAATATAACAATGACAGAAACAACCATGCTTATAATCATCAGTATAAAAATAATGAGATCTTTTATTATGCCATTTTTAAGATTCAAATACACATATTGCATCCGTCCGTCTCCTCCTTATTTTTCCCGTGGTGTATATAACCGAAACTCCGCTCCTTCAGTAGGAACTATAAGCCCCAGCATCCTATTTCCTTCAATTGGTCTGATATAATAGCGTTCTCCAAGTTCCGCTGTAATTCCTGACTGTTTATAATCAACCACTTTGATATACTCCTCACTCTTCATATCAAACCCATATATTGCATATTCATCTTTATAATAAAAATCATAATCTGCCCCATCCAACAAAGTCCTATCATATAACTGATCAAAATCACCGTTATTAAAATCTGCCTGTTTTTCCCATCTTCCATTCTCAGGATTGCAGACTTGTAAATAATAATTCTTCTCCTGTTCGATTCCACAAACCACTTTTCCATTCTTCATATAGGCAGCTGACTGTATTGTTCCTTTATCCAATTCAATATATTGAGGTTTTTCATATTCTGAATCTAATACAATAACCTGATGTTTCATAATAATAATCAGATCACCCTTTTTCCCTATCTTAACTGCAACAACGTCTCCCATATCCCCTTCTGAAAAATCTACTTGCGTAATCCACGATGTAATATCCTTCTGCAACAATATTTCCCCATCTGGTTTAAATTTTGTCACAACAATCGAATGTTCCATTCCTTCTACTGTATTATTCTTCCTAACCATCATAACTATATTGCCTTCTGCATCCACCGTTCGTAAAAAACACCAATCATCTTCCCCTAATTCCGAATTTTCTACAGATGTCACAGACCAATCATTCATATTAACAATATAATCTTGTAGCTTTGATTTATCATCTAATGTACTAATATATGCTCTTTCCCCGCTCACAGAAAATGCTCCAATCATTTCATCTACACTTTTCAACGGAACTATTGTTGTTTCATATGGCAAGCATTCTTTATTCGTTATCTCGGTAAACAGTAACTCTGACTGACATCCTGTACACATATATGCCATTATCAATATCATTAAAATATATACTGCTTTTTTCATACTTTTCATTTCTTCCCTCTCAAATTTGCCAGACTGCACATAAGGCAGTCCGGCACTAATTCACTACTTAATTTTTTTATGAAATGTTTTTGCCACTCCCGTTGATGCCTTAGAACCCTTATAAATCATCCCTGTCCCATATGCATATGATTTACTTGGTGTCTTTGAAACAGATACAATTCCTCCGTTTGCCTTTGAATCCCTACTAGAACCAAGTGTTTCCAAATTTGTTCCATAATTTAATTTTAAATTGTTCTCCGGTCAAATACAACACTCATGTTCTGAGCGGCTAATTTTTGTTCTGAATGGCTAATTTATACATTTATATCCAATTCGTTCATTTGAATTAAAGTTATAAATTTTCCCTCCTTAACCTGTTGGATTAATTCTCCATTATATTTTTCAACAACTCTCCGCATATTTTGTATTCCGTACCCATGATTGTTCTTATCTTTTTTACTTGTTTTCTTTAAAGAATATGCATCTTGTTCTGAAACCAAATATGTATTTTTAATTTCTATCTGCAAATTTCCTGCATACATGCGACTTTCCATCTCAATTTTTCTTTCCGCACACTTGCAACAGGCTTCCACTGCATTTTCCAAGGCATTAGCCAACACAATACATAAATCCGCACTATTAATCTTTAATTTTTCCGCAATCTTACCCCTATATTCAAACTCAATATTATTATCTTCCGTCTGTGACAAAACACCATATATAACCGCATCAATTACCGAATTTCCAGAATAACAATCCTGTTTATTTAATAAATTTTCTTCCCAATTTATTAAATTAGATAAATACAATTCTAACTGGTCATACTCCCGTTTATTAACATATGCATATATACAATTAAGATGATGATGATAGTCATGTCTGAATCTTCGCAATTCTCTGTTTTTCTCATATAATTGATTGTAATATGACTCTCTCGTTTTTGCCTCTTTCTCAAATGTCTGAATCATTTGATATTGTCCTAGTCTAATGTTCATAAGATATAGCATATATCCTAGTACAAAGAGAATTAATATTCCTAATATAAATGAAACAAACACCAACATCCTCATTAAGCTTGTCGAATATTCTTGTGCAAATAATCCAATTGTTACAAATCCCATACAATTATTTATTAGGAATAATGTTATAAGAATTACAAAATATGATCTACCATTTATAAGATAGTAAAGTTTCTTTACCTTTCTTTGAAAAAATATACCGATTAGCAGAAAAACCAACAACAATAATATATCTTTTTCAAACTCTATAAAATGATTTTGTCTTATTATCAATTTTTTCAGATTTGTTTTCCCTATATATGAAATAATTACGTTCGCACAATCATTAAACAGACTGATTAAAAAGAAGGCAAGAAAAAGGGCGCCCATTTTCACCTTTCCCCTTTCTTCCACTAAAAAAAACGGTGCTGCAAATGCCAAAATTGTCACACCATATATGTCATCAACATTCAAATAATATTGTGCTCCATATACAAATACAGTTCCCACCAACGTTAATAACACGACTGCAATCCATCTTTTTTTCTTACAAGATAGCCTAATACCAAAAATATTATTTAATATTGTAAGGTACAAACATAAGACTACAACCTTATCCATAACGTACACCAATAATTCCAGCATTTTATAACATATCCCCTTTTTCTACACCTTTCAATAAATTCTTATCTTATTTACTTTCGTCCAGTTATAAATTTCCAGAACCAGCTAGTCCAATCAATAGTTAGCATATTCTCTTCTTTCCGAGCTCTATTCGTCATACGATAATTCCATAATATAAATCCATATCATCTAACTCAATACTTATGTTCTGAATGGCAAAAAATTGTTCCGAATGACCAATCATTAAATTCTATCATCACATATATCTTGCCTTTCTTATACAGTACTGGTTATATGCTATCTTTACTGCTTTCCGTTTCTTGATTGGTACCGCATATTTTTCTCCATTAATAAACTCTAATTCATTCATATTGTTATAACGTTCTACATAATGAAAATTAATAATGAGCGAACGATTAATTTGATAAAATTCTACTGAATCTAAACACTTTGCCCATTTTCCCAAACTAATACGATATTCTTTTATTTCCGTTTTAAAACTTTCTTTGTCAAAATCATAATATAGAATCCGTTCCACACGCGTATAGACATGTTGTGCCTCTATCTTCACAATCTCTTTAGGACGAAATATATGTATTCCATTCGTATCTTCTACCTGTATTGTACTTTCCTTCCCAATCTCTTCCCGAACCTCCCTCAAGCTCTGTCTAATTCGTCCCTCATAATCTTTCTTATCAACAAATCCAATTACATATTTGCCAAATGCATTCCCCATTACCTCACTATGACTTGTCACAAACAAAATATGCGTATCAATACACATTTTTGATATCTGCTGTTTCAGTTCAAGTCCACTCATCTTTGGCATTTCTATATCCAGTATAAATAGATCCACATTCCAATTCTCCATCATCAACCATTTATACAACTCTGTCGAATCCGAATAGGTTATAATCTTGTCCTCTGCATTGCAACACTGCTGACATATTCTCTGAATTCCCTCTAATTCCTTTCTGTCATCATCACATATTACAATTATCATACTTCCCCTCCGGTTTTATCATTGAAATATGTAAAATATTATATCAATTTCATGGTTCATTTGCAATATATTCATAAACAAATAAACATCCCCACTCCAACTTATTTTTGTATAAAAAACGGGACGTTTTCTTCGTCCCGTTTCCATTACTTCAACTTAACCTTTTTCCCAAGTCCCGCCGTCCGAAATAATGCCCGATATGCCTTTACTTTTTTCTTCGGCACCTTGATTGTGGTTTTAGTGGATATTCCCTTAAAGGCTGCTTTGTTTACACCTTTTTTCTTAAGCTTTGTGGATTTCACTACAATCGTCTTTAACTTCTTAGAACCTTTAAATGCATGCTTACCTATTTTTGCGACATTTTTGCCTAATGTCACTTTCTTTAAGGCTTTCGCATTTGCAAATGCCCGGTCTTTGATGGTGGTCACATTTTTACCGACAACTACTTCTGTGATCCGTTTGTTGTTCTTAAATGCATCTTTTGCAACAGAAGTTACTTTGTACACGTTTCCATTGTATTCTATGGCATCTGCAATCACTACTTTCTTCTTATCCGACGAAAGAGGACCCTCATATTCTGCTGTAGCTGCTCCGGTGACCCGGTATCTTTTATCCAGCTCTGCCAATGGTGTCTGTGTCTGTTCCGGTGTCTGTGTCTGCTCCGGTGCCTTTGCATCATCCTGCGGAATATACTTCGCTGTTCTTTGTGTATCACTTGCAAACACTTCAGACCTGTTATGCACCAGCTCACCTTTTTCCGTTTTTGAAATATCATAAATATCATCCTGCATCACAACATATACTTTATATGCAGTATCTGCAAGAAGGCCTGTTACCCGTTCTGTTACAAGTGCGGTTCCGTCTTCCGCCATATCTTCCTGTGCAACTTTCCCCGTTCCACATATAACGGTCTTGCCACCGGCATTGCCCTCTGCTATTTCTAAAACACGGTCTGCTTTCGGCATTTGTTCGTCTGCTAAAAGTACCACAAAGAAATAACTTCCTGCCTCATCCGTCCGGAATGAGAATACAAATTGTGTTTCCCTTAACGTATCCTGGTCAGCAGAAATCGCAAGATCCGTTATCCTCGGTGCTGTTGTGTCTACATAGATTCCTTCCGTTCCGGCATAATTGACATTTCCTGCATGATCTGTCGTTTTTACATAAACGATCTGCTTCGCATCATTTAATATACAAGGTTTCTGCTCTTCATCATATGTCTGCCAGTCACATGTTCCGTTGGCTAATTCATCCGCTGTCAGCTTCTCCTGTGAGACCAGATACTCTACCGATGCTGTCTGACTTGCCTGATCTTCACACTGAATCTGAACTTCATTCTGATCTAATCTGTAATGCCGATAAACAAGTTTATCGTATAATTCATTCTGATAATTTTTAGATCCTATGCGGATATTTGCTACCGGTCCTGTCTGATCAAGCTTAAATGTCACATTTTTCACATCCGTAACCGCACCGGATTTATTTTTAAAGCGAATATCTTTTGTATAATCACCATCTTCTGAATAAGTAAGTACATCTTTCCATTCTAATTTTTTAACCGGTGTATCCTGTGATAGCACTTCTGCAATCTGATATCCCTCGCTGCTTAACAACACATCGGATACATAATACCCCTCTTTGCCTTCTACTGCCTCTAATGCAAGTTCCGGCATCTCTAAATACTGAATAGAAAATGTGGTAGAAAATTCTCCCATACAGCTTGTTGTTCCCTTAACCGTCATAGTTGCAGTTCCCGGTTCTGTATTGTTTTCATAAGTCACCTGATAGTCATATCCATTTTCAAAAACAGTTCCATCATAAGAAGTGATCACAGGAACAGGTTCGACTCCTTTTCCTGTAAAGTAATACGAAGTTTCGATTCCGCTCATCATATCTTCTGTCAGCTCAAATTGTTCGATTGCAAAATCTTTCATGAGTGTAATTTCCGTATTGGTATATACAACTGTATATGTGCCTTTCTCTTTGACTTCACTTACGACATTACCTCGTTTTTTGATCACATAACTCCAGTCATCCGTATTATTATCCTTCACAAATGTCTGCCCTAACGCAGTAACTCCTTCGGTCTGGTCAGTCTTTAGGGCGATCACTGCTTTGACTGCTTCTATCTGATCTTCTCCTGTGTAAGTAAGTCCGGACGGCACTACGATCTCATCCGCACTCAGATATTGACAGTACAAACCACTGCCATTATCTGTGATATCTTTACCGGACAACTGTTCGGCTGACCCTATCCTCACTGTTCCATTGTTTATCCATGTTCCCTGATTATCAACTGCTCCTAAAACTGTCAGCACACCATTATTTTTCAGTGTTACTCCTTCCGGTATCGTTAATACCGCTCCTTCCGGCACTGTCATCCTGCTGCCTTCTGTGATCTCAACGTCCTTGGAAAGCTCCGCTGCTGCCGCCACTTTATTATTATTAACATCTGTCCAGATGCCTCCATTCTGTTGAATGCTTGCAGCGATTCCCTTATTGTTTGTGGTGATCTCTCCTCCATTGATCGTCACCTTATCTCCTCTTATATCATATCCATATCCGGAAGCTGCATCGATCAGACCGCCATTGATCGTTATCTTCGCTCCTTTCGAACCGATTCCGGGATAAGAACTTGAATAAGTACGGGCTTTGATGATTCCTCCATTGATCACGATCTTTCCACAACTATACGCATTCCCGATTGCGGGATCATTTGCCCTGTCTGCATTTCTTGCATTTAACGTTCCTGTCTGGTTCTCCTGTCCATAAATAGTAAGGGATGATCCTGTTTTAACATCGATATTATTTGTCACGCTAAGTGTCACACCATCTGCTAAGATCAATCTGACATCTCCTTTTACATCGACATGCCACAAAACTATATCCTGTGTTACATAATACCATCCATCTGTCCATTCTGCTGTTGTCAGGCGATGAAACTCTTTACATTCCTTTAATTCTGAAGCCACCTTTTTGGTAGCCGGATCATATGTCCGGTCAATATAAAATGCTCCATGTTCTATGACTGCCGGTATGATACCCGTGATCTGTGCCGTACCATCTTCTAAATTGATAACGACCTGTGCGTCCATGCCATTGATCTTTGCTGTGGTAAGTGCGGAAAACTCTGTGCCTTCTGCCGGCTCTATGATCATTTTCACGCCATATTCATAGCCATCGGAAGTAGCATCTGCTATCTCATTTCCATCTGAATAATAAGTTATGCTTTTAACTCTACCTGCATTTCCCGCTACCTGTGCTGTATCAGGAAGTTTTTCTCCTTCCGTTACATCTATAGTGACGGCAAGCTCTATTCCCTGTGCACTCGGACTGATCTCAGGAATCGTGATCGCCACATCTTCTGCTGCATCTGCTGCAAGCTCTCCGGAAATCACAAGCGTTCTCAAATCTTTTTTTGTCACTTTGATCCCACTATATTCCTGCGTCACGTCTCCTTTTGCAAATTCATACCCTTCCTCAACCGTAAGGACTACTTCTTCCATTGCATCCCCCGGCATTACCCGTTGTGCTAATTTACCGGAAGAAACTGATACATGTTCACTCTCTGGAATTATCACACTCTTTGCAACAAGTGCTTTTGTTCCGGTATAGGTTCCTGTTCCGTTGATTTTCTCATTGATCTTGAATGTACCATTATTTGTGATTATTCCATCATTGATCAGTGTTCCATAACAACGAACGGTTCCGTTATTCACAAGCTGCATTCCCTGCGGTATTGTCAGTGTTTCATCTTCTTCCACTGTCATTACATAATTTTCCGGTACCGTCACGTCTTCTTTCATATTTCTGACTGTGATGGTCTGGTTATAACCATTCTTCACAACACCACTGTTATAATTAAAGGATGGACTGATCAGATTCACTTTTTTCGTTCCTGTTGCACTCCAGAATCTTGTCGTCAGCAAACCTCCATTCATTGTCACCCGATCGGTCAGTCTTCCAAATAAAGTATAACCGCTGTTTACTACAGAAACATCTCCCCGTGCCGTAACATCTCCACCATTCATCTGAATCTCAACGCCACTTCCATCTGCACCGCTTCCGATATTTGCTCCATTCAATGGGTTCGGTTCTGATGCGCAGGACAACGTTCCGGCATTGATCACAATACTACCACCATTTCCATATGTTCCAGTTCCTATTGTTGTTCCACCATATCCTCTTGTGATTGTCACTTTCCCACCATTGAATGTGATCGTACCGCAGCTTTCACCATTTTCCAAAGTGTCCGCACCATCACCTCCAATGCTTGCATTCCCATCATCATTATAATATTTCGTGACCACTAACTCGCCGGTCTGCTCTGCTCCTGCATATACTGTAAATTTGTTGGTTCCGGTAACATGGATATTGCTATTGTAAATTGCCCACTGTTTTCCATCTTCAATGATCACTCTGACATCTCCATGAATCTCGACTGTGCTGCTCATTTCAACATTGTCTTTTACCACATACCAGCCGTTCTTCAAAGTGGTTATATCTGCCGTCAGAACTGTATAATCTTCACATACTTCTGATTCGCTGACAACTTCCCCTTTTTCTTCATCATAATAACGATTGATATATTTTACCGGTTCTAATGTCGTCTCTTCTGCTGCCTGTACCTGAAAATCACCTGTGTGAAACAGTAATCCGGTAAGCGCAAACAGAAAACCTATTCCTGTCTGTAGTAATAACTTTTTCATTATCTCCTCCTAACGAACAATTTCCATTATGTTTCCTTACTCTGATATCCATTCACACTGTATTTTATTATACGTTCTCACGTTATTCAAGCAAACCTTTTCACCCGATAAATCAAACTCTCAGCCAAACCTTTTCCATCCTCATCATATAATGTCAGCGAAACAACCATTCCCAAACCGTGCCGTATAACGCAGATACATCACATTCTAGCGTGTCCAATGCTCTTCACAAACATTAACGGTATCAGCACCACAACCCCTGTCAGTACAATCGTTCCGCCCGGTTTCAAATTCATATAATATGACAGAAACAAACCTACTACAGTAAATAATAGTGCGAACAATACCGAATAGATCACTGTCTTCTTATAACTATTGGCAAGCTGCATGGCACATGCAACCGGAATGACCATAAGGGACGATACCATCAACGCTCCAACGCTCCGTGCCGCAACGGACACCGTAATCGCTGTGAGCAGCGTGATCACAAAGTTGATCTTCTTCACCGGCACTCCTGCAAGCACCGCACCCGGTTCATCAAATGTAATAAACATCAGCTCCTTATACAACAACAAAAACACTGCAACCACTATGATGGTTACAATAATAACCATAACTACTTCCGTATCTGTAATCGCCACAATACTTCCGAACAGAAAGGAATTAAATGCTGTTCCATCCTCTATGAAACCGGACAACACACTTGCAAGTCCAATTCCCACCGACATAATAATCGATATGGATATCTCGGCATACTTTGGCAATGCCTTACGGATCCCCTCAATGCTAAATGCTGCGATCATACAGACAACAACAGCTCCCACAATCGGATTGATACCAAGGATCAGTCCAAGTGCCACACCTGCAAGCGAAGTGTGTGACAACGCATCCCCGATCATCGACAATCGTTTCAATACAACGATCACACCAATTAGCGGTATGATAACTGCAAGGAGAATACCCACCAGAAATGCTTTCTGCATAAATGCATACTGAAATATATCAAACATTACTTATCCTCCTTCTTTGATCCTTTATACGAAGCATCATACGGTGCTTCCTTTTCCACCTCTACCGAATGAATCCTGCCGGCTCCTCCGTGGGTATTGTACCGTTTCGGCTTTGCAATAATCATCTTATCCTTCATCACTTCATCACATAGAACCGATGACTTATCCAGATGAACCCCACCATTTGTCACATGATAGAACCGGTTCGTATACTTCGCAACCTGTTCCCTGTTGTGTGTTACCATAACGATCGTCATACCATATTCCTTATTGAGCTTATCCAGTAACAGATACAAAGCCTCTCCCGCCTCCTTATCAATTCCGGTAAGCGGCTCATCTAACACCAATAGCTCCGGCTCTCCGATCAGGGCTCTCGCAATCAGAACCCGTTGCTGCTGACCACCAGACATTTCGGACAACATTCTCGTCCGAAAGTCCTGCATTCCCACCAGTTCCAGCACTTTCTTCACCTTCTGCCTGTGTTCCTTCTTCGGCAAATGAAACATACCGATCTGCTTGTATAATCCCGTCAACACGATCTCTTCCACATTAGCCGGAAAATTGCTGACTTCCCGGAATCCGACTTGTGGCACATACCCGATTGCTTTTGTATGCACATTGACCTGACCCTCACTTGGTGTCAGTTGTCCGAGGATCAACCGCATCAATGTGCTTTTACCGGCACCATTTGAACCGATAATTCCAACATACTCCTGTCGTTTCACTGTCAAATTCACATTGGAAAGGATCGCATCTTTGCCATAGCCAAAACACATATCCTTAACTTCAATCATAATGTCATCCATATCTAACCATTCTTTCTAAAAAAAGACCATCCCACTTCCCGTTCTTCCTGTATCCAAGTGCGATGGTCTCATTTCTGTCACTGCAACAAACTTCTTATATGTTCTTACGAACCCGTTTTGCAAGGTCTGCCAGTTCATCCGGATTCGCCTCACCCGGCACCCAGCCGACATTCACGGTATCACCGGTATATCTTGGAATTAAATGCAGGTGAAAATGAAATACCGTCTGTCCTGCGATCAATCCATTATTCTGTACAATGTTCATTCCCTCGCAATTAAGCTCCTTCTTAAGACTTCTCGCTACCACTGTTGCCAGAGAGAACAACTTACCACCAGTCTCTGCATCCATATCAAAAATGTCATTATAATGCTGCTTCGGCACGATCAGACAATGTCCCTTACTTGCCGGGTTGATGTCAAAAAATACCCGAAAATCACTGTTCTCATAAATCGTAGTGGATGGAATCTCTCCATTTGCAATCTTACAAAAAATACAATCGTCTTTCTTCATACTCATATCCTCCTAAACTCACTTTAATACCAGTTCTATCACTTTCACCGAAAGTTGTATTCACACTTATACATCTAGTATATCACACCACGTCAAGCAGGTATTATACTGTATAGTCCATTCCGCCTGTACTGCTCTCTACCAGACCGCCCGCTCCATAGGTAAGTCCTGCATAGACCTTCTCGCTCTGCTGCATGACCGGACCTCCCTGATCCGTCTTGACCAACTCCTCAAAACTTGTGTGATATTGTTCCAATAATGCCGCAAGGCGTTCAAATTCCATCGGCTGCTGCTTGATCTTCGAATGGATCAATTGTTTATTAATATAAGCAAACACCGAATACACATCCACTGCTACCGGATTCTCCATATTCATCACATTCATAAGTTCTACCTGAACCGCCTGTGCCTTATCTACGCAATGTACGAATTCATCCAAATTCTTCTCCTCATACGCCGCAACTGCATCTTCCATCCACTGCAATTCCATCTCTAACATGATCGTTGTCATCTCAGCAATTCCTGCCTGCGCAATTCGCATTTTATATACATTCATCTGTTCTTCTGTCATGTAACATTCCTCCTACATCTGATATAGTTTCTTCGCATTTGCAAAGGTTGTCTCATATACCGTATCAACATCTACTCCCTTGATCGTTGCAATCTCCTCTGCCACGTTTGTCAGATACAAGGAACAGTTACGTTTCCCCCGGTAAGGCACAGGCGCCAGATATGGTGCATCCGTCTCTAATACAATCCGGTCAAGTGGTGTATATGCAACAACCTCCTTGAGCTTCTTCCCATTCTTAAATGTTACGACTCCTCCAACACCAATGTAATACCCCATATTCAGATATTCTCTTGCCATCTCTACTCCATAGGAAAAGCAATGAATGACACCTCCGGTCTGTCCGTTATGTTCTGCTCTCATGATATCCAATGTATCCTTTGCCGCATCCCGGCTGTGAATAATGACCGGAAGCTTCCGCCTCTTTGCCACATCCAACTGTGCGGCAAACCACTTCTTCTGCAGCTCCTTTGTCTCTTCCTCGTAGTAATAATCTAAACCAATCTCTCCGATCGCTAAGATCTTCTCTCTCTTTGAAAGTTCTTTCAACTCTGTCATGTCCGCTTCTGTCAGTCCCGCTGCATCCTCCGGATGAACGCCAACCGTTCCATACAGAAAGTCATACTGCTTTACAAACTCCACAATACTTCTGGAATTAGGCATAGAACAACCAACATTTACAATATATTCCACACCGCCTGCGTGCATTTCCTCTAGGATTGTATTCCTGTCATCATCAAATGCCCTGTCATCATAATGTGCATGTGTCTCAAATATTCTCATATACTGCCATCCTCTTTTTCTGTGCTGCTATCTTCTGTCGTTTTCTCTTCTGATGTCTGTTCTTCTGATGTCTGTTCTTCTGTCGCAGTATCCCCATCGGTCACTACCGGTCTGTCTTCCTTTATCGCACCTTTATCTACACCTGTCACAGGTACTCCGGCTTCGGTGGTTGCACTTTCTGTAGTTGCAGACTGCGTATCCGTCACCGACTTCTGCGTAATCTCAATCGTAATGATCCGATGAATCCCGTTCTCCTTCTTCTCATACTGAACAGTCACCTCATCCCCCACCGATACTTTTACAATACTTTCATCGTCTGCAAACTTCTGTTTGTAAACCTCTCCGTCTGAATTCTTCAGATAAACGTATGTCTCTCCATCCATTGTAACATATTCCATATCCGCAACCACAAACGTTACCGACTGTATCTTCTTTTCCGTATCTGTTGTCTCTTCTTCCGCGCCCGAATCCGAGATTCCCTCTTTTGCAAGCAATTGCCTGTACTTTGCAAAGACCTCTTCCTGACTCTCCGCTGTCACAACCAGATTGTACTGTTCCACATTTACCATGGCATACATCTTCACCAGTCCGCCATTATCCGTCAGCACCATAACATAAGTCGGCGTTCCATCCACATTGATCAGACTCGGGAAAGATGCCTTATAATTCTTTTCCTGTACTTCTCCTTCCGCAGAGGACATCGCTGAATATTCTTCTGCACCGGAAATGGTGTAATATCTCGCTTCCGACGTTCTCTGATTGATCATCACAAACCCGACATTAGATGCATCACCCGTAACAGAAGTTACGCCCGTATAGATCCACACATCGTCCTCGATCGTCTTAAATCCATAGTCATCCGTCGTACGGATACATCCCTTCTGACCGATCACACTGTTCCAGAAACCGTTGGAAAGCTCTCCATACCAGTTAAATTTATCCTCTAACAGCTCTCCATCATATACTCTGTCTACCCAGTTTGGAATATCTGCAACATCATAATATTGCATATCACCCGTGACCGGATCAAGCAGCACGGCTCCCTTTACATCCATACCTCCGAACAATCCTACTCTTGCATGCAAGACCGGGCATACATAGCAGGGACTGCCATCATCTTTCACTTCAAAATAACATCCGTCAAATATACGGGTTGGATTATGCATTTGTACATACCGGTAAATGTTGTCATTAAAATAACCGGATGGTACATATTTCATTCCTTTGGCAAGCTTCACATACTGTGATGTCGAATCCACCGGATTAACCATGACATATCCGGGAATTCCATTCTTCCGGTTACTCAGATATTTGAAAAAATCTGCGTATTTCAGATTCGCCACCTTCATCGGTGTATCCTTTAAATTGATCTGTGTATATGCATCTTCCACTTCGTACTGGCTTACCACATCCGACAGTGAACCGATTCTCCGGTTACCAAATATCCTTGCACTGTTTGTATCCATCAATGCAATATTATCTACATTTTCCGACTCCGGTATATCTTCCGTGAAATCCCGCTGCTCAACCGCCAATAGCTTAGAATATCTCTTTGCATTAAAGACCGGTGCACCGGCAAGATTACCAAAGAATAATACCAGAACACAAAATACCGGTATCAATACAAGCAGTATCAACTGCACCCGTCCGTTCTCTTTGGTAAAATACCGGAAATTCTTCTTCACTCCATCGGTGAATCTCTCCTTCCGGCTTCTTCCCACAATCCCTACAAATATAAAGATCAGACTAATCACAACGGAATGAAACAACAGCCAGAACCAGAACTCCTGATTCTGAATATTGATCGCCGGATAATAAATATAATAATTAACACCTAACCATATAACTGAAATCAACAATGCTACCGGCATACTGCCGCCTTTTTTCTTACTCATATAATAACCTCCATCTCTTATCAAACCATTGTTATTGTACTATATTTTCCCACGAGTTACAACGATTTAGACAATAGACACTCCGGTAAAACTATGCTATAATTAGACACAATATACAAAAGTGTGAGCAGGAGGCTTATTATGAAATCTACAATCAAGAAATTAACAACACTATCCATGGTTTTCATCCTGGTTTTTTCCCTTTGTGGTTGCAGCTTATTTGACAGCCGTGCGAAGGTCTATTCAAGATATGCGATCAGTCTTTTAGACATTAACTATAAGAATATATCGAAGGATTATATGACATTGACCGGAGTGTCCCAGAAGGATGCGGAAGCCGTTTATGTCGACAATATGGATTATCAGGCACATAACCTCATGAACTATTATGGAGTGAAAGAAGTCGATGACGGAACCATTCTTTCTGAGTTTTATTATCTGGCACAGAGCATTTTTGCAAATGCCAAATACGAAGTTACCAAGGTAAAGAAAGACAAAGAATCCGATTCCTACACATTGGAATTAACCGTTTATCCGCTTGATACATTAGAGACATCTTATGATGACGTTGTTGCCTACATTGAAGACTTCAACCGTAAGGTAGATGACGGTAATTACAATAACACAACTGAAGTAGAATACGAAACAGAGTTTGCGGAAGGCATTATTGATATTCTGAAGAAGACTGCGGAGAAACCGGGATACATGGATCCGGTCGTATTAGAGATTCCAATTCAGCCATCCGATGATTATTACTATATTACAGATGACGACTTCTTAAAGATTGACCAGAACATTTTGTATATCCGCGAGAATCCGTCAACCGAAACAACCAACAACGCTTCAGAGACTACCGATTCATCAACAGAAGCCTCTGATACGCAAGCAGAATAGCATACACAAGGAGAAAGAAACATGATTTGGAACGAAGCAAGAGAATGTATGAGCAGAGATGAGATGACCAATCTGCAAAGTGCCCGTTTAAGAAAAGAAGTAAGCCGCGTATATCATAACGTAGAGCCTTACCGTAAGAAGATGCAGGCAGCCGGTCTGGAACCGGGTGATATCGGAGGAATCGAGGATATCCACAAACTTCCATTTACTACCAAGGATGATTTAAGAGACAACTATCCATTCGGATTATTTGCCGTACCTCTCAGTGAGATTGTACGTATCCACGCCTCTTCCGGAACGACAGGAAAAGCTACCGTTGTCGGATATACAAGAAAAGATATCGATGTCTGGGCAGAATGTGTTGCACGTTGTTGCGCAATGGCGGGTCTTGGAAGAAATGATATTATCCAGGTCGCATACGGTTACGGTTTATTTACCGGAGGTCTTGGCGGACATTACGGTGCAGAACATTTAGGGGCTACCGTTGTTCCAATGTCTACCGGTAACACAAAGAAATTAATCGATATGATGATCGACTTCGGCGCTACCGGATTGATGTGTACACCTTCATACCTGATGCATATTGCAGAAGTTATTGAGGAGCAGGGCTTAAAGGATAAGATCAAATTAAAAGCAACTCTGAATGGTGCAGAGCCTTGGACTGAGAATATGCGCAAACAGATTGAGGAACGTCTCGGTATCGAAGCACATGATATATATGGTCTGTCTGAGATCATGGGACCGGGTGTTGCTACAGACTGTCATTTCCACAGAGGATTACATATATTTGAAGATCATTTTTATCCGGAGATCATTGATCCTAAGACATTAGAACCACTTCCGGACGGCGAAACCGGCGAGCTTGTGATTACAACGCTTACAAAGGAAGGTATTCCAATGATCCGCTATCGCACAAAGGATCTTACCAGCATCACACATGAGAAATGCGAATGCGGACGTACCACCGCCCGTATCAGCAGATTCAAAGGTCGTTCTGATGATATGCTGATCATTCGTGGTGTCAACGTATTCCCTAGCCAGGTAGAAACGGCTTTGCTTACCGTAGACGGCATTACCCCGAATTATCAGATCATTGTAGACCGTGTCAACCATCAGGATACATTAGCAATCTTAGTAGAAGTAGAAGAACGATTCTTCTCTGATGAGATCAAGGAATTAGAGAACTTGCAGAAGAAGATTGAACACGCTGTACATCAGGCGATCGGATTACACGCAAAGATCAAATTAGTTGAGCCAAAGACCATCGAGAGAAGCATGGGTAAAGCAGTTCGTGTTATCGACAAGAGAAAATTAGACTAATTATGAATTGGAGGGATTCTTATGTTTATCAAACAGCTGACTGTATTTATTGAGAATCGTGCCGGCCGGTTAGAGCAGGTAACTCAGATATTAAAAGACAACGAGATCAACATCGTTTCCGTGTCACTGGCTGATACAAGTGATTACGGTCTGCTCCGCCTGATCTTATCCGATCCGGACAAAGCCGTAAGTGTATTAAAAGAAGCAGGTCTTTCTGCCATGACAACAAATGTCATTGCAGTAAAATTAACACAGCATGTCGGAAAGCTCGGCGAGTTGCTCGCCATCCTTTCTACTGCCGGTGTCAATGTAGAATATATGTATGGATTAACATCCGGTGACGAAAACGCATCCATCGTTCTGAAAACAAACGATCAGGAACGTGCCTTAGATGCTATCCAGAATTCATCTTTCGAGTTACTCACAACAGAAGAGACATATTCTATGAACGATTAAATACTTACACAAAAATGAGGAGATAATGATATCCATTATCTCCTCATTTTTTATTAATCCTCTAAAGAATGGGATACGTGAACGGTTACTGTCTCATCATAACACTTGAAGATATCCTCTACATACTGTTCATCCATCTTTGGTGTAACCGCACTCACGATCGGTACGATAATCAGTCCTGCAATCATTGCAATTGCACCCGCATTGATCGGAGAGGCAATAAACTTAATAAACATATTCGAAACAGTGATTCCCACACCTACAATATAACTTGCCCATACTGCTGCTTTTGTGATCTTCTTAGAGTAGAGACCATACATAAACGGTGCCAGAAATGCTCCTGCCAATGCTCCCCATGACACACCCATCAACTGTGCAATGAACATCGGAGGATTCAGCGCCAACACAACGGATAAGATAATAAATCCGGCAACTAACACACGCATCACAATAAGCTGCGTCTTATCACTCATATTTTTTGCAACAGATTCTTTTAAGAAATCCAATGTCAATGTAGAACTTGATGTCAATACAAGGGATGATAATGTTGACATAGACGCAGATAATACCAACACGATCACAATACCGATCAGCAGATCCGGCAAGGTTGATAACATCTGTGGCACAATAGAATCATACGTAACACTTCCATCCTGATTATAGATTGCCGGACAGTCAAACAAGCGTCCAAAACCACCTAAGAAATAACATCCACCGGAAATAATGATCGCAAAGAATGTAGAAATAATCGTTCCGGTCTTAACCGCTTTCTCATCCTTGATCGCATAAAACTTGTGCACCATCTGCGGCAGTCCCCATGTTCCAAGAGAGGTTAATATAACAACGCCTAACAGATTCAACGGATCCGGTCCAAAGAAACTTGCAAGCAATCCCTGTCCTCCCTGCAATGCAGGCACAGCAACATCATCTGCACTAATCGCTGACAGCTCTTTAAGTGCATTTAAAAATCCGCCCTGACCATTTAATACTGCGCCAATGACTGCACAGATACCGATCAGCATGATAATTCCCTGAATAAAATCATTCCACGCCGTTGCCATATAACCGCCAACAATGACATACACACCCGTAAGTAATGCCATCACAATAATACATACTTTGTAATCAATATTAAATGCCATTCCAAACAATCTGGATAATCCATTATAAATAGAAGCCGTATAAGGAACCAGGAATATAAATGCAATAACAGATCCGGCAATCCGTAAGGATTTGGACCGGAAACGGGTACCAAAGAATTCCGGCATGGTCTTTGCATCTAACCGCTGCGTCATTACACGCGTTCTTCTTCCTAATACAAGCCATGCAAGCAAACTTCCAATAAATGCATTACCAAGTCCGATCCATGTCGATGCCAGACCATATTTCCATCCAAACTGTCCAGCATAACCAACAAACACAACCGAAGAAAAGTACGAAGTTCCAAATGCAAATGCCGTAAGCCATGGGCCAACGCCTCTTCCTCCTAATACAAAATCATTCACGTTTGTGGCATGTTTTCTTGAGTACACACCAACACCAACCATTACTGAAAAAAAGATCAGTAACAATAAAATCTTAATTGCCATTTTCCTATTCTCCCTTTTTGTTTTCTTTTGTAGAAAGTACGGTAAACATTCCCTCTACATTTTTCCCATTTAAAGCTTTTATGTTTTAAAGCTTTAACGTCATAAAGTGATTATACGCACTCATCACCTTTCTGTCAAGAAAAAAAGGATATATATATTCCCAATGTTGCAACAAGATTTATCAGCAATATCACCATTGAATTCAACCGGAACCGTAATGTCAGGAAAAAGTCCACAATGTATCCGGCTGTCAGGGCAAGCAAAACGGTTATTCTCTGTACTCCGAGACCATTTCCGATATTCATGCACTGATTGCACAACGATAACATAATATTGATAAGCAGCCCCGCGATAACCGGTGCGATCCACTGGCTGATCGTCTTAAATATATTCAAATGAATAAATGCATCATACAAATAATAAACGATACTGAAAAATCCGCAAGACACTGCCATGCTGACCACAAACCCAAGCAACGCAAACAGAATGGAAGCAGCGGCCGTTCCTCCCACATTTTTCCCGAAGAAATACCCGATTCCGGCAAGAGTCTTACAAAGAATCGAACCCGGAAGGATGTTGACTACAGATACCAACTGTCCATAAAACTGCTGTTGTGTCACCATATCGCCTTCAATGAAAATACCATCCGCAATTGTCAGATACGCATCCCCTCCACCGAAGGACATCAGCACAGACAATCCGCCTTTCAGTACAAACGATACCACATCCGGATACATCAATCCGACAATTAGTGCAACAAATGCAGTCATCCCAAACCACACTGCCAGATCCTGAAACAACGACCGCTTATCAATCTTAAAATCATACCGTGCCATCCGCAGACTGCGGATCAGTCCATAGACCGACAATGCGATCATCACGATCGGCACACCCACGGAACATGCATCCGGAAGGATATGCGTCCCTTTTCCATTTCCCAAAAGAAAAAGGATTCCCAATATTCCACTGATAAGCAAATGTTTCTGTGTATACTCGCCACGCGTGTAAAATACAAAGAAAAAGACCAATGCCAGTAATTGTACCGTCGATACCGAAAAAAGCGGAACCTGCTGAATACCAAATATCTGATAGATGTTCTTCCCTCCTACAAGAAGAAACACGACTATCATTACACCAATCGATTTGTACAACTGATCTTTTCCTTTTTCCGATCTTCTCTTATGTACCGAATAAATATATCTGGTCAACAGCAGGATAATAAATGCAGATACTCCGATCGTCAGACATTCGATCACCCGTAAAACACTGTCCTGCACCATTGAAAATGCACTGAGCATCAATACCGTCCCCAATGCACCCGGCAACGCCATACACAAAGCACCTGATACCATTCCGACAATTCCGAAGTTCCGTCTTCCAAACGAACCGGAAATCTCAACCGGTAATGCACCCGGGGTAATACTTGCTACAATAACATCTTTTTCATACTGTTCCTTTGTATCAATTTTAGCCTTTGTAATTACTTCATCTTCAATGACCGGAATTAAGATACTGCCTCCGCCAAATCCGATGCAGCCGACTTTTGTCATAGATGCTAAAAATGAAATAAACTTCCTGTTCATACCTTTACACTCCTCTATCCGTGTAATCCTTATCTGTATCGATTGTTTCCAATCTCGAATTACCTATATTATAGCAAGGTTTATATGTATATACAAGCTTTATTTCATATTTTTCATACTATCTTTATATGAATTAAGCATTTTCAATGGTTTCACAACAATATTTTTCAATTTGCACTTCATTTTTCCCTATCTTTTGTGATCATTCCCTTGTAATATTCTGCTACCAGATTCCGGTATCCCCATTCTTTCATCTGCTCATACCGAATCCGGTAGTTGCCTTTATAATAACGTCCGGTCACACAATAGCGGATACACTGCTGCATATAGGCATCTAATTCCTTCAAGCCTTTATCCGTAGTGATATTCGGAAAAAACCATCGGCACCATGTGAACTCCGTTCCTTCTTCTCTGGCAAAAAACTTATAATTCATTGCCTTGATAAAACCCTTTGCCGCTTTATCACCGGACAATCCTTTCTTCCGCTGCCATCTTCTTAATGCTTCTGCTTTCCGCTTCATTTTGTGTTTCATTTTACGGATTGTATGATCTGCAAGATCTACCTTTCCATCCCGGTAGCAGAACCCAAGGAACTCCCACATTTGTCCCGGTTCACATACCATCACCTTATCCGGATTCCGTTCCAACCGGCAATCACGGATCTTTTCATATAATATATCCCGGTATTCCTGCAACTGCTCTTTTGTATCTGCAAATATTAAAATGTCATCCGAATACCGAAAATACAGGATACCCCGTTTTTCAAAATAAGCATCCGTGTCCTTCAGATATACATTTGCAAAAAATGGCGACACCGGAATACCTGCCATGGCTCCCCGTTTTTCCTGCACGGTCTCATACCGTCCATCCTCCACTTTCACAAGTGCCTCATCTGCTGTCAGCAGCCGTTCAAACAAACCGTAAAGTTCTTCATTTTCGCCTTTTAAAAAGGACAATTTCTCCAATAAAATCTGTACATCAATAGAATTAAAATAATTGTGAATATCGACCTTTAAACAATACTTTTGAGCAATTCCCCCGGTTGTCCGGATCCTGTGTATTGCATCCTTTACCCCGTACTCCCTGCGAAAGGCATAACAATTTTTTGAAAATACGCTATCATATTCATACAGACAATATGCTATTATTTTGAGCATCTGATTCATTTCAGGGGGATAAGAATAAATGATCCGCTTTTTGGATGTACCACCCTTATTGATCTCTCTGCGAATCGGCAACGGAAGTCTCTCTCCTGTATCCCTTAACCTTGCACTCCATTCGATATATCGTTTTTCCTCTATAAAAGAACGCAGCTCTTTTTCTTCTTTCTGCGATAAATGCTGCCGCTCGATCTTATATTGCAAAAACGCATCCCAGACCGCCTTGTTCCCAATCATATTAAATATATTGTTTTCATTTACTATCATATCCTGATCCATTCTAACTTCCTTTTGTGTAAAAAAAAAGAAAGAGAAAATGCTTTGAAGGAATTAAAGCGTGCTTAATTCTACCAGACTGAACATATCCCAGCCACCTGCAAGACTTTCCGGCAGATTATAAATAATCCTCCAGAAACAGAAATATGCTTCGTCCTCCACAGGTGCAGCTATGCTGCGTTTCTCTTTCTTTTCTGTCTTATATATGCAAACCTCTATAAATTACAGGCTGCTCTCATTGTAAACCACCCGGCTCATTTCCCGTGGTACAACCCTTGTCACCACAACGATTCATCACACCAGCTCTTTGCGAATTCTCTCTGCCATGTACCCTTCTTCATTCGGAAGATAATCATAGAAATCCAGGATCTTCACCTGATGATCGTTACAGTAAGACCAGACCTCCCGGTTGGCAGCATGGTTATACTGCACATAATCATCCCACAAACGAATGAGCAGAACCCGTCTTCCATCCTGATAAATGCCATAGGAAATATCATCCGGCTCACAATAACAGTGGGAACGACCATGCACATAGATATCCTCACCGAACTCCCGTTCCAACTCACGAAGGGTAACCCGGCGCCGGATCTCATAATCACCGGCTTCCTTAACCACCTTAGTAAGCTTGTCATCAAAAGAACGGTAATCCTGTTCCTGCGTTCTTCCTCCCCAGGTGTCATTGCCACCCGCATTTGTCATGGAAGATACCGCCGAAGTTACACTCCGTACCGCATCTCCAATCTCATTATCCCCATGTACTACTTCCGATAACTTATCGGATACCACATCGCCTAACGCCTGTGCTCCCTTATTCAACAATTTATCCAAAAATCCCATACATTACCTCCTCCATATAACTTTTGTCAATACAAAATCTTATCCCTTATATCATATCTCTGCCGCACAACAAATTGCTTATGCCAACTGTGTCAGTCTCTCTTCGACAGTTGCAAGCATTCCGGTATACTTCTCTAACTTTGCCTTCTCTTCCTCGATCTTCGCTGCCGGTGCCTTACCTACAAAGTTCGGATTGTTAAGCATTCCATTACAACGTTTGATCTCGCCTTCCAGACGCTTCTGCTCTTTCTTCAGACGCTCGATCTCCTTATCAATATCAACCAGCTCTGCAAACGGCATATACACAACTGCATCATGGATAACCGTAGACACCGCATCATCCGCAATACCGGTCTTATCTGTCTGAACAATCACCTCAGAAGCAAAACCTAAGGTTGCGAAGAATACTTTGGCATCCTCGAAGATATTACGGATCTCTTCCTTCTCAGAAACCACATATACGGTTGCTTTCTTGCTGTTTGGTACATTCATCTCTGCACGCAGATTACGGATTCCTCTTACCGCATCCTTGATCGTGTCAACCGCATTCTCGTCTGCCTCGAAGTTCCACTCTTCCTTGAACTCCGGCCAGCTTGAGATCATAATAGACTGTTCCTCATCCTGAAGTGTGGTGAAGATCTCCTCTGTTACGAATGGCATATATGGATGCAGTAATTTCAAAGCATTGATCAATACGGTCTTAAGCGTCCAAAGAGCGGCTGCCTTTGTCTCATCCTCATCATTGTAAAGTCTCGGTTTTACCATCTCGATATACCAGTCACAGAACTCTTCCCAAATGAAATCATATACCTTAGAGGCTGCAATACCAAGCTCAAACTTATCCAAATTCTCTGTCATGTCTTTTGCCAACATATTAACCTTGGATAAAATCCAACGATCTGCCAATGTCAGCGTGTTAAGATCGACATCCTTTACATCCGCCTTCTCAATATTCATCATAATGAAACGGGATGCATTCCATACCTTATTCGCAAAGTTACGGCTTGCCTCTACACGCTCCCAGTAGAAACGCATATCATTTCCCGGTGCATTACCGGTGATCAAAGTGAAACGAAGCGCATCGGCACCATACTTGTCAATGACCTCTAGCGGATCAATACCGTTACCTAATGACTTACTCATCTTACGTCCCTGATCATCACGAACCAGACCGTGGAATAATACGGTGTGGAACGGCAGCTTACCGGTCTGTTCGATCGAAGAAAATACCATACGGATTACCCAGAAGAAAATGATATCGTATCCGGTTACCAATACATCCGTTGGGAAGAAATAATCCATCTCTTCCGTCTTCTTCGGCCAGCCCAGTGTTGAGAATGGCCATAATGCAGATGAAAACCAGGTATCCAATGTGTCCGGATCCTGTTTCATATGGTTGCTGCCACATTTCGGACAGGTACATACATTTTCCTTGGAAACGGTGATCTCCCCACAATCCTGACAGTAATATGCCGGAATCCGGTGTCCCCACCAAAGCTGTCTGGATACACACCAGTCACGGATATTCTCTAACCAATTGTAATAGTTCTTATTCATACGCTCCGGAATCAGCTTAAGCTCTCCGTTCTTAACAGCCTCCAAAGCCGGTTTTGCCATCTCTGACATCTTCACAAACCACTGTGGCTTGATCATTGGCTCAACGGTTGTCTTACAACGGTCATGCGTACCTACGCTATGGCTGTGCGGAACCACCTTAACCAGTAAGCCTTCTGCCTCTAAGTCTGCCACCATTGCTTTACGGGCCTCATAACGATCCATACCGGCATACTTGCCACCAAGATTATTGATCGTTGCATCGTCATTTAAGATATTGATCTCCTCTAAGTTGTGACGTTTGCCAACCTCAAAGTCGTTTGGATCATGTGCAGGAGTGATCTTTACACAACCGGTTCCAAATTCTTTATCTACATAAGGATCGGCAATGACCGGAATCTCGCGGTCTGTCAAAGGCAGCTTCAACATCTTACCAATGATATCCTGATATCTCTCATCCTCCGGATTCACAGCAACGGCTGTATCACCAAGTAATGTCTCCGGACGGGTTGTTGCGATCTCTACATATCTTCCTTCTTCTCCAACGATCGGATAATTGATGTGCCAGAAGAAACCATCCTGATCCACATGCTCTACCTCGGCATCGGAAATGGTTGTCTGACATACCGGACACCAGTTGACGATACGGGAACCTTTGTAGATCCAGCCCTTCTCATATAACTTACAGAATACTTCATTTACCGCTTCATTATTGCCTTCATCCATTGTGAAACGTTCTCTGTCCCAGTCAGCAGAAGATCCTAACTTCTTAAGCTGGTTGATAATGCGTCCACCGTACTCTGCTTTCCACTCCCAGGCTTTCTCCAAGAATCCTTCTCTTCCAAGATCCTCTTTGTCGATACCCTGCTTCTTCAATGCATCAATGATCTTCACTTCTGTTGCGATTGCCGCATGGTCTGTTCCCGGCTGCCACAACGCATTATATCCCTGCATTCTCTTATAACGGATCAGAATATCCTGCATGGTATTATCCAATGCATGTCCCATGTGCAACTGTCCTGTAATATTAGGAGGTGGCATCACAATCGTAAATGGTTTCTTGCTTCTGTCCACTTCCGCATGGAAATACTTCTTGTCTAACCAATTCTTGTAGATCCGATCCTCCATCTCGGAAGGATTATAATTCTTCTCCAATTCCTTTGACATGTTCTTGTTCTCCTTTTTTATTATATAGCGGCGTTGCAAATCTCATACCTTTTGAAACAGTATATGAGTACGGTTGCAGGAAAAGTGTGTTATATTTTTTCTGCGCTGTTTTCGATCCCTAAGAAATTCTACTGCATTGCGGCTGGCAGTTTCGATTGCGCATGCTCCCGCGAAACTCACACAGGTCAAGAATGTTTTGTCTTTGTTGACACGCAGGTACTTTGAGCACGCCGGTACTTAGAATGTGCCCTCAAAACATCGAAGTTTTATACAAATGGAATTGCACATTCTTAGTACCGCTGCGTGTGAGAGTAGCGAAAGCGTGCCTGCGGTCAATAAGACAAACATGCTAAGACCTGTGTTCAGACATCTCTCCCGCATGCGCTTTACAGCCCGCCGAACAATGCAGTGAATTTCTAAGAGATCGCGCGTCAAGAAAAAATATAACACACTTTTCCTTGCAACCAACTATATTTATATTGTTATTTCAAAAGGTATGAGATTTGCAACATAGGTTTACTGACGAAAAAAAAGCCCTCACGTACGAACTGTACGTAAGGGCGAATTCGCGGTACCACCTTAATTTGTTACTTGTCTTGTCCGTTAACGGGGACGACGCGGCACAACCTACTATCAGTTCAGTCATGCGGTTCAAAAGCTACCTTCAAAGTCTTCTTCTTGAAATGATCTTCCAGCCGATGAATCATTCTCTCTTGCAAGGAACAACTCCTACTCCTCTTTCTCACAACCTTTAACTGTGTCTAGTTTAAGGGATTATGCGGAAAATGTCAACTTCTAATTATTATATTGCCTCCAAAGCCTGGCTAAGATCTGCGATCAGATCTTCCTTATCTTCCAATCCGCAGGAAATACGGATCAATCCAGCCGGAACACCCGCTGCGATCAACTGTTCCTCGGTCATCTGACGGTGAGTTGAGGTTGCCGGATTCAGGCAACAGGTTCTTGCATCTGCCACATGTGTCTCGATTGCTGCCAGTTTCAGATGCTTCATAAATACTTCAGCTGCCGGTCTGCCACCCTCTAACTCGAAGGATACCACGCCGCAGCCGCCATTTGGCAGATATTTCTGTGCCACTTCATAATATGGATCACTTGGCAATCCAGAATAATTCACCTTCGTTACCTTTGGATGCTTCTCTAAGAATTCAGCCACAGCCTGACCATTCTCCACATGTCTCGGCATTCTGACATGCAAAGACTCCAATCCGAGATTCAATATAAATGCATTCTGCGGCGACTGCATACAGCCAAAGTCACGCATTAACTGCGCGGTACATTTTGTAATAAATGCTCCCTCCATGCCAAATCTCTCTGCATAAGTAATACCATGATAAGAGTCATCCGGTGTACAAAGTCCCGGGAACTTATCTGCATGTGCCATCCAGTCAAACTTACCGGAATCCACGATCACACCACCTAATGCTGCACCATGACCATCCATATATTTTGTAGTCGAATGTGTTACAATATCTGCTCCCCATTCGATTGGTCGACAATTGACCGGTGTCGGGAACGTATTATCCACGATCAGCGGAACGCCATGTGCATGTGCCGCCTTTGCAAACTTCTCAATATCCAATACCGTAAGTGCCGGATTGGCAATCGTCTCGCCAAATACCGCTCTGGTATTATCCTGAAATGCTGCATTTAACTCCTCTTCTGTACAGTCAGGAGATACAAATGTTACCGTAATTCCCATCTTTGCCATTGTAACGGAGATCAGATTAAAGGTTCCTCCGTAAATAGAAGAAGATGCAACAATATGGCTTCCACATTCACAAATATTAAACAGTGCCATAAAGTTTGCTGCCTGTCCGGAAGAAGTAAGCATCGCTGCACTACCACCCTCTAACGCTGCAATCTTCGCTGCAACCATATCATTGGTTGGATTCTGTAAACGCGAATAAAAATATCCTTCTGCCTCTAAGTCGAATAATTTACCCATATCCTCACTTGTGTCATACTTAAATGTTGTGGACTGAATAATTGGAATCTGTCTTGGTT
>ERZ779865.75-NODE-75-length-88766-cov-6.658757_pt1 | contig 88766 bp, 95 predicted proteins | sample MGYA00433088_ERZ779865 | MGnify/ENA primary metagenome ERZ779865 (study PRJEB29588, sample SAMEA2151703) | human gut metagenome | biome: human gut; feature: human-associated habitat; material: faeces | place: Denmark | collected 2008/2010 ... | reverse complement strand
TTATAAAGTAAAATTGTAAATATCTTTGTGAAGTATAGAAATATTGCTCATTTGGAAAATATAATTAATTAAATCTTAAGGAAAAATTAAGATTTAACTTGAAAATGCTATGCTATAATCAAAAAGAGGAGCGTAACATAATGGATAACATATTAATAGTAGATGATGAAAAGGAAATAGCGGATTTATTAGAAATATATTTAAAGAACGAGAACTATAATGTTTATAAATATTACTCTAGTAGAAAGGTTTTAGAAAATATTGATGAGTTGAGAATAGATTTAGCTATTTTAGATATAATGATGCCGGAGGTAAATGGCTTAGAACTATGTAATAAGATAAGAAAAAACTATAACTTTCCTATCATCTTTGCAACTGCTAAAGTAGAAGATATAGATAAAATTAATGGACTAAGTATGGGAGCAGATGATTATGTAACTAAACCATTTCAACCTTTAGAATTGATAGCTAGAGTTAAAGCACAATTAAGAAGATATAAAAACTATAATCAAAAAATAGAAGATGAAGAACAAATAGACTTTAGAGAAATAGTTATTAATAATAAGACACATGAATTTTACTTTAATGAACAAAAAATAGAACTTACCAAAACAGAGTTTGCTATTATGTGGTTACTATGTGAAAATCGTGGCAAAGTAGTAAAAAGTGATGACTTATTTGCTAGTGTGTGGAAAGAAAAATACTTTGAAAAAGATAACAATACGATAATGGTTCACATTAGACATCTACGAGAAAAAATGAACGACATTGGTAGAAAACCTAAATATATAAAAACTATTTATGGAGTGGGTTACAAGATAGAGGAGTGATAAAGAATGAAAGATAAACTAGTTAAAGAAATATATAACAGCTTCTTTAGAAGAGCTTTTACATCTTCCTTAATAGCATTTCTTTCTTTACTAGCCATCAATATATTATTTGGTTTCTTTGACTTTCAATGGTTATATGATAAAAACTCTACCTTATATAATAACTTATCTGCTATATCCAGATTGATTGCTTCACCACTATTCTGGGTAGTATTAATAATAGTTATTATCTTACTCGAATCATATAAAAGTATGAAAAAAATGTCCACCTATATAAGTTCTATATCAGATACAGCTGACAAATTATTCAGTGGCGAAGAAGATATAATTTTACCAGATGAAATAGCGCCATTAGAACGAAAATTAAATCACCTTAAAAGTGAATACTTAAAGAATGAAAAAATAGCAAGGTCAAACGAACAAAAGAAAGATGAGCTGATAGTATATTTAGCTCACGATATAAAAACACCCCTTACTTCAATGATTGGTTACTTATCTTTACTAGATGAAATAGATGATATGGATCAAAAAAGAAGAGAAAAATATATCAAGATAGCTTTAGAAAAATCATATCGACTAGAAGAACTAATCAATGAATTATTTGACGTTGCAAGATTTAACTCTGAGAAAATAATCTTAGAAAAAGAAAAACTAGACCTTAATTTAATGATAGAACAGATAATTGATGACTTTTATCCTACCTTAAAAGAGATGAATAAAAAAATAGAATATACTCATTCTGGTAATTTAACAATTGAAGCAGATTCTGATAAATTAAGTCGAGTATTCAATAACTTATTAAAAAATGCTATCAATTATAGTAGTGACGGGACAGATATAACAGTAAAATCTTTTAAAAAGAATAATGAGGTAATAGTAGAAGTTACTAATAAAGGTAAACAAATACCTAAAGAGAAACTAGACCGTATCTTTGAAAAGTTTTATCGCTTAGATTATGCGAGAACTAGTAAAACTGGAGGAAGTGGTTTAGGCTTAGCGATTGCTAAAGAAATAGTAGAATTACATAACGGAACAATAAAAGCAGTAAGTAATAAAGAAGAAACTAAATTCATTGTAACTCTACCAATTGAATAATTAAGAAAAACTTAAGAATTCTCTAAGGAAAAATTAAAAAAGACTCTTTCTTAAACTGATATAGTTTAGAAGTATTAGTTTTAGAGGGAGAGAATATGAAAAGTTTTATTAGAAAAGTGACTTTTGTAATAATTGGTCTTTTAGTATTAGCTAATATCAATTATCAAAATACTACAAGAGAAATAAATAAAAATGCAATTGATAACTCAGCAACAGAAGAAAAATCTGTTACGGATAAGGAAAAATTAGATAAGGTTTATAACGATAAAGACAGTTATCCAGAAGAATTATTAGAAATGCTATCGAGAAATAATGATATGTTAGATTATGTTTATAAATATAAAGAAAATAAGGGAAAAGTTTTTGCTAATGATATTGGTAAAATAGAAAGAAATACCGTTCCACTTCTTTTTCAATATGATGAAAGGTGGGGTTACGGAATGTATGGTGATGAGGTGTTAGCAATTAACGGCTGTGGACCTACTTCTGTTGCAATGGTAATAGCTAGTCTGACAGGAAGAAACATTATAACACCTTATGATGTAGCAAGTTATGCATACGAAAATGGTTACTATAAGAATGGAACAAGATGGAACTTTTTTACAGAAGGAGTAAGAAATTATGGAATAGTAGGAAATGAATTACCTTTAACTAAAGTCAAAATCTTTAAAGAACTAGAACTTGGTCATCCAATAATATGCAGTATGCGTAAAGGTGATTTTACAACGACTGGTCATTTAATAGTTTTAGCAGGAGTAAAAAATGGTAAATTAATAGTGAATGATCCAAACAGTAGAGAAAGAAGTAGTAAGCTTTGGAGTTATGAAAAAATTGAATCACAGATTAAAAATCTTTGGTCGTTTAGGACGTATTAATTATATTTTTTATTTAATATCATACTATCAAATGGGAGGTATATAGTATATGGAAACTCAATTAACTAATACAGTTAGTGTAGCAGGAAGTTACAATGAAGTGCCACTTTCTATTACATCTGATACGTAACAATGCTAGATGGTTTAAAAGTAACTAAAACTGCTGATAAAATGGTTTTGGCTGACGGAGTTTTAACTTATACAATAACAGTAACAAATAGTACGTCAGAAATATTTACATCACCAGTATTTAGAGTTTTCATATCTTCAAAGTTATAAGTAACACCATTATAAGTTCCATCAATTATGATATTTGCTTTAGTACTAGCAATTTTAATACCACTTTTTAAAGAAATATTACTTCCAAAGTAAATATAGGTATAAGAGTTATTACTTTCAAGAACTGTTTTTAATTCTCCACTTGAAAAAACAACAACTGTAGTGTCATTTATTATAGTCATATTTAGCTCCTCAATATATTTTATGCTTTAGATTAGTATGTTTAACAAAAATACTTAGATATTGTGTCAAATTACTAGTTTATTCATATTTTATAGTGAGGTGAAAATATGGATGAACGTGTAAATGGTGGAGTGGTAGTAGATGCTGGACATGGAGGATACTGAAAAATCCAAAAATCAAGAAATGACTATAAATGTTAGTAAATACAAGAATTTAAGGTACTTATAATTAAGTACTTTTATATTTGAAAATTATGGTTAAAGCGTTGATTTAATAATTAAATAGGTATGTAATATTAATTACAACGAAGCTCATTGATTTACTCGGTATTCATTTAGAGTATTCGCAATTATTTGGCTATTATTATGGCTGTCCTTAAATTGGGGAGCGTTAGTAGGAATGCAACTAATAATGTGATAACTACTAATATAATGACCTCAATAAGTTGCTATCCCATATTACTATGGTATAGCTAGATGGCCTGTTCTATTGACAATCAATTTAGTCAATGAGGCCTCTAGTAATATATTATTAGAGGAGGAAAAAGTATGGCAAGAATTGCTGGTGTAGACCTGCCCAAGGAAAAGCGTGTAGAGATAGGCCTGACCTATGTTTACGGCATCGGCAGAAAGTCTGCAAATGATATTCTGGCTAAGGCCGGTGTAAATCCTGACACCCGCGTCAAGGACCTCACCGACGAGGAAGAAGCAAAGATCCGTGAAGTTATCGACCACGGCTACATCGTAGAGGGCGACCTGAGAAGAACTGTTGCTCTCAACATCAAGCGCCTGGTTGAGATCAACTGCTTCCGTGGCACACGTCATCGCAAGGGTCTTCCCTGCCGTGGTCAGAGAACCAAGACCAACGCTAGAACTCGCAAGGGTCCCAAGAAGACTATTGCTAACAAGAAGAAGTAATCACAGAAAGGTGGTATAATAATGGCAGCAACCAAGGGCAAGCAGGTTGTACGCAGACGCCGTGAGCGCAAGAACGTTGAGAACGGTGCAGCTCATATCCAGTCTACATTCAACAACACAATCGTTACTATTACCGACCTTCAGGGCAACGCTCTTTCATGGGCAAGCGCAGGTGGACTCGGCTTCAGAGGCTCCAGAAAGTCCACTCCTTTCGCAGCTCAGACAGCAGCAGATGTTGCAGCTAAGGCAGCTATGGAACACGGTCTCAAGACTGTCGAGGTTTTCGTTAAGGGCCCCGGCGCAGGTCGTGAGGCAGCTATAAGAGCTCTCCAGGCAGCAGGCCTCGAGGTCAAGCTCATCAAGGACGTTACTCCTATCCCCCACAACGGATGCCGTCCCCCCAAGAGAAGACGTGTTTGATCACTGAACAGAACCGAGCTGTTCGTTTACTCGGCGTCGGCATAGCAGTTTTCCCGCAAAGCCGATATTACTATTGAATAACGGAGGAATTTTACAATGGCAGTTAATCGTGACCCGATTTTAAAGAGATGCAGAGCTCTGGATCTCAGCCCCGCAGTTCTGGGCTATGACAAGAAGTCCAACAGAAACCCCAACGGAAACAAGAGAAAGAAAGAGTCTGAGTACGCTTCCCAGCTCAAGGAGAAGCAGAAGCTCAAGTTCATCTACGGCGTCCTCGAGAAGCAGTTCTACCACTACTACGAACTCGCTACCAAGGAAGAGGGTATCGCCGGTGAGAACCTCCTCAAGCTCCTCGAATCCAGACTTGACAACGTTGTTTTCAGAATGGGTATGGCCTGCACAAGACGTGAAGCACGTCAGCTCGTTTCTCACGGTCATTTCTGTGTGAACGGCAAGAGAGTTGATATCCCCTCCTACAGAGTTAAGGTTGGCGACGTTATCTCCCTGCACGAGAACAGCAAGAAGAGCAAGAAGTTTGAGCAGATCGCCGAAGTTGCCGGCGGCAGGATCACCCCCCTCTGGCTCGAAGTTAATAAGGAAGCAGGCACAGCTAAGGTACTCCGTGCGTTCCAGCGTGAAGAGCTTGACTACGATATCGCTGAACACTTAATTATCGAGCTGTATTCTAAATAATAGCATAGAAGCATACAGATATTTAGTGCAGTTATTTTTAATTCATAGTCTGCAAAGGCTGACTAACAGCCTGAAACTGTGCCAATGCTATACATATAGCTGCGGCACGGGCAGAGTGTGATTTAAAATTAACAGCGAATATGGCAATAAGCACAGGATAATTAACAGACGAGAACTTGTGGAGGGTACCAAATGCTTGAAAAAATCGAAAAGCTCAATATCGAAACCTCAAAATTACGCTCAGACGGAACTTATGGAATGTTTGTTCTCGAACCGCTTCAGAGCGGATATGGCAACACACTCGGCAACAGCCTGAGAAGAGTGCTCCTCTCCTCCCTGCCCGGCGTGGCTGCTACTTCCGTTAAGATCGACGGCGTTCAGCATGAATTTTCCACCGTCCCCGGCGTTAAGGAGGACGTTACCGAGCTGATCCTCAACATCAAGGGACTCAGAGCTAAAATGTACGGCGAAGCGCCCAAGACGATCTACATCGAGGCAGAGGGCGAAGGCGAAGTCACCGCTGGCGATATCAAGACCGATTCTGAGGTCGAGATACTGGACCCCGGCATGCACATCGCTACCCTGAGCGCCGGTGCTAAGCTGTTCATGGATATCACGCTGGACAGAGGCAGGGGCTATGTTTCTGCTGAACTCAACAAAGAGCAGCTCCAGCCTGTTATTGGAGTTATCCCGATTGACAGTATCTATACTCCTGTCCTGAAGTGCAATTACACTGTTGAAAATACCCGTGTTGGTCAGAGGACCGATTTCGAGAAGCTCATCATCGAGATCTGGACTGATGGCACTATCTCCGCTAAGGAAGCTGTTTCCTACGCGGCTAAGATCCTCATCGAGCGCCTCAAGCTCTTCGCTGATCTCTCTGACGATTCAGAGCAGCCTGAGCTGATGGTCGAGAAGGAAGAGAACCGCAAGGATAAGCTGCTTGAGATGACTATTGAAGAACTCGAACTCTCCGTTCGTTCCTTTAACTGCCTCAAGAGAGCTGGTATCAATACAGTAGATGACCTCATCAACAAGTCCCCTGAGGATATGATGAAGGTCAGAAACCTGGGTAAGAAGTCCTTCGACGAGGTTAAGGCTAAGCTTAATTCTCTCGGGTTTGACCTCACACCCTCTGAAGAAAACAACTGATAACGGCGTAGTTCGCCAATATTACGCCGATAATACATTCCTATCGAAAGGAGAATGGAAATATGCCGGGAACAAGAAAGCTGGGCAGACCCAGCGACCACAGAAAGGCAATGCTCAGAGGCATGGTTACATTCCTGCTGGAGAACGGTAAGATCGAGACTACCGTTACACGCGCTAAGGAAGTTCGCGCAGAGGCAGAAAAGATGATCACACTTGGCAAGGTTAACACACTGCACACCAAGCGTCAGGTCCTCGCTTACGTTACTAAGGAAGATGTCGCTAAGAAGGTATTCGACGAGATCGCTCCCAAGTACGCTGACAAGAACGGTGGTTACACCAGAATCTACAAGATCGGTCCGCGCCGCGGCGACGCAGCTGAGATGGCTATCATCGAGCTGGTTTGATCTTTGCAGAAATATCTCCCCTTCCGGTTTCCGGGAGGGGAGTTTTTGTATATGTGGAGATTCAGGAACCCGCTGAACAATGCAAGGCGTGACAATATCAGACACGTCCATGCTTGTTTGAATGGGGCGATTTTGTTGTATTCGGCGTTACCTAAGCAGGATCATGCGGGGTTCAGAGGCATCACGCGGTTACGCTGCGGGCGTCGTCAGAAAGGCGCATTTCGGCTTTATTTCAGGGGGAATATCAGAGCGGGGAATTCCACTGTTGACCAGAACTGCTCTCTACGCGCCTGGAACTGATATAAATAAGGGCTGCACATTTCTGCGCAGCCCTTTGCATATTTCGTTTGTTTTAGTTGCCCTTCTTGAGCACCTTTTCCTGAACCCAGATCCAGATAGGACCAGCCAGGCAAACGGAGCTGTAGAAGCCCACCAGCATACCGATGGCAAGCGGAATGGAGAACGTCAGTATCGAGGTAACGCCCATGAGCGCACACACGATAGAAACGGAGATCATCGCGCAGACCGTGGTAGCAGTCGTGATGATGGAGCGCGGCATCGTCTGGTTGATTGAGAGGTTAACAAGCTCGGAGTCGGTGAACTTTGTGCCGTACTTGGAGCGGTTCTCACGCAGACGGTCGTAGATGATGATGGTGTTGTTGATGGAGTAACCAAGCAGGGTCAGTATAACCGCCATGAAGTTGGAATCCAGCGACATGCCGCCGAAAACGTAAACCGCATAGGTTATCGCAACGTCGTGCAGCAGGCAGATGATCGCGATGATACCCGCGGAAAGACCACCGATCTTCTGGAAGCGGAACGCGATATACACAGCCAGCAGAATGAACGCGATAACAACCGCGATAACGCAGGAGATAAGGAACGAAGTACCGGAGGAAGCGCTGACGTTCGTGGTGTCGATGTTCTCGACGTTGTTGTCAGGGAGCGCAGCCTCTACCTTTGCGTTGATGGCGTTCAGGGTGTCGTCGTCCATCTTCTCGTCGGAAGCGAAGGAGATTACCATTGTGTTAAGACCGCCGGTGAAGCTTGTACCGGTGGTGACGGTAACTTCCGGCACGTTTTCAAGAGACTTCACGTCGGCAGCGACCTTGGCGGTGTCAGCCTCGGTGATCTCGCCGGTGTAGCTGTAGGTCAGCATGGAACCGCCCTTGAAGCGGATATCCACCTTAACGCCGAACACGAACGACGCGATAACAGTCAGCGCGATGACAGAAGCGGAAGCGATGACGAATATCTTTCTCTTTGAAACGAAATCCTTGCCGGCCTTTTCGGGGATAGCGGGAGTCGTGCCGCCGTCCATAACCTTGTCAGCGGAAGCGTCCTTGGCGCCGCCGTACAGCCAGGGCTTTCTGAATACCTTGAACTGGGACAGCGAAGTCACCATCATTCTGGTTGCCCAGCATGCCATGATGAAGTTCATGATAACGCCGACCAGCAGTGTGAAGCCGAACGAGTAGATAGTACCGTCGGTGGAAGCGCCGAACCATGTGCCGAATACCAGCATCAGGATAACAGCGACGATGATAACGGTGAGGTTGGAGTCCAGGATAGCCGTGAAGCCGCGCTGGAAGCCGTTCTTGATAGCGCCGTCGATGGTCCTGCCAGCCTTGAGCTCTTCCTTGATGCGCTCGGCGGAAAGCACGTTGCCGTCTACGCCCATACCTACCGACAGGATAATACCTGCGATACCGGGGATAGTCAGCGTGCTGCTTGCGTTGAAGCCGAAGAAGCCTGTGCATGCCGCGAACATTCCCGCGATCTGACCTGCGAGCGCGATGACTGCGACAACGCCGGGCAGACGGTAGTAAACTATCATGAATATCGCGATAACGATGAACGCGATGACGCCTGCGATGCCCATTGCGTCACGCGCGCCGGTACCGAGTATCGGGGAGATGGTGGAGAGGTTCTTTATCTCCAGCTTGAACGGCAGAGAACCGCCGTTGATGAGGTCGGAAAGCTTCTTTGCCTCGGTGTAGCCGTCCTCGCCGGTGAAGCCGCCGGAGATGGAAGCCTGTCCGTTGGTGATGACTGCGTTAACGGAAGGAGCGCTTATCTGCTCGTCGTCCATCCAGATGGAGATACGCTTGTTCTCGTCCATTGCCCTCTGGGTGGCGTTCTTGAACGCTTCCTTACCGCTGTCGTTGAGGGTGAGGCTGACTGCGTAGCTGTTGGTGGAATTCTCATCAGCCATTGTCACGCCTGCCTTTGCGACGTCCTTGCCCTCGAGCACGAGTTCAAGGTCCTCGTAGGTCTGTCCCTCGGTGAGGTCCCCGCTGTAGCCCATGCGGAAGCTCAGCATTGCGGTGGCGCCTATCTCCTTTACTGCGTCCTCGGGGTTGAAGCTGGTGTCGTCAGCCTGCCACGGGAAGCGCACGATGATGTTGTTTGCGCCAAGGTCCTCGTAGACCTCATAGTCGTTGATGTTCTGGTTGACAAGACGCGTTTCGATTATCGACTTTGCAGCGTCGAGGTCGTCAGATGTGATAGGTTCTGCATAGTCGTCGGGCGCGCCGAAAGTCACGTTGACGCCGCCGCGGATATCTATGCCCCATCTTACGTCGCCGAGTCCTGCGATCACCGTTGTCTTGTTATCGCCGTACTGCGTGCTTATGCCAAGCGTGGAAAGCAGCGCGAACGCGATAATGAGTACTGCAACGACGAAGAACACGGGTCTGCCTATTCTTCTCTTCAAAAGTAGCTCACTCCATTTCAGTTGACGGCAGAGAAACAGCCCTGCCGAATATAATCATACTATTCTATTATAATATAAAACGTAAAAATAGTCAATAGCAAAATAACGGCAGTCGGAGATTTTATGCATATTTTTTCCGGCTGCGTTATTTGTACATGATATTGTCCTTGTTGAATTTGTCGGTGAAGCCGATGTACCAGCCAAGCTGGGTCATTACCGGTATTATCGCGTAGTAGATGAGCATGAGCGCGGGAAACAGCGGGGACATGTCGTCTATCTGGCGGTAGGCAGTCTCCACCCAGGCTTCATTCTGCAGCTCCGGCATGGGGACGAAGGTCTGTATGAACGGGTACGCGCTGCCGCTGATGAAGCGGTAGAGATAGAACGTGTCAGCCTGCGGGAAGAACAGCTTGTTCAGCAGCAGGACTATCGTCGGCGCCGCAGCGATAACGAACATTATTATCCCGAGGAATATCCAGCGGTGGGGCAGCGGGCCGTCCACGCGGCCGTTCTTCATCAGGGAATGCTCCCTGTGGCCGTCCTGCCAGCCTGCGGTGAACATCAGCATGTGGAATATCAGCACCGAGCATATCATCGCGATGACGTTCATGAGAATGTTGAACCCGGGGTTGTCAGACTTGCTGATGAACATGGTCAGCGCCATAGTCATGAAGAAGCACAGCACGTTGCCGAGCACGATGTAGCCTATGCCTTTCAGCAGTAGGATATAGAATGGCTGTCGTTTCATTTTTTGTCCTTTCGAGGTGGGAATTTCCTGCGGCGGCGGGGTGTATTTCCGCGCGGGAATGATATACTAATCACATCTTGTTTTTTGGAGGTAAGTTATGAGCGAATACAGGAACGAACAGTCAGCCGAGATACTTGGCAGCGTTTACAGGAACGCGGAAATGGCGTATGAAGCCTCTGGCGACGTGCTCAGGCGCTGTCCCAACCGCAGGCTTGCCGGGGAGATAAACGCGCAGCGCGAGCGTTACCGCGAAGTCGCAGCGCAGACCCGCAGCGAGATAGTGCGCCGCGGGGGCGTGCCGAAGGATTACCCCGGCTACGCGAAGATGATGTCGAAAATGGGCATTGCCATGCGCACCATGAACGACCGCAGCAGCAAGAACATCGCGTCGCTGATGATAAGGGGCACCACCATGGGCATCATCGACATGCAGCATTCCGTGAACCGTTCGCACCAGGCGGAGGGGAAGATACGCAGCGACGCTCAGCAGCTCCTGCAGCGCGAGCAGGACTTCTGCGACCACCTGAAAGGCTACCTGTGATGGACGGTATGACTGCCGGGGAGAAAGTCCCCTGCGACGTCGAGGGCGCGCGCCAGCGGAATTCCGCACGGCGCTCCCCTGTTACCTGCCCTCCCAGTCGGGGTTGACGAGGTTGCCGCTGACGATGTTGTCGTATACTATCCCGGCGCGCCGGCGCTGTTCCTGCGCCTTGTCGCCGTTTCCGGTCATATCCATCGAGAATTCATCGCGCAGGTAAAGTCCCACGGTGTCCGGGCAGGACTTCCACCGCGCCTGGTCGGTGAAACCGGTGGTGTTCAGCTGCAGCCCGCAGCCCTGGTAAAGGGTCGCGTCCGGGTACTGTTCCGTGAAGTCCCTGAAGAACTGCGTATGCAGCGGCACTTCCTCGGTGGCGCTGACTTCCTCGGTGGCAGCCTCTTCGGTGTAGTTGTCGCTGGCGTCAGTCACCTCGTTTATCAGGCGTATTATCTGCCGGTCGGTGAGGTAAAGCTGGCTGTTGCCGGTGTAGAGTTCCGCGGAGAATTTCTGCTGCTGCGCGTCGGTGTATTCATTCATGCCGTTTGAGGTGTTGAGGTCGATGAAGTTGACACCCACGTGCACGTAGCCGTTGCCGTCAAAATCCGGGCAGTAGCGTTCCAGCGCGACTTCTATCTCGTCCACCTTGGAATACAGCCCGCTGGAGCTGGAATTCGAGATGACCAGCACGTAAAGGTCCTCTTTTTCCCGGGCGACCGTCTGCACCACCAGGAATGTCACCAGCGCCACCGCGAATATCGTTCCGCCCAGCATCCACTTGTAGTGGTAGAAGAAATTCTCGACTGCTTTCCAGCCCTTGGGCTTTTCGTATTTCGGGGGCTGGTTCTCCGGAATTTCTTCGCTTTCCTCGATAAGCCCCTGGCGCAGCTTCAGCAGTTCTGCCTTTTCGCGCTGCTGGCGCTGCTGTTCTTCCATCTCGCGGCGCACCTTTGCCATGGGGTCTTTCTTTTTGCGGCGGACGGGCTGGGGGTTCTCGTCGTCGGCGAGGATACTTTTTATTTCTTTGTTTTCGTTGTTTTCTGGCATTGTTTTCTCCTGTGGGTACATATCAACATATCAGATGTCATTCGGAATTCCCGTATTTTCTTACGAGATACGTCACCGGCGTCACCGTCAGCACTATCGCGGAATATATCACGAAATAGACCATGAAGCCGCTTATATCGGCGCTGAACACAGCCCCTGCGGAAACAAGGAACGCCGCCGGCGGGAAAAGCGCGGTGAACCACCTGCGCCGGAAGTCCCACCCCGCGAAGATCGCAGCGGCAAGGCAGAACATCGGGTTCAGCGAAAAGAACAGCACGATACATACCATCATTCCCGCGCTGGGGGAAGCGCCGGCTGTTATCGCCGCGGGCAGCAGCAACATTACCGCAAGGCTGGCTGCGAGTGCGCATGCCGTCGTTATTATGCCGCGACGGTGCGATTTTATGAACGTGAGAACCTTTTCCAACGTCCCACCTCTTTTCGGGCATAATTTTGAGTGCGAATTTAGCTGAATAAACTATAAAGCCGCAAGCGACTGCGGCTTTATTATGTGTATTTGCGGGATCACTTCTCCGGCTTCATCGTCGGGAACAGCAGAACGTCGCGAATGCTTGCGGAGTCAGTCAGCAGCATTACCAGACGGTCGAAACCGAAGCCAAGGCCTCCTGTCGGGGGCAGACCGTATTCCAGCGCGGTGATGAAGTCCTCGTCCACCTGGGCGTCGTTGCCGCCCTTTGCGCGCTTTGCAGCCACCTGCTTTACGAAGCGCTCCTTCTGGTCGATGGGGTCATTCAGCTCGGAGAACGCATTACCGAACTCGGTGCCGTTGATGAAGTACTCAAAACGCTCCGTGAACGCCGGGAAATCAGGCTTTCTCTTAGCGAGCGGCGAATTCTCGACAGGATAATCGTAGATTATCGTGGGCTGAATGAGGTTCTCCTCGACGAATGCTTCGAAGAACGCGATGAGAACGTGTCCCTTGGTGGAATTCTCGTCCAGCTCGTCGTCAACGTGGTGCTCCTTTGCGCAGGCTCTTGCGGCTGCGTCGTCAGCCCAGCTGTAGTAGTCCACGCCGGCGTACTTCTTCACTGCGTCGATCATGGTGAGGCGCTCCCACGGCTTGCCTACTGCGATCTCCTTGCCCTGGTAGGTCACTGTGTCGGTGCCGCATACATTCATGGTGACGGTGCGGTAAAGCTCTTCGATGAGGTCCATCATGCCGAAGTAGTCAAGGTAGGCCTGGTACATCTCGATGGTGGTGAACTCAGGGTTGTGGGTAGCGTCCATGCCCTCGTTGCGGAATATCCTTCCCACCTCGTAAACCTTGTCGAAGCCGCCTACGATAAGGCGCTTTAAGTAAAGCTCGGTCTCGATGCGCAGATACATGTCGATATCCAGCGCGTTGTGGTGGGTCTTGAACGGGCGCGCCGCAGCGCCTATCTCCAGCGGGAGGAGCGTAGGCGTGTCGACCTCAAGATAGCCGTGGCCGTCGAGGAAGTTCCTTATCTCGCGGAGAATGCGTGAACGCTTGACGAATGTATCCTTGTTCTCGGGGTTGGCGATGAGGTCGAGGTAACGCTTTCTGTAGCGCTCTTCCTTGTCCTTGAGGCCGTGCCACTTCTCGGGCAGCGGCAGCAGGGACTTTGAAAGCAGCATTATCTCGTCGGCGTGCACGGAAATTTCGCCCATCTTGGTGCGGAATACCTTGCCCTTTACGCCCACGATGTCGCCGAGGTCCCACTTCTTGAACTCAGCGTATGCGTCGTCGCCTATCTCGTCGCGGCGCACGTAGACCTGCATTCTGTCGGAGCCGTCGCGCACGTCGATGAAGCTTGCCTTGCCCATGATACGACGGGTCATCATTCTGCCGGCGACAGCGACTTCGGTGTTCTCAAGTTCGTCGAAACGGTCGCGTATCTCCTTGTTGGTGATGGTAACGGGGTACTTTGTGATAGTATAGGGATCCTTGCCTGCAGCCTTGAGCGCGGCCAGCTTCTCAAGTCTTACGCGGTGCTGTTCGTCGAGCTGTTCCGCGGTCATCTCCTCAGCCTCGGGCTGCTGGTTCTGGTTGATCTCGTCTGCCATTTACGCTTCCTCCTTCTTGGTGATGTTGAGTATCTTGAACTGAAGCTCACCGGAGGGTGTGTCGGCAGTTACGATCTCGCCGATGGAGTGGTCGAGCAGCGCCTTGCCTATCGGGGACTCGTTGGACATGTGCCCCTTGTCGATGTTGGCTTCGCTGGTGCCGACGATCTGGAATGTCATTTCCTCTTCCATTTCCATATCGAGGATAGTTACGACGTTGCCGATGCCGACCTTCTCGGTGGAGATGTCGCTGTCGTCAACGATCACTGCGTGCTTCAGGGTGGCTTCGATCTCGGCGATACGGGATTCAACAAGACCCTGCTCGTTCTTCGCTTCGTCGTACTCACTGTTCTCGGAAAGGTCGCCGAAGGACAGCGCTACCTTGATCTTGGCTGCGACCTCGGGACGTGTAACGGTCTTGAGGTGCTCCAGTTCCTCGCGGAGCATCTTTTCGCCGGCTTTTGTAAGCTGAATGTTTGTACTGCTCATAATAGTTGTTCCTCCAAATATATTCTTGCAGAATTTCTGCTCAGGGCGCGCTGAATTGACCGAAGCGCAACGAAATCAGATGAACTCAGCGTTTCCATTATTTACTCTGTGGTGACGCGGGGGGTGAGTACCTCCACCGCCTTTTTCAGCTGCGCGTCGGAGTCGTCGTCCACGGTGTCCGGGGTGGCTCCTGCGGCAAGCTCTACGGAATAATCGGGCTTAAGCCCGGCGTCGTTCCAGGTGCCGGATTTGGTGTATATCGTGCCGACTGAGAGCGTCAGCGCGCTGCCGTCCGAGAACTCGAACGTGCTCTGCATGACTGCCTTTCCGTAGGTGCTCGTGCCTATCAGCAGCGCCCCGCACTCGTCCCGCATGACTGCCGCGAAAAGCTCGGCAGCAGAAGCGGTGCCGGAGTCCACCAGCACTGCCACTGGCAGGGTGCAGACTTCCGTCGCGTCGGTCTCTATGAGGGTCTTGCGGCTGCCGTCGGCGTATTCCACCGTGGCTGCTATCGCAGAGGGCACGAACTGGTTGAGTATAGGTTTGAGCGCGCTGGTCACTCCTCCGGAATTCTGGCGCACGTCGATGATGAGCGCTTTCGCGCCGGCGGTGGTGACTGCGGTCATCGCGTTGCTGAACTGCGTGGAAGTGCGCGCGTTGAACGAGTTTATGCGGATATAGCCGACGCTGTTATCGAGCATGCGGCTGCTGACGGACTCCAGCTCCAGCTGCTGGCGTATCAGGTTGACAGAGAGGCTCTCGCCGTTGCGCAGAAGCTGCAGTGCAAGGCGCGTTCCCGTTTCGCCGGAAAGCCGCTCCAGAGCCTGACCGGGCTGCATGCTGAGCAGGCTCTTGCCGTCGATGGCGGTTATAACGTCCCCTGCCATCACGCCGTTGAGTTCCGCGGAACTGCCCTTGTAGACGTTGGTTATGGTGAGGTAGCCGCTTCCGTCCTCTTCGGCGTCGAAGCCCGCGCCGAGTATCACGCCGGCGTAATTCTGCTGCAGCTCGTAGTAAGCCGACGGCGTGGAATAGGAAGCGTACTTGTCGCCGATGCCGGCGATGTAGCCGTTTATCGTGGTGGCTTCGAGAGCGTCGTCGCTGACGGTGCCGATGTAGTTCTGGCGCACCGTTGCGTCTATCTCGCGCAGCTTTGCATATACGCCCTCGTACTTTTCCGATGTGCCTATCTTCGAGTTGTAGATATTCAGGGACACCGTCCAGGTGAGGACGAAGGTTATCGCACAGCCGATGGCGACAAGGCTTATCGCTATGCCGAGGGATATTTTCTTGTTCAAGGTGCTGTTCCTTTCTCAGACCTTAAGATACTTGCCGGTGCTGAATACGGTGCCCACCGCGCCGAGCAGCGCGCCCGCGCCGCAGTTTACCGCAAGGACTATCCACATGATATTCCTGAACGGTATAAGCCCGTAGAAGCCGAGCATCTGCCACAGCGTGAGGTCAGTGGAGAAGAGCGAGAACACCGCGTCATACACCACCCAGGTGAGCCCCCATGCAGCGGCGCCCGCGAGAATGCCGATGAACATGCCCTCGACAAAGAACGGGGTCTTGATGAACGCGCTGGTGGCGCCGACGTAGCGCATTATGCTTATCTCGTTGCGCCGCGCGAAAACGCTGGTGCGTATCGTGTTGGAAACTATCACTATGCTGACGATGATGAGCGCGAGCAGCACTGCGCCTGCAATTATCGAGAACGTGTTGCGTATCTCGATGAGCGCACTTGCGAAGTCATACGGTGCCTGCACCTTTTCCACGCCCTCGACGGAGCTTATTTCCGTGACTGCCTGGCGTATCTTGGTGATATCTCCCACCCGTACCAGGAATGTTTCGGGCATGGGGTTCTCATCGAGGTAATCCAGCAGCTCGCTGAATTTGCCCATTTTCTGCCGGAAATCTTCCAGACCCTCTTCCTTGGAGCGGTATGTTATCTCAGAGATGTTGTCGTTTTTTTCAAGGACGCTGCGGATATGTTCCGTCTGCTTCTGGGTTACGCCCTCGTTGAGATATATTGCTATTTCGTTGGTATCCTCGATGTTCTTCATGATGGTGTTGACGTTCATCATCAGCAGGACTGAACAGCCCACCAGCAGCAGGCTCACCATGAGTATGCTGAAGCTTGCAAAGGACATCAGCAGGTTCTTCCACACGGAGGATATTCCCTTTTTCACAAGGTATGTGACATTACTCGTCCTCATCTGAACCTCCGATATTGTCGTCGAATGTTATCGCGCCGTCCTGGATATTGATTATCCTGCCGCCGAAGTGCTTGACGAGGTCGTGCTCGTGCGTGACCATGATTATCGTCGTGCCCGCGGAGCGGTTGATATCCTTCAGCAGCTCGACTATCTCGTAGGAAAGCTGGGGGTCGATGTTGCCCGTGGGCTCGTCCGCGATTATCAGCCCGGGGTCGTTTGCGAGCGCCCTTGCTATCGCGACGCGCTGCTGCTCGCCGCCGGAAAGCTCCTTCGGCTTGCTGCGCGCCTTGTGCGCAAGGTCAACGAGGTTCAGCACATACGGCACGCGCTGTTTTATGAAGCGGCTGCTCTGGTCGGCGATACGCAGCACGAAAGCCACGTTCTCATAGACGTTCAGCTCCTGTATCAGCCGGAAATCCTGGAACACCATGCCGATAGAGCGCCGGAATTTCGCTATCTTGTTGCCCTTGACCTTGGCGAGGTTGTATCCATTGACGAACACCCTGCCGGAGGTGGGGGTTATTTCTCTTGTCATGAGCTTTACCAGCGTGGATTTACCCGCTCCGCTGCCCCCGACGATGAACACGAATTCCCCGTCGTTTATCCGGAGGTTGATATCCTGGAGCGCGTCTACTCCGCTGGAGTAGTGCACGTTGACATTCTTTAATTCTACCATTGTTATTCTCCCTCGGAATACAGATATTTTCCCTAATCGTTTTATGTGCGGGGCTTTTTCAGCCCTCTATAACACTTCAAATGGCTGTCCCGTTTTTGTCGGGGCAGCCAGTTTTTTGCAGTAATGGCGCCGTTTTATCAGAATTTTGTCGGATTAGCGGCGAGGTATTTCTTGACCATCAGCGCTATCTTGAAGATTATCGCATGGTCGAATTCGCGCAGGTCGAGGCCTGTCAGCTTCTTTATCTTGTCCAGACGGTAAACCAGCGTGTTGCGGTGTACGAACAGCTTTCTTGAGGTCTCGGAAACGTTCAGGCTGTTCTCGAAGAACTTCTGGATAGTGAACAGCGTTTCGTGGTCGAGGGACTCTATGCTGTTCTTCTTGAACACTTCCTTGAGGAAGGTCTCGCACAGCGTTGTGGGCAGGTGATAGATAAGGCGCGCGATACCGAGGTTGTCGTAGCTTACGATGTTCTTGTCGGTGTCGAATACCTTTCCTACCTCGAGAGCGGTCTGCGCTTCCTTGAAGGAGCGTGCGAGGTCCTTTACGCCTACCACGGGGGTGCCTATGCCGACGTTCACCTTGGTGAAGAACTCGCTTGAAAGCGTGTCGGAGATGGAGCGCGCAAGCTTTTCAAGGTCGCGCACGTCTATGTTGTTCTTTACTTCCTTGACGAGGACTATGTCGGTTTCGGTGATGTTGAAGACGAAATCCTTGTTCTTATCCGGGAAGAGGTTCTGTATAACGTCGTATGCGGAAACGTCGTTTGAGGAAATAACGCTGATGAGGAACACAACTCTGCTGATATCGGAGTTGAAGTGCAGCTCGCGCGCCTTGAGGCTGATGTCGCCCGGCAGCACGTTATCGAGGATTATGTTCTTGACGAAGTTGTTGCGGTCGTACTTCTCGTCGTAGTACTGCTTGATACCCGAGAGGGATATCGCGATAACGCTCGCGTACTTTCCGGCAGGCTCGTCGGTGCCCTCGACGAAAACTGCGTAGTCGGGCTTTACGTGTGTGCCGAACGGCTTGTAGGTGTAGCCGTCGCGTATGAAAACTTCGTGGGAGTCCCCGAGCTCGATGGGGAAGAAGTCGTTGCCGCCGCCTACTCTTGTCAGGTCGCTGCATGCGATTATGGTGCCGTTTTCGTCAATAACGCCGATAACGCGGTTGACTGCGTCCTTCATCTGGTGGACAATTCCCTGGAAAAGTCTGTTTGACATTTCTTTTACCTCTTTCTGCGAAAGCTGCGCTGCGCCAATGCCCGTATCCCCCTTCAAGAACCCCTCTGGGTCAGGGAAACGCAGCTGACGGGTGCGCTTATTATGTTTCCTGCCCGCGGATACGGATATACGGATATATTAGTCCGGTTTTCGGGCATAGTTTTTCCCTAATCTATATTGTACTAAAAAAATCAGAAAAAATCAAGGGTTTTTTATCTATTATGTAAAAATTCCTTTATTTTTTTCGGCAGGCTTGCAAATTTATCCGAAAAGTAATATAATAAAATAGCATAATATGATCACAGTGGGCGTTTTATCCTCATGTATCATAACTATTTGTAGAAAAAGAGGTAAGTATAACAATGTGTAATTGCAGTAAGGGAAAATATTACATCACCACCCCCATCTACTATCCGTCGGGAAACCCGCATATCGGTCACTGCTACACCACCGTGGCATGCGACACCATCGCGCGTTTCAAGAGAATGCAGGGCTATGACGTGATGTTCCTCACCGGCACCGACGAGCACGGTCAGAAGATAGAACTCAAGGCAGAGGAAAAGGGCGTCACCCCGAAGGAATACGTTGACGAGATAGTTGCGAACTTCAAGCGCCTGTGGGACACCATGGGCATCAGCTACGACAGGTTTATCCGCACCACCGACGACTACCACGTTTCCGCGGTGCAGAAGATATTCAGGACCCTGTACGACAAGGGCTACATCTACAAGGGCGAGTACACCGGCAAGTACTGCACCCCCTGCGAGAGCTTCTGGACAGAGAGCCAGCTGGTTGACGGCAAGTGCCCCGACTGCGGCAGGGAAGTCATCGACGCCCACGAGGAAGCGTACTTCCTGCGCCTTTCCGACTATGCGGAAAAGGTGGAGAAGTTCCTCACCGAGACCGATTACCTCCAGCCCAGGAGCCGCGTCAACGAGATGGTGAACAACTTCATCAAGCCCGGACTTGAGGACCTGTGCGTTTCAAGAACAAGCTTCAAGTGGGGCGTGCCGGTGGATTTCGACCCGGGACACGTGGTTTACGTCTGGGTGGACGCGCTCTCCAACTATATCACCGCGCTGGGCTATGACAACGACAAGTACGACGACTTCAGCAAGTACTGGCCGGCTGACCTGCACATGACTGCAAAGGAGATAGTACGTTTCCACTCCATCGTATGGCCCATCATTCTCATGATGCTCGACCTGCCCCTGCCGAAGCACCTTTACGGCCACGGCTGGATAAACTTCAACGGGCAGAAGATGTCCAAGTCCCTGGGCAACGTCATCGACCCGTTCGTGCTGGCTGAGCGCTACGGCAGCGACGCGGTGCGTTACCAGATACTCCGCGATATGCCCTACGGCTCCGACTGCAACTTCTCCAACGAGATAATGATAGGCAGAATTAACACCGACCTCGCGAACGACCTCGGCAACCTGGTTTCCAGGACCGTTGCGATGGCTGACAAGTACTTCGGCGGCACGCTCCCCGAGGAGAAGAAGGCAGAGCCCATCGACGACGAACTCCGCACGATGGCTGCGGCGCTGGTGGAGCCGGTTTCCGGGCTCATCGAGGAGGCGCAGCTTTCCAAGGCGCTCGAGGAGATATTCAAGGTGGTTTCCCGCGCGAACAAGTACATCGACGAGACCGCTCCGTGGGTGCTCGCAAAGAGCGAGGAGAACATGCCCAGACTTGCGGCAGTGCTCTACAACCTGCTGGAAAGCATTCGTATATGCTCCGGTCTGCTGTTCCCGTTCATGCCCAAGACCATGCCCAAGGTATGGCAGCAGATAGGCGCGGACGAGAACATGACCGCTTATGATACCCTGGGTACGTTCGGCGTACTGCCGCAGAACGTCACCGTCCACAAGGGAGAGGTGCTGTTCCCGAGAATTGACATGGAAAAGGAGATAGACGAGCTGAACAGCCTGCTCACTCCTGCAAAGACTATCCGTGAGGACGAGGACCTCGACAAGGCTAACGTCATCACCATCGACCAGTTCGCGGAAGTCAAGCTGCGCAGCGGCGAGATAACCGCGTGCGAAAAGGTGAAGAAGTCCAAGAAGCTGCTGAAGCTCACCGTTGACGACGGCAGGAACGGCAGACAGATAGTTTCCGGCATCGCTAACTGGTACCAGCCCGGGGACCTTATCGGCAAGAAGATAGTTTTCGTTGCGAACCTCGCGCCCGCAAAGCTGTGCGGTGAACTCAGCGAGGGCATGATACTCGCGTGCGACGCCGTCGACAACGACGTGCGCGTGCTGTTCCTCGACAAGGACGTTCCGAACGGAAGCACGATAAGATAAATTCGGAATTCGGAATTCGTAATTCGGAATTATTGTACCGCTGTCGCGGTGTATTTCCGATTGTATCCATTTTTAATTCGTCCGCGCAAGCGGACACCGAAATTCCGAATTCATAATTCATAATTCCGAATTGATTTGGGGGTGTTTTTTTGGATATATCAAGAATGGCGAATATATCGGCGGTGAACCAGACCACGTTGACGCATTCCGCTGAGCACCGCACGCAGGAGAAGTCCTCGACGCTGGCAGCGGATCACACCGACGCGTTCATAAAATCCGAGGGAACATTCACCCCCGCGTATACTAAAAAGTCCGCGCAGAAGCAGGCGAGCGACAACAACCTCACCCAGCGCGAGGACAGCGAGGACACCGTCAGCGCGATAAAGCAGAACCAGGGCAGGAGCCGCATGGAACTCATGACCCAGGGCGTTCAGCACATAATCCGCGCGATGTTCGTCAAGCAGGGGGAAGTCATCACGGGCAGCGTGCCCAGCGTCGGCGCGAAGCTGTACGCCGAGGAGCTTCTCTCGCAGATAAGAAAGCTTTACGGCAGCACCGAAGCGGACGAGAATTCCATGCAGTACTGGTCGGCTGAGAACACGGCTGACCGCCTGCTGACGTTCTTTGAATGTGTTTCGGTGGAGGGCGACAAGTACGAACTGCTGGACAGAAGCTTCCGTGGGGCGTTCAACGACACGGAACAGCTTTTCGGCGGCAGGGGCAGACTTCCGCTGGAAAGCTACGAAACAAGGGCGCTGGTGATGGAGCGCTATTTCAACAGGTGAACATGGGAATATTCGACACACATGCGCATTATCTCCGCGAGGATTTCGGCGACGGGCTTGACAGCCTGCTTGCCGGAATGCCGGAGATGGGCGTTGAAAAGATAATGGCGGTGGGCTATGACCTGGCTTCCTCCGAGGAAGAAGCCGACCTTGCCCGGCGCTATAGTTTTATTACGGCTGCTGCGGGAATTCACCCGGAGAACGTCGCGGGGCTGCCTGACGACTGGCTGCAGCAGGTGGAAAGTCTGCTGGCGCGGGAGGAAGTCACCGCGCTGGGGGAGATAGGGCTGGATTATCACTATGAGGGGTACGACAAGGCTCTGCAGGCGGAGGTTTTCGAGCGGCAGCTCATTCTCGCGCAGAAGCTGGATATGCCGGTGATAATCCACAGCCGCGACGCCTGCGAGGACACGATGGCGCTCCTGCGGAAGTACAGACCCCGCGGGGTCATGCACTGCTTCTCCTACAGCCCCGAAATTGCCCGGGAGGTAGTCAGGCTTGGCATGTACGTCGGCTTCACCGGGGTGCTTACGTTCAGGAATTCAAAAAAGGCGTGGGCTTCCTGCGCGGAAGTCCCCATGGACAGGCTGCTGCTTGAAACGGACAGCCCCTACATGGCGCCGGTGCCGCACCGGGGGGAGAAGTCCCACAGCGGCATGATAAAGTACACCGCCGCGAAGATGGCGGAGATAAAGGGCGTTTCCGCAGAGGAAATGACCGGGATATGCCGCGAAAACGGCGAAAGGCTGTTCGGGTTATGAGCAGTATAACAGTCAGGGCAGCGCTTGCGGACGATATGCAGGAGCTGCTGACCATACGCCGTGAAATGCTGGCGATAGTGAACAACGTACCGGAGAGTGGCATTTCGGACGAGATAATGCAGCGATCAGAGGAGTATTTCAGGGGCGGCGACCAGACTACAGCGCTGGCGTACTGCGGGGAAAGGCTCGTGGGGTGCGCCACTATATGCTGGCTGGCGGTAATGCCGACATATTCCCACCCGTCCGGCAAAAGAGCACACATCATGAACGTGTATACCCGCGCTGAGTTCCGCAGAATGGGAGCGGCGCGTAAAATGGTGACGTTTCTGATTGACGAGGCGCGCAGGCGCGGTGCGACAAGCATAACGCTGGACGCGACTGAAAGCGGCAGACCGCTTTATGGGGCACTTGGCTTTCGTGGTTCTGAAGAACACATGGAGCTTATTTTGAACTGATTCTATTGGAGGAAACATGGACGCAGACGGCAACCGAAGTACCGGCGCACAGCCGGAGGAAGAAAAGCAGAACACCCACAGGGTGCGCAGATTTATGCTGGGCTGGCTGGTGGCTCTCAACAAGGGGATAACCAGGCTGCTGAAAAAGGCGCTCGGGTCGGACTACATGGCAGTGACGGAGGACGAAGTCCTCGATATGGTGAACGCGCTGGCACAGACCCCTGACGACGACGGTGGGGAGAACGTCATCGAGGAAAGTTCCGCGCAGATGATAAACAACATCTTCGAGTTCAGGGACCTGACCGCCGGGGACGTTATGACGCACCGCACGAACATCGTCGGGGTGGATATCTCAGTCAGCCTGGACGACATCATTTACCTGGCGCTGGATATGGGCTTTTCGAGGATCCCGGTGTACGAGGACAGCATAGACAAGATAGTCGGCATAATCATCGTCAAGGACCTTCTCTGCCTTGTGGGAAAGGACAGAGCGGACCTCGACGGCTTCGACATGCACGATTTTATCCGCAGCGTGAACTTCGTGCCGGAGTCATGTCCCTGCTCAGAGGTGTTCAAGTCCCTCACCAGCCTTAAATCGGGCATGGCGGTGGTGGCTGACGAATACGGCGGCACTGCTGGCATAGTCACGCTGGAGGACATCATCGAAGCTGTCATGGGCAACATTCAGGACGAGTACGACGACGAGAAATCCGACATCGTGAAGGTGAGCGACGGTGTTTACGACGTATGCGGTGAAGCCGACCCGGACGAGGTTTTCGGGCTGTTCGGGGTGGAGCTTCCCGAGGAGCACGAGTACGAAACGATAGCGGGTTTTGTGACGGATAAGCTTGGCTTCTGCCCTGAGGGGGACGAAACAGTACCCCCGTGCGTTGAGTACGAGGGCGTGAAGCTGGTGGTCATGCAGGTAGAGGACCGCTGCATTAAGAAGATACGCGCTTCCCGCATGCAGGGGGAGAGCGCGCCCGCAGCTGACGAGGACTGATATGGCAGTGATACGTTCAAGAAAAAAGCGCGCGCAGGAAGTCATTTCGCTGCTGCGCGGGGAATACCCGGACGTGAAATGCGCGCTGATATACAGCCAGCCGCACGAACTCCTGATAGCCACGAGATTATCCGCGCAGTGCACCGACAAGCGCGTTAATATGGTCACTCCGGCGCTGTTCGGGCGCTTCCGCAGCATTGACGAATTCGCGGCTGCGGACGTTGAAGAGGTCGGGGAATATATCCGCACCTGCGGGCTTTACAAGACGAAAGCGCAGGACATCGTGGGAATGTGCGTGATGATCCGGGACGTGTACGGCGGTAAGGTCCCCGACAGCATAGAGGAGCTTGTGAAGCTCCCCGGGGTGGGGCGCAAGACCGCGAACCTCATCGTCGGCGACCTGTACGGAAAGCCCGCGATGGTGTGCGACACCCACGTGATACGGCTCTCGAACCGTCTTGGTCTCGCGGACTCCACGGACGCGGGCGCAGTCGAGCGGCAGCTGCGCGAGGCAGTCCCCCCGGAAGAGGGGCTGCTGCTGTGCCACAGGCTCGTCCACCACGGCAGGGCGGTCTGCACCGCGCGCTCCCCACAGTGCGAAGCCTGCGTCCTCAGGAACGTCTGCCCCAGCAGGGACAAGCCCGCGGTTTCCTACCGCGCGGGGACTAAAAAAGGATAACAAAAACCGGGTTTTCTGCCCGGTTTTTCTTTCGCGGTACTTGACATTACGCCCTTGTTGTGATAAAATAAATGATATCCGGGGGTGTAGCTCAGCTGGGAGAGCGCTTGCTTCGCATGTAAGAGGTCAGGGGTTCGAATCCCCCCATCTCCACCATAACGTCAAAGAACTGCATTGCAATGCGGTTCTTTTGTTTTAATCCCCGAAAAACCCCCGAATTATCGCGGAAAACGAAAAATCCCCGGAGCCTGCGCCCCGGGGATATCTTTATTTCACCTGAACAACGAACCCGTCGAAACCGGCTTTCTTCAGCTTCTGCATGTAAGCTTCCGCATTTGTGCGGGAACTGAACGCACCCACCTGCACGCGATAAAGTTCACTGGATTTCTGCACGGACGTGATACGCTCATGCAGAGTATTCCAGCGTGCTTCGTCAACGTAGTATGCGGGACACAGCTTCCCGGTGAGGTCGTAGTGGCGAACTACTTTTCCTGCCGGAATGCTGTACTTCTTCATCAGGCTGCGCACCAGTTCGCCCAGAGCGGCGATGGACTTCTCCTCGAACTCGCCGGACTTCTGCTTGTAGCACACCTCGATATGGATAGTATCCGCGTTCTGGTTCGCGGCGGCGTATGCAATCTCGTTATCCGGAATGCACCGAACCACCTCGCCGTTCAGCCCGACGATGTACTGCGCGGAAGTCCAGCTCCAGGGCTTGTCCTTGAACACCCCGGCTGCGACGTTCTTCCAGTAAGCAACAAGGCGGTCTGTATTTTTTCCACAATCTCCGGTGTAATGCACGCAAATGCGCTTCGGTGTGGACTTTGTTCCCGGGCGGTTGTATTTGTTCTTCGGGATAAGGCTGTCAGTTATCGTCATTGCTGTGCCCTCCGTCCGCAAGCCCCTCGCCGATGGTGTACCCCACAACCGCAGCTGTCGCCATAATGCAGCCGCTGACTGTAGTCGCGACCTCGTCGCCGCCGCCGAACGCCAGGATAAGTCCCGACACCAGCGCCGCGACGGATACCCACCATTTGCGGGACGTAAGCTTTCTCTTCCAGTCAATTTTCATGATTGTTACCCTCCAGTCTGTCTATTCTGTGATGCGCCTGCTTCGCAGAGGACTCCACCGCTGTGAGCCTGGTGACAAGGTCAAGATACTGTTGTTCCTGCTTATCCAGCTTGTGCTTGATGTCGTCCATGCTTGCCTTGATGTATCCTATGTCGCTGCGATACGAGCCGTCCTCGCGGTTGTCATCGCGCTTGTTGCGCGCGAACGCTGCTGCTCCGAAAATTATTCCTGATATCGCGGCAATTACGCTTATAATAGTGATGATATTCTCTACAGTCATGCGGTTTCCTCCAGCATTGCTTCGACTTTCGCCCTCCATCTCTCCGGGACATCTTCAAGGGTCATTTTGCACGCGACTATGCGCTTATAGTAGATTTTAGCCATTATTCTCACCTCCAGCTGCGATTTCTGCAAGCTCGCAGAGAGCTGCGTTCACGTCATCAATGTCCTGCGCCTGCTTTTCCTGCGTGAGTTCCAGCTGCGACTTCTGCGCAAGTTTAATATGCACGACCTCCACGCCGTTAAGCGTGTCAAGAGTGAGCGCCATCGGGAGCGCGTAGTTTATGTGCACGCTGGATTTCGTGGTTTCCTCGTTGCTGTAATCAATAGTGATTTCCGAGGTCGCGTCTGCATTCTGCCAGAGCTTCTTTGCTTCGTCGAGGGTGATGTCCTCAGCTGAGAGAACTATGTCGAGAGTGTCGCGCTCCGCAGACTGATATGTGGTTTTCGCGCCGTAAATGGCTACTTCGTTGTAGCTGCTGCCGTTCTTGAATGTTACCATGTTTCTTCTCCTTTATGTCGATTTGCCGTTGTTTGCAAAAGCAATGCTGAATGTCTGCCCGATAGACGATGTTCCGAGGTTTTCTGTGATAGTACAGGTGATTTTAAGTTTGTGCTTACCGCCTGCGAGTACTACACTTGGCGACCGAATGTAGTGACTGCTGTAGAGCGATGTTTCTTCGCCGCCAGACGATACTTCCGCAATGCCGCTTATCACATGTCCGGTGGTCTTATCTGACGCTGATGTCTGATTGTGCCACTCCGTGTAATTCGACGGAGTGATGGTCACAAGCGTGTTGTACTTTTCGGGCAGCGTGAACTCCACATACATGGCATACTGCCCATTTGTCAGGTCATGCGTTGTCAGCTCGCATTTGTATCCGTTGTCGCTTATTTTGGCGCTGCTTATTGAATAGTGTTTAGTCCATGTCAGCGTTTCGGGCGCTGCCCATTTGCGGCTCAGCAGAGGTCGCAGCACCCCGCTGTCATTCGCGTGCAGCAGCGTTAATTCCCGCAGCACCCCGGCATTATTGGTTGTCAATGTCGTGATTTCGTGGAGCACACCACCGTTATTTACTGTAAGGCTCATATGCCACCTCACTCATACTGCCCGTACCACGCACCCGTGGGACAGAGCGCCGTAGTTGCCGCGGGAGAACCGCTTGAAATATTCCTGAGCGCCGACCTGCCGGAAGATGAAGGGGCAGTTACGGCGACATAGCCGCTTCCGTCGGCATTGCTTCTTATGTCGATACGATACCTTGCCTGCTCGGAAGCTTTGTTGTTCCGTGCGTCAATGGTCGTTGCACTGTCGCCGTTCGTCGCTATCGCGTTCGATATAGAGCCGGTAGCGAGAGCGGAGCCGTCCTTGCCTAAAAAGTAAAGACCCCGGTTATCTGTTGAAGCAGGATTGGTGCCGATGTTCACGCCGTGCCTGATACGCTGGAGATACTCAGAAGCAGCCACGCCGTTTAAGGTCAGCGCGTCGCCGCCGTCTGCAACATTTTTCCACGATGACCAACGCTTGTCCTCCGCAAGCGCACTGTTATACACTATGGTGTACATCTCGCTGGTCGATATGTTGGTCGCGATCAACTGCCTGTGAGAGCCCGTGCCATGTATTATGCCAAACCAGTACTTACCATCGGCGGGCATTCCGGTGACGTTTGGCTGGATAAACACAAAACCGCTTTTCACAGCCGGGAGCAGCGTCTTTACGGCGCCTGTTGTCCAGGACGAGATGTTCTGTGCGAAGTCAGTCGCGTGCTTGCCGTCTACTGTGTCGGCGTTTCCTCCATCCGCAGGAAGCTTGGTCGGGATATCGGATTTATCTGCCTTGCCCTCCAGCTGTTCGTCCACATAGGATTTATCCGCTTTCCCCTCGGTAGCGGTCTGCAGCTGCGCGACTGCTTCGTCCACCTTATCTGCGTTATTATTGAAATCTTCCACGTTGTAGAAGTCGGAAGCGTCCGGTTTCTTTAAGTGGAGCGTTGTTGTTTCAGTCATGTTGTGAGCACCTCGTTTCTCATTCTGTCATGCGTGAATGCCGCAAGTTCCCCGTGCGTGTACCCGGTGAAATCCATATGCCGGTTATATTTCAGCGTGATCATAGAAGCAATGTTCGCGGGAAGCACCCTTGCGAGCAGCTTCTGAACTTCGCTGAACTGCTCCTTTGCAGTAAGCGCAAGCTTTACGGATATGGTGTAATTCCCGGGGTCGAGTTCCGCAGAATACCCATCAGCACCGCACAGCGCGGAAAGCAGCACATGCAGCCCGCGCATTGTGTACGGTGTGTCCTGGTTTATCGCTGCGAGTATACGGAAGCGCCTGTCGTCCAGCGTGTCCGTCGCTTTCGGGGTGAGCTTCAGCATGCGCTCCCAGCGGGAACAGCCGTTTTCACTGAGAGTACGGACGAAATTATCGTTGACGACTTCAGCAAGGGCGTCTTTAAGCGCTTCAAGCTCATTGTCGCCTGCGCTGCATATCCCGCGGAATTCATATATATCCCGGAGAATATCCGGCAGATGGTCAAGCAGTTTCACTGATATTCCCCCTTACCGGTATCTCGTCAGCGCTGAGCACCAGATTAGCCGCAAGGCCGTTCAGCGAAGTCCCGGAGATATCGACGACGCCGGGGCAGCCGAGAATTGCCTGCTCGATACGGCTCACGCGGACTATCACAGCCGAACTGTCAGCCCAGCCCCTGCGCAGCGACTGCAGCACCTCATCCACAGCTGATTCTATCCCGTTCTTCGCGGCTGCGTAATTCCAGCCGTCCTCCCAGGTTATCTGCGCGGAAATATCTACCCCGACCGCCTGAGCGCCTGTAACCGTGACCACATGCCCGATGGGCGCAATGCCTATCCCCTGACCGTCCTGCGTGGGGTCGATCTCGGACTGCACCCTTGCTATGAGCTCCGCGGCAGGGGCGCTCCAGTCGCTCGCGATTATGACCAGCTTCACGGTACCACCACCGTTCCAGACCGGGTAGACTTTCACGCCGCCTACGCCGTCAAGCGAGTTCACTTTCTGCTTGTAATCCGTGATATTCCCGCCGAAAGCCTGCTCGTTCAGGCTGTTGAGGTACCGCGTGCGGAATTCCTCCGTGCCCTCCTCGTCCTCTCCGGGAATGAGCAGCGCGGTTATCTTCGCGGTTTCAAGCCCCTCGACGAAATCAATGGGGAGCGCCTGCCCGAAATGCTTGTTCCCTTCTTCCCCCGCAGCTTCGCAGGTCACAGTATTTTCTTCGGTGACTGCGTAATTCAGACCTTCCAGCGAGAAGCGCGTCCCTACCGGAACATCTACGTTGAATTCAGCGGAAAGCACCGCGCATGTCGCGGGCTTCGGGAACATTCCGCGTTCTGCGGCACGGCGTTTCAGGAACTCCCTGCTTGCAGTGTCCGCGAAGCATTCGTCGCGGTACTGCTCCAGTTCTGCGTACATCTTCGCGAGCTCCACCGCGCAGGGAGCCAGCGCGTCGTAGATGATACTGCCCTCGCGCTTGTCCACGTCTGACGGGACGTTTTCGAGCATGCGCTCAAGTATTTCTTCAAAAGTCATGCACTCACCTCTGTCTGTTCTTTCAGGTCCCCGAAAATCGTGCGGACGGTGAACGAAACGCTCAGCGTATTCCTGCCGGCCCGCGTGAATTCGAAGCTGTCCACACCGGTTATGCGCTCGTCGTGGCTCAGCGCTTCGGTGATGAACCGCTTCACCTCGCTCATTGCAAGCTGGAAGTCCTCTCCGAGCGTGCCGCGGACTTCGTTCCCATAGTCCCAGGAATATATCTCATACCGGAAGCGCTCCGTGCTGAGTATCAGCAAGATCGCCTGCTCCATCGCAGAAAGCCCGTCCGCGCTCCCCGAAATTCTGTTTTCCGCGATATCTATGCGGTATGTGCGGGAGGTCTGTTCCTGCACGGTCTCGCTGTCGAATTCCACTGCGTATGGCGTCATTCTATCACCCCCAGGACAAGGTACCGCTGTCCTCCGCGTTCCCGCAGGAGCGCAAGCTTGTCGCCGGCTTTCAGCCCGTAGTATTCCTGCTTTTCCTTTTCGGTGGTGTATTCAACGCTGCCTATCTTCACGCGGTGGGTGTGCGTGTTGAATTCCCCCGCGGACTGCCGCTTAAGCAGGACCAGCTGCGCAGCGCCTATCACAAAGCGGTTGTCCACCTGGACCTGCAGTGGTTCTGCGGATATCACCGTGCCGAAGAGAAACGTGCAGGGCGCCGAAGCATTATCAGCGCCCTGGATTATCTGTTGTATCTGGCTTACCATTTCACACCGCCTTCAGCTTTATTTTCATAGTTCCGCCGGTGAGGTCGTGCTCCGCTTCCTCGATGAGGAAATACTGGTTCACGCCCAGCGACTTCATCTGCACGAATATCATTTTCCCCGCGCGCACCCGCAGGTCGGAAATGCCGTCCACGCTGAATGTGCGCTCAGGTCTGTTGTGGAGCTCCAGCAGCTGCTCTCCGTGCTGCGTTATCTGCGCGGCATTCATGTCCTTGTCTACCTTTTCAAAGTACTGCAGCAGTCCCCACCGGGCTATGTTCGCGCTGTCCTTGAATAGGTAAAGATCGCGCTTGCCGGTATCCTTATTGTCCCGGACGAGTTTCACCTGGTCGCAGGTCTCACCGTCGATGCTGCTTTCGTAGCTGTAATCCGTTGCAAGGCTGCCGTCGCCGAGCATTATGTCGAGCTTCCCGTCGGAGACTTCAGAAACGCTCAGCGCTCCGAAGTCGTCCCAGAGGTAGAACATGCGCCCTGTGTTCACCAGGGTGTAGTCCAGCGCTTTCAGCATGATGTCGAAAAGCTCGCTGCCGTCCTCGGTCATAGAGGGAATAACGTACCCGGTATCCGGAATGCTCCCTGTTTTCAGCTTGAAATCCTCGCATATCTCGCGTATTATCGCGGAAGCCTTCTTGTTCGTGAACACATATGTATTCTTGTTCTTGAGATACCGCAGCTGGTCGTATGCGGTGATGTCCGTCATTCCGTCGGCAGCGGTGGATATCCTGAACACATATCCGTAGAAGATACCGCGCCCCCCGGATTTCACACGTATAACGCCGCCGTGTTCCCATTTTACAGCCGAGGGAAGCGCCGTGAACGTGAAGCTCCCCGCAGTGCCGCGCCGGACTGTTTTCCACTTCGCGGTGGACACTATCGACGTGATGTCGTGTATCGTGCCGTCTGAGGTGTTCTGATAGAGTACTTCTGTCATAGCTTCTCCTTTGGCGGCAGGGTGAGCACTTCGCCGACGTATATCGTGTATTTCGGCACCGGCTTGCCAGCGCTGACCCCACCGTACTCCAGATTGCGCCAGCTTACCGGCTGAAACGACGGCGCGGAAACGGTCCTGCCTGCGTTCGCCTTGTCGATGGCTGATTTGTTAGCCTGGTACAGCTTGTCGTAAAGGCTTCCGTCGCCGTAATTCTTCTGGCATATGCTCCACAGGCTGTCGCCGGATCTCACGGTGTACTGCACCGCTTTATCCGCGGGAGCGGCTTTCGGCTGTCCGGAGCGCTTCTTGCTGCCCGTGACGGCCTTGTTCTGCCTTATCGTGACCTTACGCGGGGAGTAGTCCACCCACTCTTTCAGCGTGAGTTTGTATTCTATATCCCCGACCGCGCCGTAACTCTCGGAATACTCGAAACTCTCGACGGACATCTGCGTGTTGATGTCGAGATCCTGACCGAGAAGAATGAAGCGCAGCGGCTTGCGGCTCTCCATCATTCCCCGGAGCTTCCGGGCGTACCAGAGCGGCTCATGTATCTTCTGCCGCACGCTGACCGCAGGTATCCGCTCTGCCGGGAAAAGGCTGCTGAACGATATCTGGCGCAGCTTCGCGCCCTTGAGGATATTCACGCTGCCGAGCTCCAGCACTGTTTTTTCGGAGCTGTCCAGAGCGCGCTTGACTGATATTTTATCCGGCAGCACCGGAAGTTCCATAGTCATGTCGCTGAGATACAGCACTATTCTGTAGTTATCCATAGGCACCCTCCGCGCTCGCTGCTATCTCGTTCGTCAGACGGTTCTCTATCTCGTCCACGACGGTATTTACGTCTACCTTTTCGTTGATGGTGTTCCCGCTGACCTGAACAGTCGGCGTGAGCGTCACGAAATTCTGGACGTACCGCGCTTCCGCGACGTCGCGCATCAGCTGCAGGTCCTCGTCCGCGATGTTCACGTCGTTGTCTACGCTGGTGTGTATCGGGTCGTCTGCGGTGCCGGTGGGGCTTCCGGTTCCAAAATCGGCAGAACTATCAAACAAATCGCCGTTTCCAAACATACTGTCGCCTATTGTATAGCCGGTATCAAAAGCTTGATTATAATCTATATAATCAAGCGACCACTGCTTTTCGTCCACGGTCAAGTCTATTGTTCCCTTACCGAATTGCTGTTCCACCGCGGAGTTCATCTGGTCTCTGAAACCCTGTATTCCGCTGCTCCAGTCCTGCCCGAACAAACCACCTATCGCACCAGCAACCGATTCGATAACAGATAATATTGTATCAAACAGCCCTACGAACAGTCTCACTATCGATCCAATAGGGTCAGTAAAAACGTTCACAAGAAAGTTTGCGAATTTAGCAAAGCAGTTCCACAGATTGAGCAGACTTTCCACCACAAAGTTATAAATCATGATAACTGCGTTGCCGCAAGCTGCCAGAATAACCATGAAGGTTCCTCCGATCATTCCGGAAAAGCTAAGCGAAAGCCCATATGCCTGATTTACATAGTTGGTAAAAGCCATTACAGCAGCCACAAGAGCCATCACAGCAACCGCGACCCAAAGGGCAGGGCAAAGCGCCATAGAAACATTGTAACCGTCCTGCGCCCACTTTGCGGCTGCTGTGCATATTTTATTTGCAACCAGAGCGAGGTTATATATTGCGATCGCCGCTGCTATAGCCAACACCACCGGGGCAAGAGCGGACCAGTTGTTGTAAAGGTAGGACCCGATTTCAGCCAGACTGTTCATAACGTTGAGTGCCGCTCCTGAAATCAGAACTACCGAGTCAAGCAACACCTGAGTCATCGTCTGAAATTTTTCGCTGTTGGCCAATTCGTTTATTTGCTGGAGGACGGGCTGAAAAGCGCTGAGCGCCTGGTTTTTGAATGATGTCCACCCCTGTGCCATTGTCTGCGGCATAGAATTGAATTTCGCATTAGTTTCATCGGCAGCTGCGAATATAGCATTTTTTACAATGTCCGCAGTGATCTTACCGTCTGCCGCCATATCCTTCAGCTTACCTTTAGGGACATCCAGATAATCCGCTATCGACTGAATGATATTTGGCGCTTGTTCAAGGATTGAGTTGTATTCTTCACCTCTGAGAACGCCGGAACCCATGGCCTGCGTAATCTGAAGCATTGCAGCTTCAATTCCTGCCGTTTCTGTCCCGGCAATGGTGAACTGCTTGTTTATCTGCTCCATGAACGAAACGATCTCGCCGGAACTGCTGAAAGCGTCCCCCGCCATAAGTCCAAGCTTTGATACTGCGTCAGCTGTCGTCTGATAACTGCCGCGAGACCTCTGCGCCGACTGGAATATCTGCTGTGACAGCTGAGCGGTAGTCTGCAAGCCGTCATTCATTAAATCAAGTCTTGCGGTAGTGGAGGTCAGGGTGTCAGACAGGTCAAACACTTTTTTGACAGCGGTGATACCTCCGAATGCCGCTGCGGCACGTTTCAGAACAGACGTCAGGCTTCCTGCCTGGTCTGTGCTACGCTGCATTTGCCGCCCCATATTTTCTATGTTATCGCTCATGCGGCTCAGCTGCGAATTGTTTTCCTGCGTAAGGCTCACAAGCCTGCCCATATACTCAGCCATTTCACTGAGCGCGCCATTCGCCATGGCCCACTGCGCCGATGGGTCAAAACTATCGGTCGCGGTATCGAGAGCACTAAAGCGGTTTAACAGCGTATTAGCAGCATTCGCCTGCCTGTTTAGCACAGCCGTCATATTGTCGTGCAGAGTTATTGTTGAAGCTATCGTTGCCGTGTTATCACCTCCGGCATAAGAAAAGCCGCTCTGTTTCCAGAACGGCATTTGATTATTGATTATCCTTTATGTATTGGAGCAGCTCGGCGGTATCTTCAACATCTGCCATAGCCTGATGTGGATTTGTGAGTTTCACGACCCACCGGAGCCGCTGCATGTTCACCAGCTTGATCTCCAGCGAAAGATAAGAAATCTGAGTGCTGGTCGTTCTTCTGGAACCATATGCGGCAGTGCCCGCAAAACTGCTTCTGTTGCTATTGTAAGTTGAAGTGCTGGAACGGTCCTTGATTATCTCAAATGATTTGAGGTCGCTGAAATGATAGATCGTTCTGACAGGCGTAAATCTGGGCTGCCACAACTTGTTCACATCGTCGACCCACACGCCCTTTGTTCTTACGGAAGGAGTAAATACGGTTTTCTTCCCAGTTGCCTTATCGACCATTCCGGTATCGGCTTCTGATTGTTTCAGCCGAACAATATTAAATACTATAAGACCGATAAAAGCAGCGAGAACGATTGCCTGCCCCACAGCGGCGCCATTCTGGTGCAAAGAAGAAAGGTTTATATACAACGCCACAAGATCGCAGAAAGCAAAAAAACCAAAGGCTATTGCGCTATTTCTGTATTTCATATTGACCCTCCATAACAGATTATTTTATATATTCTATCACAAATCGAGCCAAATGTCAATAACAAAACTGACGCAGTTTATTTCTTTTTTGCTCTATCCCGTTCCCGCTTCTCAGCCTTGACCTGCAAATCGATACTCGCGAACAGGAACGCCCGCTCCCGGGTGGGAAGCTCCAGCAGTTCCCCCGGGAGGATATGCAGCTTGTGGAGCGCATAGTGCGCGTAGTTGCTTTCGGCGTCCCCGTCCTCGATCAGTTTTTTGCTTCGTCTACGAGCTCCTGCATATCGGTGTCGAAGCTGTTGATGTCGTTGACTGCCTGCAGCAGCGCCGCGTACTGACCCGGTGTGAGCAGCTTCTCAACGAGAGCTTCCGCGCCGACGACGCCGTAAGCCTCCTGGAGCGCCGCGTCCTTGAAGCAGGGGTCGACCGTGCACGCGACCACCAGCTTCGTGAGGTACGCCTGGCTGTCGGTCTGTACCTCCTTCTGGTGTGTCTTTTTGTTATACTCTGTTGTCTGGCAGGACTTACGTATTACCTTGTTTTCCGCTTCCGTGATGGTCTTTACGACGAACGGGAACGGAAACGGCTTGATATCCACCTCGGTGGTGACTGCGTTCTCTACCTTGTTTGCGGTGAGGAATTCCTGTAACTTACCCATGTTGACCTCCGTTAATTGAACTTGTTGATGTATTCGTAATCCTCGAAAGTGAAGCCGATCTCGTCCTCCAGCGGGTCGTCGGTGTCGCCGTCGAGCTTCGCGAGGGTAATGCCGTCGGGGCAGCAGTCCCGCAGGAGAACGGTCTGCTTTCCCACACTGGAAGCGGGATCGTCGTTCTCGACAACCAGGTCGAAATACAGCGACCTGCCGGTGTCCTTGTAGTCCCCGACCATCGAGGAAAACAGCGGGGAACCGTAATAGATCTTCATCGTGCCGCTGCCTTTCATTCCGGTGATCTTCGAGCCCTCCATGCGCCTGCCGATACACTTGACCGCGCCCTTTTTCAGCTCTATCTTGGCTTCTATGCTCTTAGCGGAAAAAAGCTCCTCATTCCTGCCGTCTATGCGGACGTACGCGGTGCCTTCCTTGCCGCTGATGGTGTCGTAGCTTTTAAGCTGCTTGCTCATGCGTGCCTCCTTAGTTTACCTGTACAGTCATGTACAGCTTTTCCATGCTGCCGTTGGGCTTGAGGGACATCTCGACCCTTACGTCGCGCTTGCCGTTGCCCTGGACTACCGTGATATCGTCCGGGGAGAAGTCTGAAACAGCGTCAAGCTCCTCGTACTGCCTGCCCAGCGCGACTATATCCGACTTGAAAAGCGCCCTCCCGGTATCGCTGTTGGTTATGCGCCCGAGATAGCTTTTCGCGAACAGAGCGGCGACGTCGTTAGCCCAGCCGTCTATCGTGCGGATATAGCGGTTCTCGGCAAAATCGCTGTTCTTTACCGCGGTGTAAGTCACCAGCGTGTTGATATCCGAAAGCACCCTCGCAACTCCGCCATAATCGTAGAACGCGAATTCGCCGGCCCTGAGCGCCTTTTCATAGTCGCCCTTGCTGTACTTCACGTCCACGCCGACCGCGCCGTCGTATGCGGTGTTGGTGAGGCTCTCGTTGACCTCCGCAGCCGCGGAAGCGCCAGTGACCCAGCATACAGCGCCGTACTTGTCGAGCGTAGCTCCATTCTCCAGGATAACACCGTTCTTGACCGAAATTATGCCCTCGTAGTCCCCGGCGTAGTCGCCCAGCACGCAGACTATCTTCCTGCCCTCGTCGTCGCGCAGGCGCTTCGTGAATGCAGCGTACAGCGCCTTGGTGTCGCTGTCGGAACTGGTGCAGCCGATAACGCTGAATGTCTCCTTTTCCGCAGCAGCGAGGAAGTCCGTCACGCTCTTGCCGCTGACCGTGCCGTTCGTGCCGCCCGTAAGCTTCACCGCAGCCGCTGCAGAAACGCTCTCCCCGCTGAACGCAACGTAGCTGTTCGCGGAAAGCCCCTCCACCGCGCTGACCGTCTGGCGGTCGTATTCCACCCCGTCAAGGTAAGTCACGACGTCAAAGGTGCTGTCGGTATTCGCGTAAACCGCAACGCTTATGTCGTTGCCCCTTGTTCCCGCGCAGACTGCTGTAGCAGTAATACCCCCGACCGTGCCGGAAGCCTTTTCGCCTCCGTTGTCCGCGCGCCAGAGAAGCAGCTTCTTCGCGCGCTTCATGCATTCCGTCACGGAACGCAGCGCCGCTTCCGTCGGCTCGTATCCCAGGAGCTGCGCCGCTTTTGCGGTGTACTCACCGCTCTCTATCACGATGAATTCGCCCTCCTTGCCCCAGCTGAGCGGGAGCGCCAGCGCCGCGGTGCCCCTCTCGCCCAGGGTGACGTTATTCCCGGCGCTCACGAAATTGATGTAAGCGCCCGGGAGCGTCTTGTTCATCGCTGTGAATGTTCCTCCGCCAAGTGCCATTTATCTGACCTCTCTTTCATAGTACTTCTGAACCGCCCTTGTTGCTTCATCGACGGTGTATTCCCTGTCTTTCAGCACGGCGCGGGCGACGTCCTGCGGAAACATTCCGCTCCTGATGAGCTGCTCCCTGCAGAAGCGCTGCGGCTGTGCCTTTTCAGTTTTGTCCATAGCTTTCCTCCAGTGTTTCCATCGGGTCGCCCGGGGTGTATTCCAGGAAATCCGAGCTTACCGTGAACATATAGTGATACTGCATATCCGTCCGGACTGCGTTTCTCTCCGCCGTGTGGAATATCTGCCCCTCGCCGGAAAGCATGCGCAGCGTGTTTTCCATCAGTTCCGCCCAGTCGGCGAAAGCCAGCGCGTCCCGGGGCTTGCTGAAATACACCACGTCAAAGGAAACGCTGCGTTTTCTGCGGGGAGTTATCCCGTCGCCGCCTGATATCTCGGTAATGACGAGCAGGAAATTTCCCTCAGCGCCAGCCGGGATATCATCAACATACATCACGCTTCCCGGGAATGCAGCATTTAGTTTGCGCCCGATATCCCGGGCAATGTCCGATATCTTCATTTGTTTTCGTATATTCTCCGTAAGCGCTTGATTATGCGGCTCTCCTGGGTGCGCAGGACGCCGTGCACGGCTCTTGCAAGGATATATCTTCCCCGGACGTAATGCCCGGCCGTCATTGCTCTTCTGCGCCTGTTCCGAAGCGTTGCGGGGATACCCCTGCCTACGCCGGTGAGGTGCCCGAATTCAACATAACTGGCATAGTCCGCGTTGTTCGCGACCACCACCGAAGCTGCCCCATCGGCGACTGTCGCAGGCTGAGCGTGGAAGCTGTTGCGGAGATTTCCGGTATCGACTATCTTCTCGTTCTTGCAGATGAATTTCGCGCGGGTGACAACGCTCTGCCCCTCTTTCTGGACGATATCCCGACGGACCGCGTTCATGTCCGCGCCTGCTTTCTGCAGCTGCCGTACAAGCATTGCAAGCTGCCTTGTGTCTGCGCTCATGCGTGCTCCTTTCTGGTGAGGGTGACTTCCTGGTGCGTGGCGTAAAGCAGCGGAATTCCCACCGCTTCCAGCGCTTCAGTCCTGCCGTAAAGCGTGACCGTCACCGCGTCCCCGGCTCTGATGTCCGTTTCCGGCGCGATGAAAAGCACCCGGCTGTCCGCAACGATATTCGCCATATCCTGTCCGGAGCTGTCGCCCCCGCGGGAAAGACCGCACCGTACTCCATCGGCGATAACGGCGCTTACCGTCTGCGCTATTCCGTCCCCGGGCTTCACGGACGGCCTTGAAATGCTGCACACCGCGTCGTAGGTGCTTTCTATCGCAGCGCGTTCCGCTGTAACATTCCCGAACATGCTACCACCTCAGCTTCCGGAACGGGTCGAGCATTGCCCGGTACCCGAAAAAGCCGTTCCCGGAAAGGTCCACAGCGGTTTTCTCCGCGCCGAAATTCGTCTGGACGTCGCCGCGCTTCACTGCCGTGACTGTTTGGGCGCTCCCGTCGAAGCCGCCTGCGCTCCAGTACGCCCGGGAAATAAGCACTGCCGCAGTTTCAAGCTCCTGCGGCAGTTTGTCGTGATTGATGTAGTTGAGTATCTGCTGCACTGCCGCTTCAACGACGAATTCCAGCAGCGCTTCATCGGCGCCCGGCAAAAGCGCTTTAAGCCTTGTCAGTACGCTTTCCATCTGCAGCCGCCTTTCCCTTTGCAGGCTTCTCGTCAGCGGTGTTCTCCGCGGGTGCTTCCGGTTCTGCCGGAACTTCCGGGACCTCGGGAGCCGTAGGAACCTCGGGAGCCGCAGGCGCTTCCGGCGCACCCGGAGCTTCCGGCGCCAGCGTGAAGCCGTCGGCGATGAGCCTGTCGCGCTTATCAGGGTCGCTGGTGAGCTTCACCACGTTTTCGCGAATGAGTTTGTACATATGTCCTCCTTAGCCCTTCGGCTGAGCGTTGACCATCAGCGTGGAGAGCTTGTTCTTAGTGTACCACAGGTCGTGGAACTTGCGGTAATCTATCTTCCATGCGTCCTTTGCCTGGTTGACGTCCGGCGCGAAAATGCGCATTTTATCAGTCTTGCTGACCGCGATAGGCGCAGTCTGAGCGCAGATTATCCAGTTTATCTGGGCTGCGCTGGTGTCCGGCTTGAAGCCGCCCTGGGTCTGCTCGCTGGTCGTACCGTCGTTGAAGATGTAAGCGGACTTCATTCTTGCGGAAGGAACTCTGCGCAGCGGTATCTCGTCCAGGGTCTTTACCTTGAAGTTCATGCTGCCCTGTTTGAAGTCCGCCACAGAAATGAACTTGCTGACATCGCTGACGGTATCGAGAATAGCCGCCGCCTTTCCGCTGAGGGAAATCACAAGCCCGACGTCCTCGCCTATCTCGTCCTGAATAGCCGCGATGTCCGCGCGCAGCGCGTCGAGCATGGTAGCCTTTGCGGGGGTGTAATCCGTGCTGAGTCTGTTTCCTGCCTTAGCGATGGCGTACAGCTTGGAATAACGATACGCGTCGATCTCGGGAATTACCTGAGTGCGCTGGAACTCGCCCATAACAGCGGTCGCGTTCGCGAGGAAGCCGCTCTCGTCCACCTCCATGGCGTCAAGGCTGAACGTGCGTCCTCTGTCCTGGGTCATGGTGAGAGTCTCATATGTGAGGTTCACGGAACCCTGCACGAAGCCGTTGTCGCGGTCGTAATCACCCAGACCGCTTGTAGAAATGCTGGGTACCTTTATCTCCTTGCCGCCGGTGTACTTCACCTGTCCGGCGTTTGCTTCCATCCAGCCGGAAGTGGAGAGCGCGGTTATCTGCTCGTCAAGCTTCTGCTGGAACAGCGCCGCGTACTGAATAGTGTTGATTGCCATATATCCTCCTTATAATCCGAGCAGCCCGTTTATCATTGCGATATCGCTGCTCTGTTCGTTCCCGGAGTTGTTCGCGGCAGGAACCACGCCGTCTATCTTCGGGATCTTTGTTTCCTTTGTGGGGAACGCCCACGCCTTGTCCTTTTTCAGCGCGGATATCTGCTCATCGGCGCCGATGAGGTTGTCGCCGTCCAGATGTATCTTGCTCATGTCAAGCAGCGCCCGGACTGCGCGGGTGTCTACTGCGCCCTCGCTCATCAGCTTGCTTTCAACGGCATGGTCGAGGAGCGCCTGCTGGTACTTCTGCTCTGCCTGCTCGTTCTCAGCCCGCAGGCGTGATATCTCCGCCTGGAGTTCCTCGGGCTTTGCTTCACCGAGCTTCGCAAGCTGGTCTGCGAGGGTCTGGTTCCTGGTCTCCAGCGCGGAGTACTTCTCCTTATCGACGTAGCGCCCGTCCGCAAGGTTCGCGAGTTTTACGTCCTTGCTTGCGTCAAGGGCTGCTGAAAGCTCGTCGAGGGTCATGCTTCTGTCGCCGAAGATCGCTTTGAGAAATGCTGTGTCTGCCATAGTTACCTCCTGAATTTATAAACGCGGGTCTGCCGCAGGTAGAGCCGGTTTAAACGCCTGGCTCACGGGCGTGATCGGTGGCGGCGGTGGGATTTGCACCCACGGGAGCGGAATCTGCTTCTTTTGTTACACCGCCATAAAAAAAGCGCCCCGAAGAGCGCTTGGTTACTGGAATGAAAAAGCACCCTGTTTGGTGCAGGGTGCATATGTGCTAAAAGAAAACCGCCCCGATTTCCCGAGGCGGTTAAGATAGTGGTCATCTGGCAGGCGTCCAATTCTCCTGCATCTCTCGGGGTGCCCCCCTGTCAAGCCATCGGCGTGTGGACGTGGACGTATTCTTCCACCTCAGATAACCTACTAATATCTTAATTATATTATAGCACATTTATTCACGTTTGTAAAGGACTTTTTTATTCCTTATCAACCTATTCCATTCCTTTTCATCTATTTTCATAAATGTAATAATGGAATTTTTGATTGCCGGGTTATCCGCTGGGGTAACAAGTCGCAATACTGTTTTGAAAGTTTCCGCACCATCACTGAATTTTTTAAGTATAAGTGCAGTATGTGGTTTGTTTGCTTCAATAATATAATCGGGCTCTTCAACTATTTCACGCATATATCCACAATATCTTTCAAAATCATTGGGGTGTCTGTCTTTGATGTGCAGAATACGCTCATCTGTAATAATAACCTCGTCTGTCTGAATATTCTCAGTCACGCACTTGTATATGTCAGTATTTATCTTGCCTATGTAATGCACATCGTTTACCGCCGTTTCACTTTCATTGGATTTTATTATACTACTCTCACTGCGTGTTGTCAAGGGTTGTCCTGCACTGTTCCGCGCACCTCCCGGCATCACCGGAACCGGCTGACCGCGCGGCACGGCGGTTTCTGTGCCCTCTCGGTGCTCGAGTTTTTCCGGCGCCCGTCCTCCGACGTACTTCTGATACCACTGCTCGTAATCCAGCTCACCGGACTTGACGTCTTCGAGGTCGTCGTCCGGGTCAACGGCTATCGTGGTGCACCTGCAGTTCGGGTGCAGCGGCGGGAAGTTCACCCCGGGCTGCTTATCAGAAAGCTTGAACCGCCGCCCGTCCAGACCTCCGCAGACGTCGCAGGTTCGTTCCCCGAAGCTTGCCATGTATTCGTATTCCTCGAAGCCGCACGCCTTGTACGCGTCCATCTCCGCAGTATTGTGGATATGGCTGCTCTCCGTCCGGATAAGCCGCAGGGCGTTGGAGCGGCTGGCGTTCATGCGCTCCGCGAGCCGCTTGGACATATCCTGCACGCTTTCCCCGCGGATAAGCCCGGTAGTCAGCGTTTCCCGGAGCTGGTTCAGCAGCTCGAATTTGTGCTTCCACAGCCTGTCCGAGAAATTCGCCCCGCTCCAGGGATAAGTCAGCGCGTTTTCAACGACCTTTGAATTCACCGTCGCAAACGCCGAACTGTACCCGTAGCGGCTCTGGATATCGTATATTGCCTGGTAATAGCCGTCCGTGTAGTTCTCGCCCAGCAGCTGCCGGAACTGCTCGTTAGCCCTGGCGTACAGCCTGGAAAGCTCCGTGTCTATGCTGCCGTTAAGGCTCTCCAGCCGCGTTATCCGCGAACCGTAAGCCCGCGCGTCGTACTCCTGCATGAGACGCTCCCGGACTGCCGGGTCTTTCTCCCGGCGTATCTCCTCTATGTAGCCCTCGACGGAAGTGCGCCACTCCAGCGCTTCCTCGCGGTTCAGGAATTTCACGGCGTCCGCGTAGTCCATGCCGTTCTCCGTCGCGAAACGGTTGTAGAAGTCGTTTATTTCCCTGCGGATATTCGCAGCGGTGTCACGGTAGGCGTTCACAAGCCCGTTTGTGGCTTCAAGGCAGTTGCTGTACGCCCTGGCTTCCCGTATTTCCGAACGCTTCCTCCAGTACTCTCCGTTGTTCATTCAGCCCTCCGAATGCGTCCATGCTGTCAGTGCCGTTCTCCTCGTCAAGCCGCTTCTGCTCTTCCTCCGGGTCCTTTGTCCAGGGGTGATTTTCGAGTATCGTACGACGGCTGATTATTCCCTCGGAATTGCGGCAGTTCGTGATCACCTCGCTCTCATTCACCGGCATGTCAGTGTTGAACACCACGTCCAGCTTCTCAGAAGAGAAATCACCCTTTCCGGTGAGCGAGAAATACACGTCGATGAACCGCTTCATGCGCTGGAACGCCGCGAGCAGCGAAGCACCGAGCCCCGCGCAGTCGTTATCCAGCCCCATGTAGCGGAAGTACAGCGCCGTGCCGGAAGCATTCCCGAGGTCGGGGTCCTTGGTGTCAACGCCGTCCGCGAGGTCGTATATATCCCTGCGGTTCTTGTCGATGAACGCGAGGACTTCCGAAACGTTGACCTGCGGCTGAATGGTATCGACGCCGCCGTCGCTGTCCACCTTTATCGCGAGGGTCTTGCGCAGCTCGTCTACGAATTCCGCGAGGTCAGTTCCACCGTAATTTTTCAGCACGAAGATGAATTTCGCGATGTCCTGCAGCGCGTCGTTAGCAATGGAAGTCTGCCAGTTCACGCTGTCCACAAGCTCACCGATGAAGTACGCGAGCGGCAGTTCCTCCTCGTTGTATTTCAGCCAGATGAGCGGCACATCCGCCCAGTTGAACGGCTTCCCGTTGATGCGGAAGTGCGGGGTAAACCCGCTGCCGACCTGCTTGTAAAAGCTGTCCCGGCTCTGGAAGTACTGCACGCCGTCACGGCTCCAGTATTCCGCATGGTGCATGATTATCTTGGTTGTGCCCTGGTACTCGATACGGTCGTAGAAGCGGATAAAACCGTCAAGGCGGCTGTTCTCGGTGTCCGTCCAGAGAGGTATCAGCTCGTCGGAGGGCACACGCATGAACCGCAGCCGGTCGTCCTCGAAATACGGTATCAGGTAGGATATCCCGGACTTCACTGCGCCTTTCGTGAACGACTTCACCTTTGCCCGCAGTTCATCGTCAAAGAAGCCTGCAAGCGCCTGGGAATACGCCGTGCTTTCCCCGGAAACGGTGAACGGCTTGGAAAGCAGGTAGTTTGCTTTCTGGTTCACCAGCTTACGCACCAGCGCGTGTTCTATCTTCGTGTTGGAACGCCTGGGAATGTCGTTCTGCTTTTCCTGTACAGCGCTGCGGTTGCGGTAATACTGCTCTGCCCGCTGTATCAGCGCACACTTGTCGGAAGCCCTGAACTCCGCTATTTCATTGGAGATTATCTGCTCCCAGGTCATTGCGCCGGAGCGCTCCAGCTGCGCCAGCGTGATGGCTGTTTCTGTATATGTCAAGCTGTTCACCTCTATTTCAGAATTGAAAGACCGCCGCCTCTGAGCGACTCCAGCGCGTATCGCATGGCGTCCATGAGGTGGTTGAAATCGTCGATGGGCTTGTTTATCGTGCGTCCGAACCTATCCTTTGCCCAGGTGTAGTTGTAGATCTCCACAAGGAAGTTCTTGCAGCGCGGGTGAACGATCAGCTCGTAATCCTGTATGCGGTCGATACCGTTAAGGATAGAGTCCTTGCCTTTCTGAGCGGCGCGGACTCTCCGCAGACCCAGCGTGCGCAGGCGGTCTATGGACTTAGGCTCCGCGCTGTCGGCGGTAATGACCTCCTTTGCGTAGCCCATCTCTGTTATGCGCTCTGCAATGCGCTCGTTGCTCATTCCGCGCTCGTACATCTCGTCGAACACCCATATTTTCTTTGACTTCTCGTCAACCATACCAGCCCAGAACGCCGTCGGGTCGTTGGTGTAGCCGAAGTCCAGACCGAAAAAGCTGCGCGCCGTGTCCGGCAGGTCAGAAAGCTCGAATTCAGCTTCCCGGAAATTCTCATACACCAGACCGTCCACCATGCCCCAGTTCCCCAGCCCTGCGACCTGGTAGCGCCGGGGATTATCGCGCTTCATTCTCTCGAAAACGCGCAGGTCGGCGGCGTCCAGGAACTCGTTGCAAAGGTAGTTCGTGGTCTTTGCAAGGGTGTCGCTGTCGGGAGCGTCGAAAAAGCGCTTTTTCAGCCAGTGGTGCTCGTTCCAGGGATTGAACGTCAGCGTTATCTGCTTGAACAGCCCGTCCGGCACCTGCCCGCGGATACTCTCGTCGAGGGTGTCGAAGCTTTCCTCGCTGTCGATCTCGTAGGCTTCCTCTATCCACAGCCAGCAGAGGACTCCGACGTCAACGGTGATGGAGGTGACTTTCAGCGGGTCGTCCAGACCCCGGAAATATATTTTCTGCCCGGTCGGGAGGTAGGTCATTTCCAGAGGGCTGAGATTTATCTGCCAGTACTGCTGGACGCCGAGCCTTGCTATCGCCCATTTCAGCTCCGTGAAGCAGGAATTGCGCAGCGTGTTGTAAGTCGCGCGGACTACCAGCAGGTTCGCCGCCGGGTGCTTCATGAGATTTACGATGAACCACAGCGCGGAAGTCTTGCTCTTCTTGCTCGCACGGGAGCCTTTGCACACGCGGTACCTCCCCCGGAACCGCCAGAATTCGCCGTAACCGCCGCCGACAAGCTCCGGAAGGTATATCCGCTTAGCGTTAGTCTGCAATTTTATCATCGCCTGCTATCACCACCGGGATATTGCCCTCGACGTTCAGCTTGTCCGTAAACAGCCCGAACCGCTTCCCGAGGAGTTCGGCGGCTTTCAGGCGCTCGCGCTCGTCCGGGGGCTTCGTGATCGTCCGGGCTTCGGAGCAGCCGTCGCCTACGCTCTCGACAACGACGACGGAAGCCTTGCTCTCGCCGCGCAGCACCGACGTGAGGTACTCCATGACCTCGGCGGCGTCGGCGGTCTTGGCGTTGTGCAGCGCTTCGAGCTGCTCGCCGAGGTACGCGCGCACCTTGACATTTCTCAACATTCTACTAGCTGCCTGCGCCGCTACCTGTTCATTCTTCACCGACGGATACGCGGCTTTATATGCACGTGTTCCGTTCAGATCTATCAGATACTCGTCGCAGAAGCGCTTCTGTTTTTCTGAGAGACGTCGCGGCGCTTCGCTTGCTCCTTTCTCGGTCATGAGGCTCCTCCTTTCGGGCATAAAAAAAGCTTCGTCAATGTATTCGTTTAAAGCACCACTTTATAACGAATATCATTTCCGAAGCATTCGGTTATATCTACAACTTCCCTATTTCTTATTTGCTGATTATTCATGCAAACTGTTCAAATATTCTTCGTTTTGAATTTTGTTGAAAATTCACAAAAACCATCCCGGATATTTTGATTTTTAGTAGGTATATATTTCCAATATTTACAGAAAAACCATTGACGTACAGGTAAAAGCTGTGGTATAATAATTGAGCGAAATAAATTGACACGAATATGGAGTGAACTTGATGAAGAGAAATTTAATATTGCTTACTAAGTCACATGATATTATAGCTCATTTAAAAAAAGACCTTCTCAAGTCTCCAACACGGCACTCCAAATATTCGCAGCTTTACTAGCTGCGAATCGGATTTGCTTTTAACACATGGACGGGCTGGGAAGCTTTTCCCGACCCGTCCTTTTCGTATACTAGTCTACCTGGGAAAGGATGTGATTGCCAAAGATTTATACGGTTTACCGCGAAAGGAGGTGATTTTTTTGCGGAAAAACAAGCGCCTCACCGTCTGTCTCTTCGGCATAGAAGTGGTGTTCTTCTCGTACTCAAGCGGGGAAAGCACTTCCACTGACGAAGATACACAGAAACGCCCGCTGTTGGAAAAGAGCGGAACGGATTCGCCCCGCTCTCAACCGCAGCGGCACAAGCTTGGTACACTTATTATGTTCATTCTTTTCGTCATGGTCATAATAAAGTACCCGGAACTAGCCGTGCTTATTCAGCACTTGCTTTCGTAAATGCTGAATAGTATAGTACTGACGCCAAGGCGATTGCAGCGCCTTGGCGTTTTTATTGTACCAACTCTATTCTAGCATGGTACCTCAAATTTGTCAAGTACTTTTTTCGTAATAGCAAATCACGAACGCTTTTCAGTATTTCATGATACTAGTATAGCACATTTTCAGCTATCATTCCATATCATCTTTCACCGACTGGAGCGCCCGGCCGTGCAGGCGGCATATCTGCGGATAGCTGTAATCCATGCGCCGCGCTATCTCCTCCAGCGTAAGGCAGTTGATGTAACGCAGCTCCAGCAGCGTGCGCAGGCGTTCGTCAGGTACTGTCGCTATCGCCGCGCGTATCTCCCGCTGGACGTCTATGCTGCGGTCGATGTCCTCGTTTATCTCGCGCTCCAGGTCTACGATACGCGCGGTTATCTCGCCGATACGGTCGTAGGGCGTTGGACTGTGTGTACCGTCCGAAATGCCGGAACACACCGTCTGCGCTTTCCTGCGGAGTTCCACGACCTGTTCAAGCTTCGCGTTTATGCTGTCGTTCTGCCAGCGGTAGCGGGAGAGGTATTCTTTGGTGGTCATCAGCGTCCCTCCAGAAACATGTTGTCCTTGACTTTCCCGCACTTTTGGCAGACCAGGTAAACGCGTTCGCCGTTCAGCCCGGAAAAGCTCTGGATTTTCCTGCACCACTGGTAATCATGCTTGCAGAAAAGCTGCTTTATCATTAGTTTCATCTCTCCACCTCCACCTCGTCCAGCCCTGCAGTGATAACGCAGGAACCTTTCAGATCCAGCAGTTCCAGTGAGTACGTCCAGACCCCTTTCGCGAACCGCGAAACGACCCCAGATATCCTGCACCGGGACGTTATCCCCATGTGCGTATGCAGGACTACTGCGCCCTGCTCCGCTGCCTTTGTTACCTCTTCGAGCTTCACTGTAACACCTCGATTTTGATGAATATCCCGGGCACCTGCGCCCAGAACTTCTCGCACAGCTCCGAAGCGACGAGCGCGTCGTCTTTCCAGAAGCCGACCGCCGTCATGCAGTCCTTGAGGAGCTTCTGGAGGTTGTCGGTGTCGGGCTTTGTCGTTCTCCATTCGCCGTCAGCGTGACCCTCTCCCGGGAAGCACCACGACGTTATTAACCGAACACCGCAGGTATACGGTTTATCCGGCTTATGCTGTGCTAGGTGCGCCGTGAGCTTCGCGCGGGCTTCCCTGAGTTCCGGAGGGTCGTAGAACACCGGCTTGCCGTTCCTGACGGAAACCTTGTGTTCCTGCGCCGTCACCGTCGGCGGTATCATCGGCAGGAAGAACTGCATGTCTGAATTTGCCATTAAATTACATTCTCCTTTCTGAGAAAAAATCCGGGGTCATTGTCGTGTGCGTGTAGGGGACACCGCCGACCCCCAGGGCGGTGTCCTACCGTACGCACATGACAGGCTGGACAAAGGACAGTATATATTATATACCTGTGTCCGTGTCCGGCGGACACCAACGAATTTGTTTGTGCCCGTTTGTTTGTCCGGCGCGGACATGACGTGATTTTCCCTTGTGTCCTGTCCGGACGCGCCTGTCATTTCTCCGTGCTGTCCACGTCCTTTTTTCTGACTGTCATGTCGTTCTTGTCAACATAATAGCCGTATTTTTCCACCCAGCGCTTTACGGTTCGTTCGCAGACCTCAAGGTATTCCGACAGCGCCGCAACAGTCGGGGCGCTGCCGAAATCAGCGGTGTGTATCGCGTTCTCAAACTTGACCCTGTTGTTGTCGTTCTGCTTTTTCGCTTGTTCGCGGCGCTTGTCGGTGAACTTCTGCCACTGCGGGATATCGCCGTCAGCGTTGACGTCTTTCAGTACCCCGACACGGTCTATCCTATGTATCGGATAATCGAACCACACATTCACCGGCGGGAACTTCGGGAACTCTCGCAGAGTACCCTCGATACGCCACGCGGAACGGCTTTCAGTCAGCTTCTCCGCCGCCGATATACTTTCCTCCGCCTGCCGCAGGGAATCCCCCGCAAGCGCGTTTCTGACGTGCTCCCGCATTGCCTTAGCCGTAACCATGTCGTCCTGTGAAATGTCGCCTGCCTTGCCGCTGCGGACGAGCAGGTCATAGCAGATATTGCACACCGCCTTGTTCTGCTCCTCCTTAATGAGCGCTTCCGGAAGCCCCAGCTCGATGAGGTCGAGGAGCGCGTCCGGGTCGCGGGCGAACACGCCGGAGCCGGAAGCTCTGTCCATGCTGCGCTTTGCTCCCTGCGCGCCCTTTGAGTGATGGTGGCAGTAGATAACCGCGCAGCCAAGCTCCGTGCAGACCTTGTCGAACTGGTTGCAGAAGTGCGCCATCTGGTCGGCGGAATTCTCGTCGCCGGTTATTACCTTATAAATCGGGTCGATGATTATCGCGAGGTAATCTCGCTTTGCGGCGCGGCGTATCAGCTTCGGCGCGAGCTTGTCCATAGGCACCGACTTGCCGCGCAGGTTCCAGATGTCGATGTTCCGGAGGTTCTCTGGCTTCCAGCCGAGCGCGTTGTAGATGTCAGCAAATCTGTGCTCGCAGGAAGCCTTGTCAAGCTCCAGATTGACGTACAGAACACGTCCCTGGGCGACTTTCCAGCCGAGCCACTCCCGCCCCTCCGCGATAGCCGCGCACAGCTCTATCAGCGCGAACGACTTGCCCGCCTTTGAGGGTCCCGCGATCAGCATTTTGTGCCCCTGCCGGAGAACTCCCCCGATAAGCGGCGGCGCAAGCTCCGGCATGTCGTTCCAGAAATCCGCCGCGTTCTCGAAGCCCGGGAGGTCGTCGTTCACGCCCTCTATCCATTCCCGCCAGTCGTTCCAGTTAGCCTTGCCGATGTTCGTATCGACTATGTACTGCCGGTTCTCGCCGCGCTGTACGCCCGGAATTCTCGACAGCCGCGACGGATTGCGGTTCTGCGTGTCGGGCTGTAAGCCGTTCTTCTGGCATATCTGATAGAGGAAGTCCACGCGCCTGCGGTACTCCTCGTAATTATCCGCGTCGATGTGTACTATCGCGTGCAGGCTCTTCTTGCCGCTGTAGACCAGCACCGCGACGGGGAGCTCCAGCTCGCGGATTATCGCGTTCTGCGTTTCGATATCCACGTTGTCGCTCTCCACCAGGGCGTAGCGGAATTCGGACACGTTCTCGTTCTTTATCCCCTTGCCGTCCAGCGGGTTGAAGCGTATCCACGCCCCCGCTTTCGGGTTGTAGTCCCCGAGGACAGCGCCGACGTCGCCGTACCTTTTCAGCAGCTCGACCAGCTGCCCCGCGGTGCGGTCGTAGGCGCCCTTGTTCGCCGGGACGTACCGGTTGTCCTTTTCGTAGCTCTGCATGACGTAGCCGACTTTCTCTTCCGGCTCGAACAGCGCTTCGAGGTAGCGTATGATTTCCTGCGCGGGGTCCCAGTCCGCGGGGGGGATTATCTCGCGGCCCTCTACCCAGTTCGTGTTGACGACGACGTGCTCCTCCGGCGTTTCGAAGGCTTCGCGGGATATCTCGTCGTCCCAGTCCAGGGCGCGGCTTTCCGCGACGGGCATTCCGCGCTCCTTTGCCAGCTGGACTATCGTCGCGCCGGTGACGGGGTTCGCGTTCCCGTTGAAGCTCTCCCACTTCTTTGCGCACTCGCCGGAATGATAGCGGCTGTCAGGGCGGCTCCAGCTGTCCCAGACGTCGCAGGGGTACCCCTCCTGCTTCAGCGCCATGCCGACGTTCACCCAGGTCTGATAGTCGAGGTCGGCAGGGGATATGTATTTTAAACATTCTGATAAATTTATAATAAACACACCTTTCTTTCAAATTCGGAATTATGAATGCGGAATTCGGAATTTTGGTGCCGCTGTCGCGGCAGTATTCCGATTGTATCGAATTTAAATCCGTCCGCGAAGCGGACACAATAATTCCGAATTCCGAATTACGAATTCCGCATTATTCTGGCGCGTATTCCGCGGGAATTACGCCCCTCGGCACGCGCCACCCATTTGCGGCTATTCTCGTTATCATGTTGCTTGCCTGCTGGAACGTCCATTCCCCGACGTGCAGGAAGCCTTTATTCTCCAGCAGGCGTATCTGCTTCGGGGTGGAAAGCCCGTCCATTCTGCGCTTGTTCAGGCGGTCGAGGAGCATTGCCGCCTTGCCCGCGTTCTCTATCTCGTTCGGGTAGATTCCGTACTTCTCCAGCGCGTCTAGCTGCTTCTGCGACGGCGGGGACATCTCCCAGCCGAACGACGGAACGTACCCGGACAAGTCCTGCGCCTGTATCGACATCTCGAATTGGAGCGGGTCCACCAGGGCGCGCTTGCGCTTACGCATTTCGCCCAGCTGCTTCGCGAGGGCTTCCTCCCGCTGAGCCACGACGTCGGTTTCCGCCTGCTCCTCGGCTTCGGTGATGTCCATTTCACAGCCCGCCGCCGCGAGGTTCTCCGTCATTTTCTGCGCTACCTCGTCGCTCTCGCAGATGAGGTGCGCGGGTCTGCACAGCTCGTGCCGCTGGGTATGCCAGAGGAAGTCCAGTAACAGCAGGTCTTTCTTGCCGGGACTGAGCCGCGTTCCTCTGCCCACCATCTGGCAGTAAAGTCCGCGCACCTTCGTCGGGCGGAGGACTATCACGCAGTCCACGGAGGGACAGTCCCAGCCCTCGGTGAGGAGCATTGAATTGCACAGCACGTTGTACTTTCCGGCTTCGAAATCCCGGAGTATTTCCGCGCGGTCGTCGGAATTTCCGTTGACTTCCGCCGCGTGAAATCCGCGCTCGTTAAGAATGTCCCGGAACTTCTGCGAAGTCTTGACCAGCGGCAGGAACACCACCGTCCTGCGGTCCGAGCAGTTGCGGAGCATTTCGTCGGCTATCTGATAGAGATACGGCTCGAGGGCGGTGTCGAGGTCTGCGGCGCGGAAGTCCCCAGCCTGCACGGAAACCCCGGTAAGGTCGAGGTTCAGCGGGATAGTCAGCGCCTTTATCGGGCAGAGGTAGCCCTCCCGGATAGCGCGGGGGAGGGTGTATTCGTACGCCAGGCTGTCGAACACCTGACCGAGGTTCTTCATGTCGCCACGGTCGGGTGTCGCAGTCACCCCGAGGACTTTCGCGCCGCTGAAGTGCTGTAATATCCGCTGATAGCTGTCGGAGACGGCGTGATGAGCCTCGTCTATTATGATAGTATCGAAGTAATCCGGCAGGAACCGCGCGAGCCTGCTCTCCCGCATGAGTGTCTGCACGCTGCCGACAGTTATCCTCCAGAACGAGCCGAGGGAGGTTTCCTCGGCTTTCTCGACGGCGCAGTTGAGGTTGCAGGCTTTATGTATCTTGTCCGCCGCCTGCTCCAGGAGTTCACCGCGGTGCGCCAGAATGAGCACGCGCTCGCCGCGCTTCACGCAGTCCTCGGATATCTTCGCGAAAACTATCGTCTTGCCGCACCCGGTCGGGAGCACCAGTAAAGTGCGCTGTACGCCCTGCTCCCACTGACCCAGCACGGCGGCTTTCGCTTCGTTCTGATAGGGGCGGAGCGCCATCGGAGCCACCCTGACCTGCCCGCCGGCAGGCTCCAGGAGCGTTATCTGATTTTCTGGCATGCTCTATCACCACTTTCCGGGGGTGAATACGCCGGTGGGCTGACCGGTAACCGGCTGCTGATACTGTCCAGGCTGCGCGTACTGCTGAGGTGCCTGCGGGGCGCTGTCATAAGGATCATAAAACTTCTTGATATCGTTGGACTGCATGTCCTCGCCGTTCTTGCCCTTCCAGCTGCGGACGGTAATCTTGCAGCGGCCGTGCGCGCCGGGGACGGCGTTCCAGTTCATGCGGAGCGGTTCGCCCTTGCGCTTTAAGCCGATACCCGTGAAGAACGCGGAGAGCAGTCCCTCGCAGCGGGTGTGCAGGAAAAGTCTGTGCCTGAGGTTCGCGGCGCTTCCGTCCGGCAGCGTTACCGCGAGGGTAACTATCGCCATGTTGCAGGGCGGGAGCTTCTCCGAGCCGTCGTAACGTCCGCGCTCGAAGCCGGTCACGGTGAAGTTGTAGTCGCCCTCCGGGATTATCGTGAAGTCGCTTTCGCGGGATATCTCGTCGTCCCAGCCTAATTCTCTTTCGATGATTTCTGACATTGTGGTGTCCTCCTATGAATTTTATCGGGAGAGTTCTCTTTCTCTCCTGTGCCGATTTTATCATGCATATTACTGCATTTTACTGCACTTAAAACGGGTATTTCTGTTCGTTGATAAAATCTACTATCTGCTTCCACGCGCCGACCAGAACGCCGCTGACGAAGTCCTCGGGGTAGGCGCTTATCGGCATATCCTCCGGGAAGTAGCCTTTCGTTGCTACTGCATGGCGTATCTGCTGTTCTGTAATTCCCGAAGCCGCCATCAGGTCATAGAGTGCTTGCGGAACGCCCGGTGCGGGAGTACTCGGAGCGGGTGCCGTATCATTCGCAGGCGTTGAGATACCGTCCTGCGGAGCAGGACACCGAAATTCCGAATTAAGAATTCCGAATTCCGAATTACCATAAATCTGCGCTATCTGCGCGTACTCCATCGGAATCTCCTCCGGGAGCCCGTAGCGGTTCTTGGCGTCCCAGCAGGGGTGGTGCTGGGTGTACATCACGCGGCGGTTTCCCTGCGCCTTGTGCTTCTTGCCGTCCTTGTCCGTTTGGACTACGACGGTCTTGTAGTTACAGAACAGCACGATGTCCGCCCACTCCTTTATCAGCGGGGATATCTTGTTGGTGGTCTTGCTGCCGAGTTTCATTTCCCAGCGGTCGTAGCTGCCCATTTCGTCGGGCTGTTCGAACTTCCGGAGCGCCGCGTGCGCGGTCAGAGTTACGTTTATCCCGGCGTTTATCACCTCGGTGAGCTTGTTCAGGAACTTCCCGAAGCTCTCTTTCTCGAACTCCCAGCCCTTGCCGTAGCCGAAATCCTCGATACCGGATTTGCCGTTCTTCGCGCAGAGGTCGGCTATACAGAGCTGCTCCGCCCAGTCCACGGTGTCAATTACAAGGGTGCCGCAGGGGCGCTTGCTTATCACGAAATCCAGCTCCTGGAGGAGCATTTCCCAGCTTGACGGCGCGGGTAATCTCGCAACGTCGAGCTGCTTCGTGCTTCCCTCGGTGTCGATGAAAAGGGGGCTTGGGAACTGCGCCGCGAGGGTCGTTTTTCCGATACCCTCCGCGCCGTAAATCACCGTTTTAACGGCTGTATGTACCTTGCCTGATGTTATGTTGAAGTCCATTAGAATACTCCTTTCTGCCATGTTGACGTCTGCGGCGCTGGCTGAACGGTCGGCTCAGTCGGCTTTGCATAGCCGTCCTCGATGATGATACTGCACTCGCCGCCGGTGCTTACGCGGGTCGCTATTACCTGCAAGCCTTCCTGCTCCAGCCATTTGCCGAACTCCGCGAGGGTCGCGGCGTCCATCTGCTCCAGCTTGTCCATCAGCACGAACCCACACTGCGGGTTGAGCCTGCGGACTATCGCCGTAGATACCCTGAGCTGCTCCGCTCCGCTCATGCAGTCCCACTTCGCGCCGTTGTACGTCAGTTCCCCGTCCTCCACGGAAAGCCCCCGCAGCGGGAGGTCTGCGCCGTCCAGCAGGGCGGTTTTCTGCGCGCGGATATCCTCTATCTTCGCGGTGAGTTCGTCGTACTGCTCGCGGCTTTCCTGCGCCTCCGTGAGGGCGCGGTCGCGCTCGCGCCTTGCCCGGACTTTCGCGTTGATAACGTCGATGTCGTGAATGCTCTGCTCGATCTCGGCGGTGCTTTCGTCCGTGAGGTCGGCGGCGGACTTACGGGCGATTTCCGCGGACTGCTGAGCCTTTGCGAGGACTTCCGCGGCGCGGTCGTAATCCTGCCGGGCGCGGAGTAATTCCTGCTCGCATATATCGCGGTTCTGCCGCAGGCGCTGATTTTCGCCGTTCCGTGCGAGTATCTCCTGCTGACTGCGGAGCAGCTCGGAAATGCTTATCTCCTCGGCGGGAGCTTCGGGGTAGTCCGGCAGCCCGTCGGCGTACTTCTGCTTCTGGTCGGCGACCTGCCCGACGGCGCGGCGCTGATTGTAGGCGTTCTGCTCCTGCTGTTCGAGGGCGGCGAGCTTGTCCCCTACGCCGATTATCCGGAGGAGCGTCTGCGCCTTTTCCTTGCTGGTCGCCTGCATGAATTTCGGCAGGTCGAGGGCAAGCTGCCCGATGAACTCGTTGAGGAGCTGCTGACCGCCCTTGCCGCCGTTCGGGTCGGTGATTTTCAGCGTTCCCCGGTCGCCCTTGCGCTCTACGATAAGCCCGTTCGAGAGGGTCACGCGCAGGTGCGGAGGAATTACCGAGCCGTCCCGCTGCGGCTGCGAGGGCTTGAATTTGTCGCCGCCCAGCGCCCAGGCTATTCCGTCCAGCACGGAGGTCTTGCCCTGGCCGTTGTTCCCGCCGATGACTGTCAGACCGCTCTCCGACGGGGCAAGCTGCACGGCTTTTATGCGCTTGATGTTTTCGAGCTCAAGGTTGGTTATTTTTATCATGATTTGTCCCTCCAAATGTAGTTTCTGGTCCATCAACACGGACCGCCATCTGCGCCCATGAAGGCGCCTGCCGGGTACTGCCAATTCTCAACGTACACATCGCTCACGGAAAAATCTCCGGTAATAAGCTGATGTATCGCCTTCGGATTATCACGACACACGCAGCTTCCCGCGTCGCCGATGTACTCGTCAAGGCTTTTCTTATTATCAAGGGTGAAATTAAGTTCGATTTCCGCCTGTCTGAACTGCTCGTACCAGTTCGGAAACAGTTCGCGGATTCCCGCCCAGTGCTTCGGCAGACCAAATATGCACATAGCGCATGAACAGCGGTTCCAGCCTGCGAAATAACACGGGTGCGGAGTAATGTGCCATCGCTTGATAATTTCCCATATATCCGCCTCCGACCAGTCTATGACCGTCCGCCATGTATGTACAAGCCGCTTGGCTTTTGCAGTAGCGTTGGTAGGGTGCAGTTCGATTTCATTGTATTTGCTCCGCCCCTTGCTTTCTTCGCGCCGCTCGCCGGAAACCACCAGCAGCTTCACGTCCTGTCTGGTCTGTTCAAGGTTGCTCGTTACGCCGTTCTGCACGGAAGCTTTCAAGCTACCCGAGCACCACCTTCCAGAATGGCAGCTCCCTTTTGCCGGAAACTTCATACGGCTTCCCATGCTTTCGATATCCCTGATAACGCTTTCGCCGACTATCCGTTTAAGGTTCGGGGAGCAGTAACGACCGTTGGCTATTCCGGATTTTGCCGGGAATTTATTGCACTCGCCGATTGATTTGAGCTCGTCCGTTTCCGGACTGCGAATTGCTCCCTCTCCTACCATGATTTTTAAATAGGAACTGCACCAGCGCTGTGCAAGATCAGCTGATTCTGCAGGGAATTTTCCGCACTTGTCGTAATTTTCAAGCCCGGCGCTTTCGTCTTCTCCCATGACTTTGCTTTTTAATTCAAGAGTGCGTTTCTGGCGCTCTGAGAGTTTACACATGGCGATTCCCCCGCCGTCCTCGTAGAGAATAGGGTTACTTGCTCCTATGTGATATACTTCGCTCCAAAAACCGCCTATCCGCCAGCTTACGCGTAATTGAATACCGAGATACTCTGCAACAGCCCGGCAGTAATTCTGGGTAGGAAGCCAATCCATGTGCAGGTTTGGCTCGCCGCCGTCTATGTCGTGGTGCCACAGTTCTATTTTCTCCCGAGGAACGCCCAGTTCCAACAGGTGAAGCACGCACGCCAGACTGTCTTTGCCGCCCGAAAACAGCACGATTATCTTGTCGTATTCTTCAAGGGGAAGCAACTTTTCAAGGTATATTTCCTTGCTGTGCGGGGTGTCTTGCTTGCCCTCGATGGCTGGGCGGTAGTTTATGCCTTTGCCATAAATATTGTCCACTTGACAAACCTTTCCGCTCATGATATAATGAGCATGTGATACTTTGTTTTACCGCTTCCCGAGTGCCAGCTCAGGGGCGGTTTTTCTTTTTCTTTACCCAGTTAGACTTCAAACGGCTCGAAGCCCACAGCGGGTAGCCGCTTTCCTGCGTGCATTCGGTGTATGAGTGCTCCGCCGGGCAGTCGTTCTTGTAGGCGCAGGCGCCGCAGTTCACCGGGTCACTGTCTGCCTTGTCTATCGTCGTTTTGTTGTACGGCATGGCTTGTCCTCCTTTCTTCGTAGTCATATGCAGCTTTCGCCGCCAGGATAGAGCCCCCGCTCAGAATGCCGCAGCTGAACACCAGCACCCAGTATGTAGCGCCACCGAGAACGCCGCTCTCCAGGGCGACTATTGACAGGAGCATGCCCAGAAGTCCGGAGACGAACGCGGCTGCGATTATTGGTTTGAGTATCTTCATGCTGTTCACCTCACAGCAGCGCTTTCACGATGTCCAGTATCATCGCCGCTCCGCTGTCGAGATCTACATTCACGGGCGTGATACCATCGGGGTAAGCGATAGTAACGGTTTCGCGTTCCTTGCTGTAACGCAGTGCCTCGATTTCCGCTCCAGCTCTGGTAAGCTGCAGCGCCTGGATCAGCGCGTTGCATATTGCCTGCTGCTTGTCCTCGGTCATGACCTCACCCCCAGAGTTCTCAGCTTGTTCAGCCTGTATTCCAGCTTGGTGATGTCCAGCCCCCAGGCTTCGTAGGCTATCTCGGTGTTTACGCGGGTGGCGTCTCCGGGAAGCTTCCCGCGCTCGTTCATGAGCTCCCGCGCCTTACGCTTGAGCCTACCCACGGTGTCGTTCGCGAGCGGTCCGAACAGCTGCCGGATATCCGGTGTGGAAAGTTCGCTGCGTTCGTAGTAGAGCCTTATCGCCGTTTCTAGCGATGTTATCTGCGGTATGCGTACTGTTACCTTTGATGTTGGCATATGTTTAACATCCTCCTTTAAGCGGCTCGGTGTGATCAGTGTGCCTGGTTCTCTCGCTCCGCTGACCCAGCATGTACCCGATGCGATACAGCGTTCCCAGCGCCACGACGGCGGTATAATCCGGGTCACGATTAGCGCCGTACTCCTTTATATACTGGTCGTATATGTCCCGTGCGTCCGTCATGTCGGATAGGCGTATGTTCTCATGGCACAGTGCCAGCAACTCCGCTAGCTCCTCGGGGGTCGTCTTTATTGGCTCTCTCATGCCGTCAGCCCCTCTCTATGGTCGGAAGAATGCCTGCGGCTTTCAGCGTTTCATAAATGAACAATCTGCCTTTCTGCGTCCAGTAGGTATGGAGCTTCGAATGCACCGCGCCGTCGTTGCCGCTGTATGTCTGGGTCTTTGTGATGGTGTAGCCTTTTTCAGCGTACTTCTGATACAGAAGCCAGATATCGCCCTGTCTGAATTGTATCTCCTTTTCATGGAGAAGCTTGTTCAGCCATTTCGCCGACTTGCCGTAGTCCTTGGCTATCTCTGTTGTGGATATCGCGTCCTTGCAGCTGAGAACGACGTCGTAGTAGCTTGCTTTCGGCGTGAGTTCTGATATCTGCTGGTCGCGGACGGCGACTGTCGTTTCAAGCTCCTGCACCTTTCTGTTCGCGATCTCCAGGGCGCGCTTCATTATCATCTCCGGGCTGTTCCATGCTTCCTCGACCCTGATGAAGTACTGCCGGAACTGCTTGCCCTTGTCGTTGCGCTGGAGCATGCAGATCTCTTTCGCCATGGGGATTGTGAGAGAATGTTCAAGCTGAACCTGCGGCATTTCTGTTCCGTCAGAACGGATAACATTTTTGTGAGCCGTCCAAAAGTCCTCGTTCTCGGTGAAGCCATACTCTGCCATGCGCCCGAACCACTGCGTATAAGGCGTGTTGATACCGAGTGCTTCGTGTAGCTCCCGTCCGCTGACGGTTGGGTTTGCCCCTGTGTCGTAGTTGATGGCGATTGGGGCGTCCTTTAAATTCTGTAATTCGTTCATGTGTCCTCCTTAAATTTCGATGGGTTCCAGTAGCTGGTCTGCTGTGCAGTGTAGCGCCGCTGCGAGCTTCTTAAGCGTTACAATGTCGGGCTTTCTTGCTCCAGTTTCGTATTGTGTAATCGCACTTGCTGTTATTCCGACAGCCTTTGCTAGTTCTCGCTGAGTCATTTTCTGGTCCTTGCGGTACTTATAGATTGCAGTCATCTTTATCACCTCCGTTCTCACATTGTGTTACCATTATATCTCACAAAACGTTATTTGTCAATGGTTTCGGTAACATTTTGTTATCTTATACAAAAAGTGAACATTATTATTGACAAAGATAACAGATTGTGATATCATGATAGTGACCGGACAAAGCGGTAACTAACAGGAGTGAATTATTATGTTTTATAAAAGACTAAAAGAATTAAGAACAGCAAAACATATAACGCAAGAAGAATTTGCGAAAGCTTTAAACGTTTCCAAGGGAGCAGTAGCAATGTGGGAAACAGGTAAACGGACGCCCGATTTAGATATGATAAAGACTATTGCCTCATTTTTTGGAGTATCAACCGATGATCTTATCGGCGCAGAAAGCCCAAAGCCACAAGAAATTGACGAAGCCTATTTCAGCTTGGCAAGAAAAGCACAAAGCGAAGGAATCGCTCCTGAAGATATTGAATTAGCAATAAACACGATCAAGGCTATGAGGAGTAGAAATAAGGGGGAATAATTATTTCTTACATCGACAAAAAGGATTTATATGATCTTGTTTTAGAACTAAAACAAGAAATTAATATTAATCCATCCGACTATCCACTAGATATTTTTGAGATATGCAAGCGTATCTCAAATGTAGAAATTCAGGCAGTTCCTTTTAAGACCGCAGACCTTAGAGGAATGGTTTCTCTGGCACAGAACGAATCGGATATTCACGCCATTCTTGTGAATAGTAACAAAAGTTTTTATGAACAAAACTTCCACGGATTTCACGAACTGATGCACATTCCCACTGTAGATCAGCCCGGGACTATATTACGTTGTTATGACACTGTAAAGCCTAATCAAGACGGTTATATAGAGTGGTTAGCCAATGAGGGAGCCGCAGAATTTGTCGTTCCATACCAATTGCTCCTGCCTATGATAAAAGATGAGTTTAGTGATATGATAATAGGAATTGGCACATGGCAGTTCTGCGAAGACCACTCAGATGATTTTGGAGTATCTCCTATCGTCTTGCAGAATAGAATTGATTCTTTAAAATACGAAACGTATCAATATTTAAACGGCGTACCGTTTGATAAAATAGAAATACTTTCGCGGAATAAGCAAAAACAGCGAGGCATAAATGTCAAATCGCTTGTTGAACTGGAAAGTGAGCGGCTAAGACGAATGTGGAACATTGCTATATAGACAAACTGATACAAAAAAATCCCTGCTCATACGGACAGGGGAACGCCATAGAAAGGAGAAAAATCATGCCAGTAAACAAAACCGGCGTCAAGAAGAACGGCTTGCAGCAGTACCGCGTGCGCGTGAACTACACCGACGCAGCGGGAAAGGCTCGCCAGATCGAGCGTACCGCCTACGGCCTCGCGGAAGCCAACGCGCTGGAGCAGTCCCTGATAGCCGAGTACAAGGACAAGAAGCAGACCGTTTCGCGCATGACCGTCCAGCAGCTCTACGACGAGTACGAGGTCTACCACAGCCACGAAACGCGCAAGACCTCCCACGACAGCGCGATGAAGAACCTGCGGCTCCGGGTAATGCCGACTATGGCAGATTACCGCCTGGACAGGCTCTCGCAGCCGGTCCTCGCGAAGTGGAAGAACGACATCGCCGCCGACGAAAAGCTCTCCATAACGACGAAACAGAACGCATACGCGGCGTTCGTGGCTATGCTGAACTACGCCGTGAAAATGGAGTACCTGGTGCGGAACCCGCTGAGCGCCCTCGGTAACTTCAAGGCTCCCGACGCCATCGAGAAGCCCGCGGACAAGCTGCACTACTACACGTCGGAACAGTTCCGGGCGTACATCGCCGAAGCAAAGAAAAGCGCCCAGACCGCAACGGACTGGGCTTATTATGTATTCTTTTGTATTGCGTTCTATACCGGCGCCCGCAAAGGCGAGATAAACGCCCTGAAATGGTCGGACATCGACGGGAACATCATGCATATCCGCCGGAGTATCTCCCAGAAGCTCAAGGGCGGCGACATTGAGGGACCCCCGAAGAACAAATCCAGCTACCGCGACCTGCAAATTCCCGCGCCGCTGATGAAGATACTCGCCGAGCACAAACTCCGTCAGCAGGAGAATTCCCGGCTGTTTAGTGAAGATTACCGCGTGTGCGGCGGCGAAGCTCCTCTCCGGGATACGTCCATTGAGAACCACAACAAGGCTTTCGCCAGCGCCGCCGGGCTCCCGCACATACGCATTCACGACTTCCGGCACACGCACGCTTCCCTGCTTGTCAACGAGGGAATAAACATACAGGAGATCGCGCGCAGGCTCGGGCACTCCGACGTGCAGATGACCTGGAACACCTACAGCCACCTCTACCCCCGGGAGGAGGAACGCGCCGTCGCTATCCTCGATAAAATTGCTCCGGATTGAGCGCAGTTAGCTTCCCCCGAAATCCCCGAAAAATCCCCGAATAACTCGGAAAAGAGGATTTTTGAGGTTGGAATGCAAGCTTTTAAAAAGTTCAACGTTTGGCTTTGCAATGCGGTTTTATAGGCGCTTGCCGGAAAAGTGAGAAATGTATTTGGAAGCTGAAATCGGTTCCCCCCATCTCCACCAAAGTCAAAAGCGTCGAACTCCGTTTCGTAAGGAACGGATTCGCGCTTATATGCAGATTTGAGGACGGTTGATTGCCGTCCTCTTTTTCTGTTATGAATCACCTTGAAGCATACTTATCCACTAATCCTTTATCTGAAATTAGTCAGCAAGCGAAATCTTATTACCATTTAGGAGGATTTCACATCCGCCTATTATCACAGAATACAGGTCATAGGGATTTATAGGTTTATCCCAGAGGACAGTAAAGAATTCCCGTTCTCCGTTGCATTCCGAGGCACCGGTAATCTGGTAGTTTCTGATTTCTGTTCCATCTCTGAATTTACAAGTAAGCGGAGCAGTTTCTCCTGCCAGCCTGCCGATTTTGCTGCCGCGTTTAGCATACCACTGAATACTCAGCGGAGTTATCACCACATCGTCAAGATGATATTCATAGTTATCAATCGTGACTTCAATATCAGGCGATACGGAAACACATTTTTCTGTCATGAAATTCAGCGGAAATGACAGCCTGATCGGTTCTTCAAGGGGAAGCTCCAGACATGAATTTTCGCCTGCTGACAATGTAAGTGTGCCGAATTCCAGCTCAATTACGCTGTTTTCATTAAGATAACCATTCTGGAAAGAAAATGCGTTGGTGTACGTAATTATGCCGCTTGTATCGTCTTTAGTTCCATAGCCTGTTGCAAGATTACATTCGGCAGGATTTTCGCTGATTTCAAGCTCTGCCCATGGTAATTTATCGCTGTTTCCGAACTTGCCGTGATACTCCTCAATCGCCATTTCATTTATGGCGAGTTCATACATTAACAGGACCGTGTTCCTGTCGGCAACAGCGCCTGTGAAATTGACCGTGCCGTAATCAAAATCCACGATTCTGTCAAGGCTTACTCCCATCTGCAATAAATCGACGGCAGAGGTCTGGTTTTCTATTCCAGTGTCAACATATCCCTGTGCCTCTGATGAGATTCTCGAATAGAATCCCTCAAACAGCTTAGAGAAATCCCACCCGCAGGAAGCCCCTGCCGCAGTCACTCCAAATGAAATTGCTGCCGCTGCCGCAGCTGCGAAAACGACCGGCTTGCGGAAAGTTCCAGCTTTCGCGGCTGAATCTGTGCAGTCTGGAATAGCTTCCGCGCCGCCGGAAAGCACCAGTTTTATCATTTCATCATCAGTTTTTGGCGGAGTTATTCTGTCGAAAAGCGTTTTGTATTTCATAACTGTTCCTCCTCTGTAAACAGCTGTTTTAATCGCCTGCGCCCGCGTGAAAGCCGTGATGTTACGGCGGTAACGCTGATACCCAGAATCATCGCAATTTCTTTAGCCGAGTATCCCTCATAGTAGAACAGATGTATAACCGCCGCGTATTCCGGCGGCAGTTTTTTTATCAGCGGAATAAGCTCGCTTTCGGATGTCGGTTTAGCGGAATTGTCGGCAATATCATAGGTGAGTTCCATCGGTTCTGGATGAGTTTTGCGGTATTTCAGCAGGTTCTTTGAGAGATTAATGACCACGCGTATCAGCCAGCGTTTACAATCCTCGTCTGTTGGGAAATCTCCGGGATATTTCATCAGCCGGATAAATGAATCCTGACACACATCTTCAGCATCAGCAGCGTTTCTGAGGTAGCTGAACGCCAGACGATAAAGCATTGTATGAAACATTCGGACGTATTTTTCCACGTCTTGATTTGTCACATTATCCCTCCCTTTCACGGATTTGAAGGACGTCTTTCAACGATATAACAATCATGCAATATATTTTGTCACCGAAAATAGAATTTTGATTATATGCGCCTTTTCAATTTCACTTTCGCCAAAAGAAAGCTTTTAACTTATTAATTGATTTGTTATAAAAAATGTGGTATACTGTATATGGTAAACAATCTTATCATATCTTCTAAATAAATACGATTGAGGTACAAATATGAATTGGATCGAATCAATTAAAGAAGTCAAAAAAGCACAAGATAATGATAGACTTGTCATTTTTGTTGGAGCAGGAGTTTCAGCTAATTCTAAATTACCAAACTGGTCACAACTTATTGCAGACATTGCTAATAGAATAGGGTATAAAGGAATATGTGACAAATGTGAACGTAATTGTGAAACTCCTAGTGAGTGTTCTAAAAGGAATTACAGTTCTGATGAATATTTAAAAATACCAGAATTATTTTTTCAAGACGATTTATCAGATAAACACACTGATTACTATGCCTTTATAAAGGATAGATTAGTTTGTGATGCGAAATCAAATGAAATTGATGCCGAAATACTCAACATCCTGCCACATCACATTATAACTACCAATTATGATAATCTACTGGAAACAGCCAATTCAATAAATACTCGCTTATATACTGTGGTTAGTGAGGACAGAGACCTTCTCTCTAGCGCGAACTCAAGATATATTTTGAAAATGCATGGAGATTTGAAAAAAGAAGGAACAATAGTCTTAAAAGAATCAGACTATATCAATTATGAGCATACGCATATTCTTATAAGCACTTTTATAAAGTCACTATTAATCAACCACACATTTTTATTTGTTGGCTACTCCCTTAATGATTACAATCTTAAATTGATTATAGGTTGGATAAACTATCTTGCAAATATTTATGGCATTTCAGACCGTCCTCAAAATATATTGATTCAGTATAACAAGGCTACCGATTCAGACATTAATTACTTTAAACGCAGAAATATAAATATTATAGACTTGGAAACAATGCCTACCAAGTTAGTTGAATTGGCTAATTGTCATACTGCTTTTGATAATGACATTGGGAATAAACTATTAGCCTATTTAAAATGTATAAATCATAGTGATATTCTTCAAAAATTTATACCATTAGAAAGCTTATTACGTGAGAAATACTTATATCTTTCATCATACAAAAAAATTTCATATACTGATTTTCTTAAAGCAAGCGAATTCAAAGAAGCAATTGTGGAAAACAACACTTTGCTTGTAAATGATCCTCAGGAGTATGATTCAATCCTCGGTGTTCTTTCTTCTCCAAATAACTCTTTAATTATAGAAACTTTTGCACGCGCACAGATAACTGATGTTGTATGCCCAGGAATTGAGCCAATGAAAGCATATACATTATCTGAAGAAATAAAAGAAGATAAGTTATTTCATTTATATCTAAACAACCAGTATCAAGAGATCATTAGCGTTCTCCCAGAACAAAATGCTGATGTTCAAATTTATTATTACAAGTTTTTTGATGATGGAGGGGTGAACTATACTCAGCTTGTTAATAAAGATGAGAATGATGTGAATAATACAGACTTGGCACTCATTTTTTGCAAAAAAACAAGAGCAAGACTAGCACTTATAACTCTTTTTGACAAACAAAAGGAGCGGTATAACGAATTAATCCATCTTTATGAAACAACCTCTCCCTCTATTAAATATTCCATTGCTTATTTAATGGATAATTTTGTTATTGTGGACAATAGCTTGCTAAAACAGATGGCAGATTTACTTGAGAAGCAAGAGGACAAGTATAGAAAAGGTAATGGCACACTCTATCTAGAAGGAGCATTTTCAAAAATCATCCAAACAAAAACAATAGCATACAATTTCTATTATTATTTTAAATTGAATTACTTGCCTATTGATCACTACACAGATGCCAAGGATTTTCTTTCGTTTTACTTGAGGGCTATACTATGTTCGTATTCGCATCCGCCAATAACCAAAACGGACTCAATTATCCCTATCGAAAATGATTACAGAGTATACCCATTAAGCTGCATAGATTTTGATATGATGGTTAAATTCACAGATCCTAAAACACTGAAATTATGGATCAGAAAATACTCGGTTTATCAGCTAGAGTTTGATGATAATCTTAATCTAGAAGAAAAGTTTTCTAATCTATGTAAAAGCGGAAACATATTTAAATCCATACATTGGGCAGAACAGGTTCAGTGTTTTGCTATACTGCTGTGCCACTGTGATAACACAGCAATCAATGCGGATTCTATTTTTGACGCAATAATAATTGCTCTAGATTATGCAATAAATAGCCGGAATGAAATACTGTCACACATTATTGAGGCTGTTGATATGATTGTACAACTATATTGCACTGCTTCAAATATATGCAAAGAAAAAATGTTAAGATCCATGGTTATGGTTTCTAACATGCCGTTTGAATGTCTGTTTTCCATATCAACATATGTTGAAAGAATTATCAAGAGATTATCTAATAGCATAACTCCTTCCATACAGGAATTGCTTAATCAATTAGTTGAATCCATTGATAACAAAGAACAAAAACATTTTTTGATTCATATTTTAAGGAAAGTCTTACCCAAAGACATATATGGGAAATACATAAATGACAATCTGCGTAATTTCAAAGAATGGCAAATCTTTAGCTTTGTTGTTGATAGTATTATTCCCTATTCAAGTGATATACAAGAAATCTACACTGATCTCATTTCAAAACAGCTAGAAAGTCAACAGAAGATCCCTGGATATACCAAATACCCTATTGATGAAATAAACCGTTTTCTAATACTTATGCTATTAGGATATCCCGTTGATTTATCGTCTCTTACGCAATATAAGGGGTGCTCTGACTTCCTGGATTTTGCTCTTGACCCTGACAATTTTGATTATTCCAAGGTCAATACAGCTTACTATATGTGGGGGAACTTTATATATTCATCAAAATACAAACCATTTTTTATTAATCACCGCAAAGAAATACTCACAGACTCTTTGGAAAACGTTTTTCGCTGTGATGCGGAACTTACGGAGCAACAAAAAATCGTATATGGAATTCTATTATCTGATGATGAGCTAAAAGGGTATGGCGTATAGTAATAGCACAAATGGCTTAAGAATGCCAAAGGGGATATCGTTCTTCAAAAGTCATTAAGTTTGTATTTTAATACTGACTCACCTTTATGCATTTCCAAGCAGAAAATCAACAACATTGACCTGCTGTATTCCGTCATTGTCAGAGGATATATCGTCCATTGTGATGATGAATTTTGGATAATTATCCTGAACCCTGCGCAGCGGTGTTATCTCACGTTCAAACGTTGCTGGGTCAAGAACGCTTGCGGACACCTGATAGTAGACCTTTGCGCCGCTTTTCTCGGCTATGAAGTCTATTTCCAGTTCTCCAACCTTGCCTATGCTGACGAAATATCCGCGGCGAACAAGCTCAAGATACACGATGTTTTCGAGAATATGCCCAATATCGCTGTTTTTGTTACCGAGAAGAAGCGTGCGTAGACCCGTGTCAACGACATAGTATTTCTCAAGCGATTTCAGATGCTGTTTGCCCTTGACATCATACCGACCTGCCTTATATAGCACAAACGACTCCGTTAGCGCGGAAATGTAATTCTCAATGGTTGCAGATGTAGTCTTTCGCCCAAAGGACACAAGGCTGTCTGAAATTTTCTTTGACGAAACCGTATTGCCGATGTTATCAAACAAAAATCGCACAACGCTCTTTAGCAGGGACACATCTTGGATCTTTTTCCGCTCAACTATGTCCTTAAGAAGTACCGTGTTATATATTCCACTCAGATAGTCGCTGCGTATCTCCTCGTCCTCAATGTACGCTGTATAAGGAAGCCCGCCGTTGACGAAATACTGCTTCCATGCGTCACGCTTATCGCCGCCGACAAGTTCCCAGTATTCCGCAAAGGATAGCGGCAGCATCTGAATTTCAACGTATCTCCCCGAAAGCAGCGTAGCAAGCTCGCCCGACAGCATATACGCATTCGAGCCAGTGATATACACATCAACATTCTCCCTCACAAAAAGTGAATCCACTGCTTTCTGATACTCTGGAACCATCTGCACCTCGTCCAGAAAGATATAACTCATCTTACCAGGCTGAAGCCGTTCTGTGATGTATTTGTATAGTGCGTGATGGTCAAGCAGATTCTCAAATTCGAGACGCTCAAAATTTATGCTAATAATCTGTCCATCCTCAACGCCGCATTCTTTCAGAAAATCCTTGAACTGCATCAGCAGGGTGGATTTGCCACACCTGCGAAATCCCGTAACCACCTTTATTACTTGCTTATCCCGGAGTTTTATCAGTTTATCAAGATACTGCTGTCTTTTTACCATATAGCTCACCTCAATAATAGTATATCACAAAAAAACTTGCTATGCAACAAGTTTTTGAAATGTAAAATAAAAAAATCAGGATATTAAGATTTTTTATATTTGTTTGCACTTGACATATTAAGAAATAGGCAGTATAATATTCTCAGATAAATCTGACTTTCCGAAAAACTGTTTTGTTGTTTTCGGAAAGTCATGCCTTATAAATGGCTCTGCCAATCTATAGCAATCCAGGAAAATGCCAAAGCAAGTTCAGCAGTTAAGGACGCATATAGCGTCGTTCGCCCTTGACAGGCATACAACCCGCCGACGGGTTCACTCCTAGCTCTATGAGCCCTGCCCTTGCTTCCTTTTGCTGCTTTATTTACTTGGATGCTATAAAGTTGACTTGAAATGCGTGTGCAAAGTTAAGGAACCACTGATTAAATATGGTGCGTATATTGCGCAATATGGCGAGAAAAATGCAAGCAAGATGTGTACCAAGCTGTTAGGCGTGATTTAATCAGTGATTCCTTAATATTGTTTTACGCCAAAAATAAACACAGAAAGTCAGGGATGCAAAACTATGGCAAAAAAAGAAGCAAATTTTGATTTATACATACATGATTTGTTGGTTGAAGCTGGCATTCAGGCGGATACACAGGGCAGTAATATTGTCACTATCAATGAAGCACTGAAAACAGCGTCAAAGCACCAGACAGGCAAAGCAGGATTTCCGGAATATACTGCAGTTGTAGGTGATTTTGTCCTTGTCATGGAAGATAAGGCAGATCGCGCTAATCTCTGCTTAAAAGAAGCAAATGGCACTATTTCTATGACTGTGCAGGCAACAACTGATTATGCCGTCAACGGTGCTTTACACTATGCACAGCACATCTTACAAAAAACCACTTACAAAAAAATTTTTGCGTTCGGCAATGCCGGTGATAGCAAGCACCACATTTTACAGCCGCTTTTTGTAGATGAGAATGGCTACAAATGGCTACCGGAAGTCCAGACATTTGAAAACTTTTCAGCGGCACATATTGTGGAATATTACAAACGGCTTGTACTTGAAGAAACGCCGCCGGAAGATATTGAACTTGCTGATATTCTGAAGAAGGCAAAAGAACTGCATGAATATCTGCGGAATTACGGTGGGCTTGGAGAAGATGAAAAGCCGCTTGTTGTGTCTGCCATTCTTCTTGCTTTGCGCGAAAAAGAATACGGCTTTAATCTGAATCAGTTGACTGGGGACACACTGGAAAGCAACACGGACGGTGCTATTCTGTACCAGTATCTTGAAAAGAATCTGCAACGCGCAAAGGTTGCCCCGGAAGTTAAAAAGCAACGTGTTTTGAATCAATTCACACTGATAAAGGATAGACCACAGTTAAACACAAGGCGTCAGGATTTGGGCGATAAAACACCTCTAAAATATTTTACGGAATATATTAACGACAACATTTTTCAGGCCATTGTGTCAAACGGGCGTGAAGATTATCTTGGGCGTTTTTACGGTGAATTTGTTTCCTATTCTGGCGGTGACGGTCAGGCCTTGGGCGTAGTGCTTACGCCCCGTCATATTACAGAATTGTTCTGTGAATTGGTGGATTTGAAACCTACTGATGTTATATTTGACCCGTGCTGCGGCACAGGTGGATTTCTGATTTCAGGAATGCACAAAATGCTGCGGTCTGCAAAGAATGATAAAGAACGCAAGCATATTAAGCAACAGCAGATTCACGGAATAGAAATTCGTGATGATATGTTTTCAATCGCTACAACGAACATGATTCTGCGCGGTGACGGTCAAAGCAATCTGATTTGTGAAGATTTTCTGGCACAAGACCCCGGCGAATTGCAGCTAAAGGGCGGCGGCATTACAGTAGGTTTTATGAATCCGCCGTATTCACAGGCAAAAGGCAAGGACACTGCGAACCTTTCAGAACTGTGCTTTATCCGTCATTTGCTCAATTCAATCACAACAGGCGGGCGTTCCGCTGTGATTGTCCCGGTGTCCGCTATGATTGGAAAGACAAAAGAGGATAAAGCAGTCAAGCAGGATATTTTGAAAAAGCATACCTTGGAGGGCGTTATCAGTCTGAACAAAGACACATTCTATCGGGTTGGCACTGTTCCTTGTATTGCTGTTTTTACAGCAGGCGAACCGCACCCGGCAGATAAGATTGCAAAGTTCATCAATTTTGAAGATGATGGGTTTGAAGTCAAAAAGCATTTGGGGCTTGTGGAAACCGAACGCGCAAAGGATAAACGGCAGTATCTTCTTGATTGCTGGCGTGGCAAGGTTGCAGATTTTCCGTCAAGTTTCATGGTAGAAACAACTGTTGAAGATACAGATGAATGGCTACATTCCTTTTACTACTACAATGATGAAATTCCAACAGAAGCGGACTTTATGAACAGCATTGCCGATTATCTGACATTTGAGTTCAACATGGTTACGCACGGTAAAGGGTATCTATTCGGACAGAAAGGCGGTGACGGCAATGCTTGATTTGCATGATAGAGAATGGAAAGAGTTTAGAATATGTGATATTTTTATTATCAAAGCGGGCAAGCGCCTGACCAAAAGTGATATGACAAGCGGAAACAAGCCTTTCATCGGGGCAACAGATAATAACAACGGTATTACTGAGTTTGTGTCTAATACAAATGTTTCTGAGGACTGCAATGTTTTAGGCGTAAATTATAACGGGAGCGTTGTTGAGAATTTTTATCACCCATATACTTGCATTTTTTCCGATGATGTCAAGCGTTTTCAGACGAAACAGGTTCAAGGAAACAAATATATCTATTTGTTTATGAAAACTGTCATATTGCAGCAAAAATGCAAGTATGCTTATGGCTATAAGTTTAATGAGAAACGAATGCAGAGGCAATCTTTGTTGCTCCCCGTTGATGAATCCGGCAATCCTGATTATGCCTTTATGGAACAGTACATCAAGGAACGTGAGCGGCAAATTGTACAAAATTATATTGATTATATTGGCAATAATATACAAATCAGGGGGGGGTATAACACCCCTTAACCAAAAGGAATGGAAAGGATTTTTTGTTGAAGATGTTGTCACCATTCTGCCGGGGCGTGATATATATGACGCTGAACGAATACCGGGGAAAACGCCTTATGTTAGTTCTTCCTCGGTCAATAATGGTATCTGCCATTTTGTCAATAACGCCAATGACACACTGGAAGCAAATTGTATTTCCGTTAATCGTAATGGGTCTGTAGGTTTTGCATTCTACCATCCGTATGAGGCATTATTTTCCAACGATTGTAGAAAGCTTCGTCCCAAATATGAAGGCAATTATATTTCACTGTTTATAGCAACACAAATAACAGCACAGCGCAATAAATATAGTTATGGCTATAAAATGGGGACAGCGCGATTGAAACGGCAAAAGATTATGCTACCGACAACTGATAATGGAACTCCGGATTATGATTATATGGAGCAATATGTTAGACAGCAGATTGCAACATTAAAATTACAATACCTGCAAGGAAAAATGACGGTCGCTATTTGACCGTCATTTTTTCCGCTTGCAGTACAGCTTCAAGTCTGCCTTGTAGCCCTCAAAGGTATCAATGCGGACAATATCATACTGTACGCCCCGGAACTGTATCATGTGGCTTGTGGTAAGGCCTGCCCGGTAGCTGATTCGAAACAGCACTTCTTCGTCAAGCTGTGTGGTGACGCTGTATAGTTCTTTCATGGAAAGCTGCCGGAAATACGCCCATACGGTCGCAATCGTGACAGTTCTTCTGTTTGCCGATTGCATACTGCTGCTTTTGCGTAATAAAACTGCTATAACAAAGAGTTTAAGGCTACCAGAAAATGCAGTCAAGAACTGTATATCTATTTTGAATAGTTGTTCTCATCTTCGTTCTGCCTACTAGAACCACTATACAGTCCACCCATGGCTGCGCCAACAAACCTATTCTTGAGCGCCGTAGTTTTCGCAATCTGCTCGTCCCGGAGCTTCGCACTCTTGATTTCAGCGGCACGCTCATTCAGCTTCGCCAATCCATCCTTAAACATATTTTTAAGTTTATCCGCCTCGGCAATTTTCTCAGAATACGCCGCCTGCATCGACTTTTCCCTTTCATTGAGCAGCTTTTCACGCTCCTCAAGCTCGGATTCTCTGGAATCAAGCTCAGCATTTCGTGTCATATATAATCCCCTGACACGCTCGCTTTCCTGCGCCTTTTTCATGGCTTCAGCCTGCATTTCCAGAGCCTTTGCGGTCTCCTTTTCTGCACGCTTCTCTGCAATAAAAGTCTGCTTGTCCTTTGCCTTGCGCTTGGTAGGCTCCGGTTCAAGTTCAATATCAAAGCCGTTCCTTATCAGGATATCCTGCCACTTCTTCCGGAACTCCTTAGTGAACGTAATGCTGCGGTTGTTGTACCTACTGTCGCAGGCTTTAGGATTAGGGAGCGGAACTCCCGCCTGCTCCATGCCCTTTTCTGTTCCCACTCTAAGTACGCCGTTCTCATCGACATAATCCCACACGCAGCGGATATGGACGTGAGTCGAGGACGGCATTTCCTTGCCGGTTTCATCGTCAATATAAATCTCGTCAGCGTGAAGCGCATAGTCAAGAATATGAAGACGGTCGTTGTGCGCAGCAGACCATTCGTTGAGCGCACTGATGTACTCGTCAGTCATTTTCTTCATCGTCCGAGCGTCCGCAAATCCAACATCAATATTCCCGACACGTAGGATAGTTTCGGTGGGCGCATACCGCTTGGAACTGAGCCAGTCCGCCATAGTTTTGATATTGGATTTCTGACGAACCTTTACATACTTCTGATTCTGAATTCCCAGCGCCTCGCTGTAATGCTCAGTGTAATAAATCAGCTCCGTCTCGTTGAAACTGTGCTTGCCCGACTGAGTTTTCGAGGTGTATTCCCCATCAAGACAGTTAAAGTAAACGTTATTCACAACTGCCTTTTCATTGACATTCTCGTTTTTCTCCCGCTCATCATCGTTGTGCTTCGGGTTGATGACCTTGCCTGTCTTTTGCGAACTCTTTCCATTGTGAAGTCCCGCTCTCTTTTTCTGCAATTTAACCAGCTCCTCTCGTTCAAGCGAATACACTCTCGTAAACGCACCGCAAACTCCAAAAGTAACACAATTGCTATAATAAATAATTAATATATATTATAGCAGAGCTTTCAGAAAAATGCAAGCATTTTCTTTCAGTTCTGCAATAATATTATCGGACTTTCTGCGGAAAGGGGGTTGGATAAATTGCAAATAATATCAAATAAGCAATTTATCTGAAATGAAATCAGCCATTGGTGAAGTCGGCTCTGTATTGAACATGGAATCAACCATATCAACGAAAAGACTCCTATTGCCACAGCAATAGGAGTGCATTTTTTCACAGACTGCATGATCAAAATTGTAACAAAATAATCACCATTTTTGTAACAATTTTTGAGTATAGGCATTCTAGAGATGTCGTGCACAAAAGTGGTGCTAAAATTGTAACAAAATTGCTCCACTTTTGTAACATTTTTGGAGCACATACATTTATTAGAGAATGTTGTCCAAAAATGGTGCTAAAATTGCGCCCTTTTTGTAACAAAAAAGTAACAATTTTGGAGCAGTGTTAGCCTGCCATTTTTCAATTTCATATACAATAAGTACAATGGGTTGAGTCAATAATTTTATTTTACCACATTATGAGGAACAAGTCAAGAAAGATATTGCATTTGACTTGAAACACAAGTTATGCCGATGCTTGCGCAGCGGCGGATTTTTTTAAAAGTCTTTCAAGACTGAAATTTAACTAAAGGTTTGTCGTCGCGGGGCGCCGACCGGAGTATTATTAAAGGTCTAATAAGACCAGAAAATTTTAAGAAAGACAGGTAAAATCAACATGAAAATCTCAGACATCAAATTCAGGAAATCCCTCACTGGAGGAAATCTGAAAGCAATCGCTTCACTGACAATTGACGGTTGCATTGCAATTCACGAACTCAAGGTAATCGAAACCGACCACCTTTTCGTGGCTATGCCGAGCCGCAAGGACGAAGCCGGAGCTTACCACGACATCGTTCACCCTATCAACGAAAGCGCTCGAAATCTCATAGAAACCGCTGTACTTTCAGCTTACAAGATTTACGCTGAAAGTCAGGCACTCATTGCTGACATCAACATTACTACCGACTGAAACAGAAAGGATAACAACCACATGAACATTACAGACATCATTTTCAGAAAAACATTCGACAGCGGTAAGCTCCGCGCAATAGCCTCCATAACTCTGGACGACTGCTTCGCAATTCACGAAATCAAGTTGATTCAGACCGACCACTTGTTCGTTGCAATGCCCTACCGCACGGATTCCTACGGCATAAGCCACGACATTGCGCACCCCATAGGCGAAGCTGCACGCCATGAGCTTGAAAGCGCAATCATCAATGCCTACAAGGAATATGTCGCTGCTCGTGAAACCTCTGTAACCGAGAATTTTACGGCGTAAAATTGAAAATGCCTCGTTTATTATGCAAAAAACGGAGCATTTTTGCTTCTTATATGTAGAAATTCCGACGCGAAATTTGTGCATTTTGTTTAAAATTGATTTTTTCAGACATAAAACTTCACATAAACGTGAAGTTTTTACATCAAGCAACTAGCTTCGTTTCTTGTATCTTTGGGTTGACAATATCCACATTATATGGTATAATCTCTCCACGGCAATAACAAATAGTTCAAGGAGGTGCAGCAAATTGGCAGATAAAAACTTCCCTATTAACGACAACAATCTGGCAATCGCTTATTATCGCTTTTCTTCGCATTCGCAGAACGAGGCTTCGATCGACCAGCAGCGTGACTGCGCTCACGAATACGCAGCCTCAAAGGGACTTACCATCGTCAGGGAATACTCAGACGCCGCAATTTCTGGAACTACAAATGCCCGCCCTCAGTATCAGCTCATGCTGTCGGAGATCGACAAAATCAAGCCCGCCGTACTTATTCTCTGGAAAACCGACCGGCTCGGGCGCAATAAAATCGAGCTGATAGTTGCCAAAAAGATGATTCGCGAATCGGGCTGCCGCATTCATCTGATTGCTGAGCCTACGCCGGACGATTCGCCGGAATCCGGGCTGATGGAAACGATACTTGAGGGCATGACCGAATTTTACAGCAAGAACCTCTCCTGCAATATCCGGCGCGGAATGGAGTACAACGCCCGACACGCGCTTTTCAACGGACACGTGGTTTTCGGGTATTGCGTTGGCTCCGACAAGAAATACGTCATCAACCCGGCGCAGGCTCCGTTCGTGCAGAGAATGTTCACGGAATACGCAGACGGAAAGGCGCTGACAGACATTGTTCGCGACATGGACGCTCAGGGAGTACGCACCAGCCGCGGAGTAAAGTTTTCCGTGAACACGGTCAACAAAATGCTGAAAAACCGCGCGTATATCGGTGAATACCATTTCGGCGATATCGTTATTCCGGACGGAATGCCTGCGCTTATTGACGCTGCGACCTTCGACCGTGTGCAGGAACGGCTCAGGCTGAATCAGCGTTTCGGCAGTCAGAGAAAGCAGGTTTCCATGACTGATGAAGCTCCGAGATTCTGGCTGACAGGCAAGCTTTTCTGCGGCGAATGCGGAAGTTCAATGCAGGGTATTTCCGGAACGAGCAAGACCAAAGCCAAGCACTACTATTACGGCTGCAAGGGTCAGCGTGCGAAGCGGTGCCACAAGAAAGCAGTCCGGAAAGCATGGATCGAAAAAATCGTTATTCGCATTCTTACAGATCTGCTCAATGACACTGAAAATCTCGCAAGTTTAGCCATTGACGCAGCAAATTATTACAACAAAAACTACCGCGACACGGGCTACCTTGAAAGCCTTGAAGCAAGGCGGCGCGAGGTCGAAAAGGGGCTTGCGAATTTCGTTAAGGCTATTGAAATGGGAGTGTTCAACGAATCTACCCAGAAGCGCATGGCGGAGCTTCAGGAAGAAAAAACCGCGCTGACGGAAGCAATCGAAGCGGAGCTTGTCCGGCAGGCGCTGTACGAAGACGAGCACAGCATTCAGGCGTATTTCGACAAGTATCTTCACGCGGATCTGAACGACCCAGATGTGCGTGAATCTGTTCTGAACTACTTCGTGGACAAGATCTGGCTCTACGATGACAAGCTCGTTATTTCCGGCTGGTTTTCGGAGGATAAGACTGAGATCCCTTTTGATATGGTTGACGAAGTTACTAAAAACGGCGCGGCGGGCGGGTTTGTCTGCCGCGTGGATTGCTCCACCAGTCGGGTGCCCCGACACGCATTACGCGCGTTGGGGTACTTATTGTTTTATTGGTACCTGCCCGCGCTGGTTGTACCGTCAGAATTAACACAACCTCAGGTCGGGTGCCCCGACGCGCATTACGCGAGTTGGGGCGCTTATTGTTTTATTGGTACCTGCCCGCGCTGCAGGTACCTGTTTCATTGCACAACCTCAGGTCAGGTGCCCTGACGCGCATTACGCGCGTTGGGGTACTTGATTTTTTATTGGTTCCTGCCCGTGGCATAACACTCACCAACGCAACAAAACTCTCACAGCCACAGATTGATATGCTGATATAGCTTGATTATAAAAACACGCCGGCAGGTGATACGCAACCTGCCGGCGCATTATTATCTTAAAGCTTGAAAACCGCGCTTGTGAAGCCCGGGAGCGTCAGCCCGCCGAGTTCCATGGTTTCCCCGGTGAGGAGGTCTTCCTTTGCGCCGGAAGCGTTGAGGCTGAATGTGAACGGGTTCGCGTCCGCGTTGATGACGGTGAGCAGCGTTTCGCCCTCCGCGCTGCGCGAGAATGCATACTGCCTGTTGGTCAGCTGAACCTGCCTGTAGTCCCCCTGGGAAGCCGCGGGGTGGTTCTTCTGTATCTCAGCGAGCGCCTTTATGTGCGCCGTCAGGTCGCGGATACCCTCGGCCTTCATCTTTTCGGGGTCGAATTCCGGGCGCAGCTGGTCGTCGCCGCCGTTGTTCTTGTCCCCGAGAATTCCGAACTCGCTGCCGTAATAAACCGCAGGGATACCCGGCATCATGAACATCAGCGTGTAGATATCCGGCAGATGTTCCTTTGTTTTCAGCATGGAAGCTATGCGGTTGACGTCGTGGTTGTCCACGAATGTATACAGGTGCTTTCCGCGGTAGAGGCACCAGTTCTCGCTGCCGAACTGACGGTTGATGGAGTGCGCTATCTCGAACATGTTCATGTCGTTGAAGCTGGAGTACAGCCCCTTGTAGCACTCGTAGTTAGTCACGCTGTCGAGCATTTCAGGGTTCATCCACTTGTTGTAGTCGCCGTGGAGCGTTTCGCCCAGCAGGAAGAAGTCCTCTGCCAGCCACTTGCAGTGCCCGTGCAGTTCCTTGAGGAAGTTGAGGTCCAGGCAGTAGGCAACGTCAAGGCGCAGGCCGTCGATGCCGAATTCGTTCTTCCAGCCGGTTATGCAGTCCTTGAGGTACTGCTTAACCTCGGGGTTGTAGAGGTTCAGCTTTACCAGCTCGTAGTGACCCTCCCAGCCCTCGTACCAGAAGCCGTCGTTGTAGCCGTCGTTGCCCTCGCGCACATGGAACCAGTCCTTTCTGGCGCTGCCGAGCTTGTTCTCGCGCACGTCCTTAAATGCCCAGAAATCGCGGCCGACATGGTTGAATACGCCGTCCAGCACCACCCTGACGCCGTTTTCATGCAGCGCGTCGCACACCTTCCTGAAATCCTCGTTGGTGCCGAGCCTGCGGTCTATCTTGGTGTAATCCGCGGTGTCGTAGCCGTGCGCGGAACTCTCGAACACCGGTCCGAAGTAAACCGCGTTGCAGCCGAGTTCCTTTATGTGCGGGATATCGTCAATGACCCTGAGTATCTTGTGGGTAGGCTCGGAGGTGAAATCGTTCTGCCGGGGGCAGCCGAAATATCCGATGGGGTAAATGTGATAGAATACAGCGTTTTCAAACCAGTTCATACAGGTTCTCCTTTTTGATGAGATGTACAATCCACCGAATGCCTGAAAGTCGCCTGATGTCAGAAATTACGGCGAAATTGTCTAAAATCTATGAAAGACCACGATTATAGTATATCACATTTGTAACGCAATGTCAAGTTTCTTGTGCACAATTCACAAAAAAGTTCGGTAAAAATTGCTGGACTATGAAAAATTCTTACAATCCACTTGAAAATTGTTACAAAGTTTGGTATACTATATGTGAGTGATTTATACATCAATTGGAAAATATTGAGATGAATGTTACCGCGTTCTGCGGTTGTACATACCCGGAGGTGCTTCGTGATGAAGAAGTCAGAACTCAAACGGCTGGTGCGGCGTGCCGGAAATATGCTGACGCCGGTGCTTGTGGCGCTTGCCCTTGTGCTGGTGTTATTCCCTGTTTCCGGCGTGAATGCGGGCGCGACCGGCAGGACTGTCAGGGTGGGCGTTGACCCGGATTACGGCATTTCCACCGTGGGGGGCAACAAGACCGGCTTCGCGCTGGATTATCTCCGCGAGATACAGAAGCGCACCGGCGACGCATACGAATATGTTTCCGGCACCGCTGAGGAACTCGCTGAAAAGCTGGCAAACGGCGATGTGGACATTATCCCCTGTGTGCCTGCAAAAGAGCTTGCCATGTGGGATAAGCTCACCGGGCGGCACGGCTATGACAAGGGTCTGGCGCTGAGCCAGTTTTCCCTTATGACCAAGTTTTCTGCGATATATGTGCGCGACGACAGCGATATTTCATTCTACGACCTTTCCTCGCTCAAGACAAAGCGCATAGGCTTCCTCGCGGACGACATGGATAAGTACTTCCCCGACGGCTCGTTCATCACGCCTGAACTCCGGCAGGCTGAGTTCGTTTCTTTCAACAGCGAGTCGCAGATGAAGGACTACTTCGACGAGGGGAAGATAGACGCGGTGGCAAAGGACTGCTTCCGCGCGTGGGCCAACGACCTGATAGTTTACCAGTTCAGCACGTCCGAGTGCTATTTCATGTCGCGTTATGAGGACGTCGACATTCTTGACGACATCGACCAGGCTGTTGGCGGTATCGCAATGACCAACAGCGGTTACGCTTCCAGCATTTACGACAAGTACGTTTCGAAATACGGCAACCAGCGCTACGCCCTCACCGAGAGCGAGAAGTACTATTTAAAGCAGAACCCCGTGCTCACCATCGGCGTGAACGTACAGGCGAGCCTGCTCGACAGCACCGACGGCAATAACGTCATCGGCGCGACTGCAAAGGTGATGCAGCAGCTGAGCGAGCTTTCCGGCTTTGAGATAAAGCTGGTGCCGTTCGACAACATCAAGGACGCTGCGGTGGCAATGCGCGAGGGAAAGGTGCAGGCGATATGCGGCGGCGTAAATGCGCATTCCATGACTGCATACACGGATATACGCCTTTCCGTGCCCTATTCCAGGATGCCCATCGCTGCCGCGGGTAAATCCGGGGCTGTGGTCAACGAGCGCTCCAGGATAGCCGTGCCTGCGGCTGCGGAGGATATCAGCGTCTACATCTCCGAGATATACCCGGACGCGCCGGTGCTGCGCTACAACAACGAGCGGCTGTGCCTTTCCGCGGTGCAGGACGGCGAGGCTGACCTGGTGTATTCCGGGGCTTATGAGCTGCTCTATGCGCTGAGCGGAGGCTACGGCGACCTCGACATCGTGGACGTAAAGGAGTCGTTCCATTCGGAGTGCCTTGCGTTACCGGCTGCCGCGGACGACCTTGCGAACATCATCGGCAAGTCGCTGGCGGTGATGAGCGGCAATTCCACGCTCATCAACACATATTCCGCGATAATCGGCGCCAACAGCGTGCGCGGGCTGAATTCATTCTTCAGCACCTATCTCGCGTGGATAATCGCGGGCGCCATCGTGGTGCTTGCTGCGATAGTCGTGGCGATTCTCGTCAGCACCTACCGCACGCGCAGCGCCGCTGAAAGGGACTCCCTCACCGGCGGCAGGAGCAAGCGCAGGTTCTTTGAGGACACGCGCAGGCTCTTTAAGAGGTCCAGCGCTGAGAACTGGGCTGTTGCGCTTTTCGACATAGACAAGTTCAAGTACGTCAACGACCGCCTTGGCTATGAAGAGGGCAACCGCATGCTGGAGCGCATCTACAAGACGATTTCCGACAACATGGAGCCTGACGAGGTGTTCGCGAGAATGTCCGACGACAACTTCGTCATGACGATAAAGAACGCCACCGATGTCGAGCTTACAGCGCGGCTGAACGGCATTTTCTCAGAGTTTGAGCGCCGCAACAGCCTTTTCGTGAAGTACCCCGTGGTATTCAGCGCGGGTATCTGCCGGCTCAACCAGTGCATCAGCGAGAGCCGTCACGGCGATGTGGACATCAACGCCGCGATAGACCGCTGCAAGATAGCCAAGAGCACGCTGAAAGGCACGCATTATTCCTCCATCGCGTTCTACGACGGCTCGATACGCGACCGCGCGCTGCGCGAGAAGGACTACGAAAACATCATGCCCGCGGCTCTGGAGCGGCACGAATTCCAGTGCTACCTGCAGCCGAAATACGGGCTGCGCACCCGCAACATCGAGGGCGCAGAAGCGCTTATCCGCTGGAACAGCAAGGAATTCGGGTTCATTTCCCCTGGGGATTTCATTCCGATAGCGGAAAAGAACGGGTTCGTTGTGGAGCTGGATTTCTTCATTCTCGAGGAAGTCTGCAAGACCATGCGCAAGTGGATGGACGAGGGCAGGAAGCCGGTGGTTATTTCCGTCAACCAGTCGCGCCTGCACCTGAATTACGACGACTACATCTGGCGCCTGCGCGAGATAGTGGATAAGTACGACATTCCCTATGAGTACATCGAGCTGGAGCTTACGGAAAGCGTTTTCACCGAGAATGCCGAAAAGCTGCTCAAGATAATGCACAAATTGCATGAGATAGGTTTCAAGCTTTCGCTGGACGATTTCGGGTCGGGTTATTCCTCGCTGAACATGCTGAAAGACATGCCCGTTGACGTCGTGAAGATAGACAAGGAATTCTTCAGCGACACCATGAACACCCGGAAGGGCCGCGCGGTCATCTCCACCGTGGTGGACCTCGCGAATAACCTCGACATGGATGTCATCTCCGAGGGCGTCGAGACCCGCGAGCAGGTGGATTTCCTCACCGAGATACACTGCGCGATGGTACAGGGCTACTATTTCGCGAAGCCCATGCCCATCGCCGACTTCGAGAAGCTGTGGTACGCCGACCTCGACGATATCCGCAGAAAGAAGGAAGCCGCAGCCGAAACGCAGCAGCAGAGGCTGGAGGCAAAAAATAATTCGTAATTCGAGTTTTGCGCACTTGAGTGCATAATGCAGATGGATAAAGTAACGGGCTGCGCAAAACTATATTCGGAATTCGGAATTTCGGTGTCCGCTTACGCGGACAATATCTCAAAAGATTTTCTATAAAATGCACAGGGCGAAAGTGGTTCTTTCGCCCTGTAGTGTTTCTATAAAAGTTTTTTAAATTCGTCCGCGTAAGCGGACACAATAATTCCGCATTCCGCATTCCGAATTCCGAATTAAACTAACGGTTCCCGAAAGCGGTATCGTCATCACACCTCTTCCGGGAACATCTATATCACCCCCTGCCGCGAATGTGGCGTCCGCTGCAGGGGAATTATTTTCCTCCGCGCCGCCGCAGCAACACGGCGACGCATCAATTGGGGGAAAGGAGAAAGCTTATCACTGCCGGGCGATGGTGACTGTGCCGCTGGTAAGGGAAGCGTCAAGCCTGTGCCTGTTCTCGCCGCCGAAATCACCGCTGGTGCCCTTGCCGAGGTTCATGAAGCTGCCCTTTGACTGCCCGAGGTCGGTGCGCACGGAGCCTGAAACTCCGCTCACGGTGAGGGTGACGCCGGCATTCTCGGGGAGGGAAACGTTCACGTTGCCGCTGATGAGGCTGACGTTAAGGTCGTTGTTCCACTCGGCGTAGGAAATATCCACGTTGCCGCTGGTGACTGAAACGCTGCCCCTGCCGGAAATACCCGTCACGGTAGTCCTGCCGGAAACGGAATGCACCCCGAATTCCTCGGTGCGGTAGCCGGAAACGGTCGCGTTGCCACTCACCGTGCACACGTGCAGGGAACGCGCGGTGTAATGCGCCGGCTGCCCGTCCTCCTTGTCGAGGGAAACGACCTGCTTGTCGGCAAGAGGGTTGGTGAGGGTGATGTTTCCGCTGGCTGACTGCAGCTTCACCTGGTCAAAGAACGCGTTGACGCTGATGTTGCCGCTGGCTGTGTTCAGCGAGAATTCCTCAGAGGATACCTCGCCCACCTCAACGCCGCCGCTGGCTGTGTTTATCTTTATCTTACGGAATGTCTTAAGCGGCAGGAACACGCTTATCGTGTAGCCTTCGGCGGGCTTGCTGCCGAATATGCTGAAGCTGAAGCTCTCTTTCAGCGTCAGCGTCCTGCCCGAAAGCACCGCGCAGAATTCCGGCGCGTCCTTGGGGTTGTCGTATTCAACGTAGATGTCGCTGCGCTCCTGCGGGGTCACGATTATCTTCGCGCCCAGGGAACTTACCTCAATCGTTTCAATGTCGTTCGTGAATGTATAGGTCTGCTTTTCTGCCATGATGATTACTCCTTTCAAAAATCAAATGCGTCACTGATATCGCTTGCCGCTTCTGATAGTGCGGCGCTCACCTCGCTGCGCGCTTCATCGAGCGCAGTGCCCGCCTCGTCGCGCGCTTCATCGAACGCAGTGCCCACCTCGTCGCGCGCTTCATCGATAATGCCGGCATCCCGGGCCGACGTAATCGAGTACGCTGTCCCGGCGCTGTGGTCAGGGTCGTCGGTTATCATTATGTCGCCGGAAGTAGCCCTGACGTCCATCGTGACGCCGCCTCTGCCGAGGAGCACGGTCTCCTTTTCGCCCACGTCGCGGTATACCCCGCACGCCGATATCACGATATCGCCGGAAGTCTTCTTGCAGTTTATGTTCGCGTTGGTATTATCGGGGACTACCAGCGTCACGTCGCCGGAGGTCACGCTCACGTCGCAGTAGCTGGTGAGTTCCGCAAACCTGATGGTCAGGTCGCCGGAAGTCGCCTTTACCGAGCCGGTGCCGGTCAGCCCGTCAACGTCGATGTTGCCGGAAGTCGCACGGATATTGTAGGACTTCGTCGCGGCATTCTTCACGCCGATGCTGCCGGAAGTCGTGCTGATGGTAAGGCTGTCGGTGATGCAGTTCTGGGTGTAGCTGATGTCCCCGGAGGAGGTAGCGAGCGAAACGTCGCTGGCTGAAACTCCCCTGACATCAGCGGTGCCGGAGCTTACGCCGACATTCAGCTTTTCGTATACCTTATCGGGTACCCTGATGTTCACCGTGGGGTAGCCGCTGAAGCCGCGCAGCCAGTCCGTCCAGGAGCCGAATCCGTACGCGGAGGGATCCACGCTGACACGCAGGGTGGAGCCGCTCACTTCAACACGTATCTTATCGACATTCCGTTCGGTGCCGGCTATATACACATCGGTATTATTGCCGGAATTCGGCTGTATATCAAGATAATATGCGCCGATATCCGCGTCTATTTTGGTGTATTCATCGCTGATGGTGTAAGATGAGGCGCGGAAGTCGCCCGCGGGGCTGGCGTCCTGATTGGTGCCGAAAATCGCCACCGAAATGCCGAATGCGATGAATGAAACCACGCACAGGGGAATGAATATCCTCAGTAATACTTTCATATCCGCACCCCCTTAAATATCGTACACAGCCCTGATATGGCTGACGACTATGCTCTTTATCCAGTGGAAAACAGCCCTGCACAGCCCGAAAGCCGCACAGCCCAGCAGCACGCCGCCGCTCGCCATTCCGCAGCAGAGGAATATACGGCTGATGAAGTTGAAATATTCGTTGCCCAGCTGCGTGAAAGCGCCCGTCACAAGACTGAAAGCCCCGCCGACGAACACGCTGAATATCAGCGAAACCACCATCGGTATCAGCCAGGACCACAGTAACACGTCCATCAGAATGCACCCGACCAGCCTGCCTGCGTTCACGTTAGGCTTCATGCCCCTGACGTCGCTGAACCTGAACCCACCGGTTTTCGCGTTATCGCCCACCGGGGGGACGCACTGCGGGGGTACTCCCCCCCCCCGCGACTGCGTGGAATTCGCGTGCATGTCGTCGGTCTGCTTCGGCAAGCCGTACTGATAGCGGGTATCCGCTGACGCCTGCTGAGAGGGCTGTTCCTGCGCGGTGTGCTGTGGTGTGAATTCACGCGGGTGCGCGGAATTCTGCGCGCCCTGCACGCTCTGCGAATTCTGCCGGGAGGGCGCCTCCGGCTCGTATGCGATGTGCTCCGGGGTGAATTCACGCACCGGCGCGCTCTTGCTGAGGTCCGTTTTCGGTACGGAGGGCGCGGGCGCGGTGGGCTCCTCCATGATGTGCTCGGGGGTGAACTCACGTACAGCGGGCTGCCCGGCATGTTCCCCGGCGTTGTCGTCCTTAACGAGGGAAAGGTCCGCAGGGAGCGTTTTGCCCGGCTTTGTCAGCGAAACGCGGTTGTTTGCGATGGCGTCCACCACTATGGAATTTATGCGCGTGCTGGGGATATCAAGGTAGCTGCGCGCTATCTCCTTTACGTCGCCGAGCTTCTCGCAGGTCTCCTCCTCGGAAACGCCCGCCTCCGCGCTCTCCTTGAAGTGCGCCTCGAAATCCGCGAATATCTCCTCGTCGTCGTCTATTCCTATCCTGTGCAGCTCGTTGTGCAGGTTGTACAGGAAGTCTCCCTTATTCTTTGCTATCATTCACCATTTCCCCTTTCAGCAGCGAATTTATGCTGTCAACAAACTCAAACCATTCTTTGTAGAGCGTTTCCTTCTCCGCTCTGCCGCTGTCCGTTATCCTGTAGTATTTCCTGGGTGGGCCCTCCTGCGACTCCACTATGTAGGAGTCTATCAGCCCGTTGTCTTTAAGACGCTTCATCAGCGGGTATATCGTGCCTTCCGTCATCTGCATGCAGCCTGATATCCTGTTCACCAGCTCGTAGCCGTAGCAGTCGCTGTCGCATAATATCGAAAGAACACACAGCTCCAGCGTCCCGCGTTTAAGCTGAGAGTTCATATTTCACCTCCGACCCTGCGTTCCAAGGTACTTTGTCTTGCAAGGTAGCCTGTTCAAAAAATCCGGAACTCCGTTTTCCCTGTTCCATGTTCAAATTATACCACAAGGTATTTTGTTTTGCAAGGTACTGAATAGACAAATGCGCAGATATTTTCACGCAGTTTTATGTGAATGTTGCACAAACATCTTCCGGAAATTCCCCCCTTGACAAAAACGGAACATTGTGATAAAATTAAGGAGAACAGAATAAGCCCTTGAAACCGGTGATATGGAGATAAAAATACCCGTGCACTCACAGAGAGCGGCAGCAAGCTGAAATTGCCGCAGAACGCAGAGTATACAAATGGACCATTGAGGGCGCAGTCAAAGGCGGCTGGAGGGTTCCCCCGAGGGGAATTCACCGCGCGGGAGTTCGGGTGAATTCCGGCGCTGGAGCCATTCCGCTGAGTATTCTGCGACGTGCGGCGAGCGTTAATCGTCAGGGTATGAGAGTACCCAAGAGAGCACAGTTCAACTGTGAATTAAGGTGGCACCACGGAATTTACTCCGTCCTTATGGCAGGTATCTGCCGCAGGGGCGGTTTTTTGTTTTCCTACAAAACGACACGAAAGGAAATCACCATGGAAGAAAAGAAAAAGAACATGCTCAGCCTTATCCAGCCCACTAACACCCCCCACCTCGGCAACTACCTCGGGGCAATGAGGAACTGGGTGAAGCTGCAGAACGACTACAACTGCTATTTCGGCATCGCGGACCTGCATTCCATCACCGTAAGGCAGGACCCTGTAAAGCTGCGCAACCAGATAAAGGAGAGCTACGCGCTGCTCATCGCTGCGGGGCTTGACCCGGAGCAGTCCACGCTGTTCGTGCAGGGACACAACCCCAACCACGCGGAACTCAGCTGGATACTTTCCTGCTACACACAGTTCGGCGAACTGTCGAGAATGACCCAGTTCAAGGACAAATCCGCGAAGCACCCTGACAACATAAACGCCGGGCTTTTCACCTACCCCGTGCTGATGGCAGCGGATATCCTGCTGTATCAGGCTGACCTGGTGCCCGTCGGCATCGACCAGAAGCAGCACCTTGAACTCGCGCGCAACGTCGCACAGCGCTTCAACGGCATCTACGGCGAAGTGTTCACCATGCCGGACGGCTACATCACAAAGACCACCGCAAAGGTTATGTCCCTGCAGGAGCCGGCAAAGAAGATGTCCAAATCCGACGAGAACCCCAACGCCAGCGTATGGATACTCGACGACAGGGATACGATAATCCGCAAGTTCAAGCGCGCAGTCACCGACAGCGAGGCAGTTGTATGCGCCAGTGAAGGCAAGGACGGCATAATCAACCTGATGTCCATCTATTCCGCAGTCACCAACAAGACTTTCGAGGAGATCGAGAGCGAGTTTGCGGGCAGGGGCTATGGCGATTTCAAGCTTGCGGTGGGCGAGGCAGTCGCTGACATGCTGGCGCCGCTGCAGACCGAATTCAAGCGCGTATTCGCAGACAAGGGCTACCTTGAGGACTGCATGAAGAAGGGCGCTGAAAAGGCGTTCAGGACCTCCAGAAAGACCCTGCAGAAGGTGCAGAAGAAGGTCGGCTTCCTGACGCTGTGACGGCGTGAATACTATCAGTATAGCGTTTAATGCAGAATATACAGCGGGTTTAGTCACAATGCCGAAATTTCCGCCTGTATAGCTGCGCCATATTGTGATTATCTCCAAAATTTCTGCAAATATATAATAAACACTTGCATTTTTTCGCTGTTTCTGATAAAATATTATACGTTACTGAAAAAATCACTACACAAGAGAGGTAGGTGCTTCAAATGGCAAAATGCGAGATCTGCGGCAAGAGCGTTACCTTCGGTATTAAGGTATCCCACTCTCACAGACGCAGCAACAGAACCTATAAGCCCAATGTCAAGAAGGTAAAGGCGATCGTGAACGGTACTCCCTGCAGAGTAAACGCTTGCACACGCTGCCTGCGCTCCGGTCTGGTACAGAGAGCAGTCTGATCTAAGACATTAAGTTATAGTTCACAGATTTCCTCCCCGCGGAACACGTTTCCGCGGGGAGTTCTGTTTTAATTCGGAATTCGGAATGCGGAATTCGGAATTATTGTGTCTGCTTCGCAGACAATATCTCAAAAACTTTTATAGAAACACTACAGGGCGAAAGAAGCAATTCACTTTCGCCCTGTAGTGTTTCATATCAAAGTTTTTATAATATTATCGCCGGAGGCGATACCATAATTCCGAATTACGAATATAGTTTTGCGCAGTCCGTCACTTTATCCATCTGCATTATGCACTCAAGTGCGCAAAACTCGAATTCCGAATTGAACGCAGTTTTTCCCCTCTGTGCATCACGCCTTACTTCACAGTGACCTCTATCTGCATTGCTTCCATAGAGCGGAGGGCTCTTTTGTGGGCTTCGGGGTCGGCTGTGGCGCACGCCTGGGCGTCAACGGAAACCCGGCTCTCCGGGAGCGCGGCTTTCGCGAGAACTGCGTTGGAAATGACGCAGATATCCGTCACCAGACCGCACAGCTCCACCTCCTCCGGGGAAGTGCGACGGAGCAGGTCCGCGAGTTCCAGCGAGCCGAATGCGGGCTTCTCTATCACCACGTCCTCCGGCAGGACTGCCTGCGCGACGCGCCCGTACAGCGCGTGCCCGGGGGTACCCTTTATGCAGTGCGGTATGGGGAGCTTCCTGCCCTCTGCGGTGCGCAGGTAATCATCGCCGTGGGTATCCAGCGTGAATATCACCTGCCCGCCGGAACTGCGGCATTCCTCTATCTTGCCGAGAATGACCGGCTCCAGCTTTTCAGCCCCGGGGAAGCCCAGTGCGCCGTCCACGAAATCCACCTGATAATCCACCACAACGAGAGTTTTCATGTTTACCTCACTTTTTCTTACGCAGGGCGTTCTTGCCCCAGTTTTCGATGACGCGCATCTGTCCTCTTTCCACCGCGAGGGAATTAGCGGGGACGTTCTTTGTGACTGTGGAACCAGCGGCGGTGGTGGCGTTCTCGCCGACTTCTACGGGGGCGATGAGATTGGTGTTGCAGCCGATGAACGCGTGGTCGCCTATCTTCGTGCGGAACTTGTTTATGCCGTCGTAGTTCGCTGTGACGCAGCCGCAGCCGAAATTAACGCCCCTGCCCACGTCGCTGTCCCCGACGTAAGTCAGGTGAGCCACTGCGGTGTTCACGCCGATGTCGCTGTTCTTTATCTCGACGAAATCGCCTATCTTTACGCCCTCGCGGATAGTCGTGCCGGGGCGCAGCTGCGCGAACGGACCTATCTTCACGTTGTTCTCGACGGTGGAATCATACGCCTGCACGTTGTTCAGCTGAACGTTGTCGCCGATGGTGCAGTTCTCGATGTGGGAATTCGCGCCGATGGTGCAGCCCTTTCCTATCGTGGTATTGCCGAGAATGACCGTGTTCGGGAGTATCGTGGTATCGCAGCCGATATTCACGTCGGCGCCGACGATTATGCCGTCCAGCGTGATGAAGCTCACGCCCTCGTCCATCAGCCGGCTGAGCTTTCTGAACCTTGCAAGCTGGTTGAGTTCCAGCAGCGCCCCGCGGGTGTTCGCGCCGAGCACGATGTCGGGGTTCGCGGACTTATACGCGGTGCGGTGGGACATCAGCTCCACGCAGTCTGTGAGGTAGTATTCCCCGGCGGCGTTGTTGGTGGAAAGCTTCGGCAGCGCCTCCAGCAGCTTCTGCGCGCTGAACCAGTAAGCGCCGCTGTTCACCTCGCATATTTCCGCTTCCTGCGGGGAACAATCCTTCTGTTCGCGTATCGCGGTGAATTCCCCGTTCTCGCGGATTATCCTGCCGTAGCCCTGCGGGTCGTCGATATCCGCGGTTATCACGGTGACTTCGCTGCCGCTCTTCTGGTGCATTTCAAGGGAAGCCCTCAGCGTGCCCGCGTCGATAAAGGGCGCGTCGCCGTTGAGCACGCACACCGCGTCACAGCGCCTTATCACTTCCTCTGCGGATTTCACCGCGTCGCCTGTGCCTTTCTGCTCCTGCTGATGGCAGACTGTTACCTTACCCCCGCGGGAAGCGATGTACTCCCCGGTGAGCTCCGCTTTGTACCCGGTGACCACCGAAACCTCGTCAAAGCCGAATTCCTCAGCCGCGCCGAGCACCCAGCCCAGCATAGGTCTGCAGAGTACCTCCGCAAGCACCTTGGGGCGTTCGGACTTCATGCGCTTTCCAGCGCCCCCCGCGAGAATGATACATGCTGTTTTCATCAAAAACCTGCTCCTTTTTTCCGGGGAATTCCCCTTTAAATTTTATATTGTCTGAATAACCTCCGCAACTGCGGAAAAGGTGGGTGATAATCTGAATTTTATAATGTATTATCTGCTCCGCCGCATTTTCGTACATCTTGAGCTTTTCCCGGACCGCGTTGCGGTGACAAGGGGACTGCTGCTGCGCCGTCGTGCGGAGATACCGCTGAGCGCGGTGACTAAGGTCGAGATACGGCGCACCATGCTGCTGCGCTTCCTGCGGGGAAAACGCGTCGAGATAAGCACGCTTTCCGGTGGGACGTGGTTCTACATGCGCGCGTGGG